>Ga0075424_100000100_pt1 | contig 51085 bp, 42 predicted proteins | sample SoiMethybrSBSTD3_FD_75301 | JGI IMG/M metagenome (GOLD analysis project Ga0075424, IMG submission 75301) | Bulk soil microbial communities from a Populus tree surrounding site in Tennessee, USA - Soil MetaG P. TD hybrid SBSTD3 | ecosystem: Environmental > Terrestrial > Soil > Tree plantation...
AGGTTGGCGAGGAGCCACGGCTTCATCTTCAGCAGATTGACGATCGGAGGCGGCGCGAGGTCCCTGGAAGCGTTGCGAGCCCGGGCCGGTGACTCCGGCCACTGGAAAGGCAGCTCGACGTAGGTGTCGGGCCGGGACGCGCTCGCGAGCACTTCCAGGGTCGCGCGCAGTACGGCGCGCTGACTGTCGGCGTCGTGCGGACTGCCGAGAGGCCGGCCGAACGGGTAGCTGATGCCCGCGAGCCGCGGCACGCCGACGGCGCGTGTCAGGTCGGGGATCATCGAGAGCGCGACCGTCGAGATACCGCTCGCCTCGAGGACCCGCTGGACCAGTCCCACGGACCGGCAGCAAAACGGTCAGGCGGGGACCAGTGCCGCCGCGTCGACGCGCTCAGCGCGAAGGCGATCGGCGACGGCCGGAGCCGTCTTCTCAACTAACTCCGTGGGATCGAGGATGTAGCCCATGAGCGAGTAGTGCGTGGGAGCGGGGCGGCCGACGAATCCTTCGCGGGAGAGCTCGGTCAGCCGGCGCATCGGCAGGACGACGTCCAGGTCGGACTCGCCGAAGCGCGGATCGATGTGCATGTGGTACAGCCGGACGTCGTTCTCGGTCGTTCCGAGAGGAATCTCGCGGAAGCTCGCATCTCCCCACCAAGGGTTTCGCCGCTCGCCTTCCTGGTCAAATGGCCTGTCGTCGTTGCGCGCAATGCCGGCGGTCGAGATGAGCGCCACGGTGCACGCGGCGAGCGGCCGGGAGAGCGGCGTGAACGGAATGACCCCGGGCTTCTGCCGGGCGGCCCAGGCCGTCATGATCTGCCGCGACGCGTAGTCCAGGAACCGATACGAGTCGATCGCCATCGATGCAACGTCGACCGGCGGGCGCCGAAAGACAAGATGCATTTGGATCAGATGCATCCCACGGATCCTCGGGAGACCGAGTGATTACTTCAATCCCACGCGCCGCAGAAGATCCTGAAATCGCGGGTCCGACCGTAGAGAGTCGAACATGGGCTGTACCTTGATGTCGGTGGCCCAGGGGTCCCGTTCCTCGTTGGCTCTTTCGAGCCAGGACATTGCCTGGTCCTTGTCGCCCAGACCGGCAAAGACGATGGACACCGCCGCGGGAGCCAGGTAGCGCCCCTTCGAGCTCGTCTCCAGTCGGTCGACGACCTCGAGCGCCTCCGCCCGGCGGCCGGCGACCGCGTAGGCGTATCCCAGAGACCCGAGGACCACGCCCCCGCCTGAGAGCTCGACGGCCTTTTGAAGCTCGGCGATCGCCTCTTCAAGCCTGTTCTTCTGCATGAGGGTCAGCCCGAGGAGCCAGTGCGCGCGAAGAAAGTTCGGATTCATGTCGAGCGTGCGGCGAAACCATGAAATCGCGTCGTCGTCGCGCCGAGCGAGGTGCAGGACGAGTCCCACGTTGACATTGGCCTCGAGCGAGAGCGGATCGATCTCCTGACCGCGCTTCGCTTCCTGGATGGCCTCGTCGAATCGGCCCAGTCTCGCCAGGAAGACTGCATAGGACCGACGCGCGCTCGAGTAATTCGGATTCCGCTCGATTGCCTTTTGGTACTGGCTCTCGGCCGTCGTCCAGTCTCGATCGAAGACGAAACTGCTCCAGGCCAGCGGAACATAGGGCTCCGCGAGCGTCGGATCGAGCTCCAGGGCGCGCGTCGCGGCGGCCTTGGACTTCGGAAAGGCCTCCTTTGGAGACAGCACGCTGATCGCCGAACTGCCGAGCCGGTTGTACGCATCCGCGATTCCCGCGTAGGCCAGGGCGAAGTCCGGCTGAATCTCGGCCGCCCGGTGGAAGTCCTCCAGGCTCTTCTGCAAATCGGCCGCGTTGCCTCCGAACAAGTGATAGCGGCCTTTCAAGTACGCCTCGTAGGCCTCCGGGTTGACCGCCTTGTTGGCGGCGAGCCGCGAGCGCTCCTGCGGCGTCAGCGTGACTCCGATTTCGGCGGCGATCGCCCCCGCCACTTCGCTCTGCAGCGCGAGGACGTCGCGCAGCTCCCGCTCGTAACTCTTCGCCCAGAGATGCTGGTCCGTCGAGGCGCGAACCAGCTGCGCGGTGATGCGCACCCGCGAACCGCTGCGCTGCACCGAGCCTTCGAGCACGGCGTCGACGTTGAGCTCGCGCCCAATGTCCGGCACCCGCTTCTTCGTTCCCTTGTAGCTCATGACCGACGTCCGCGAGATCACGCGCAACGAACGGATCTGTGCGAGATCCGTGATCAGCTCCTCGGTCATCCCGTCGGCGAAGAACTCCTGCTCCGGGTCCTTCGAGAGGTTGTCGAGAGGCAGAACGGCAAGCGACTCGATCCTCAGGAAAACACGCCCCCGCCGGGGCGGCGGGGCCCTCGTTACATCTGGGTCCGGTTCGTGCGGACCAACTTCTCAGCGTCCCGCGATGTCGGGCTCCGGCGTGCCTTCGAAGAGACTCCGATAAACGCCACCAGCAAGGAGCGCTCCGATGATCGGCGCGAGCCAGAAGAGCCAGAGCTGCGACGTCGCCCAGCCGCCGACGAAGAGCGCCGGCCCCGTGCTCCGCGCGGGGTTCACGGACGTATTCGTCACCGGGATGCTGATCAGGTGAATGAGCGTCAGCGCGAGCCCGATCGCGATGCCCGCAAAGCCGACGGGGGCGCGCCGATGCGTGGCACCGAGGATGACGATCAGGAACATGAACGTCATGACGATCTCGGTGACGAGGGCGGCGGTCAGCGAGTAGCCGCCAGGCGAATGCTCGCCGTAGCCGTTGGACGCGAATCCACCGGAGAGGTCGAATCCCGCCTTGCCGCTCGCAATGAGGTAGAGGACGCCGGCGCCTGCGATGGCTCCGGCGACCTGGGCGATCACGTATCCGAGGACGTTGCGTCCCTGGAATCGGCCGCCGGCCCACAGGCCGACCGTCACTGCGGGGTTGAAGTGACCTCCGGATATCGGGCCGAGCGCATAGGCGCCGGTCAGGACGGTCAGGCCGAAGGCGAGCGCCACGCCAGCGAACCCGATGCCCAGGGCCGGGAACGCCGCGGCCAGCACCGCGCTGCCACAGCCGCCGAGAACGAGCCAGAAGGTCCCGAGGAATTCGCTGGAAAGCTTGGAAAACATGGCTCTCCTCCTTCCGTCCGTTTCGGAGAATCTATCCCGTTCCGCTGTCTCCCGTGGTTTCGCGCCGGCCCGACGCCAGTCTGGCTGAAGTCGGCGTTCATCCGGGCGACCCGCCTTAGTCATCCCGGGCACCACCGGACATTTTGAGCTGGGTGTATAGGGGCGCAATGGGAATTGCGACGCCCGTTGGCGAGCAGGAAGCGGCCGGTTTCTGACCGTTAGCAACCGCCCGTTGTTGGGTTTCTTGGGAGACTGTGAGAAGGAATGAGTGGTGAGCCGTGTAGGACTCGAACCTACGAGAAGTTCACAACAGGTCAATCACTTGGAGCCACGTGTCCGAGTCCTGTGTCCGAGTCCGGCGCGGAACGGTTTTCGACTGGCCGATCTGAGCTTCGACGCGCATGACGCGGAGACGGTTTCATCGCGGCGAAACGCCGGGCCATCCGGCGACAGGCGGCCGATTCGCGATGGACGCGTCGAGCATCTCGATCGGATGTAGGGAAGGCAACGCGACGCCGCGACGGCGCAGGGACCGGCCGATCTGGAGGGTGCAGCCGGGATTGGCGGAGACGAGCAGGTCCGCCTTCGCCGCCAGGACGTTTTCGACCTTGCGCTCCCCGATTTCCCCGGCGCTCGCCGGCTCCATCAGGTTGTAGATTCCCGCGCTCCCGCAGCACTGGTCGGGGTCGGCGATCTCCGCGATCGTCAGTTCCGGGATTCCCCGCAGGAGGTCGCGCGGCTGCTGCCGGATGCCCTGCGCGTGCGCGAGATGGCAGGCGTCGTGATAGGCGACGCGGGCGCGGATGGGATGGCGGGGTGCCACGGGCGGCAACGCCGCGAGGAACTCCGTGACGTCGCGGACGCGGGCCCGGAAGTCCGACGCCCGGCGCGCCCAGGCGGCGTCTTTCGCGAACAGGCGGTCATAGTCCTTCAGATGCGATCCGCAGCCCGCGGCATTGACGAGGATGGCGTCGAAGCCGCCCTTCTCGAACGACGCGATCAGCTTGCGGGCAAAGGCGAGCGATTCCTCCTCTCGTCCGGCGTGGATCGACAGCGCGCCGCAACAGCCCTGATCATCCGGCACGACCACCTCGCACCCCTCGGCCGAGAGCACGCGGACCGTGGCGGCGTTCACGCCGGGGAAGAACACGCGCTGCACGCAGCCGGCGACCAGGGCGACGCGGGCCCGCTTCTGCCCGACGGCCTCGACGCGCCGGGGCAGCAGATCGACCGAAGCATCGCCGCCCGTCTCGGGCATGAGCGACTCGAGCTCGGCGAGGCGGCGCGGCAGCATCCGCAGCAGCCCGCTCCGGCGCACGAGCCCCTTGAGCCCCGCCTTCTCGTAGAGCGCGGCGAGCCGGGCCAGAACTCGCAATCGGGAGGGATACGGCAGCACGGAAAAGAGCAACTCCCGGTATATTCGATCGAATCCGCGGCGCGGACGGCGTTTCTCGCGCTCGGCTCGCGTCTGCTCGATCAGGACGTCGTAGCGAACTCCCGACGGGCATGCGGGAACGCATGCGAGGCACCCGAGACATCGGTCGAAGTGCTTCGCGACCGGCTCGGTCCACGCGAGCCGCCCCTCGGCGAGCCCGCGCATGAGGTCGATGCGGCCGCGCGGCGAGTCCATCTCCTCCGCCCACGACACCCAGGTCGGGCAGACCGGCAGGCAAAAACCGCAGTGGACGCAGTCCTCGTAGAGGGGCCGTCTCGGGGGTGCCGGCGCCGCCGCGGACATATCAGAGGCCGCCCACGAAGCGCCCCGGCGCGAGCCTTCGTGTCGGGTCGAACCGGGTCTTGACGCCTTTCATGAGGCCGATCGCCGAAGGCGGCGACCCCCAGACATCCACTCGCCTCCTCAGCGAGTCGGGAGCGGCATGCAGAACCAGCGAGCCTCCTTCGGCACCGAGCGTCGTCCGCGCAGAGAAAACCGCCACGGCCACGCCCTCGGTCGCACGGGCCTCGCCCGTCACGAAACCGAGCCCGAGCGTCGGATACCAGAGCAAACCGGGGCTCTCGAGCGCGGAGAGGAGCGGCACGAGCGTTTGCCCGGCCACAGTGGCAAAGGCGGCTGGCAGCGCCGCGAGTTTCGCGCGGAAGGAGCCCGCACGAAGCAGCGCGTCGTGACGGGCCCAGAGCGCTTCCTGCGCCGCGGCGTCGAGAGTGTGGCATTCCGACTGGGCCTCGCTCGAGGCCATCGAGGCGAAGCGCTCGCGCTGCTCGGCGACTCCCCTGCCGAAGCCCTCGAAGCGCACAGCCAGATCGAAGCGGTCCCCTTCGCGCCACAGCGCCACGACCGACGTCGGTTCGAGCTGCGCCGCGTGCATCCGCGCCACGAGACTCACGATCTCGGTCGCGCGCCGGCCCGGAGAGAGAAGCGTCACGGTCTCCTCCGGCAACGGGTGGAGCCGGAACGTCACGGTCGTGATCAACCCGAGGGTTCCGAGCGAACCGACCATCAGCTTCGGGAGATCGAAGCCCGCCACGTTCTTGACCACCTTGCCGCCGCCGTGCGCGAGCCGGCCGTCCGAGCGCACGAACGAGATCCCGATGATCAGGTCACGCACCGACCCGTAGCGAGTGCGACGCGGTCCGAAGGCGTTGGCCGCGACGACGCCTCCGACCGTGGCGCGGTCGGGGAGCGGCGGATCCAGGGCGAGCCGCTGGCCGTGAGCAGCGAGAACGCGGGCGAGCGCGGCCAGCGTCACGCCCGCCTCCGCCACGACGATCTGGTCCGAGGGCGCATGCTCCAGAACCCTGTCGAGGCGCCGGGTCCGGACGACGACATCCAGTCGCTCCGGGTGGCTGCCCAGCTCCAGGTCCGTTCCGCCCCCGACGAAGGCGAGGCTCTTCCCGGCGCTCACCGACTCGCCGACGATCCGCGCCGCCTCCTCGACGGTCGGCGGCTCGAAGACGACCTCGGGCGAAACGCCGAGGACGGCGTCCCCGTCGGTCGGCGGCCGCCCCGATGCCAGGGTCATTCCCGCCAGGCCTGACCCGTCGTCTCGGTGGCGTGGGCCCGGTACGGCCCGCGCCGGTCGCCACAAAGGCGCGGCGTGGGAAAGACCTTGCCCGGATTCAGCAGGCCTTCCGGATCGAAGGCGCAGCGAACGAGGTTCATGGTGTCGAGATCGTCCTCCGAGAACATCACGGACATGTACGCGGCCTTGTCGGCTCCCACGCCGTGCTCTCCGGTGATCGAGCCGCCGTACCGCACGCAGAGCCGCAGGATCTCGCCGCCGAGCTCCTCGGCCGCACTCTCCTGGCCCGGCAGGTTCTTGTCGTAGAGGACGAGCGGGTGGAGGTTTCCGTCGCCGGCATGAAAGACGTTAGCGACCCTCAGGCCGGCTTTCGAAGCCAGACCCTCGATTTCCCTGAGGACCCGGGCGATCTCCGAGCGCGGAATGACGCCGTCCTGCACGAAGTAGTTCGGGCTGATCCGCCCGACCGCCGCGAAAGCGCTCTTTCTTCCCTTCCACATGAGCGCGCGTTCCGCCTCGTCGCGCGGGCGGCGAATCTCGATTGCGCCGGACCGCCGCGCCAGCTCGATCGCGTTCTCGGAGGTGTGCTCCACCTCGGCGAGCGGCCCGTCCGCGTCCATCAGCAGGGCCGCGCCCACGTCCGGCCAGTCGAGCCCCGTCGCGGCCTTGGCCGCCACGATCGCGAGGCGGTCCATCATCTCGATCGCGGCCGGCACGATGCCGGACGCGATGATCGCGGACACCGCCGCGCCGGCCTCGTCCGTGGACGGAAACGTGGCGAAAAAGGTCCGCGTGGCCTGCGGCTTGCGGAGCACGCGGAGCACGACCTCGGTGACGATGCCCAGCAGCCCCTCGCTGCCGACGACGACACCTGTGAGGTCGTAACCAGGCGTGTCGAGCACCGGCCCGCCCAGGTCCACCACGCTCCCGTCCGCCAGCACGACCCGGGCGCCGCGAACGTGATTGACCGTGAAGCCGTACTTGAGGCAGTGCGCGCCTCCCGAATTCTCCGCGACGTTGCCGCCGATCGTGCACACGCCCTGCGAGGATGGGTCCGGCGCGTAGTAGTAGCCGTCCCCGGCGATTGCCTTCGAGACGTCGAGGTTGATGACGCCCGGCTCCACGCGAATCCAGCCGTTCGCCAGGTCCACCTCAAGGATCCGGCGCATCCGCGAGAGAGCCACGACTATGCTGCCCCGCACCGGAAGGGCGCCACCGGAAAGTCCCGTTCCAGCACCCCGCGCCACGACCGGGATCCCCGCCTCGAAGGCCACCCGCACAACGGAGGCCACCTCCTCGGTCGAAGCCGGCAGGACGACGAGCCGTGGTCGCACGCGGACGCCGGTCAGGCCGTCGCACTCGTAGGTCGAGAGCTCCCCTTCGTCGTCGATGACGTGCCGGGCGCCGACGATCGCGACCATCCGGGTCGCGAGGTCACGGGCCGCCGCCGCGGGCGCGGTACTCAAGGAGGCCTCACTTGCCGGGCAGAGTCGGGATCGCCCCGGGAAAAACGTACGCCTGAAGCAGGGCGATCAGCCCGATGATGCCGGCGCCGACCACGGAATGCCACCAGACCTTGCGAAAGATGGGCCCCAGCGCATGGCGCCGTTCTCGCGGATCCTCATAGCACGCGGCACAGGCAACCATGATCGACTGCGCGTCGATCATCTTGCCCATGACGCCGCCGGTCGAGTTGGTGGCGACGATGAGGACCTCGTTCAAGTGCAGCTGCTGCGCCGTGATGCGCTGGAGGCTGCCAAAGAGCGCGTTCGACGCGGTGTCGGAGCCCGTCAGGAACACGCCGAGCCATCCGAGATACGCCGCGAAGAACGGATACGCGGCGCCCGCGCTCGTAAACGCGAGGCCCAGGACGGCGTCGGTCCCCGAGTATCGCGTCAGGAACCCGAGGCCGAGCACCTGCCCGATGACGAGCACCGGAACCTTCATGCGCCGCGCCGTTCGGGAGACCGCCTCCCGCCATTGGGCGGAGCTCATGCGCAGGTAGAGACCCGACAGCAGGGCCGCGAGGAAGACGCCAGTGCCGGCCGCCGACAGCCAGTTGATCGTGAACTTGGCGGCCTCGGGCTTGGCATCGGGCTTGACCACGGGCGGCGTGCGCTGCACCTTGTTGTGCAGGGAGGGCATCTCCCAGGCCGGCAGCGAGAGCGTTCCGGTGAGGGGAGATCCGAACAGCGTCGTGTCGACCTTGACCGATTCGAAGACGTTGTTCAATTTCGTCTTCCACGCGGGCATGCCCCAGAGCGCGCAGCAGAAAATGAGGATGGCCCACGGGGTCCAGGCCGAGGCCGTCTGCCCGCCGGTGTAGGAGTACTTCCAGTCGCCCGCCTCCGCGCGGGCGACGGCTCCCGCCCCCTCGCGCTCGGAACGCAGCAGGAAGCGCGTCTTCGGTTGCCACACAAATCGAATGAAGAGCGCGGTGCAGATCACCGAAAACACGCCGGCGACGACGTCGGTCACGAGATGGAGAGTGTTGGTGCCGGAGGCGAAGTACTGCATCACCGCAAACGAGAGTCCGGAGCAGAGGGCCCCAGGCCAGACCTCCCAGACGTCCTTCCAGCGCCCCCCCTCCATGAACACGAACGTCGCGATCAGCCAGAAGGGCACCAGCACGGACACCCAGGGCAGCTGGTGGCCGGCCATCGCGGACAGCGTGCGCTGGTCGAGTCCGCTGACCGCGGCGAGCGTCACGATCGGCGTTCCGATCGCGCCCCACGCGACCGGCGCCGTGTTGGCGAGCAGGTTCAGGACCGCCGACTGGAACGGCGAGAAGCCGAGGCCCACCATGACGGCGCCCGCGATCGCGACCGGGGTTCCGAATCCGGACGTCCCTTCGATGATCGCGCCGAACGAGAAGGCGATGAGTAGCACCTGCAGACGCCGGTCGAACGAGATGTGGATGATCGATTCCTTGACGATCTCGAACTTGCCGGTGATCACCGTCATCGTGTAGAGGAACATGGCTGCGAGGACGATCCAGATGATGCCCAGGAAGCCCGAGAACACACCGAGAGCAAATGCGGAGAGCGCCGAGGGAACCGACATGTGAAAGGCGAGACAGGACACCAGCAGGGCCGCGATCACGGCAAAGAACGCCGCGTAGGGTGCTGGCACGCCGAGATGTCGAACTCCCATGTCATCCCGATGGGGATGGAGAGCGATGAAGTAGAGGAGGGTCAGGATGGGAATCGCGGCGACCAGGGTGGACAGGAAGACGTTGCCGAGCGGGTTGTAGTTCTGAAAGTACATGAGACCTCGCTCTCGTCAGTGCGGCGTCGACGACCGGCTGCAACGAAGGTCGGGCCCATTCCCCTGAAAGAACCGCCGCGAGTCTATCGCTCAATTTCGGACCGGCGCGAGCCGGCGGGTTTCACACCACGTTGACAGGGGGCCGGACGCGGCCCCGGCGGCGTCGTGAGGATATGATCCGGCACAAAAGTAGGAGGGATCGATGAAATCCGCCACGTCGAAGGCCGCCGCGCTCTGCGCGATGATCGCGCTCGTGTGGGCCGGGACCATCGGAGCGCTCCAAACCTCGCAAGCCCCTACCGTCAAAAGGAATGTTGTCCTGAAGCAGGACATGACCATCCCCGGCCGGGAAGCCGTCATGGTGGTCGTGGGGATACCGCCGGGCGGCGCGGAGGGACGGCACAGTCACAACGCCGAGGTGTTCGCCTTCGTCGAGCAGGGCACCCTGACTCTCGAGACGGAGGGCAAGCCGACTGAGACGCTCAAGGCCGGCGACCACTTCTACGCAGCCCCGGGGCAAATCCATCACGGCAAGAACGACGGCAGCGCACCCGTGAAGCTTCTCGTCGTGTTCGTCGCCGAGAAGGGCAAGCCGCTGACGACGCCGGCTCCTTAGGCCCCGACTCCACCGCAGATCTTCTCGGGCCGGGCACACGGCCGCGCCTACACAGGGACCAGCGGCGATCGGGAGTGGTGAGCCGTGTAGGACTCGAACCTACAACCTAGAGATTAAGAGTCTCTTGCTCTACCAATTGAGCTAACGGCCCACTCGGGGCGCGGAGGATAACCGATCGGCCGGAACCGAGCAAGAGCGCTGTCCTCTCGAGCCGAGGACGGGATCCTTCGTCGCTGCGCTCCTCAGGATGACGGCTTCAGGCTACCCTCCGCCCACCAGTTCCACGACCTCGAGCTCGTCACCCGCGGCCAGGCGCGTCTCCGGATACCGGGCCTTCGGCACGATGTCGCGGTTGCGCTCGACGGCGACGCGCGGCGTCGAGACCTCGAGGCTCCGGAGAAGATCCGCCACAGTCGCGCCCTCGGGAACGAGGCGCTCCTCGCCGTTGACGGTGATGGACAGCTCCGCGCTCATCGCCGCTTGATGGGGTACTGGATCTCGGCGCTGGCGTCGGGAGCGGTGACGCGGATGACCGCTGCGGCCATCCCGTTTCCGCCGGCCGGGATCATGAAGGACATCGGGCACGATCCGTCCGACGTGGTGCGGCCCTGGAACACCGTCGCCGCGCGGGCGGACGTCGAGAGAATCCGCACCTGGACGAGCGCTCCCTGGACCGGCCTCGCGGGCGAACCCGAAGCCGCCTTCAGCTTGGTCTGCACCGAGCGGCCCGCGACGAAGTCGGGAGCCGGCAGGAGCGAAAGCTCGATCTCTTCGGGCATGTCGTCGGATGCGAGGTAGTCGAGGATCATCTGATCGAGGCTGCGGTCCGAGACGCCCGCGGCGGGCGTCGCGCGGGGAACCGGAGCGGCCGGCGCGGCCGCCGCCGCCGCGGCCGCGGCCTTGTCCGCCTTGGAGATCTTGCCGGTCTTCTCCTTCTCCGGTCTCTCCGTCAGCGTCGCGGCCTCGACCGACGTCGGCGACATGCCTTCCGGAATCTGTACCGATCCGTTGGGACCGTCGAACCGGCCGCGCTGGATCGCCGCGATCATCGTCCGGTGCTGCTGCTCCATGAGGTCCTGGATCGCATGGTCGTCGCGGCCAGCCTTGACGACCTCGGCGTACGAGGTGCGCTTAGTGGCCAGGATCTCTCCGCCGACGTACACGAGGGATTCGACGTAAGGATTGGCCTCGCCCTTGTCTTCCGTCTGGATGTGGAAGACGCGGTTGCGATGCTTGACGTCGGTGTTGAAGCCTGTAATCACGGCAGCGAGGAATTGTAGCGCGCCCGTTCGCCGTGACTTCGGTCACGTGGGCGGTCTTCGTTTATTCTTGACGCGATGCGGCGCGCGCGTTCGGCCGGAGCCTGGCGCAGAGCGCTCCTGCTGGTGGTCTTCACCCTCTCGGGCGCGAGCGGGTTGATCTACGAAGTCCTCTGGACGCGGCGCCTGACCCACATCTTCGGATCCACGACGCTCGCCGTCTCGACCGTCCTCGCGGCGTTCATGGGAGGACTCGCCCTCGGCAGCGTCTTGCTGGGAGCCTGGGCCGACCGGAACCGCGACAGGACACTGCGCGGGTACGGGCTGCTCGAGATCGCGATCGCCGTCCTCGGAATCGCGATTCCGCTGCTGCTGAAGGTCGTCGAGGCGGTCTACCTCGCCGTCGCGCCCGCCCTCGAGAACGTGCCGATGGCGTTCTTTCTGGTCCAGTTCGTCCTCGTCGGCGCCGTGCTCGCCCTTCCCTGCTCGCTGATGGGCGGGACGCTTCCGATGCTCGCGCGCTGGTTGGTCGGACGCGAGGAGGAGATCGGCGGACGGGTCGGCGCGCTCTACGCCGCCAACACGCTCGGAGCGTTCGCGGGCACTGCCGCAGCGACGTACGGTCTTCTGCCTCACACGGGCGTGCGCGAGGGCGAGTTCATGGCGGTGGGACTGAACCTGCTCGCGGGGCTGACGGCGCTGGCGATGGCGGCGAAGGCGAGTCCCAGGTCCCAGGTCCCAAGTCCCATGCCCGAGGAACCCACGACCGAGATCCGGCCGCTGCGCGATGCGCGGCCGATTCTCTGGGCGACGTGCCTGTCGGGATTCGCCTGCATGGTCGCCGAAGTGGCGTGGGCGCGACTCGTGAGCCTCGTGTTCGGGAGCTCGGTGTACGCGTTCGGGCTGATGCTGCTGCTGTTTCTCGGCGGCATGTCGATCGGCAGCGCGATCTTCGCCCGACTGCGGTCGAAGGACTCGGCGCGCGTACTGGGAGTGGCCCTCGTCGCCAACAGCGTGGCTTCCCTTCTCGGCATCGCCGCGGTGCCGCACCTCGCCGCGGTCTTCATGCGAGGCTTCCCCGCGGTGCGTGACTCTTTCGCTCTCCAGCAGTGGCTGCAGATCCTGGAGACCGCGCCGCTGCTGCTGCCCTTGTCCATCCTCTTCGGCATCGCGTTTCCCGCGGCGGTCGCGGCGGTCTCGGACGTGGCGGGCATGGGCCGCGGCGTGGGCCGCGTGACCGCGTGGAACACGGCGGGGACGGTGGGAGGCGCGTTTCTCGGCGGATTCGTGCTGATTCCGGGGATCGGGCTCCGCGCGACGCTGACGGTCGGCGCCGCCGCCGCCGCGGTGGGAGGCCTGCTCGCCTTGCGGCGCGCGGGGTCTTCGACGTGGCTCCGGGCGGGCCTCGCGGTCGCCGGGATCGCGCTCCTCACCGCGCTGCTGCTGCCAGCCTGGCCGAAAGCCGATCTGACGGCGGGCGCCGGCTTCTACGCCACGCTGTACGGGACGACGCAGGGCCTGGAGGCCGCCGAGGGCCGTTCCGAGCTGCTCTTCTACAAGGACGGCGTCGCGACGACGCTCTCGGTCGACAAGCAGGGCGAGCGCCGCTTCTACCGGTCCAACGGGAAGACCGACGCCTCGACGGACCCCGGCGACATGGCGAACCAGCTCCTCCTCGGCCACCTTCCAATGCTCCTTCACCCCGACCCGAAGGACGTGTTCGTCCTCGGTCTGGGGACCGGCGTATCGGCCGCGGCCGTGGCGCGCTACCCGGTGAAGTCCATCGACATCTTCGACATCGAATCCGCATCGCGGGACGCGACGAAGCTCTTCACGCCCGAGAATCGCGACATCCTCTCGGATCCGCGTGTGCGCTTCGTGGTCGCCGACGGGCGCAACGCGCTCCTGGCGCGCAAGAAGACCTACGACGTGATCATCTCCGACCCGTCGGACGTCTGGGTCGCGGGCGTCGGCAGCCTCTTCACGCGTGAGTTCTACGAGATCGCGCGTTCGCGCCTGAATCCGGGCGGCGTGATGGTCCAGTGGTTCCACGGACACTCACTTCCGCCCGAGCAGATGAAGCTGATCGTCGCGACGTTCCGGTCGGTCTTTCCGCACACGTCGTTCTGGCGGCCGAACCGCGGCGACGTCATCCTGCTCGGCACCGTCGAGCCCACGCCCTGGGACTTCGCGAGACTCCAGCAGCGCGCGGCCTCGGTCAAGGGCGTCCACGACGACCTGGTCCAGATCGGCTTCTGGCAGCCGCTGTCGATCTTTGCCGCCTTCGTCCTCGACGGCGACGATCTCTCGCGCATGCTCGCGGGCGTCGAGGGTCTCCACACCGACAACCGGCCGGTCGTCGAGTACATGGCTCCCCGCGCGACCTACGACGACACCGCGACGGTCAACGACGTCGGCATCCAGGCTCTGCAGACCAAGATGCTCCCGCGGATCACCAACTTCGACGAGAAGCGCGACTTCGACGCGCGAGCGAAGTACCTGCTGGGATTCGGCATGGCTTCGATCGGGAGAGTCGATCCGGCGATCCGTCTGATGGAGCAGAGCGTGGCGGGCGGGGTCTCGGACCCGAAGTTCCTGGTCGGGCTCGGGAATCAGTACCGGGCCAAGGGCTGGAACATCAAGGCGATGGCCGCATACGCGCGGGCGCTCGCCCAGTCGCCCGAGGACGACGAAGCCGCGAGAAACCTGGCCGATCTCCAGCGCAGCCTGGGAGACGACGCGGGCGCTGAGGCGACGCTGCGAGGAGCCCTGCAACGCGTTCCGGACAACGCGCCGCTGGCCCTGGCCACCGGCAAGCTCCTCCTCGAGACGGGCCGAGGCGCCGCGGCCGAACCGCTGCTCACCCCGGCCCTGGCCAAGGAGCCTCAGAACGCCGAGCTCCAGGTCGTGGCCGGAAGGGCCGCCGCGGCCTCCGGCCAGGCCGACCGGGCGAAGGCAATCCTGCGCAACGCGGCGACGCTCGCACCGCAGGATGCGCAGATCCAGCGCGACGTTGCCGCCACGATGCTCGCGATGGGAGACGCGGACGAAGCCGCGGCCGCCTATGCACGCGCCTGCGAGCTCGAGCCGGGAAGTGTCGAGGCGCACGCGGGACTGGCGCAGGCCTCTTTCCGCCGAGGAGACGCCGCCGCCGGGAGAGAAGCGAGGCGGCGCGCTCTGGAGCTCGATCCCTACAACGCAGCGATGCTCGCGTTACCGGGGAACTGACGGCGTCTTCGAAGGCTCCGGCTTCTTTCCCTGTTTGCGGAAAACCAGAAACGTGTCCCGAGCGGTTCCGTCGTTCTGCAGCGTGCGCGTCTGGCGGGTCCAGGTCTTCCCGTCGTCCCGAAGCCTCCAGATCATCCGCTGACTGGCCTCACGCGGGTTTTCGTCTGTGACCACGACCGCCTCGATCCAGAGGGAGGTTCCGTCTTTGCCCCACGCCGCTTCCACGGTCCCCTTCTGGCGGCCCAGGTGCTTCTCGTAGCGCTTCCCGTCGACGACGATCTCATCGGCGCCGAGGCGGCGCCGCTTTTCGCCGATCGGTTCGACCCAGATGTGATTCCCGGTCTGCCGGACCCGGAGGACCGCGTCCTCCATCGACGGCGAGACGCCCTGACTGGCCTGCGCGTCGAGAACCCACTCGCCCGAGAAGTCGAGCGGCGCTCCGCCGGTCTTCTTCGGGACCGGCGCCTTCGTGATCTTCGGCTTCGGAGCCGCCGGGCGGGTCGGGACGGGCGTCTGCGCGGCGGCACCCGCCGCCACGAGGAGCGTGGCGGCGATCCCGCGGAATCTTTTCACGCTCTGGCCTTCTCGCGCGCGGCCGCCAGCGAGCGGCGCAGGAACTGACCCGTGTAAGAGCCCTTCACCGCGGCCACGTCTTCGGGCGTCCCCTCGGCGACGATGCGGCCTCCGCCGTCGCCGCCCTCCGGCCCGAGGTCCACGACCCAGTCGGCCGTGCGAATCACCTCGAGGTTGTGCTCGATGACGATCACGGTGTTCCCCTTCTCGGTCAGCGAACGCAGGACGCCCAGCAGCTTCTGGATGTCGTCGAAGTGTAGACCGGTCGTGGGCTCGTCGAGAAGGTAGAGCGTGCGGCCCGTGGACCGCCGCGCCAGCTCGCGGGCGAGCTTGACCCGCTGCGCCTCGCCACCCGACAGCGTCGTGGAGGACTGGCCCAGCTGGATGTACCCGAGGCCCACCTCCACCAGCGTGCGGCAGATGGTCGCGATCGCCGGAATGTTGGCGAACAGCTCCAGCGCCTGCTCCGCGGTCAGCGCCAGGATGTCTGCGATCGACTTGCCCTTGTAGTGCACCTGGAGCGTTTCGCGGTTGTAGCGTTTCCCCCCGCAGACGTCGCAGGTGACGTAGATGTCGGGCAAGAAGTGCATCTCGATCTTGATCTGTCCGTCTCCGCAGCAGGCCTCGCAGCGGCCGCCCTTGACGTTGAACGAGAAGCGGCCGGGCTGGTACCCGCGGGCGCGCGCCTCGGGGGTGCGCGACATCAGCTCGCGGATGGGATTGAAGACGTTCGTGTAGGTCGCGGGATTGGAGCGCGGCGTGCGGCCGATCGGCGACTGGTCGATGTTGATGACCTTGTCGATCTCGAAGAGCCCCTCGATCTTGTCGTGCGCGCCGGGTTTCTCGGAGGCTCCGTGAAGCGCCCGGGCCAGCGCCCGATGAAGAATGTCGTTGACGAGCGTGGACTTGCCGGATCCCGAGACACCGGTCACCGTGGTCATCACGCCCAGCGGGAAGCGCACGTCGATGTTCTGGAGATTGTGCTCGCGCGCGCCGCGCACGATCACGGCCTTGCCTGAACCGGTGCGGCGGACCTCGGGAACGGGAATCGCCCGCTCGCCCGAGAGGTACTTCGCGGTCAACGACTCCGGGAAACGCTCGAGATCGTCGGGCGGGCCCTCGGCCACGATCCGACCGCCGTGGACGCCGGCCCCCGGCCCGAGGTCCACCACCCAGTCGGCCGAACGAATCGTCTCCTCGTCGTGCTCGACCACGATCACCGTGTTGCCCAGGTCGCGCATATCGATCAGCGTGTCGATCAGCTTGCGGTTGTCGCGCTGGTGGAGCCCGATCGAGGGCTCGTCGAGGACGTACAGGACGCCCATCAGCTTGGATCCGATCTGCGTGGCGAGGCGGATGCGTTGCGACTCCCCGCCCGAGAGCGACGCCGCCGTGCGCGAGAGGTTCAGGTATCCGATCCCGACGTTGTCGAGAAACCGCAGCCGGTCCCGGATCTCCTTGAGGATTTTGCCCGCGATCTCCCGCTCCCGCGGGGTCAGCTTCAGGTCCTCGAAAAAGGCGATGACGTCGGTGATCGTCTCAGAGGAGACCTCGTCGATGGACCGCCCGCCGACCTTCACCGCCAGCGCCTCCGGCTTGAGCCTCCGGCCCTTGCACGCCGGACAAGGCTCCGCCGACATGTAAGCCTCGAGCTCGGCGCGATGCTCCGCGTTCTCGGTCTCGCGGTACCGCCGCTCGATCATCGGAACGAGCCCCTCGAAGGAGGAGCGCCAGTGGTACTCGCCTCTCTCGGCGACGTATGAGAACTTGATCTCGTCCTCACCCGACCCATAAAGGATGACCTTCTGGGCAGCCTTCGGAAGCTTCGCGAAGGGCTGATCCAGCCGGAACTTGTAATGCTTCGCGAGCGTCGCCATCTGGCGCGAACGCCAGTTGGTCGAGCCGGGTTTCAGGATCGCGATGGCTCCGCCCTCGATGGACTTGTTGCCGTCGACGACCAGCCGCTCGGGATCCGCGCGAAGGTTGGTGCCCAGGCCCGAGCACTTCGGACACGCGCCGTAGGGTGAGTTGAAGGAGAACAGGCGCGGCGTGATCTCGGTCAGCGACGTGCCGCAGTCGGGGCACGCGTAGTTGGCCGACAGGACTTCCTCGGGCCCGTCGGCCACGGACAGGACGATGAGCCCGCCCGAAACGCGCGCGGCCGTCTCGATCGAATCCGCCAGGCGCTTGCGGTACTCCTCGTCGCCCGCGGGCTTGGCCACGAGCCGGTCCACGACGATCTCGATCGTGTGCTTCTTCTGTTTGTCCAGCTCGGGCGGGTCGTCGAGGTCCACGAACTCGCCGTCCACGCGCGCCCGCAGGAACCCCTCCTTGACCATCTCGGCCATCTGCTTCTTGTATTCGCCCTTCTTGCCCGAGACGTACGGCGCCAGGACGACGAACTTGCTTCCGACGGGAAGCCGCAGGGCCCGATCCACCATCTCCTGGATCGTCTGGGCCTGGATCGGCCGGCCGCACTTGGGGCAGTGCGGCTGCCCGATCGAGGCGTAGAGAAGCCGGAGGTAGTCGTAGATCTCGGTGACGGTACCCACGGTCGAGCGGGGGTTCCGCGAGGTCGTGCGCTGCTCGATGGAGATCGCGGGCGAGAGGCCCTCGATCGAGTCGACGTCGGGCTTCTCCATCTGCTCGAGGAACTGCCGCGCGTACGCCGACAGCGACTCGACGTAGCGCCTCTGGCCCTCCGCGAAGATCGTGTCGAAGGCCAGGGACGACTTGCCCGAGCCCGAGACTCCGGTGATGACGATCAGCCGGTTGCGCGGGAGGTCGAGCGAGACGTTGCGGAGATTGTGTTGCCGCGCGCCGCGGATGCGAAGGGCGTCCATTTGGGGAGGCAGATTCTATAGGAGGTCGCGGTCATCCCGAGGAGCGGAGCGACGAGGGATCCCGTGCTCATACGCGGGTATGGCGTAACAGTCCGGGATCCCTCGCTGCGCTCGGGATGACCGTCTCATGCCACGTACTAGTATTCCCGCAACGTGTTTTCCTCGGCCGACGCCAAATTCGTCGTTCTCGCGTTCTCTTCGCTCTTCTCCGTCATCAACCCGATCGAGGCCGCGCCCATCTTCGTCGCGATGACGGCGGGCGCGCCGCAGGAGCGGCGGAGGATGGCGTTCCGGGCGTGCCTCGCCGCGGCCCTGATCCTGGCGCTCTTCGCGCTGACCGGAGGCGCGATCTTCTCGTTCTTCGGCATCACGCTGCCGGCGTTCCAGATCGCCGGAGGCATCCTCTTCACGAGCATGGGCCTGGCGACGCTGCGCGACGACGACCGGCACGATCGCGTCGAGCCGAGCGACGCCCGCCCGAAGCGGGATCCCTCGGTGGTGCCTCTCGGGATGCCCCTGATCGCGGGGCCCGGAGCGATTTCCACGGTCATGGTTCTCGTCGGACAGGCGCGTGACGGAGGTCACAGAGCGGCCTTGGCCGTCGCGATCGCGGCCAACATCGTGCTCACGCTCGTCATCCTGCTGGCCGCTCCGGCGATCGTCACGCGCATCGGCGAAACCGGCCAGCGAATCGTCTCGAAGATCATGGGGTTGATCACCGCCGTCATTGGCGTTCAGTTCGTCTTGAACGGAGTCGAAAGCGTCGCGCTGTCCATCCTGAAAACGGCCCGGACCTGAGGACACGCGGCGCGCGCGACCTGTCCTTCCGAGCAGCTGGAGCGAGGGCAAGGACAGGAGACGTAAAACCCTGACGTCCCTATAATTAGAGGTACGCGATGAGTGTACCTGTCCGGGCACTGCTGGTGGATGACTCTGCGTCCAGCGAAGCGCTCGTTCTCGGCGAACTGCGCGGCGGAGGCTTCGAGCCGACGCTCCAGCGGGTGACCACTCGGACAGGTCTCGAGGCCGCGCTCGCCGGCGCGCCGTGGGACGTCGTTCTCTCCGACCTCTCGACCGCGGAGCTCGACGCGTTCGACGCGATTGCGCTGCTGAAGGAGCGCGACGTCGACATCCCGTTCCTCGTCGTCTCCGAGACGCTCGGGGAAGAGACGGCGGTGCGCGCGATGAAGGCCGGTGCGCAGAACTGCATTCCGCGCGCGAGCCTCGCGAGGCTTTGCCCCATCCTCGAACGGGAGCTGCGGGAGGCGCAGATCCGCCGGGAGCGCCGGCAGGCCCAGAAAGCGCTGACCGAGAGCGAGCTGCGTTTCCGCTCTCTCGCCGAGTCCTCGCCCGACGCGATCCTGACGATCGACAGCGTGGGCACGCTCCTCTTCGCCAACGGCGCGGCCGGGGCGCTCTTCGGCTATCCCGTCGCCGCCCTGATCGGCCAGGCCGTCACGTCGCTCGTGCCCGACTATCGCCCCCGGCGATCGCGGGAACCGGGAAGCCCCGTCTCCCGGCACGCCGCGACGGGACGCCACGCCGACGGCCGGACGCTGCCGCTCGAGCTGTCGTTCGGCGAGCTCGTCCGGGATGGAAAACGGCTGACCACCGTGTTCGCGAGGAATTCCGGAGAGGAGGTATTCGGCGAAGAGGCGCTGCGCGAATCCGAGGAACGCTTCCGACGCGCGGCGCTGCTCTCGAGCGACTTGATCCACGAGTGCGACCGTCAGAGCAACCGGATCGAATGGTTCGGCGACGTCGACGGCATCCTCGGCTACGCCAAAGACGAGCTTCCGCGGACCATCGAGGGCTGGCAAAAGGTCATCCACCCCGAGGACCAGGCCCGCCTGGCCGCGGCCATGGCGACGCACTTCGAGACGGGGTCTCCGTTCTTCGAGGAGTACCGGGTCGTGCGGCGGGATGGCACGATCCTGCACTGGCACCACTCCGGAACGATGTTGCCCGGCGCGACGGGCCGGCCGACGCGCTCCGTCGGAACCATCCGCGACGTCAGCGGGCGGCGGCAGATCGAAGAGGCGCTGCGCGTTTCGGAGAAGCGCTACCGCACACTCTTCGAGCGGAATCTGGCCGGCGTCTACCGCTCGACACTCGAGGGCCGGATCCTCGACTGCAACGAATCCTTCGCGCGTATCTTCGGCTACTCCTCTCGCGAGGAGGTCCTCCGCCAGGCGGCATGGGACTTCTACCAGAAGCCCGAAGACCGCGAGGCCGCGCTGGCCAAGCTGCTCGAGCGCCAGAGCCTGACGAACTACGAGCTCTGCTTGAAGCGCAAGGACGGGAGTCTGGTCTGGGTGCTCGAGAGTGAGAGCCTGCTCGAGGGCCCCGACGGACGCCTGTCCGTCATCGAGGGAACGACCATCGACATCACCGAGCGCAAGCGCGCCGAGGAGCAGGTCAAACACCTCGCCTTCCACGATCCGCTGACCAGCCTGCCCAACCGGCTCCTCTTCAACGACCGCCTGACGCTGGCCGTGGCGCAGGCGCACCGGCACAACCAGAAGATGGCCGTGCTGTTCCTGGACCTGGACCGCTTCAAGGTCATCAACGACTCGCTCGGCCACTCCGTCGGCGACGAGCTGCTGCGCCAGGTCGCCGAGCGGATCCAGGAGCACGTGCGCGAGGGCGACACCGTGGCGCGCCTCGGCGGCGACGAGTTCACGCTCCTGGTGCCGGGAATCAACGTCGAAGAAGACGCCGCCAAGATCGCCCGGAAGATCTGCGACGCGATCCACGCCCCGTTCTGGATCGACGGCCGGGAGCTCTTCGTGACGACGAGCCTGGGCGTGTCTGTCTACCCCTCCGACGGCCACGACGCCGAGACTCTGGTGCGCAACGCCGACTCCGCGATGTACCGGGCCAAGGAACAGGGCCGCGACAACTACCAGCTCTATACGCCGGCGATGAACGCCAAGGCGATCGAGCGGCTTTCGCTGGAGAGCCGGTTGCGGCAGGCCGTCGCCAACGACGAGCTGGAGCTGCATTTCCAGCCGTTCATCGACCTGAAGACGGCGGAGGTGCTGGGCGCCGAAGCGCTGCTGCGCTGGCGGCACCCCGAGCTCGGCCTGATCCCTCCGGGAGAATTCATCCCGATCGCCGAGCTCTCGGGCCTGATCGTGCCGATCGGCGAGTGGGTCCTGCGCACGGCGTGCGCCGAAGCGCGCAAGTGGCATCAACAGGGATTCCAGGGGCTCACGGTCTCGGTCAACCTCTCCAGCCGCCAGTTCCAGCAGACCGACCTCGTCAGTCAGGTCACGCAGGCTCTCGAGGAGACGGGCCTCGAGGCCGACAAGCTGGACCTCGAGATCACCGAGTCCAACGCGATGCAGAATGCCGAGCATTCGATCAACACGCTCTGGGGCCTCAAGAAGCAGGGCGTGCGCATCTCGATGGACGACTTCGGCACCGGATATTCGTCCTTGAACTACCTCAAGCGCTTTCCGATCGACCGGATCAAGCTCGACCAGTCGTTCGTCCGTGACCTTCCGGGCGACAAGGACGACGCGGCGATCGCGATGGCCGTCATCGCGATGGGACGGAGCCTGGAGCTCGTCGTCATCGCCGAAGGCGTCGAGACCGAGGAGCAGCTGGCGTTCCTGAAGGGACATGAGTGCGACCAGCTGCAGGGCTTCCTGCTTTCGCGCCCGCTTCCCAGCGATGCGTTCGAGACCTTCCTCAAGGAGAGCCGGGCGCCGCAGGCACGGGAAGAAAGATCGCGTTTCGCCCGAACGCACTAAACGATCTCAAGTCTCAGGTCTCAAGTCCCAGGTCAAATCCGGGTTAGGATTCGGCCCATGGAAGCTATTGCCGAAACCGCATCAGAGTCCCTGCGTCTGAAATCCATCTTCTCCCCGGCCACGCCCGACGAGCGCGAGCGGAACTTCGAGTCCTACTGGGCTTTCAGCCACGGCCGGGATGGGGACATCCTCGAAGCCGACAAGGACCTGACCGTCAAGCGCGACATCCTGGCTCGTTTCCAAGCCAACCCGGTCCGATCGAAAAAGCCCCTTCCCGATCCGGAGCTCTTCTACCGCAACTACCTCAAGCTCGTGGACGATCCTCAGACCTTCGACCGAAAGACGCTGCTTCTGACCTTTCTCTACAAGTTCGCCCGCCACGAATGGGCCGGCATCTCCTGCGCCTGGGATGCCACGCCCTCGATCACCCTCGCGACGCGGACGACCCAGCGCATCAGCCGCTACCACCTCTGCGAAGAGTTCAGCCACGTCCGCCTCTTCCACGAGATGTTCCGCACCTTCCATCTCGACAAAGTCGAGTGGGTCCCTCCGGGCAACGGGATGCGCCGCATGTACGCCGTCTTCTCGCGCTTTCCCGGCGTGCTCATGAACCCGCCCGCGTTCGTCAGCGAATTGATGGGCCTGACTCTCTATCTCCACATCGACGCCGTTCTCGACGACATTTTCGGGGACGAGCCCGAGGCCCGGGACCGCGTCCGGGCGCTGCTGCGCGAGATCATGACCGACGAGATGGCCCATGTCGGCCAGCGGCGCAATTACATCGGGTCGACCGGTATCCACGTCGCGCGGGCCATGGTCGGCCCGATGTTCCGGGCCTTCTACAAGGACCTGCCCGAGGCCAAGCACCTCTTCGACATCGAGCGCATGGTGGTGGAGGCCCGCGCCTTCCGCTACACCACGATGCCGCCCGACGTCATCGCGAAGAGCTGGGTGCCCTCCTACTGTCAGGGTTAAACGGGCTGAGCGCGCGCGTCATCCGGATTCCGTCGCGCCCGAGGCCGTAGTAGTCGGGCAGAGGACGAACCTTCCGAAATCCCATCCGCTCGTAGAAGCGAATGGCGGTCGCGTTCTGGACGTCGACTTCGAGCCGCACGTCCCGGGCTCCGGCCGCCGCCATCCTCGTCCAGACCTCTTCGAGGAGCCTCTGCCCGAGCCCGCGCCGGCGCTCCCCACCGGCGATGTCGATCGTGATCAGGTGGCCGCGGCGGCCCGCGACGTCGCCGATGGCGAGGGCGACCATCTCGTTCCCCCTCTCCGCGATGAGGCCGATCGCCCCTTCGCGGGACAGGAACGCGCGGATCTGCCCCCGCGTGTACGCGATCCCGGGCTCGAAGCACGATTGATCCAGCTGGTACATGGCTTCGAGGTCCTGCTGGAGCTGAACGTCCCGAATGGTGATCACGCTCGAGAGTCTCAGAAACGATTACCGCCGTCGCATCTCCCGCTCGGCTTCCCGTCGCTGGTCCCGTTCCCGGATGGCGTCGCGCTTGTCGTGCAGCTTCTTGCCCTTCACCAGCGCGATCTCCGCCTTCGCCCTGGGCCCCTTGAAGTAAAGGGACAGCGGCACGCACGCCACGCCCCGGGTCGCCACCGCTCCGGCCCACCGATCCAGCTCGCGGCGGTGGGCCAGGACCTTCCGGTCCCGCTCCGGGGGGTGGTTCGTCCACGAGCCCGAGGCGTAGGGAGAGATGTGGACGCCAACGAGGAACGCCTCCCCTCCCCGGAACTGGACGTAGGAGTCCTTGAGCTGCGCCCTCCCGTCCCGCAGCGACTTCACCTCGGTCCCTGTCAGGACGAGCCCGACCTCCATCCGGTCGTCGATGAAGTAGTCGTGGAATGCCTTTCGATTGGTCGCCACGGTCCGGATCGCGTCGGCCGACGGCTTCGCGCTGTTCGGCTTCATGGTGGGCCGCGAGTCTAACCCGAGCATCCCGGCCGGCCCGCTGTGGCTGTCCAACCACAGTGCTGTGCAACTTTCGCCACTCTGATCTTCCTGGCCAGATTTCGGTCGTTTGTGCTAAGCTTCTCAACCGTAAGGGGATAGCAAAAGACTTCACACATCCCCTGAAATTGGCACTGTTACTGCGAAGGATCCGTTCGCGTAGACGAGGCATGAGACAGCAGGCAACTCTCCGAACTACGGTTTCCATCGAGGGCGTCGGACTTCATTCAGGCCATCCGGTACGCGCCCATTTCCGCCCCGCTCCTCCCGACCACGGGCTGGTTTTCGTCCGGCTCGAGCACTCCGCCATGCAGATTCCGGCCCGCCTGGAGTCCGCGGCAACCTTCGACTACGCGACGACGCTCAAGCGCGGAGACGTCTCGATCGGAACAGTCGAGCACGTCCTGGCTGCGGCAGCCGGTGTGGGACTGGACAACTGTCTGATCGAGATCGAAGGCCCCGAGGTCCCGATCCTCGACGGCTCGAGCCTTCCGTTCGTGCGCCTTTTCCATGCCGCCGGCTTCGAACGGCAGGATTCCCTGGCCCGGCCGCTGGCCCTCAACCGACCTGTCGAGGTGACACGAGAGGATCGCCGGGTCCTCTATGTGCCCGACGGTCCCGGCCTGACCATCAGCTACGAGATCGACTTCCCGCACCCGATCGTGGGCCGCCAGGAGATGACGTTCACTCTCCGGCCCGAGGAGTTCGCTTCGCGCATCGCGCCGGCCCGGACCTTCGGCTTCGCCAAGGACGTCGCCGAGCTGCGGTCGCGGGGCCTCGCCCGGGGCGGCAGCCTTCAGAACGCGGTCGTTCTCGACGACACGGGCATCGTCTCGGGCCCGCTGCGCTTCCGCGACGAGTTCGTGCGGCACAAGGTCCTCGACCTGATCGGCGACCTGGCGCTGCTGGGTCAGCCTCTCCACGGCCGGATCCACGCCCGGAAAGCCGGCCACGCGCTCCACATCGAGTTCGCGCGCGCGCTCCACGCGGCAGTCGTCAGCCCCTCCGCCGGCGTCGCGGAGACGGAAGCGGTGGACGAGCAAGCCTCCGGAATCTAGTCTCCCCTCCCGTCCCGATACAATCCCGCCGGATGCGTGTCCGGAAGGGAGTCGCCGTCCTCGTGCTCGTGGGCCTTGCGGACGGCGCGCCGGCGGCCGCCGCGAAGGACCTCCCCGTCCCCCGGATCAGCGTTCTCCGGATCGAGCCGCGCGGCCCGGACGTCATCATCAAGCGCTTCCACCTCGAGGGAGCCCTGAACCCGGAGCTCGCGCGCAAGATCGAGGCCGGCCTCGAGACGACCATCCGCTACGACATCCGGCTCTACCGCCAGTTCCGCTGGTGGTTCGACTCGTTCCAGGAGGCGCGGATCTACCAGGTGACCGTGACCTTCGATCCGGTCACGCGCGAGTACGTCGTCGACGAGACGATGGACGCCAAGCCCCTGCGGCACTCGACCACCCGGGACTTCGACGAGGTCGCGCGCACGCTGGCGGACGGCGAGAACCTGGTGGTGTTCCGCGTCGCGGAGGGTAAGCCGCACCACAACCTCTACGTCTCGATGCGAGCCACGTTCGATTCGCGCTACCTCTTCGCGTTCATTCCCGTCGACACGCGCACGGGCTGGAAGAAGTCGCGCAAGTTCGACATGCCGCCGGCGACCCCATGAGCGCCCGGGACGAGTCGCAGAAGCGCCGCCGCGACAACCGCCTGGTCGTCGGCCTCGCGCTGCTCGTCCTGATCGTCTGGTCCGCCGTGCGCGTGCTGGAGGAGCGGGCGTCCGAAGAGACGTCCTCGGTCACACGCGGCCTGCTCCTCTTCGTCCTGTCGTACATCAACGTCACGCTGATCGCGGCGGTCCTCTTCGTCCTTTGCCGCACTCTGGTGAAGCTCTGGCTCGAGCGCCGCCGCGGCGCGCTGGGCTCCCAGTTCAAGACCAAGCTGCTCGTGACGTATATCGGCCTGACGGCCATCCCCATCGGCCTGCTCTTCTTCACGGCCACCGGGCTCATCGAGCGATCGATCGACCGCTGGTTCTCGTCGCCGGTACGGGACGTGGTCGACCGCGCGCGCGCCGTCGAAGACATGGCCGAGAAACGGATCGGCGACGAGACCCTCGAGGACGCTCGCGCCCTCGCGAGCGCGACCGGGACCGCCTCGGATGACGCGCTCGAGCGGTTCCGGCGCGATCACCGGCTGGACTCGGCCGAGCTCTACCGCGGCGAGACCCGTGTCGCGGCGGCCGGGGGCGTACCACCGCTGCCCAGGGAGACACTCGACGCCGCGCGGCAGCGGGGCGACGCGCTGAAGCTCGAGCGCCTGTCCGACGGAGCGCACCGGATTCGAGCGGCCGTCTCCTCCGGAGGCCTGATCTACGCGGCGGGCCTCCACGTCCCGGCCTCGGAGGCCCGTGCGATGGAGGCGATCGCCACCGCCTGGAGCGATTATCAGAAGCTGGAGCTGCGAAAGCCCTCGATCGTCGCGGCCAACGTCTCGAGCTTCCTGCTGATCACGCTGGCGATCCTCTTTGCTTCGATCTGGACCGGGCTGGCCCTGGCGCGGCGCATCACCGTGCCGATCGCCGCCCTCGCCGAGTCCACGCGCCGCATCCGATCGGGAGACCTCTCGGCCCGTGTGGATGTCCGGGCCAACGACGAGCTCGGCGTGCTCGTGGATTCGTTCAACAGCATGGCGGCCGGCCTCGAAACCGGCCGGGGAGCTCTGCTGTCTTCCAACCGGGAGCTCCTCGCCTCCAACCTCCGCCTCGACGTCGAGCGCCGCCTTCTGGCGACCGTCCTGGAGTCAGTGACCACCGGCGTGCTCGCCGTGGACGCCGAGGGACGTTTCACGGTGTGCAATCCGGCCGCCCGCGCCCTTCTGGCGCTTGCACCCGACCCGCCGACGCTCGAGACGCTTCGCGCCCGTCCGGACCTGAGACCCCTGGCCGGGATGATCGAGGACGCGCGGGCGGGCCGTCTCGCCGGACACGCCCTCGCCGCCTCCGCGTTGGTCCTGGCGGGCCCGGAGGGAGAACGCCGCCTCGAGGTCGCGCTCCGACCGCTCGCGGCTCCGGCCGGCGAGGCCGGGGGATTCGTGCTGGCGATCGAGGACACGACGCACGTCGCACGCGAGCAGAAGCTGGCGGCGTGGAGCGAGGTGGCCCGCAGGGTCGCGCACGAGATCAAGAATCCGCTGACCCCCATCCGCCTCTCGGCCGAGCGAATGGCGCGCCGGCTGAAGACGGGCGATCCCGATCTCCCACGGACCATCGAGCGCGGCACGCAGGTCATCGTCGAGGAGGTCGACTTCCTCAAGTCCCTCGTGGACGAGTTCTCCAGCTTCGCCCGCCTGCCCGAGATGCGCCCCGAGCCGACGGACCTCGCGGCCCTGGCCCGGGCGGCGGTCCGCCTCTTCGAAGGGGCGCGGGAAGGCATCTCGATCCGGGTCGAGTCGCACCTGCCCGCGGGCGTGATCCGCGTGGATCCGGACCAGATCAAGCGCGCCCTGATCAACCTGATCGACAACGCGCTCGCGGCGTGCGGAGACCGCGGGGAGATCGTCGTGCGCCTGGCCGCGCACGACGGCGGCGTGACCCTGGAAGTCGCCGACACCGGCCACGGCGTGCCGGCCCGCGACCGGGAGCGGCTCTTCCTGCCCGACTTCACGACCAAGGGCCGGGGCACGGGACTGGGCCTGGCGATCGTGTCGCGCATCGTCGCCGACCACAACGGCTCGATCCGCGTCGAGGACAACCGGCCGCGCGGCGCGCGGTTCATCATCGAGCTTCCCGCCGCGTGAAGAAACGTCGCGTCCTCGTCGTCGACGACGAAAAGGCGATCCAGGAAACGCTGTCGCAGATCCTCGCCGACGAAGGCTACGAGGTCGCGGCGGCGCCGTCGGGGGAAGAAGGCCTGCGGCGGCTTCGCGAGGAGGCGTTCGACCTCGTGCTTCTCGACGTCTGGCTGAAGGACCGCGACGGACTCTCCGTGCTCGAGGCCGCGGCCGACCGGCTGCGCGAAGTTCCGGTCGTGATGATCTCCGGCCACGGCAACGTCGAGACCGCCGTCCGCGCCGTGCGGCTCGGCGCCTACGACTTCCTCGAGAAGCCGTTGTCGCTCGAGCGCGTGATCCTGACCGCGCAGAAGGCGATCGAACGCCGCGATCTGCTGGCCGAAGTCGTGCGCTTTCGCGGCCAGATCGAGGCGGAGGCCGTGCTCCTGGGCGAGTCTCCCCCGATGCGGCGCCTGCGCGACGAAATCGCCCGGGTCGCCGCCGTGGACGCGCGCGTGCTGATCACCGGCGAGAACGGCACCGGCAAGGAGCTCGTCGCGCGGGCGATCCACCGGGCCTCCGCGCGCGCCGACGCCCGGCTCGTCGAGGTCAACTGCGCCGCGATCCCGGAGGAACTGATCGAATCCGAGCTCTTCGGCCACGTCCGCGGCGCGTTCACCGGTGCCACCGACGACCGCCGCGGCAAATTCGAGGAGGCCGACGGCGGGACCCTCTTCCTCGACGAGGTCGCCGACATGTCCGCCCGGACCCAGGCCAAGGTGCTCCGCGCGCTCCAGGAACAGACGTTCACCCGGGTCGGCGGCGCGCGTCCGATCTCCTCCGATGCGCGCGTCCTGTCGGCCACCAACAAGGATCTCGCCGAGGAGATCCGACGCGGTAACTTCCGGGAGGACTTGTACTTCCGCCTGGCCGTCGTTCCGGTCGCCGTGCCGCCGCTGCGCGAGCGGGGCGACGATGTCGGCCTGCTCGCCTCGGCGTTCCTCCAGGAGGCCTCGGCGCGCTTCGGACACCGACCCAAGACGCTCTCGGCGGCGGCGCTGGAGGCGCTCGCGGAGTATCGCTGGCCCGGCAACGTGCGGGAGCTGAAGAACGTCATCGAGCGCGTGGTGATCCTGTGCCCCGCCGATGAGGTCCGGCGCGAGGATCTCCCCGCCGAGATCCGCGACGCGGAGCTCTCGGCGCCGCTCCCGGCCGACGCGGCGCTGCGCGACGCGCGCGACGACTTCGAGCGGCGCTACATCCTGGCCGCGATCCGCCGCCATCGCGGCAACATCAGCCGCGCCGCGGAGACGCTGCAGGTGGAGCGGAGCAACCTGTACCGGAAGCTGAAGGGTTACGGAATCGAAGTCGAGCGCGAGTAGCGGCTACTCTTCCAGGAGCTTCGTCTCCAGAACCTGGTCGGGAGTGAACTTCTCGAGCCGCAGATAGTGCTCGGCCGCGGCGAACAGCGCATCGGCCGGCGTGAGCCCGACGATCTCGGAACCCACGATCGCCACACCGTGACGCTCGGCCTCCGACTTCACGCAGTCGAAGACGCGATGGAGCGGCGTCTTCTTGAAGTTCGTCATGTTGATCGACACTTGCACCTGGCCGCGCTCGGCCAGCTCCACGCCCATCGCCTTGACGTACCGAAAGCCTCCGGACATGTGGCGGATCGCCTTCGCGATGCGGTCCGCGATCGCCAGGTCGCGCGTGCCCAGGTTGATGTTGTACGCGATCAGAAACGGACGCGCGCCCACCGCCACCGCTCCCGCCGAGGGATGCGGCTCGCGCGGGCCGAAGTCGGGCGCCCAGCGCGGGTCCTTCATCTTCTCGGCGAAGCCCTCGAACTGGCCCTTGCGCACGTCGGCGAGATTGCGGCGGTGCTCGGCCGTGGCCGCGTCCTCGTAGAGATAGACGGGCACACCGAAACGCTGCGCGATTTCGGCGCCGGCCTCACGCGCCAGCGCGACGCAGTCCTCTGTCGTGCTCCCGCGCAGCGGGATGAACGGCACCACGTCGACGGCTCCCATGCGCGGATGCTCACCCTGGTGGCGGCGCAGGTCGATCCGCGGCAGGACCGCCTCGAACAGCGCACGCACGCCCTGCCGGACCGCCGCGGCGTCGCCGACGAAGGTCAAGACGCTCCGGTTGTGCGACGTGTCCGAGGACACATCCAGGAGCCGGACGCCGCGCACGCTCCGGACCGCCGCGGCAACCGCATCGACGACCGCGCGGTCACGGCCCTCGGAAATGTTCGGGACACACTCGATCAGCGCGGCCAAGTCGGAAGTTCCTGACCGGGCAGTTTATAATCTCCCCCACAGTGAGAACCAAAACCCTGCCTTCTCCCGTGGCCACGGGGAGCGTCGCATGAGCGCCGAACCGGTCTCTTATCCCGGGAACCCCTCGCTGCCGCGCGAGGTCCGGGACAAGATCCTCTCGACGTTCCGCCACACCCTCAACCTCTACAAGGAGGGGAAGGCCGACGACTGCGTCATCGGCTGCGACTTCATCCTGAAGATGGACCCGCGCTTCTCTCCGGCCCGGCAGCTCATGGAGAAGACCAAGAACCCGGCCGCCGGAGTCGACGTCGGGGCGCTGGAGGCGATCGTCGCCGCGACGCCCACCCGACAGGAGCGGGTGGCGTCGGTCGATACCGACCGCCTCCTGGTCCGCGCGGCGGAGAGTCTGAACGCACGCGACTTCGACGCCGCGATCGCGACGGCCGAGCAGGTCCTGAAGGTGTTGCCAGGGAATCAGGACGCCGGCGCGATCCTGGAAGGGGCGCGCCATCGCAAGAATGCGCAGCCGCAGCTCGAAGCGATGCGGCAGCGAGCGATGGCGGCCCTCGACGGGGGGCGGAAGGCCGAGGTGCGCGCGGCGCTGGACAAGATGCGAATGCTCGACCCCGAGCACCCGGGGGTCGCGCTGCTCGAGAGGCGCATCGCGACACCCGCGGCCCCCGCCGCTCAGGAAGTGGGCGAGTCGACCAACCCTGGCCTGGAGCTCGCGGAGATCCCCGACATGGCTCCGGCCGACGCCGAGCCCCTCACTCCCAGCTCCGACGGCCTCGATCACCTGAGCCTGGATTCCCTCTCGCTCGACGAGCCCAGCCCCGCTTACGTGCCGCCTCCGCGAAACATGGGCGACTCGATGGGAGGACCGCTTTCGTTCGGAAGCGACGCCCCGGCCGACCACTTCGGATCCGCGCCCGAGCCTGGCAGTCCCCCGAATCTGTGGAGCGAGGGCCCTGCCGAGGAAAGCTCCGGGACCGGCTTCGGCTTCTCGACGTTCGAGGAGCCGGCCCCCGCGGCGGAGCCCCACTTTTCGACGGCGGCTGCGGAACCCTCGCCGCAGCAGGAAGTGGAGTCGCTGCTGGCCAGGGGCGACGAGGCGGCGCGCCTGGGCAACCGGCAGCAGGCTATCGAGATCTGGTCGCGGATCTTCCTGATCGACATCAACAACTCCGAAGCCGTCGGCCGCATCGAGGCGGCGCGCAAGGAGATGGCCGAAGGCAACCGCCGCGTCGCCGAAGGCCTTCGGCGCGGACGCGAGAAATTCGAGGCGGGAGACTTCACCGCCGCGCGCGAGGCATTCCTGGAGGTCCTCGCCCTCGACGAGAGCGACGCCACCGCGCGCTCCTTCCTCGACCGCATCGAGCAGGAGCTGGCCCGACCCTCGGCCGGACTGGACCTGGCGCGCAAGACGCCGGCGAGCGACATCCTCGCCGAAGAGATGGCCGAAACGGCCGAGCCCGCGATCGCCGACGAACCCGTCGCCGTCGCGCCGAAAGCGGCGGCCTCCGCCGCGAAGGGATCCCGGCGGCCGATGGACCGGCGATTCCTCCTCGCCCTCGGAGGCGCGCTGGTCCTGGCGCTGGCCGTCGGCGCGTACTTCATGCTGCGCTCGGGAGGATCCAAGGCCGCCCCGGCTCCGGCCGGCGAGGGCCCGTCGCTCGAGCACGCGACCGCACTCTTCCGCGAAGGAAAGCTGGCCGAGACGGTCGCTGAGCTGCGGCAGATCTCCCCCGGACATCCCGACTATGCACGCGCCCAGAAGCTCCTCGCGTCCCTGACGCGCAAGGGCGGAGAGCAGCCCGCGGCCGCGAGCGGCGAAGGAGCGCCGGCGGAAACCGCGGCCTCGGCGCCGGCCACGACGGGACCTCCTCCCGAAGCCGTCCGCCAGCGTGAAGACGCGGAGAAGGCGCTCAACGAGAAGCGCTACATCGACGCGCTGAAGAGCTTCAACCTGGCCGCGCCGGCGTACTCGCAGGACCCGAGCTTCGCGACGCTGATGGCTTCGGCGTCGGACAAGGTCAGCGAGCTCACGCCCGCGGTCAAGCTCTACAACGAGGGCGAATACGAGACCGCGATTCCGATCCTGTGGCGGATCTTCCAGGCGGACCGTGCCAATCAGGACGCCCGGTCCTATCTGCTGCGTTCGTACTACAACCAGGGCATCGCCCAGCTCCAGAACGGTCTCTATGCCAAGGCGGCCGAGAGCTTCGGCGAAGTGATCGCGGTCGATCCGAACGACATGGCGTCGGCCCGCCACAAGAAATTCGCGGAGCGCTACGGCAAAGGCGATCTGGATCTGATGGGCCGCATCTACGTCCGGCACATCCAGCAGCGGCCCTAGCCAGTTCCGTCGTGAGAGAGTGGGACCCGTGAGGGAGACCGGAAGCCCGCTCGACGATTTCCCGATCCACGGCCAGACCGTCGGCGCGGAGCTCGCCGCGGTCCCCGATATGGAGGCGACTCCCCCAGCCTTCTCCGGCGGCGCCGCGCCGCTGTCGGCGCGCGTGACGGCTTCGGCGGCCGACGCCGCGTGCGTGCTGCTCCTGACGGCGATCGCGATCCTCGCCGCGCGCCTGGTCACCGGCGAAAGCCCGAGCCCCGCGGGATTGATCTGGACCGCCGGCTTCGCCGTTTTCCTGTCCTTCTTCGCGACGGTGCCGGCCCTCGTCCTCTTCGGGAAGACGGTGGGTATGGCGCTGGCCGACCTCTCGGCGCGTCCGGAATCGGGTGCCGGCCTCTCCGCCCCGGCGGCGACCCGGCGGTGGCTCGGAACGCTGCTGACCGCGGCGACTGGCGGACTCGCCCTCCTGTGGACCCGATCCGACGCCGCGGCACCCACGCCGGCGGACCGGCTTTCCGGCCACGCGCTGACCGTTGAGTAGCGGACGGCGGAAATCCGGACCGGCTCGGCGCACAGCCCGGCCGGGCTCGCGTCCGCTGACCGTCGCCGTTGCGCAGATCGACACCACGGTCGGGGATTTCGAAGGCAACGCCGACCGGATCCTGCACGCGGGGCGTCGGGCGGAGGCGGCCGGCGCGGACATCGTGCTCTTCCCGGAGCTAGCCGTCTGCGGATATCCGCCGCGGGATTTCGTCGAGCGGCCCGCCTTCGTCGCCGATGCCGAGCGAGCCGCCCGGCGCATCGCGCGCCGCAGCGGCGACGCGGTGTGGATCTTCGGGTCCCTGTCACGGAACGCGTCGGCGCGCGGCCGCCGTGTTCACAACGTCGCCGTCGCCGCCCGCCGCGGGCGAGTGATCGGCGTCTACCGCAAGCGGCTTCTGCCGACGTACGACGTCTTCGACGAGGGGCGATACGTCGAGCCGGGCAACGCCTCCCTGACGCTGTCGGTCAAGGGCCGGCGAGTCGCCGTCACCATCTGCGAGGACATCTGGAACGACAAGACGTTCTGGAAGCATCCCCTCTATCCGAGCGACCCGCTGATCGAGCTGAAGGCCGAGTCGCCGGACCTGCACGTCAACATCTCCGCCTCCCCGTACACGCTCGGAAAGCACCGGCTGCGGCGCCGCATGATGGAGCGGATCGCCCGGTCGACGCGCGTTCCCCTGGTCTTCTGCAATCTCGTCGGCGGCAACGACGGGCTCGTCTTCGACGGATCGTCGATGGCGTTCGACGCGCGCGGCCGGCTCGTCGGCGCCGGAAAACGCTTCGAAGAGGATTTCTGGACGATCTCCCTGCCGGGAGGCCACGGCCCCATCCCGTCCGTGGAATCCGCGATCCCCGGGCTGCGCCGCGCGCTGGTGCTGGCGCTCTCGGACTACGCCGCCAAGTGCGGCTTCCGCACGGCCGTGCTGGGCCTCTCGGGCGGGATCGATTCGGCCGTCACGGCCACACTCGCGGTGGAAGCGCTCGGCGCCGACAACGTCTACGGCGTGGCGATGCCGGGTCCCTACTCCTCGACGGGAAGCCTCGCCGACGCGGAGGAGTTGGCCCGCCGTCTCCGGATCCACTACGACATCATCCCGATCGGCGACGTCTTCGACGCGTACCGCAGGACCCTCGCGCCGGCGATCGGGGAAGGCGGCTCGTCCGTGACCGAGGAAAACCTGCAGGCGCGTATCCGCGGCGCGATCCTCATGGCGCTGTCGAACCGCTACGGCCACCTCGTCTTGTCCACGGGAAACAAGTCCGAGATCGCCGTCGGCTACTGCACGCTCTACGGAGACATGGCCGGAGGCTACGCGCTGATCTCCGACGTTCCCAAGATGATGGTCTATGCGCTGGCGGAGGAGCTCAATCGCGACGGACTCCGCATCCCCGAAGCGACCATCGAAAAGCCTCCCTCGGCGGAGCTGCGTCCCAACCAGAAGGACAGCGATTCGCTTCCTCCGTACGAGGTTCTCGATCCCTTGGTCGAGGCGCTGGTGGACCGGGCCTTGCCGGTCGCCGCCGCCGCGCGCGCGGCGAAGGCGCCGCTGTCTTTGGCGCGCGAGATCGCGCGGCGGATCGACGGCAACGAATACAAGCGGCGCCAGATGGCGCCGGGCCCCAAGGTGACGGCGCGCGCCTTCGGCGAAGGCCGCCGGTATCCGATCGCTCAGAAGTACCGTGTCTGAAACCTACGCCTGGAAGGAGATCCCGGGGTCTTCCCACGATCTCCTGCGCCGCCGGATCCGCGCGCTGCCGGAGGGGTTGCGTCTGCTGGATCTCGGCGCGGCGGGCGGACACCTCGGGCGCGCGGTGCGCGACCGCTGCACGTTCCTCGCGGGGGTCGAGCCCGACGACCGACTCCCCGCTTCCTGCCGTGAGAGCTACGACGACTGGCGCGCTTGCGACGCGCTCTCGGCCGGGCGCTGGGACGCGCCTTTCGACGCGGTCGTCTGCGCCGACGTGCTCGAGCACCTGCCTCGACCCGAAGACCTGCTCGCCCGCATTCGGGAGTGGCTGCGGCCCGGGGGAATTCTCTTCGCGTCGATCCCAAACGTCGCCAACGTCTCGGTGCGCGCGGCGCTGTTGGCCGGACGCTTTCCGTACGCCGAGCGCGGAATCCTGGACCGCACGCATCTGAAGTTCTACACACGCCGTTCGGCGCGCGCGCTCCTGGAAGACGCCGGGTTCCCGGTCCGGAGCGTCACGGCCACGGCGATGCCGTACGAGCTCGCGATCGGAGCTTTCGGCCGGCCGCCGCTCCGGACGCCGGTGCGCGCATTCGCCACGGGTTCCGCCCGGATCTGGCCGACGCTCTTCGGCTACCAGTTCGTCTTCGAGGCCCAGCGGACGTGAGGGCGAGCCTCGTGATCCCCGCCTACAACGAGGCGAGGCGGATCGAAGCGTGCGTGCGGGGTGTCGCCGAGTGGTCGCGGGCGCGTCCGGGAGGAATGGACTGGGAGGTCCTCCTGGTCGACGACGGCTCGACCGACGACACCGCCTCGCTCGCCCGCCGTTTTGCTGCGGAGGAAGGCGTCGATCTGAAGGTCCTGGGCTACGAGCGCAACCGCGGCAAGGGCGCCGCGATCCGAGTCGGCGTCCTCGCCTCGAAGGGGGATCCGGTTCTCGTGTCGGACACGGACCTCTCCACCCCTCTTTCGGAGTGGACCAAGCTCGCCGACCGGCTTCCGGATCACCCGGTCGCCATCGGCTCCCGGGCGCTCCAGCAGGAGCTCGTCCGCAAGCGCCAGGCGTTCTATCGGGTCTGGCTGGGCCGGGCAGGCAACGCCGTCATCCAGCTCTTCGCCGTGCCCGGTATCGAAGACACGCAGTGCGGCTTCAAGCTCTTCCGGGGAGACGTGGCGCGCGCCCTCTTCTCGGAGGCCCGCGTCGACCGCTTCGCGTGGGACGTCGAGATCCTGTTCCTCGCGCGGCGGCGCGGCCTCGCGATCGCCGAGATCCCGGTCGTCTGGATCAACTCCCCCGAGTCGAAGGTGCGCTTTGTGCGCGACGCGATCCAGACGCTCTGGGACGTCCTGCGCATCCGGTGGCTGCACCGAAACGATCAGGCGCGCGTTTCTTCCCCGGCGTAGCGAGCGGCCACGGCGGCCGCGAAGAGCGGCGCGAGGGCCGCGGTTGTGCGCAGGAGCGTCGTATGGATCAGCCACGCGGGCCCTCGGACGGCGAACGCCGGGATGACGAGGTAGGCCGCGACGCCGGCGGCGCCGAGGAGAAGCAGTCGGTTCCCGGAGAACACGGAGCGGCCCGCCGCGATCAGGACGACCACGAGCGCGAGACCGATCCAGGTCTTCGGGCCGAGCAGCCGTCCGGCCTCCGCGAGCGAGTCCCAGACGCGGCTCGTCGAGAAGAGGCCGGCGTCGAAGTCCGCCAACGGGATACGGCTGCGCCACGGCCAGTGAAGCACGCGGACGAGAAGCGCCGGGGCGAACGCCGCGAGCGCGATCTTCCAGCGCCTTCGCCTTCCGAAAACGAGGGCGATGACCGCGCCAACGATCGCGAAGAACATGCCTTCGTTCTTCGTCGCCGCGATCATCAACGCCGCGACGACCAGGCGGCGAACCGCTCCCCCGTCCGTGTCGTCGAGCGCGTCGGCGAGCGACACGCCGAACAGGAGCACCCCGAAGGCCAGCGGGACTTCCGCCATGCCCGTCAGGAACCCGGAGTAGAGAGGCTCGAACCACGCGACGAGGACCGCGGCCAGACCCGCGACCTCCGGCGAGACGCCCCGACGGCGCAGCCATCCGACCAGGACGACGACGGTTGCGGCCTGGAACAACGGAAACAGAAGCGCCATCGCATGGTCGTCCCAATGACCGAAGAGGAAGGAGACCGCGGCGAAAAGGAGAGGCAGGCCCAGCGGATACTCGGGGTGGGAGTACTCCAGCGTGGTCATGCGCTCGGGGTAGCCTCTCGCGCCGAAGAGCGTCTTGCCCTTCAGGCCCCAGATCGCGATGAAGTCGTTGGCCCACATCGGCTCGGTCAGGGCGCGCAGGGCGTACAACGCGACGCCGAGCACGGCCGCCACGACCAGCAGCGTGGGGATTCGCCGCGGCGCCGCGCCCGCGTCGTCCGGGGCCAGCTTGAACCGCCGGAGGACCGAGAGCAGCACGGCCGCGATGGCGATCAGAACGAGCAGCGGCGTTACGTGCAAAGCCAGCGCCGGAGGAACGGACGCGGAGAGGAGCGCGCATCCCAGAGAGTAGGACCAGCCCATGCGTTCGAGACGAAAGCGCTCTCCGGCGGGAAGCAGCGCCGTAGAAATCACGAATCCGAGGAGCCACGCGACGAAGAGGATCGCGCCGACGCCGAGGATGGAGAGAAGGAGCGTCAAGGAGCCGGCCCCCAAAGGGTCCCCTCAGGAAGTCGCGCGATCACGCGGTCGGCGCCCGCGGGCGGAAACACGGCATAGGCGGCCGTGACCCATCCGCTCGCAGGCCCCCACTGCGACAACAAGCGAGCGTCCACCACTGGGCGCGGTGCAAGCCAGTACGCACCCAAATAGAGATAGGGCCCCTCGCCGGCAGGGCGTGTGAGAACGACGCCGGGAGTCTCGGGCGGGAGACTTCGGCGCACGTTTTCCAGAAACGAAAAGTAGCCGCGATCGAAGGCGGCGCCCGAGCCTCCCAGACGCCTCACCGCCAGCTCCTTCGGCGCGAACGCCGCCAGCGACCGCACCCGCCGCGGCAGCTCCGCCCAGCTCTGATCGAGGAGAATCAGCGCCAGCAGCGCGACCGCGGCGGCGCCCGCGATTCTCCGCCGACTCACACCAGCGGGTAGGCGGCGCAGAGCTCCGACACCGTGCGGCGGATCTCGGCCTGGACCGCGGCGTCGTCCTTCGCCTCGAGCGCGCGGGCGATGGCCCCGCCGATGATCTCCATCTCGGCGGTTCCCATGCCGCGCGTCGTGACGGCGGGCGTGCCGATGCGGATGCCGGAGGCGACCATCGGGGAGCGCGTGTCGAACGGAATCGTGTTCTTGTTGACGGTCAGTCCGACTTTCTCGAGCGTCTTCTCCGCGTCCTTGCCCGGGATTCCCTTCGCGCCGACGTCCACCAGGATGAGGTGATTGTCGGTCCCGCCGGAAACCAGTCGGAAGCCGCGGCCCGAGAGAGCCGCCGCGAGCGCTCTGGCGTTTTCGACGACGCGACGCTGGTACGCCACGAAATCCGCGCCTCCCGCCTCGGCGAACGCCACGGCCTTGGCCGCGATCACGTGCTCGAGCGGGCCACCCTGGATTCCGGGAAAGACGTTGCGGTCGAGGTCCTTCGCGTGCACCGCGCGGCAGAGGACCAGTCCCCCTCTGGGACCGCGCAGCGTCTTGTGCGTCGTCGTCGTCACGAACGGAGCGTGCGGAACCGGCGACGGATGGAGCCCGGCGATGACCAGTCCCGCGATGTGGGCGATGTCGCACATCAGCGCCGCGCCGACCTCGTCGGCGATCCTGCCGAACTGCTCGAAGTCGATGACGCGGGCATAGGCCGAGGCGCCGGCGATGATCATCTTCGGCCGGTGCTGGCGAGCCAGCGCGGCCAGCGCCTCGTAGTCGATGCGCTCGTCCTCCCGGCGCACGCCGTAGGCGACGACCTTGTACTCCCGCCCCGAGAACGAGAGCGGATGCCCGTGCGTCAGGTGGCCGCCGTGGGTGAGGTCCATGCCCAGGATCGTGTCCCCCGGCTGGAGCGCCGTCAGGTAGACGGCCATGTTCGCTTGCGAGCCCGAGTGCGGTTGGACGTTGGCGTGCTCCGCCGAGAAAAGCGCCTTCGCCCGATCGATCGCGAGCTGCTCGACCTTGTCCACGAACTCACAGCCGCCGTAGTAGCGCTTCCCCGGATAGCCCTCGGCGTACTTGTTCGTCAGCACCGATCCCTGCGCCTCGCGCACCGCGCGCGAGACCCAGTTCTCCGACGCGATCAGCTCGATGCCCTCGTTCTGCCGGCGCGCCTCGGCGGCGATCCAGCGGGCCGTCTCGGGATCCACGACCTCGAGGTCGCGATCCATCAGGGAAGCGGGGTGGCCGGCCGCGGTCTCCATAGGGTCCTCTCTATTCGAAGACGAGCTGTCGGTATTCGGAATTGCAGTAGCTGTCGGTCATGCCGGCGATGTGGTCGGCAATGGCGCGGTAGAAGCCGGGCCGCGTGCGGTAGCGCTCCTCGACCTCCCGGTCGACCTGCGTGAGCGGAACCTCCCGGAGAAACGGAACGGAAAGCTCCCGCTCGAGGACGCGCAGCACGTCGTCGGGCAGGAGCCTCGGATTCTCGGCGTACGCCCGGAAGAGGCCGGAGAGCACGCGACGCGCGTGGCCGTCGTGCCGCGACACCGGGAAAGAGTGGATGATGTGCCGGTATACGAACTCGCGCAGCTCCGCGTAGAGGCGCCGGCCCGCGTCGGTGAAACCCACGAGGTCTCCGGGGAGAGCTTCGCGGCGCGCGTAGAAGTCGTCGGTCGACTCGATCCGGACGCTTTCGAGCCAGCGCTCGATGCGGGCACGCGAGCCCTCCACGAGGTCCGCCGAGAGGATTCCGATCATGCCTCGGATCAAGGCCGCGCGCCGCGACGCCGCGTCGCTGCCCCATCCCCGCGCGGCGCGGACTTGCCTGGAGATCGCGAGATCCTCGATGGCCTGCTCCTCGGTCAACGGCAATCCGTCCTCGAGATCGTGCGTCTGCTGGGCGATCTCGTCGGTCCAGTTGACGACCTGAGCCTCGAGACTGCCTCCCGATTCGAACCGCAGGCCCTCCGGGAAGTCCAGGGGGAACGGAAAGTCGCGCGGCCACGCCGTGTGCTTCAGGACGCCTTCCCGGACGTCGTGGGTCATGTTCAGTCCGGGCTCCTCGTAGCGCTTCTCGAGGCGGTCGAGGACGCGGACGGACTGGAAGTTGTGCTTGAAGCCTCCCGCCTCGGGGTGGCTCTCGCGGAGCAGCCGGTCGAGTACGTACTCGCCGGAGTGCCCGAACGGGGTGTGACCGAGGTCGTGCCCCAGCGCCACGGCCTCGGTCAGGTCCTCGTTCAGTCCCAGCGCGCGGGCGACGCTGCGCGCGATCTGCGACACCTCGATCGTGTGCGTCAGGCGCGTGCGGAAGTGGTCGCCCTCATAGGGGATGAACACCTGCGTCTTGTGCTTGAGTCTCCGAAAGGCACGCGAATGGATGATGCGGTCGCGGTCGCGGGCGTAGTCGGTCCGCGCGTCGCCGGGGCTGGACGAGACGGGGCCGCGCGGGCGCTGCGCGCGGGCGCTCTTGGAGGCGAAAACGGCCAGACGCTCTTCCTCGAGGCGCTCGAAGTGTTCCCGCGAATACGCGACGGCGGTGGTCATTTCCCTTCGCTAGTCGAATCGGCCGGAGAGCAGCGCCGCGCGCGCCTCGCCGACCAGATACAGCGAGCCCGCGATGATTATAGTTTCCGCGGTCGGCCTCACGAGGAGCTCGTCCATCGCTGCTTCCAGGCTCTTTGCGGGAGCGGCGTCGGGCCGGGCGTCGGCGAAACGGCGCGCGAGCTCCTCCGGCGACGCCGCGCGGGCCGACGCCGCCGGAACGAGGCGGATCCGCGTGACGGCGGGCCCGATCGCCGCGGCCATCGCCTCCACGTCCTTGTCGGCCATCGCTCCGAAAACAAGGTCGGGCGCGACCTGCACCTCCGAAAGGAAACGGCGCAGGGCGAGCGCTCCGTCGGCGTTGTGACAGCCGTCGAGGAGGACCGTCGCGCCGCGCACGCGGAAGCGCTCGAGGCGCCCCGGCCAGCGCACCGACGCGAGGCCGCGCGCGATCGTCTCGGCGGAAAGATCCGGCTTCAGCAATTCGGCGGCGCGGACGGCCGTCGCGGCGTTGCGGGCCTGGTGCGCGCCCAGAAGCGGCGTCTCCAGGGAATACTCCCGGACCGGCGTGGCCAGCCGGAAGCGCGTGGCTTCGAGGGCCGCCTCCACTCCGGTCAGCCGCGTCTCCTCCTCCATCTCGTGCAGTCTCGCGCCCACGTTCTTCGCGGCGTTCCGGAAGGCCTCCCGCACGGGCTCGAGCGGGCTTTCGACGAGCGCCGGCCTGCCCTCACGGAAGATTCCCGCTTTCTCCGCCGCGATCGCCGCGACCGTTCCGCCGAGCTCTTCGACGTGGTCGAGGGAGATCGAAGTCACGACGGAAACGGAGGCCGGCGCGACGTTAGTGGCGTCGAACCTCCCGCCCAGCCCGACCTCCAGGACGGCCAGGTCGAGTCCCCGGCGCGCGAAGATCGAGAAGGCCGCCGCCGTCATCGCTTCGAAATACGTCACGGGCACTTCCGGCTCCCGATCTGCCGCCGTGAATACCTCGCCGAGAACGTCGTCCAGCTCTTCCGCAGCGATGTCGGCTCGGCCCAGGCGAATCCGCTCGGTCACATCGATCAGGTGCGGCGACGTGTAGAGACCGGTCGCCAGGCCCGCCTCCGCGGCGATCGCGGCGAGCGTGGCCGCCGCCGAGCCCTTGCCGTTGGTCCCGGCCACGAGCACCGATTCCACCTTGCGCTCCGGCCGCCCCAGCCGTTCGCAGACGGCGTCGATCGCAGCGAGCCCGAGCTTCATGCCGCGGATGCCCAGCGATTCGAGCCGAAGGAGGTTCGGGAGACGGGAGATGGAAGCCGAAAGACGGATCGACACCCGTCTACCGTCTCCCGTCCACCGTCTCGCGGCCTGCCCCGTCCCAGAGCAGCCGCAGGCACCGGCCCAGCGTCGCCTTCATCTCGGACCGTTCGACGATCAGATCGAGCATCCCGTGCTCGAGCAGGAACTCGGAGCGCTGGAACCCTTCGGGCAGCGTCTGCCGGATCGTCTGCTCGATGACGCGCGGGCCGGCGAAGCCGATCAACGCATTGGGCTCGGCGATGTTCAGATCTCCCAGCATCGCGTACGACGCTGTCACGCCGCCGGTCGTGGGATCCGTCATGATCGAGATGTACGGAATCCTGCCCTCGGCGAGCCGTCCCAGCGCCGCCGAGATCTTGGCCATCTGCATCAGCGAAAGGATGCCCTCCTGCATCCGCGCGCCGCCCGATGTCGACACCAGCATGAGCGGACGGCGTTCGGCCAGAGCCCGCTCGGCGGCGCGGGCGATCTTCTCGCCGACGACGGAACCCATGGAACCCGCCATGAAGAAGAACTCCATGGCGCCGATGACGACCGGGGTCCCTTCGAGCGAGCCCGTGGCGATCACGATCGCGTCGGACGGGCCGACCGAGGCTTCGGCATCCCGGAGCCGGTCGCGGTACTTCTTGCTGTCACGAAACTTCAGCGGGTCCGAGGAGCGAAGGCCGGTGTCGATCTCGACGTATTTCTCGTCGTCGAAGAGCATCCGCAGACGTTCCGGCGCGGAGAGGCGAAAGTGAAAGCCGCACTTCGGGCAGATCTTGAAGTTCCGCGCGAGCTCCTTGTTGTAGAGGATCTGCCGACAGTTGTCGCACTTGACCCAGAGCCCCTCGGGCACCTTGCTCGTGCGTCCCTCGCGGACTTCTTTGGGCGCCCGATCTTTTTTGAACCACATGTGTCGAAGGACGCGATCCTAGCAGGAAGCCGGCGGCCGAGCGACAACCCGCTCTGCCCGGAGGACTTAGACACCCGGGGGCGGACCCGGGAGGATCCGGCTGACGACTTCGAAGCGGCCGGACCGTTCCGCGAACGGCGCCCCGAACGCGCGTTCGAGGTTGTCCGCGGTCAGGACTTCCCGCCGGCTCCCCTGCGCAATCGCGCGCCCCTCCTTCAGCAGAAGCACACGCGAGGCGAGGTCCGAGGCGAGCAGGATCTCATGCGTCACGAGCACCACCGTCGTCTGCCGCTCCCGGTGGACGCGCCACAGCGTCTCGAGAAACTCCAGCCGGTGCCGCGGGTCCAGGTCCCCGGTCGGCTCGTCGAGCAGCCAGATCTCGGCCTCCTGCGCGAGGGCCCGGGCGAGGAACACGCGCCGCCGCTCGCCTCCCGACAGGGCCGCGGCGTCGCGGTCGGCCAGCGCGAGAACGTCGCAGGCCTTCATTGCGGCGCGCGCCGTCTCGAGATCCTCGGTGGTCTCGGCCACGAAGCCCCGGCCGTGCGGCGCGCGGCCCTGGAGCACGAGATCGAGGCACCGGATCGGAAAGACGAGGTCCACGCTCTGAGGAACGTACGCGATGCGCCGCGCCGTTTCCCGCCGCGGCAGCGACGCCAGGGGCTGCCCGTCCAAGAGAAGCTCTCCTCCCGACGGCGGGAGCACGCGCGCCAGCACTTTCAGGAAGCTCGACTTGCCCGACCCGTTCTCCCCGAGGACCGCCAGGATCTCTCCGTCCTCGATCGACGCGTCGAGGCCCGACAGCGCCTGGTTGGCGCCGTAGTCCGCGGTCAGGCCGCGAACCTCGATGCGCGCAATGCCGGTCATGGAGTCCTCAACAGGAGCCAGGCGAAGAGAGGCGCGCCCAGGCCCGCCGTGATCGCGCCGATCGGCAGCTCCGCCGGGGAGAGCGCGGCTCTCGAAACGGCGTCGGCCGCGACGAGGAGGCCGGCCCCGGCGAGAGCCGAAAGGGGAAGCAGGGCCCGCTGGTCGTTGCCCGCGACGATGCGCACCGCGTGTGGCACCAGCAGGCCCACGAAGCCGATCACGCCGGCGAAGGCGACGGCGGCTCCGGTCAAGAGCGACGCCGCGAGGAACACGATTGCTTTGGTGCGCTCGACGTCGACGCCGAGGGCCGCCGCGTTCTCCTCGCCGACGGCGAAGAGGTTCAAGCGCGCTGCCATGGCGACCAGGACCAGGCCTCCGAGGAGCATGTACGGCAGCAGAGCCGCGACCTTGCCGGGTGTGGCGTTGGCGAGGCTTCCCATCATCCAGAAGAGCATGGTGCGCGCCGCTTCGCCGGATGCGATCGAAAACGCCGCGAGGAGCAGCGCCGAGAAGAACGCATTGGCGATCAGCCCGGCCAGAAGGAGACGCTGAAGATCCAGGCGCCTTCCGCGACGCGCCAGCGCGGCCACGCCGAGCGACGCCGCCACCGCGCCCGCGAATGCGGCCGCCGGCGACAGAAGCGGGGACACCGACAGCAAAGCCGCGACTGCCGCCCCGGCCGCCGCACCTCCCGAAGTTCCCAGGAGAAACGGATCCGCGAGCGGATTCTTCAGCAGCGCCTGGAGCGCCGCTCCCGCCAGCGCCAGGCACGCTCCCACCAGGGCCGCGAGAGCGACGCGCGGCGCGCGGAGAGACGCGATCGTGCGCGCCGTCTGCCCCGCCTCGCCCTGGCCCGAAACCAGATCCGAAAGGGAAAGCGACACTCCCCCGACGGAAAACGCGATCGCCGCGACGGCGGCGAGGAGCGCCGCTCCCAGCAGGATCGTTCCGATGCGCGCGGAGCGCGTTCGCGGGCCTTTCATCGAAGGGCCGCGGACAGACGTTCGAGCATGTCGAAGACGCGAGGACCCGGCCGGGTCAATGCCGACTCGTCCAGACGGACGACCTTCGCCTTCGCGACGGGTCCGCGCGACAGTGGGCCGGAGGCGAACGCCCGCGCGTACGCCTCCTTCGTCTGCTCCGACTCCGGCACGATGAGCACGTCGACCGGGGTCGTCGCCAGGTATTCGGCGGACAGAACGGGCCAGCCGCCGCGGTCGCCGACGAGATTGCGTGCCCCGGCCTCCGTCAGCAGATCGTCCAGGAACGTCCCGCGCCCGGCCGCCTGCGGCGGATCCGGCCACACGAGCAGGAGCGCGCGCGGCCGATTCCCGGCCGCGGCCCGGCTGCGGACCGCCTCCCGCTTTCGCGACAGTCGCGCGACCAGGTCGTCCGCTTCGGCGCGGCGCCCGAGACGGTCGCCGACTTCGCGGATGGCCTGGAGAACCGCGTCGAGCGAGCCAGAGGGCACGACCGCCACCGGCAGACCCGCCGCTTCGAGCGCGCGCACGGAGCCCTGCGCGTTGCCCTCGGCGACGGCGAGCACCAGATCGGGCTTGAGCGCGGCCACTTTTTCCGCGTCCACCTCGAGGCCTCCGATGCGCGGAATCTTCCTCGCCTCCTCGGGAAAGTCGGAGTACTCCGACACGCCGACCAGCCGATCGCCGGCGCCGAGCGCGAAGACGATCTCCGTCAGGTTCGGAGCGAGAGCCACCACACGCCGGGGAGACGCGGCCGCGGCGCTTGGTTCCGGCTCACGGCACGCGAGGAGAATCGCCGTGAAGGCAAAAACAAAAACGAGCCTACGGCTCACGGCTGACAGGTTCCGCTCTTCGTAGTCGCCTCAGGGCGGCGATTCTAGAGCGAGAAGCTGTGAGCCGTGTGGCGTCGGCGAATTCAGCCTTGCGACTCGGCCTCTTCCAGCTCGTTGCGCACGCCAAGGCGCTGGCACGCGGCGTCGTACATCTGCCGCGCGGCCTTCTGCGCGTTCTGCAGCTCGGCCAGGCGGTCCTTGACCTTGGCGAGCTCCTCCTGGATCTCGCCTTCGAGATCCTGGATTTCGCGCTTGGTCACCGTCAGCGTGTTCTCATAGAACTTCTTCTGATCTGCCGAAAGGGCCATTAACACTGACCTCCTAATGCGTTCTCAAGGCCTGACTTCGATTATGACGGGACGCCACATCTTCACGGGAATCCCGTTCTTTGTCGCGGGCCGGAACTTCGCCGCCTTCACCGCCGAAACGACCGCGTTGTTGACGGCGCTCTGACCTTCCAGACCCTGCTGGAGCCGCGAGTCGGTGACCGTGCCCGTCTCGTCGACGAGCACCAGCACCACGACCTTTCCTCCCACGTGCTGCTGCCGGGCGATCGCAGGATAGACCACTCGCGGCGGCGCGAGCAGCGCCGGTTCCACGACTCCCGCTCCGGGACCCACGAGGTCGCCTTTCTGAACCTCGGCTTCCTTGCCGCCGAGAGAGAGCGGAGCCTCCGTGGGCACGGCGGTCGGTTCCAGCCGTACCGTGGGCACCGGCGTCGGAGGAGCGGTCGGAGGCGCGAGCGTCGGCTCCGGTTCCGCCGCGGCCGGCGCGGCCTCGGCGGTCTTCTTAGGGGCAGCGGCCGCGGCCGCCGCAGCCATTTCCTTGCGCTTGGCGGCGAGCTGTCGCTGTACCTCGGCTTCGACCGCCTTCGGATCGAGGGCCGGCGCCGTGGGCGTCAACGCCACCGGGACCGCGGTCGGTACGATTGCCGCCGCCGGAGACGGCGTCGCCGCCACGCGCGCGGGAGGCGGTGGGGCCTGGCGCTGCGTCAGTTTCCAGACGCCGAAGCCGATGAGAACCGCCGCCGCCACGCCAATCGCGGCGTAGAGCGGAGTGCGGCTCTTGCGCTCGGCTTCGGCGCTGCGATCGAGGGAGCCGAACACCTCCTCGCTGCGCGGCGCCGGCCGGGCCGGAGGAGTCGGAGGGTGCGGCGCGGCCGCCGGAGGCTCCGGACGGGGCGCCGTGTCCGGGCGGCGCGCGATCGGCGCGCCCTTGGACTTGCGCTTGCGGGCCGGCTCGGCTTCCGACTCCAGCGTGGCCGCATGCGCCGCGGCCTCGCGGGCCTTGGCCTCGGAGACCGCCGCCTCCTCGGCCTGGAGCCGGTGGAGATAGATCGCGATGTCCGCGCTCCCCGGCGCCGGCGTGTAGGAGTACAGGACGGAGTCCAAGTCCCGCAGCATGTCCGACGCGTTGGCGTATCTCTCGTCGGGATCTTTCGCGAGCCCCTTCATCACGACGGCGTCGAGACTCTGGGAGACCTCGGGATTCGAACGCGAGGGCGGCGCGACCTCGGCGTTGCGGACCTTCTCGAGGATGTTGATGTCGGTGTCGCCGCGGAAGAGCCTCTCCCCCGTCAGGAGCTCGTGCAGCACCACGCCGAGGGAGAAGAGGTCGCTGCGGCGGTCGATCGGCCTGCCCCAGGCCTGCTCCGGAGACATGTACTGCATCTTGCCCTTCAGCGCGCCCGACTGGGTCTTGGACGCCTTCGACGCGGCCTTGGCGATGCCGAAGTCGCAGAGCTTGATGTCGCCCTCGTAGGAGATGAGGATGTTCTGCGGCGACACGTCGCGGTGAACGATGTTCAGCTCCCGCCCGTCGGCGTCGCGGCGGCGATGCGCGTAGTCCAGAGCGGACGCCACCTTGGACGCGATGTACACCGCGAGCGGGACCGGCAGCGGCACGCCCAGCTCCCGTGCCGACAGCTCGATCGCGCGCAGGTCCCGGCCGTCGACGTACTCCATCGCGATGAAGTAGCCGCCGGCCTTGATCTTTCCGAGGTCGTAGATGTGGATGATGTTGGGATGGTTCAGCTGGGCCGCGAGCTTGGCCTCGTCGGCAAACATCGTGATGAAGTCTTCGTCGTCGGCCAGGTGCGGCAGGATCTTCTTGATCGCGACGATCTTCTGGAAGCCCTCGACCCCCGTGCGCTTGGCCTTGGAGAGCTCGGCCATGCCGCCGCTCGCGATTTTTTCGAGGATCTCGTACTGGCCGAAGTGATCCGGCCCGGTGGACGGGACCGCGGCCGCCGGCTCCTCGCGCCGGCGCGGCGGAGCGGCGGGAGCCGGGGGCGACGACGGTATCGGAAGCGGAGTCGCGCCCGTCGGCGCGGGCTTCGACTTCGGCAGAGAAAGGCCCGACAACGTGTCGGACAGGATCTTGTCCACGTCGGTGTCGGAGGAGAGCTTGGGTCGCGGTGCAGGCGCGGCCGTGCCTCCGGCGGCGCGCCCGGCCTTGCCGTCGAGATTGAGACCCGAGAGCGTGTCGCGCAGCCGCTTCTCGACGTCGCTCTCCGCGGCCGCGGGCTTGGGGGCAGCGGGAGGAGGCGTCCGGTCCGAGGGCACGGAGGGAGGAGCGGGAGCGCGGGGCGCGGCCGGGCGAGACGCGTCGCCGGTCAGATCCGACAGGACGTCCGAGAAGATGTCGGACGAGGTCAGAGGGGTCGCGCCGGGAAGCTGCGCGGTGTCGATGCGCATCGTCTTGGCCCCGACGTCGGAGGAGTCGACGGCCTCGCGAACCGAGGCGATGAAATCCTCGTCGGAGAAAGGACGCGCCAGGATATCGAACGCGCCGACCTTCTGGGCATCCGCCTTGCGGTTGGTACCACGGTACCCGCTCATCATCAGGACGATGGGCGGCGCCGTGGCGCCCCCCTTCTTCCGGATCTCGCGGATGACCTCGGCGCTCGGAAGACGCGGAAGCATCCCCGAGAGGAGCACCAGGTCGAACCGATTGGAACCAAAGGTCTGGAGACCCGCCTCGCCGTCGTGGGTCTCCGTCAGCGCATGCCCGAGAGGCTGGAGCAGAGCGCGGATCCGCTCGATGTAGCGGGGCTCGTATTCGATCAAAAGAACTTTTTTGGGCATGAACTGAACCTATTGTCGCCGGAAACCGAAGGAAATCAAGGAGAAGCGGGGATCCACCGTACGCTTTCGGCCCCATATAATCCGGCCTCGTTAGGAGCGCGTATGTCCGGTCACAACAAATGGAGCACGATCAAGCACAAGAAGGGGGCGGCCGACGCCAAGCGCGGGCGGGTCTTTACAAAGCTCATCCGCGAGATGACCATGGCCGCCAAACAGGGAGGCGGCGCGCCCGAGTCCAACCCCCGCCTCCGAAAGGCCATCGACGACGCCAAGGCCGTCAACATGCCGGCCGACAACATCAAGCGGGCGATCCAGCGCGGTACGGGCGAGCTGCCCGGCGTCTCCTACGAGGAAGTGACCTTCGAAGGCTACGGCCCCGGCGGCACCGCCATCCTGATCGAGGCGCTGACGGACAACAAGAACCGGACGCTACCCGAGATCCGGACGATCTTCTCCAAGCACGGCGGCAACCTCGGCGAGTCCGGCTCGGTGCGCTTCCTCTTCACCAAGAAGGGCTACATCGCCATCGAGAAGGACAAGGCGACCGAGGACGCGGTGATGGAAGCCGCCATCGAGGCCGGCGCCGACGACGTCGAGACGACCGACCAGTACCACGAGGTCAAGACGTCGCCCGAGAGCTTCGACCAGGTCAAGTCGCAGCTGGAAGCGAAGGGCCTGCCGCTCGCCGTCGCCGAGGTCTCGATGATCCCGGCCACCGAGGTCGCCCTCGACGCCCGCAAAGCTGACCAGATGGTCAAGCTGATGGAGGCGCTCGAGGACCACGACGACGTCCAGAACGTCTGGGCCAACTTCGACTTCGAGGAGACGAGCACGTCCGCTTAGACTCGGACGGATGAAGGTCCTCGGCCTCGATCCCGGCACGACGGCCACGGGCTTCGGGATCGTCTCCTTCGAAAGCGGCCGCCTTGCTCTCGAACAGTGCGGAGTCTGGCGGCCTCCCTCGCGGCTCGAGTTTGCCGGGCGGCTGGCCTTTCTCCTCAACGCGGCCGTGGAGCTCCTCAACGACAGCCACCCCGCCGCGGTCTCCGTCGAGACGGTGTTCGCGGCGCGGAACATCGCCTCGGCGCTCAAGCTGTCCCACGCCCGGGGCGTCCTGCTCGCCGCAGCTTCACGCTGCGCGGTGCCCGTGTTCGAGTACGAGCCGCGCCTGGTCAAGAAGGCGCTCGTGGGCTACGGACAGGCCGAGAAGGAGCAGGTCCGCGCGATGGTCCTCTCGCTCCTGGCCCGGCACCGAGCCCGCGTGCCTCTCGACGCCGCCGATGCTCTCGCCCTGGCGATCTGCCACGTCCACGCGTCGTCGGCGCGCTGGCGTTAGGCGGGGTGCTAGCATCTTTTCCGAGTATGTCGTTCCAGGGCTCGATCCAGGAGCTCCCCGTCCCCGACATCATCCAGCTCGTTTCGGTCTCGGGGAAAACCGGGATGTTCATGCTGATGCGGGGGTCCGAGAGGGGCTATATCTACCTCCGCAACGGAAAGATCGTCCACGCGGAGCTGGGGAGCATCCGGGGCGAAGAGGCCGTCTACGCCCTGGCGATCTGGTCCTCCGGCGACTTCCAGTTCACGCCGGGCAAGGAGACCGAGGCCACCACCATCGACAAGACCAACACCTCCCTCCTCATGGAGGCGGCCCGGCGGCTCGACGAGTGGAAGGTCCTTTCCCGCAAGATCCCGGGGGTCGACTACATCCCGATGTTGAAGCCGCGGGACATGGGCGAAGCGGTGACCCTGTCGCCTCCGGAGTGGAACCTCGTCATCCGGATCGACGGGCGAAAGACAGTGGAGGAGCTGGCGCGAGCCACGAACTCCAACTCCTTCGACACGGCCAAGGTCCTCTACGGCCTCGTGACGGCGGACCTGATCGACATGCGTTCGCGTGACGCCGCGGCCGCCCGCAGCGAAGCGGCCAAGGGTTCGGCGGCCGACGCAGGTCCGGCTCCCGTCCCGGCGGCGCCCGCGTTCCGATCGACCGCGTCGCCGTCCGGAGGGACGAGCCCGGGCGTCCTCGGCGACGAGAAGAAGATCCTCATGATCCTCTGCACGCGCGTCAAGCAGGAGGCCGAGACCGCCATCGGAGAATCCAACCTGCCGGGCATCGACCGGCCCTACAAGCAGGCTTTAGCCGAGATCGACCGGGGACGAGGTGTCGAGGCCGTGCGCGACCTGATCCGCCACACCGAGAAAGCGATCTCCTCGATTCGCGGTCCTGCCATCATGAAGTCCTTCCAGGAAAAAATGTCGCTGGTGATGCAGCCCAAGGTCTAGGCCGCGAGTTGAGGCAGCGAAGGCACGCGCTTTCCGAGTTTCAATCTCGGCCTCGCCCGACCTACGCAGCCTGACTCGCTTTCCCGGGACAAGCGCTTGTGTCCCTGCTCACTTTTTTGGCGATACCGAACGCCCTTGGCGCGGCCCGCAAACACTGCACCTGTTCGAACGGACGGCCTCCTGACCGAGCAGAAGATGTTTGGCAATAGGCCACTTTTGCCTTATCATTTTCGGAAGCTACTTATCCCCGGCGGGCTCGAAAGGAGACGTTTTCATGATGGCGAAGCGGACCGCGCTCCTCGGGATGCTTATGTGCCTGACCGCCCTTGCGGCGATAGCGCAGCCTGTCACGCCGCCGATCGTGGCGCCGAACGCTCGAGGCGACATCGGACTCTTCACGATGTCGACCGCGGACAATCCTCGCGCCGGGCAGTTCACGCTCGGGTTCTACGGCTGGTACTTCCCGCGGATCGCGGGGCAGCTCGTTCCCGGACAGCCCACCGACACGCGTTACTTCGTCAACTACGGCGGCAACGCGTCGATGGGTCTCGGCCTGACGGACTGGTGGTCGATCTTCGTCGCCGGCGGTGGCCAGGTGACCAAGAGCGGCGGCGGCTGGGCGGGCGGCGTCATCAACGGCGTGCCGATCGCGGGGCCGTTCCAGGTCAGCGAGGGCACCAAGGTCCGCGTCGGAACGAAGTTCAACTACCACTCCGAAGTCGACTACGATTTCCGCATCGCCGGCTGGCTGTCGGCGAACATCCCCGTCGGCAACGCGACGGTCAACAACGAGACCACGGGTGAACCGATCCAGTCCCTGAACACGCGACGCACCGACTGGGAGTGGGGGGCGGCGATTACCAAGTCGATCTTCACGGGACTCGTGTCCTATCAACTCTCGGGTCAGCCGCCCGACAGCGACGTGCGCGTTCCGAACCTGCTGCGATTCGGCGCTGGCGTCGAAGT
>Ga0075424_100000101_pt1 | contig 50656 bp, 51 predicted proteins | sample SoiMethybrSBSTD3_FD_75301 | JGI IMG/M metagenome (GOLD analysis project Ga0075424, IMG submission 75301) | Bulk soil microbial communities from a Populus tree surrounding site in Tennessee, USA - Soil MetaG P. TD hybrid SBSTD3 | ecosystem: Environmental > Terrestrial > Soil > Tree plantation...
AACTTCTACGAAGTGCATCCGAAGATCGTGCAGAAGCCGTCCAGGCTTTCGCGCCGGAACTGGAAGAAGCCCTACTCGCCGGTTTTCCTCTACAAGTGGGACGAGAGCTACAAGGCCGCGAAGCGGACAGGCCGCTACGAGTACAAGAACCCGCTGACCGGCGGTCCAGTCATGCCGACCATGGGCGCAAGGCTCGACGTCATCAAAAAGGACACTAAGCCGATCCGCCATACCGGCAGCATGATCTACCAGGTCGCAACCGGGCGCGGCTGGTCCGAGATCGGCGGCAAGCGCTTCGCGTGGGAGGAGAAGGACATCTTCTGCGTGCCGTCGTGGACGCAATACCGCCACGGCGCGCATGGCGAGGCGGTGCTTTTCTCCTTCAACGACCTGCCGGCGATGAAAGCGCTCGCCCTCTATCGCGAGGCCGCCGCCTAATTCGCCCTATTGCTCGAACCGGATTCCCGCGTCGTGGATCACCTGGGTCCATTTGGCCCGGTCCTCGCGCATGCGCGCCGCGAGGTCTTCAGGGGCGCTGCCCACCGGATCTAGCCCAGACTGGATGAAACGCTCGCGCACATCCGGCAGCGAGAGGATTCGTACGGTCTCGCTCTGGATCCTCGCCACGACAGCGTGCGGCGTGCCCGCAGGGACGAACAGCGACCAGGAATTGTTCACGCTATAGCCCGGGAACCCCTGTTCCGCCACGGTCGGCACATCCGGGAGAGCGGGCAGGCGGCTCGCGGCGGCAACCGCGAGCGCTTTAAGCCGCCCGGCCCTGAGGTGGGGCAAGCTCTGCGGCAATCCGAGCTGCATGACCTGCACCTGCCCGGAAATCAGGTCGGGCAGCGCCTGGCCGCCTCCCTTGTAGGGCACATGCACGAGGTCGAATCCGCCGCGCTTCTTCAATAATTCGATCGACAGCTGACTGGTGCTGCCAAGACCGGTCGACGCGTAGTTGATCCGGCCGCCCTGAGACTTCGCGAGGGCAATCAGCTCGGTGAGATTGTTGGCCGGCAGCGAGGGCGACGCGACAAGCACCAATTGCAGCAGTGCTACGAGACTCACCGGATCAAAATCCTTTTCCGGATCGAACGGCAACTTCACGCCCGCGGCCGGACTTACGGCGAATTCGACGTCCGAGCCCAGCAAGACGGTGTAACCGTCGGCGGCGGCTTTCGCCACGTATGTCGTGCCGATACTTCCGGTCGCGCCAGGCCTGTTTTCGACGATCACCGGCTCGCCCCAGGCCTCTGACATCTTTTGTGCCAGGGCGCGCGCGACGATGTCGCCTGAGCCGCCGGCCGAATACGCAATCACCAGCCGCACCGGCTTCGACGGCCAGGTCTGAGCGCTGGCCGTGTGGACCAGCGCCAGGAGCGTCACGCAGCCCAGGAGCAACCGCCATGTCATGGGGCGTACACCTCGCCTTCGGAGCGACGGGTCATGAACAGGTCGACGGGCAATTCGGTGCCGATTTTCCGGTCGCGGGCGATCTCCAGAATCCTCTTGCACGCCGATGCGAACTGGATACCCATGCCCACGTTATTGTGGTGGTAGGTGATCTGGGCAGAGGCGCACCGTCCGGGAATCTTCCCGATGCAAAGGTCGCCGACCTCATAGATATCCTTCCACGAGACGTAACCCTTGCGCATCGGCATCATGATTTCGGTCTGGTCATCGAGCTCGATCTGCTCCTTCAGGTTGGCGATGATCAGGTCGGCACGTTGCGCGCAGACATCGTCCAGCTCACGCCGACCGGCGAAGCGATCAGTGCCGACCATGCCAATAACATGACAGCCGGGCGAGAGCCATTCGCCGAACAGGATCGGATCATTCGAGTTGGTTGCCGCGATGGCGACGTCCGAACCGCGGATGGCTTGCTCGGCCGAGTCGACGGCGGTCGCGGTCAGATTGAGCTGTTTGCCCAGGCGATCCGCGAATGCCTTGCGATTCTTGGCATTCATCGAATACACCTTCAGCTTCTTGATCGACGGGCGCACGCAAACCACTGCCTCCACTTGCCCGATCGCCTGCTCGCCGGAGCCCAGAATTCCGAGAGTCTCCGCATCCTCGCGAACGCAATATTTCGCGACCACTCCGGAAGTCGCTCCGACGCGAAGCGCGGACACCGCGTGGTCGTGGACGATGCCGATCAGCTCGTTGCTGCGGAGATCCCAGACGATGACGAAACCCGAATAGTCACCGGGGAATTCCATGCGCTTCTGGCCGCCCTTGAGCGGGAAGCTGATATGGGCGCAATCCAGGCGTATCGCCGCAACACCATGGCAAGGAACGACGCCGGGGATTACGTTCATCCAGCCCCACCGGTCCTCCGGAAAACCTTTGAGCGGCGTGAAAAGGCGATGTCGGGGAATCACCTGCGCGCTGCGTCGTCCGAAATCGGTATAGGCCTCGTGCAGCAATTCGATGCATTCCTTCATCGAAAGGAGCCCGGTAGCCTCTTTGACGGTAAGAATTCGCGCAGTCCTAGCCATGACTCCCCTCCTTCGCTGATATGCAGATTGCGCTTAGGCGCTGTTGGATACGAGTCGGATGGCAGGCATCAGCCGCGACGCGAGTTCCGGCCGCTGCAGGGCATACTCCAGATTGCGCTTGCCCACGAACACGTGCTCGCTTGCTATCGCCTGTGCGCGGGCACCCTGGGCGCTTTCTATCGCCTCCACCAGGTTGTGATGCTGCTGGTGCGCAAACAACATCCAGCGATGGCCTTCCTCGATCGATGACTGCATCGGCAGCATCCCGCTCGCGGGAGCGAACGGCACGCGGTCGTTGATCTCGATCGCCCGTGCGAGCGCCGCGTTGTCGCTGCCTTCGACGATCAGGTGATGGAGGCGGCTATTCATGTCCGCGTAAGCGGCGTAGTCGTCGAGCCCGAGTTGAGCCTTTTGGAGAATTTCATCGCCGTCGCTCAAGCAGGAATGCAAGTCCAGCGAAAGCTGGCGTGGCATCCCCCTCTCGGCGATGAGCCTCGCTGCCATTCCTTCGAGATGTCCACGCACATCGATCGCATCGCGGATCTGCTTCGCGGTGAACCGACGCATTGCGTAGCCGCCGGAACTTGAGGGCTCCACGAGGCCTTCGCGCTCGAGCGTAGCGAGCGCAACCCGCACCGGGGTGCGCGAAACACCGAGCTTCTCAGCCAGCGGAATTTCGGCAAGCCGCTCCCCGGCAGCGAACTCGCCCTTGAGAATCAAGTCGCGAAGCGAGACGACGATGCGTGCTTGGTTCAAGCCCATTGGAGTCTTGGAGTCTAGCGGCTTTCTGGCGTTATTGCATACAATTTAGCCATGTGTAGTACAAGTCTATATGATAAGTATCTGATTCTTAAACTCTCAAAACAGTCTAACCGATACATTTGCATGCAGTTAAGCGGGTGAGTGTGATACGGATAATGGGGAGCGCCATGCGAGCTGAGCAGAACGAATTGGTGACTCGAGTAGGACCGGGGACCCCGTGCGGCAAGCTGCTGCGTCGCTACTGGCAGCCGGTCGCTCTCGCCGACGAGATGCGCGGACAGCGACCGGTCAAAGCCGTGCGCATCTTGGGCGAGAACTTGGTGCTCTTTAAGCGCGACCAGGACTATGGACTGATCGAGCGCCAGTGCGCGCACCGCGGCGCGGACCTTGCGTACGGCAGGCTCGAGGATGGTGGCCTGCGCTGCTCCTTCCATGGCTGGCTTTTCGACACTTCGGGCCAGTGCCTAGAGACGCCAGCCGAGCCCGAGGGCAGCCGTCTTTGCGAGCACGTGCGGCTTCGCGCCTATCCTGTGGTCGAGAAGAGCGGCATCGTGTTCGCCTACCTCGGCGAAGGCCAGGCGCCGGCGTTCCCGCACTTCGACGCCTTCGTGGCCCCAGAGGCGTACACCTTCGCGTTCAAGGGCTACTGGGATTGCAACTGGCTGCAGGCGCTGGAGGTCGGCATCGACCCGGCGCACGCCTCGTGGCTGCACAAGTTCTTTGAGGACGAGGACCCGGCGGCAAGCTACGGCCGGCAGTTCCGCGGCCTGCCCTCGGACGCCGAGATCCCGATCTCCAAGGTGCTGCGCGAGTACGACCGGCCCGAGATCCGCGTCGAGCGCACCGAGTACGGCATGCGGCTGCAGACGCTGCGCAGGATCAGCGACGCGCAGACGCACATCCGCGTCACCAACATCCTCTTTCCCCAGGCGTTCGTCATCCCGATGAACGCCGAGATGACGATCACGCAGTGGCACGTGCCGGTCGACGACACCGGCTGCTACTGGTACTCGATCTTCACCAGCTTCGGCGCGCCGGTCGACAAGGACACCATGCGCAGCCAGCGTCTGAGAACCTATCCGGCGCCGGATTACAAACCCATATTCAATAAAGGTAATTCCTGGGGCTTCGATGCCGGGGAGCAGAAGACCCAGACCTTCACCGGCATGGGCTTCGACATCAACATCCACGACCAGTGGGCGTGCGAGTCGCAGGGGCCGATCGCCGACCGCACGCGCGAGAACCTCGGCACGACCGACAAGGGCATCGTGCTCTACCGGCGGCTGCTGGTCGATGCCATCCGGAAGAACGAAGCCGCCGGCCAGCTCGCGATTGACCCGGTAAACGCCTCCGGTCCGCCCGCGATCGACGGCATCGGCCCGACGGCCGGCATCGACCAGTACTGGAAAGAGGCGGACGAGAAGCGCCGCAAGCAATCGGCGTGGGCGGCATGAAGATCGACTCGCGTCCGATATTCGACATCCAGCAGGAGGTGGAGCGTCTCGGCATCGAGACGGTGCGCTTCGCTTTCGCCGACCTGCACGGCGTCCTGCGCGGCAAGGCGATCGCCGCCGCCGAGCTGGGCGCGGCGCTCGAGCGCGGCGTGGGCTTCCCGAGCTCGCTCTTGCTCAAGGACACTTCGAACAAGACCGTCTTTCCGGTCTTCACCGCGGATGCGGGCCTGGGCATCAGCGAGCTTTCCGGCGCGGCCGACGCGCTGATGGTGGCCGACCCCTCGACCTGGCGCGTGCTTCCCTGGGCGCCGAAGACCGGGTGGCTGCTCTGCGACGTGCGCTACCCGAACGGCCAGCCGGTGCCGTTCGACGCGCGCGGGATCCTGCAGCGCGCTCTGGCGAAGCTCGCCGGGCAGGGCTTCGGCTACGTCGCCGGGCTCGAGATCGAGTTCCACATCTTCAGGCTGCTCGATGCGCGCCTTCGCCCCGAAGACGCGGGGCAGCCCGGATCGCCGCCCGAGGTAAGCCTGCTTACGACCGGCTACCAGCTGCTCTCCGAGTCGCGCTACGACCAGCTCGAGCCGGCGCTCGAGATCCTGCGGCAGAACCTCGCAGGGCTGGGCCTGCCGCTGCGCAGCTTCGAGTGCGAGTTCGGCCCGAGCCAGGCCGAGGTCACGCTCGGCGCGCTCGACGGTCTCGCCGGCGCGGACGCGATGATCCTCTTCCGCAGCGCGACGAAGCAGATCCTGCGCCGCCACGGCTATCACGCTACCTTCATGTGCCGGCCGAAGCTGCCCAACGTGATGTCGTCCGGCTGGCATCTGCACCAGTCGCTGAAGGATGCGAACGGCGGCAACGCCTTTAGTGCCCGTGACGATTTCCTGAGCGAAACCGGAAAGCAGTTCCTCGCCGGGTTGCTCGCGCATGCCAAGGGGATGTGCGCGCTCGCCACGCCCACCCTCAACGGCTACAAGCGCTACCGGCCCTACTCGCTCGCGCCCGACCGCATCCACTGGGGCCGCGACAACCGCGGCGCGATGCTGCGCGTGATCGGCGCGCCTGGCGCCGCCGACGCACGCATCGAGAACCGCATCGGCGAGCCAGCGGCGAATCCTTACCTCTACTTCGCTTCGCAGATCCATTCCGGCCTCGACGGCATCGCTCGCAGGCTCCAGCCCGGCCCTGCCGCCGACGCGCCTTACGAAGCCAGGGCCGACTCCCTGCCGGCAACGCTCGCCGAGGCGCTCGCGCATCTGAAGCACGATGCCGTCCTCCGCGACGGCCTCGGCTCGGACTTCGTCGATTACTACTGCCGCATCAAGGAAGCCGAAATCGCCCGCTTCAACCTCGAGGTGAGCGAGTGGGAGCAGCGCGAATACTTCGATCTGCTGTAGCCTAGGCCCGCGCATGCTCACGCTGGAGGAATACGAGAAGCTGGTTCCCGCCTGCCACGTCGCGCAGGACGGGGTCGACGTCGCCTATTTCACGCCCAACACCTTCCTCAAGTGGCGCGTCGACAGCCTGTTCAGCAAGGAGCCCTGCACCATCGAGTGGATCGCCGAGTTCAGGCGCGGCGAGATCCTGGTCGACGTCGGCGCCAACGTCGGCATGTACACCGTGTGGGCCGCCAAGACGCGCGGCGTGCGCGTCTATGCCTTCGAGCCCGAAGCGCAGAACTACGGCATCCTCAACCAGAACCTCGTGATGAACGGCCTGGGCGGCCAGGTCACCGCCTACTGCGTGGCGCTGTCGGATGCCGCGGGGTTCAGCGAGCTGCACCTCGCCACCCTGCAGGCCGGCGGCTCCTGCCACCAGTTCGGCGAGCGCATCGACTACGCCGGCCGCCCGATGCAGCCCAAGTTCTCGCAGGGTTGCATCTCGGCGCGCCTCGACGACCTGGTGCGCGACGGCGTGGTACCGCAGCCCGACCACATCAAGATCGACGTCGACGGCTTCGAGCCCAAAGTGATCGCCGGCGCGACGCGCGTGCTGCGCGAGCCCAAGCTCAGGTCGGTGCTGGTCGAGATCAATCAGAACCGGCCCGACCATATGGAAGTCGTAGCCGAGCTCGGCCGGCTCGGCTTCCGCCACGATCCGGCGCAGGTGGCGCGGGTGCTGCGCCGGGAAGGCGATTTCAAAGGCTGCGGAGAATATGTCTTCAGGCGCTGACCTGCACGTCCTCTACAGGATCGGCAACACGCCGGTCCTCGAGTATCCCTACCCGCACATCCTGGTGCGCGACGTTTTCCCGGCGGCCTTCTATCGTGAGCTGCGCGAGAACCTGCCCGCGCCCGAGGCGATGCAAAGCCTCGCCTCGCTCGGCCGCGTCACCGGCACGGGCTATCCGGCGCGCTCGGTGATGCCGCTCAAGCGCGAGAACGTCGAGAAGCTGCCGCCGCGGCAGCGCGAGTTCTGGATGGGCGTCGCCGGGTGGCTTTTGGGCGACGCCTTCGGCACGATGATGATCCGCAAGTTCGCGCCCTGGCTGCAGGAGCGGCTCGGCGACCTGTCGAAGGTGGGCTTCGCCGACGAGGCGCTGATCCTGCGCGACCACACCGACTTCTCGCTCGGGCCGCATACCGACTCGCCCTCCAAGGTGCTCGCGTTCCTCTTCTACCTGCCGCCCGACGACTCCATGGCGCGCCTGGGCACCTCGATCTACACGCCCAAGGACCCGGCCTTCGTCTGCCCTGGCGGGCCGCACCACAAGCACGCGGACTTCCGCCTGATGCAGACCATGCCCTACCTGCCGAACACGCTGTTCGCGTTCATGAAGACCGACCACTCCTTCCACGGCGTCGAGCCGATCGACGAGCCGAACATCCGGCGCGACCTGCTCTGCTACGACATCAAGCGCACGCAGCCGGCCGCCCCGGCGCCCGCGGTCAAGTTCACTTTCTAGAGGAATCCCCCGAATGGAAATGCGCGAGCTCGGCGCGAGCGGCATCAAGGTATCGGCGGTAGGCCTGGGCCTCATGTCGATGTCCGGCATCTACGGCAACGCCAACGACGAGGAGTCGGCCCGCGTCATCCACCACGCGCTCGACTTGGGCATCAACCACCTCGATTCCGCCGACATGTACGGCTGGGGCCACAATGAGCAGCTGCTCGGCCGCGCGCTGCGCGGCCGGCGCGACGGCGTGATCGTCGCGACCAAGTTCGGCCAGACGCGCGACGCCGACGGAAAGCAGGGCGTGAACGGCAAAGCGCAATACGTGCTGCAGGCGTGCGACGCGAGCCTGAAGCGCCTCGGCATCGACGTCATAGACCTCTACTACCAGCACCGCGTCGACCCGGAGACGCCGATCGAGGAGACGGTCGGCGCGATGAAGCGCCTGGTCGAGGCGGGCAAGGTGCGCGCCATCGGCCTGTCGGAGGCCCGTCCTGAAACGATCCGGCGAGCCCACAAGATCCATCCCATCGCCGCCGTGCAGAACGAGTACTCGCTCATGTACCGGCAGGACGGCGAGGAGACGCTCGCGGCGACGCGCGCGCTCGGCATCGCGCTCGTCGCTTATGCGCCGCTCGGCCGCAGCATGCTCACCGGCTCCGTGAAGGGCAAGGCCGACCTGCCCGACGGCGACCGCCGCCTCGCGCATCCGCGCTTCCAGGGCGAGCACCTTGACCGCAACGTCAAGCTGGTGAAGCGCGTCGAGGAGATCGCGGCGGAGAAGAAGTGCACGCCGGCGCAGCTGGTGCTCGCCTGGCTGCTCGCGCAGGGCAAGGACCTGGTCGCGATCCCGGGCACCAAGCGCAAGCAGCGCGTCGACGAGAACCTGGCCGCGCTCGAGGTCAGGCTGTCGAAGTCGGACCTGGAGCGGATCGCGGCGGTCGCGCCGGTCGGCGCCGGCGCCGGGCCGCGCTACCCGGCCGATGCTATGAAGCGCGTCTACCTATAGGTGGCGATGAGGCCGCCTGAAAACCCGAGTTAGTGCTGACCCCCTGGGACGCCGGGCGCTGGCTGCTGCTCGCCACGCTCTGGTCGCTGCAGTACATCTTCATGCGCCTCTCGGTGCCGGTGTTCGGCACCGGCATAGTCGCCGACGCGCGTGCGCTCGCTGCGGCTCTATTTCTCGTGCCCTGGGTGCTGTTCATAAGCCATCACCCACTCGGGCTGCGCGCGCATTGGAGAGATCAGCTCGCCGTCGGCCTGGTCAACAACGTGCTGCCCTTCGTCTGCTTCGCGTTCGCGGCCACCGCGCTGCCGGCAAGCTACCTGGCGGTGGTGAACGGCATGGTCCCGCTCTGGAGCGCGGTGATCGCCGCGCCGGTGCTGAACGAGCCGCTCGGCGCGCGGCGCGTCGCAGGCTTTGTGCTCGGCGTCGCCGGGGTCGCGCTCATCGTGCGGCTCGGTCCCATCGAGCTCGACCTGCACACCCTGCTCGCCGCGCTCTCGGCGATGCTCGGCGCGGCGCTGTGGGGCTGGGCGGGCGTGGTGATCCGCCAGCGCACCGGCCGCGTGCCGCCGATCAGCCTCGCCACCGGCTCGATCCTCTTCGCCGCGCTGCTGCTCGCGCCGGCATGGGTGCAGATGCCGCCGGTCGCGACCTGGACCGCGCCGTCGCTCTTCGGCCTGGTGGCGCTGGGACTGCTGTGCAGCGGCGTCGCCTACCTGCCCTTCTTCACGCTGGTGCGCGACATCGGCCCGACGCGCACCCTTACCGTCGGCCTCGCGGTGCCGGTGCTCGGCATCGCGTGGGGGTGGCTCCTGCTCGGCGAGACGATCACGCTGAGCATGCTCGCCGGCGCGGCGCTGGTGCTCGCCGCGCTGGTGCTAGTGATGCGCCATTAATGGCGGTGGAAGTAGCCCTGCACCGCCTCCCACGCCGAGCTCTGCAGCAGCGTCGCCGTGTCCTTGCTTAGCCCGGCGGTATAGCTCAGCCCCACCGGGCTCTTGCCGTAGAGCGTCGCGTAGACCGTGGCCGCCGCGAGGTACGTGCCGGCGAGGCTCGGGTGGCGCTTGTCGGACTCGTAGAGCTCGAGATCGGGGCGCTTCGCGACCGCGCTGGCGAAGGCGAGTCCGGCCGGGATCACCAGCGCGCTGTTCGCGTTGCCGGCGACGGTGTATTGCTCGGCAAGCTGCGCGGTCATCTCGGGCTTGTCCTTGTAGGCCCACGACATGAACAGCACCGGGCGCACGCCGGCCTTGGCGAGGATCTGCGAATTCTTGCGCACCGCGTCGTGGAAGGCGCGCTGCAGCTGCGGATGCACCGGGCACTGGCTGCAGTCCATCATGATCGCAGTGTCGTACTGGCGCCCGGGCGGATTGAAGCGGATCTCGTTGTCGCCGACGAACGAGTAGCGCCCGAGGCCGTTGGGCCGCAGCAGCGACTCCATGTCGTGCCAGTCCAGGCCCGAGCCGCTGATCGTCGCCGAGGTGCCGCGCACGCGCGACTGCGCCGCCGTCACCAGGCGGCTGAAATGGTTGTGCATGCTGTTGTTGTAATAGAAGAAGCTGTTGCCGACCCAGAGGATCGACTCGGGCGCGGCGCCCGCGTCCGTGCGCTTGGGCGCGGTCTGCGCCAAAACCGCCTGCGCGGCGAACAGCGCCATGACCAGGATGAAACGCATCATTGCTCTCTCCTTTCGGGTTGCTCCAGCCTATGGCTGCTGAACATGGCCGAGGGCGCCGAGGGCGAGCGCAAAGCGTGCCCAGAGCACCACCAGCACCACGTTGCTCAGGCCGAATACCCCGAGCCGGTGATAGACGTTGTTGTACGTCAGGTGGACCGCGCAATGCACCGCGCGCAGCGCGACGTAGAGCCATGCCAGCCCGACGGCCACGCCGTCCACGCCGTGCGTCGCGTAGAACGCGATGCACACGACGTAGAACAGCAGCGGCAGCTCGAGCAGGTTCATCAGGCTGCGGTTCGGCAGCGAGACGTCGGGCGGCACGTTCGCCGACTCGCCATAGCGGAAGTCGCTCGCCTTCACCCGGCGCGCGAACCCGGCCTTGAAGCGCGCGCGGCCGACGAGGACCAGCACGAAGAAGGTCAGTGCCGCGAGCACCAGCATCGGATAGAGGATCTGCCGCTCCATCAGAATCGCTTGTCGAGATCCTCGAAGATCCTGCTCTCCCAATCCCGAGCGGTGATGTTGGTCGCGATCGCGCGTTTGCTGACCACTTCTACGCGTGTCCGCGCCCGGCCGCCGAGATCGTCCACGAAAATCGCCACGTTCTCACCCCAGGTAAACGGCCCGACCGGCCCCTGTCCGAGGATCGTTCCCTTTTCCTTGGCGACGAGGTCGAGTCCCGTCGCGCTCACTGACGCGAGCACAGCGCTCCAGACTACGTCGTAGGACTTCTCGTAGATCTTGGCCGCGCCGGATCCCTTCGCGGCCTGCGCGTCCTTCAATGTGGCGCAGCCGGATTGACCCAGTGCGAGGACAAAGGCCGCCAGTATTGCTGCCGCTGTTTTCATGGTTCCCCTCTGTGAGCGTCAGGCGCGCCGCGCGAGCATCGCGACGCCGATGACGATGAGGATGAGCGGCCACCAGACGCGCAGCAGCTCGCCCAGGCGAGGCACGTAGCCGAGGTTGGACGCGAGGAAGAGCGCGCCCAGGACAATGAGAATGATCGCGCCGACGTTCGCTCGCGTTCGCATATGGCCCCTTTGCCCCGGAACGATACTCCGGGCCGGGCTGACTGCGGGAGTCAGCCTTCGACCGGCAGCACGTCGATGCGGTACTCGTGCGCGAGCTTTTGCTTGCGCACCGGGTCTTCGAGCTCCATGCGGAAGGTCTTCGCCGGTCGGATGCCGCCCCTGGCGGCGAGCGTGCCGCAGAACATGGCCCAGCCCGCTTTTATGGGGTGCCTCCCCAACAGGTCTTCAGGAGAGCGCATGGCGGTCACCGGGCCTTCCTGGTAGAGCTCGCCGTCGGCCCAGGCGCGCAGCACGAGCTTCTCCCAGTGCCGCTTCACATCGTCGTAGCGCCACGATTCCCGCGATACCGGCTTCGCGCAGAGCTGCTTCGAAAGCGACACGCCGATCGTCTCGGCCTTGCGGTCGGTGTGGTCGGAGCCGACGCTGACGCGGAGCTCCTTGTCCTGCAGCAGCACGAACTCCACTTCGCCGCTCGTGTCCGGTCCGGACACCTGGATCTCGTTCGCATGGGTAAAGAGGCTGGCCGCGACGCGATAGAAGATCGGCGCGGTCTTCGGCGGCTTGACACCGATCTCCTCGAGCTCGCGGATGTGCTTCTTGAGCGCCGCCTCGTCGCGCCCCGTCCAGCCGGCGATGATCAGCTGCGAGACGTTCATGCGGCCTTCACCGCCGCCTTGGGCTCGGGGATGTCATAGCTCGCCATCAGGTCGTCGACCACCTTGTGGTAGCCCTCCCAGGGCGCCTCGCGGAAGGCGTGGTTGCGCACGATGAACGACGCGCCGGCATAGAACTTCTCGTACTGCAGGTGGCGGCCGGCGAATTCCGAGCCGATCAGGTCCCAGGCGAGCTTGTAGAGCTTCATGCGCTCGAGCGCACCGAGCTGCGGTGTCTGCCAGTAGGTCTCGAACATCTGCCTGAGCTTCGGATCGTGCATCACCGTGACATCGGCGGGCATCTGGAAGATGCCGCCGCCGCACAGCTCGCGCAGCGCGTCGATGATCGCCGAGTGGCTCTCGGTGCACCAGTTGAGCGCCGCGTACATGTAGCGCCGGTTGAACGTCTTCCATCCTTCCGGCCAGTCCTCGGCGTCCTGGATCTGCCCGGCGATCATGCCGCCGAGCGCGCCTTCGAGCGCCGCGAACCGGCCGAGCACCTCGCGCACCGCCGGGACCTCGTTGGCGCCCGAAGCGTGCGCGATCTTGCTCGCCAGCCCGACGATGAGCTGCATCTTCGCGTGGAAGCGCACGTTGGACTGGTGGTTGCCGTAGCAATGCCCCGGCGTCTTGATGTAGATCTCGCGCGCGAGGATCGCGTCCATGTGCACGAACACGCGCTCCCAGGGCACTTTCACGTTCTCGCACATCACCATCGAGTCGGTCTCGTCGAAGCGCCAGGTGAGCGGATTCTCGAACTCGCAGGACGCGTGCCGCTCGAAAGGCTTGCGCGACCAGAGCGTGACGCCCGGCGCGTTGACCGGGATGGCGCAGGTGATCGACTCCGCGAGCTGCGTCGGCGCGAGCGGAATCAGGTTGCCGATCCAGATCTCGTTGGCGAACACCGCGCCGGTGGCGAGCATCTTCATGCCCGAGATCGTCACGCCGCTGTCGTCCTCCTTCACCACCCGCAGCGTCGGCACCGGGATGTTCTGCTTGACGTAGAACTCGGGATTGCGCGCCGCCTGCGGCGGGATGACCGCATAGACGCCGTAGAGGTCCTCGCGCCGCATGTGCTCGTAATACCGGGTCAGGTTTTCAGAAAAGCCTTTGAAAACGCCGGGGTTCATTGCCATTCCGGTCACGAAGCTCGAGACGTGGTCGGGCGAGCGGCCGAGCAGGCCGTAGCTCATGCGCGCGATAGCGCGGTGCAGGTCGGTCCGCTTGAGCAGGTCCTCGCGGGTCTTCGAGCGCAGGAAATACGCGCTGTAGCGCTCCCCGCCCTCCTCGAAGCTGAAGCGCGCGTCGGCGCGCTTCATGTCGTAGATCGCGGCCATGGAGCGCGCGCCGTTGCGGAACGCGGGATGGGTGGTGACGTCGTCGACGCGCTCGGAGCCGATGTAGACCACGCGGCCGTCGCGCAGGGATTTGAGATGCTCGGCGCCGGTTTTAAGCATAGTAGTGAATCTCGTGAAGGATGCAGCCGCCGCGGGAGGTGAACGGGCCGTGATGCACGCCCGGGGGGCGGCAGGCATAGGTCGGCGCGAAGCACTGCTGGCCGCCCATGCCTTTGGCATCGTTGCCCACCACCAGGTCGCCCTGCACCACGTAGACCTCTTCCCAGTGGTCGTGCACGAAAGGCTCGGTCGAGAAGGCACCGGCATCGATCTTGAGGAGCCGCGTGCGGCTACCTTTCTTCTGCTTCTCGTCGAGGTCCGTGGCGAGGATCTTCTGCCAGAAGCCCGGCGGGTAGCCCGCCGGCCGCTCCCAGCCGTTGCCCAGGTCGACCTTCACGAATTCGAGATGCTGTTTCGGCTTCATCAGGCGCCCTCCTCGTTGCCGTCGAGCCACGGCGCGCGGTACACCTCGTCCTGCGCCATGGCCTGGTGGATGACCTTGCCTTCGAATTTCGCGAACTGCTGGAAATCGTCGCGCGCCACAGCGCGCTCGCGCGTGGCGAGCGCCTCGTTGAGCGCCTTCTCGCTGTCGAACTCGAGCTGCGCCATGAGCACCGCCTTGCCGGCGTTGACGGGAAAGGGATCGCGCCACGCGAGCGGCGTGTGCAGCACCATGCGCCGCAATCCGGGCCAAGTCGACACGAGGGGCACGTGCACCTCGCGGTAGCGGCGCAGGAACGCGTCGAGCTCGGCCACCTCGATGTCGTAGCGCACGAAGTAGGAAACGCTCATGCCGCGCGCGCCTCGTGCAGCAGGAACTCGAGCAGCGCCGTGGCGCGATCGCCTGATTGCACCAGGTCGCGCGCGAGCCGCCGCAGCTGCGCGAAGCGCCGCGCGTCGAGCCGCTCGAACAGCACGTCGTTGATCCGGCGCTGGTAGGGGGCCATGCGCTCCAGGAGGGCCTGGCTTTTCGCATTCAGCCGCAGCAGCACGCGCCGGCGGTCCGAAGCGTCGGAGACCTTCTCGAGGATGCCGCGCGCAGCGAGCTTGTTGGCCTCGATGGTGATAAAGGCGCCCGAGCGGTGCAGCCGCGCGGCCACCTCGCCCACCGACAGGCCGTCGGCGCGGCTCACCAGCATCAGAATCTCGTACTGCACCCCCGAGACCCCGGCGATCGCGGCGAAGGCGTCGCGGCAGGCGTCGAGCCGGTGGCCGTAGGCGATCAGGTCGTGGATCAGGCCGCGGAACTCGGCATCCGACCCGTCGACGAGCAGCGCCGGCCGGGAGACGGTGGCGGGCGGAACGGCTTTGCGGCGCGCGCGGGCCATTGACCGGGGCATTCTCGGCCCGCACAATTATCTTTGTCAATTAGCTAATTCCATGAAGCTCAGCGAGGCCCAGCTGCGCCGGGCGCTGCAACAGCTCCAGTCGGGCGACTGGCAGGCGGCGCACGCGATCGTGCAGCAGGACGAGGCATCCGCCCTCGCCTGCTGGGCGCACGGCATCGTCCACCTCATGGAAGGCGACCTGCCGAACGCACGTTACTGGTATCGCCTGGCGAAGCGCAGCTTTCCGAAGCAACCGTCGGTCGAAGACGAGATCGCCGCCCTCGCCCGCCGGGTCCGGGATTAGCCTCGCTTGACGCGACGAGAGCGCCGGCGTGTCGTGGCGGCGGCGCCCAGGCGCGCGGCGACGAGCGCGCTGAAGTCGCTCGCGGGCATCGGCCGGGCGAAAAGGAAGCCCTGGGCCTGCTCGCAGCCGAGCGCCTTGAGGAACGCGGCCTGCGAGTCGAGCTCTACGCCCTCGGCGATCACGGTGAAGCCCAGGGTGTGCGCCATGTCGATGATGGTGCGCACGATGGTGGCGTCGGCCTCGTCGTCGAGCACGTCGGCGACGAACGAGCGGTCGATCTTGAGCGAGGCGAGCGGGAAGCGCGTCAGGTAGGCAAGGCTCGAGTAGCCGGTGCCGAAGTCGTCGATCGCGATGCGCAGCCCGGCCTCGCCCAGCGCGCGCAGCATGCGGATCGCATGGTCGGGATCGTGCATCAGCTGGCTCTCGGTGATCTCGAGCTCGATCAGCGAGGGGTCGATGCCCGCGCCCTTGACGATGGCGCGGATGCGCTCCTCGAGGTCGTGCTGGCGGAACTGGCGCGCCGAGAGGTTGACCGCGACCGGCATCGCCGGCGCGCCGGCGCGCTGCCAGTGCTTGAGGTCCTCGCACGCGCGGCGCAGCACCCACTCGCCCACCGGCACGATCAGCCCGGTCTCCTCCAGCACCGGGATGAACTCGACCGGCGCGACGCGGCCGCGCTCGGGGTGGTCCCAGCGCAGCAGCGCCTCGGCGCCGCACGGCTTGCCGCTGGTGAGGTCGATCTTGGGCTGGTAGGCGAGCGTGAATTCCTTGCGCTCGAGCGCGCGGCGCAGCTCGATGCCCATCTGCGCGCGTGCGCGGGTGCGCTGGTTGATGTCGGCGGTGAAGAACTGGAAGGCGTTGCGCCCCGACTGCTTGGCTCGGTACATGGCCGCGTCGGCGGCGCCGAGCAGCGCCTCGGCGTTGTCGCCGTCGCCCGGGAAGGTGGCGATGCCGATGCTCGCGGTCACCGCCACCTCCTGGCCCTGCACCACCGCCGGCGCGGCGAGGCGATCGATGATCTTCTGCGCCACCAGCGCCGCGTCTTCGGGCTTGGAGAGGTCGGAGAGCACCACCGCGAACTCGTCGCCGCTGATGCGCGCCACCGTGTCGCCGTCGCGCAGCGAGGACTGCAGGCGGCGCGCGGTCTCGCGCAGCAGCTCGTCGCCCGCGGCGTGGCCTTGCGTGTCGTTGACCAGCTTGAAGTCGTCGAGGTCGATGAACAGCACTCCGAGCGAAGCGTTGCGCCGGCGCGCCTGCACGATCATCAGCGAGAAGCGGTCGGCGAGCAGCGTGCGGTTGGGCAGCCCGGTGAGCGGGTCGAACTGCGCGAGGTAGGCGAGCCGCGCTTCGCTGTCCAGGCGGTGCAGCGCCGCCGACACCATGCTCGCCGCCGCGCCGAGGAAGCGCGTCTCCTCGGGGCCGAAGGCGCCGGCGGGCTCGCCAAAGGCGCAGAGCAGGCCGCGCGGGCCGCCGGCCGCGGGCACCGCCACGCCGGCGAAGCTCTCGAAGCGCTTCACCCACTCGAAAGGCAGCGGCAGCGCGCCGCCCCAAGGGCCGTTCAGTACCACCGGCTGCGCCTGCTCGAGCAGCGGCGCCAGCGCGCTGCCGGGCTCGATGCGCGCCGGCGCCGAGTCGACCTGCGTCGAGCCGAGGCCCGCGACGCGGCGCAGCACCATCTCGCCCTCGGCAGCGCCGCGCTCGAGGTAGGCGACCACGCCGCCGCCGAGGCCTTCGAGCACGCTCTGCACCGCCTTGGCGACCAGCTCGGCGGGGTTGCGCTTGGAGAGCGCCGCCTGGCCGAGGCGCGAGATCTTCTTCTGGTAGCGCGCCTGCGCCGCGCGGCGCTTTTCCGCGCTCATGCGCTCGCTCAGGTCGCGCGAGTTGACCACCAGCACGCGGCCCTGCGGCGTGTCGATCAGGCTGCGGCGGCTCTCGACCGGGAAGGTGCTGCCGTCCTTGCGCCGGTACTCGGTGATCACGGTGTTGCTCCGCCCGACGACGCCCAGCAGCTCGCGCGTTTCGGCGCGCAGCATGTCGTGCGTCGCGCCCGGGCGGATGTCCTTGGCGCGCAGCGCGAGCAGCTCGTCGCGCGTGTAGCCGAGGTCATTGCACGCGGTCTCGTTGAAGTCGAGCAGCGTGCCGGCGCCCAGGTCGAACAGGAACACCATGTCGGCGGAGGAGTCGAGCGCGCGGCGGAAGCGCTGCAGCGCCGCCTCCTTTTCCTTGCGCTCGGTGATGTCCTCCATCACCGCAATCTCGTGCTGCGGCTCGCCCTGCGCGTTGCGCGCCAGCGCCACCGTCAGGTTGACCCAGACCACCGCGCCGTCCTTGCGCAGGTAGCGCTTCTCGAACAGCACCGACTCGAGCTGGCCCGAGCGCATCGCCGCGCGCTGCGGGTCGGTGCTGTCGCGATCCTCCGGATGCGAGATGTCCTTCACCGTGCGCGCGCACAGCTCGTCCTCGCTGTAGCCGAGGATCTCGCACAGGCGGCGGTTGGCGCGGATGAAGCGCCCCTGCAGGTCGACGTGCGCGATGCCCGAGGCGGCGAGCTCGAAAGTCTGGCGAAAGCGCGCCTCGCTCGCGGCGAGCGCCGCCTCGGCGCTCTTGCGGCTGAGGAACTGGCCGATCTGCGCACCGACCACCCGCATCGTCTGCAGCAGGCGCTCGTCGGGCTTGCGCACCATCGCGCTCGAGATCGACAGCACGCCGACCACGCGCGACTCGAAGGTCACCGGGATGACCAGCGCGCCGTGCTCGCCCGCCTCGCGCACGCGCGCCGTCGCGGCCGAGCGCGCATCGCGGCCCACATCCGCGCTCCACAGGGGCTCGCCGGTGCGCCAGGCGTGGCCGATCAGCCCGTGCTCGCGCGGCAGCGTGGTGCCGCGCGAGCTCTCGGCGAACTTCGCCAGCGGCCCCGCGCCGCTCGACCAGAATTCCTCGCAGCGCATCACGTCCGCCGCCTCGTCGAGCAGGAAGAAGCGGCCGCAGTCCCAGCTCTCGGACTCGCAGATCGCGCGCATCACCGCGCGCAGCGCGGCGGGCACCTCGCGCGCGGTGGCGAGGTAGCGCGATACCGAGTGCTCGAGCGCGACCAGGCGCTCCTCGCGCCGGCGCTCGGAAACGTCGCGGCCTACGCCACGGTAGCCGACGAACTCGCCGCGCGCGCCGAGCATCGGCTCGCCGCTGATCAGGAGATGGCGGCGCGCGCCATCGGGGTCGAGGCGCGCGATCTCGAAGTCGCGGAACGGCTGGCGCTCGTCGAGCCTGGCGCGGTGCGCGGCCCAGCCGGCGGCGTCGGGCACCAGCGCCGGCAGGTCCCAGCGCGTCTTGCCGATCACCGGATTGCTCGCCGGGCGGTATTTCTGGTCGTGGGTGGTCTGCGTCAGGCGGTGCTCGGCGTCAGTTTCCCAGTAGAAGTCGGAGGAGAGCTGCACCAGGCTCCTGAAGCGCGCCTCGCTGTCGCGCATCACCGCCTCGGCATGCTTGCGCTGCACGAACTGGCCGAGCTGGCCAGCGATGACAGTGACCGCCTGCATCAGGCGCTCGTCGGGCGCTCGCGCGTTGCGCGAGGCGAGTGCGACAACGCCGACCGTGCGTCCCTCCGAATGCACCGGACAGATGAAGGCCGCGCGCAAGCGCGAGCCCGCCGGGAGCCTAGAGCGCGGATCGGACTGCGCGTCGGGCACCCAAAGGGGCGCGCCCGTCTGCCAGACGGTGCCGACCAGGCCCGCGCCCGGCGCGAGCTCGAGCTTGCGGGAATCGGCGATGAAACGCTCCGCCTCCGGCGTGCCGTTGCCCCACGCCTCCTCGAGCCGCATCCTGCCGCTCGCCGGGTCGAGGGCGAAATAGCGGCCGGTGTCCCAGTCCTCTCCCTTGCAGAGCGCGCGCAGCACGCCCTGCAGCGCGGCCGAGACGCTGTCGGCCTCGGCGAGCACGCGGTTTACCGCGTGCTCGAGCTGCAGCCGCCGCGCCGCGTGCTTCTCGGCGGTGATGTCGCGGCCCACGCCCCGATAGCCGCGGAAGCGGCCTTCGGCGTCGAACAGCGGCTCGCCGCTGATCGACAGCCAGCGGGTGCCGCCGTCGGGCGCTTCGCGCTGCATCTCGAAGCCGCGGAAGGGCTCGTGGCGCTCGAGCTGCGCGCGGTGCGCCGCCCAGTCGGCATCGCTCAGGTTGAGCGCCGGCTGGTCCCAGCGGCGCCGGCCGAGGTAGGCCGAGGCGTCGAGGCCGGTCTTCTCGCCCAGGAGCTTCGACATGAAGGTGAGCCTGAACTCGGCGTCCTGCTCCCAGTACCAGTCCGAGGAAAGCTCGGTCAGCTTGCGGAAGCGCGCCTCGCTCTCCTGCAGCGCGCTCTCGGCGCGCTTCTGCGCGGTGATGTCGCGGGTGATGCCGAGCACCAGCGTGCGGCCACTGCCTTCGTCGGCGAGCGGCACCACGCGCGTCTCCATCCACCGCCGCGCGCCCTTGAGGCTCACCATCTCGAACGTGAGGCTGCCCGGCTCGCCGCGCGCGGCGCGCTCGGTGAGCCGGCGGAACGCGTCGCGGTGCTCCTGCGCCACCAGCTCGTAGACGCACTGGCCGCGCACCTGCTCGACGTGGTCGGCCTCGATCATGCGCAGGCCCGCCGGGTTCATGTCGACCAGCTGGCCCTGCGCGTCGAGCAGCTTCACGCACTCCGGCTCGGCGTTGACGATCGCGCGCAGGCGCGACTCGCTCGCGCGCAGCGAGTGCAGGGTGCGCGCCTGCAGCGCCGCCAGGCGCACGGCGCGCTCGAGCGCGCCGCCCTTCAGCTGCCCCTTCAGCAGGAAGTCATAGGCGCCGTCGGCGAAGGCGCGCGTGCGCAGGCCGGGATCCTCGTCGACGGTGATCGCGATCACCGGATACGGGCAGGCGCTGACCAGCGCCTCGGTGGTCTCCACCGCCTGCGAATCGGGCAAGTGCAGGTCCGCGATCACGAGGTCGAAGGCGCGCTGCGCGAGCGCGGCCCGCGCCTCGCGCAGGCTCGCCGCCACGTGCACGTCGCAGCGGAACGTGGTCATCGCCAGCAGCTGGCCCTCGACCACCATGGCCGATGCGCGCTCGTCCTCGACCAGCAGGACGCGCACCGCCGTCAGCGCGACGTCGCTTCCTCCCATTCCGGGAGGATAACCCGGTTCAACCGCCGGGAATTACCCCGGGCTCCAGCCCCTCGCAGAATCTTGCGATATCGCGCGGACAGGTAAACCATACACGCCCCTCCGCGGCTCCCGCGCGGCAATGGCGCAGCGCGGCACGCAGGCGTCGCAGCCGGAAGGGCTGGCCGAACACGTAGCCGTGGACTGAGACATTCATCACGAGCGGGTGACGCGCCGACTGCTCGAGCATCTCGTCGAACTGGTCGACCACCATGTCGCAGAACTCGTCCGCACCCCCCTTGCGGTGCACCACGTGCTGTGAGTCGTTCAGCTCGATCGGATAGGGGATCGAGAGCAGCGGCCCGGCGCGGGTGCGCAGCCAGACCGGCTGGTCGTCCATCGGCCAGTCCATGAGGTATTTGTACCCGAGCTCCTTGAGGAGATCCGGGGTATGCGTCGTCTCGTAGGCGCCGGCGCCCATCCATCCGGCGGGCGGCGCGCCCTCGTGGCGCGCGATGGTCTCGGTGACCTCGCGCAGGAGGCGCTCCTCGTCGGGCTGCCACAGCCCGCGCAGATTCTCGGCGTTGGTGCGGCCGTGCGCCACCACCTCGTCGCCGCGCTTGCGGATCGCCGCCATCACCTGCGGCGCGTAGTCGTAGACCAGGCTGTTCGTGTTATGCGCTGCGGGCAGCTTCAGCTCGTCGAACAGCTCGAGCAGCCGCCAGATGCCGATGCGGTTGCCGTAGTCGCGCCAGGAGTAGTTGCGGTGCGTCTGCGGCTCGCCGGTCTTCGCCGGATCGTGGCCGAGGCCTGCGCCGAAAGCGAACCACTCGACGTTGGTGGTGATGACGAAGGCGAGGCGTCGTCCGCCGGGCCAGCTGTAATCGCGCCGCTCGGGGAGCGGAATGAAATCGTAGCGATCATGCTGCGGGAGCAGCGGCTTCAGAGCTTCATCTCCAGCGCATACAGCCCGCCGGCATGGCGGTCGACCGCGAACACGATGCCGCGGTCGTCGACGAACACGTCGTTGATCTGAGCGGTCGGCAGCCGCGAGCCTTCGGGCTTGGGCGGGATGAAGTGCGCGATCTCGCGTGGCGCGAGCGGGTCGCGCACATCGTAGGCGCGCACGCCGGCGTTGAAGAACGTGCCGAGCACCACGTCCTCGGAGCGCCACGCGCCCGGGACCGGCGGGTTCTCGTGCAGGTTGTGCGCGCCGCAGCGGCCGCCGGCGTGCAGCAGCGGCTTCACGCCGCTGACGGGCAGCGTGCCGATGCTGACCAGCCGGGTCTCGTCGCGTGCGTCGACCAGCCAGACGAGCTTCGGCCAGTCGGCGCCGTCGTTCTGCACCGACTCGTCGGTGACCACGAGCAGGCCGCGCTCGAACAGCGGCAGCACGGTATGGGTGAAGCCGTTGTAGGGCGGCGAGTTGCTCCAGCTCGAGACCAGCTTCGGGCGCGCGCGGTCGGCGATGTCGAGCACCATCATGCCGCCGTCGAGATAGCCGAGATAGCAACGGTCGGGCCGCTGCGGATAGACGTTGGTGTTGTGGGCGCGGAATCCGGAATCGAATTTCGGCGGCAGGCGCTTCGGCGCCGGCGCCTTGTCGCCCCGCATCGTGCCCGGCAGGTGCCAGCGGCCCGCCGCCACCGGCCTGGCCGGATTCTTCACGTCGACGATGCGGTAGATCTGGTCGTCCTTCGGGTTGTGCGGCTCGAGCTCGGGATCGGAGCAGGCCATGTGCACGGTCTCGCCGTCGACGAACCAGAGCTGGTGGCAGCCGCGCGAGTGCGGCGCCGACGCGTCGAAGAACGAGACCGACTTCGGCTTCTCCGGGTCGGAGATGTCGAACATCTCGAAGCCGGCGGGCTTGTCGCCCCGGTTCGTGACCTGGTAGGCGACCGCCATCAGGTTCCCCGAGGTCTCGAGCGAATTGGAGCGCATCTTGCTATGCGGCAGGTCGGTCTGCACGATCACTTCGGGCTTGCGCGGGTCGGTGACGTCGACCGCCGTGAAGTTCTTGGGCGCGCTCTCGTGCGCGAGCCACAGCACGCGCCGGCCGCCGCGCGCGAGCTGCAGCGACATGCCTTCGCCCATGCCGCCGTGGCCGTTGAGGGTGTGGTGCGAAAGGAGCGTCGTGTTGGAAGAGGACATGGCGCTAACATAGCAGAGGGCCTGAGCTATCATCCAACGCGTCATTCGCGCCAGCACCGTCTTCGTTGGTCACTCCCCCCGCATTGCCGTGTCAGTCGCCGGCGAGGGCTCGCTCGTGCTCTTCCTGCACGGCATCCGCGGCCACCGCGGCCAGTGGGCGCGCCAGCTCGAGTTCTTCTCGAAGCGCTTCAAGGCGGCCGCGGCCGACGCGCGTGGCTTCGGCGAGTCGGACGACTATGACGGCTGGCTGGTGTTCGACGACCTGATCGCCGACGTGCTGCGCGTGGCGCGGTACTTCAAGTCCGAGCGCGCGCACATCGTCGGCCTGGCGATGGGCGGCCGCATCGGCCGCCACGTGGCGCTGCGCCATCCCGAGCGCGTCGCCTCGCTCACCCTGGTGAGCACCAACCCGGGGTTCGACGCGCTCTCGGCAAACGAGGTGCGCCGTTTCGTCACCGAGCGCCCCAACCGCACGCCCGAGGCGGTAAAGAGCCTGCTCGGCCGCGGCGCGCGCGCCGGCGCGCTCGAGGAAGTGCAGGAAGGCGTCGCGCGGCTGCGCGAGCCCTCCTACCTGAAGATGCTCGAAGCTTCGGTGCTCCAGGACCGCGCCACGCCGCTCGAGAACCTGAGCGTGCCGACGCTGGTCGTCGCCGGCGACGAGGACCGCGTGCTGCCGGTCGAGATGACGCGCGCGATGGCGGCGCGCATTCCGGGCGCCGAAGTCGCGCTGATGCAGGGCGTCGGCCACTTTCCCAACCTCGAGCAGCCCGAGCGCTTCAACGAGACGGTCATCGATTTCATCACCCGAAAGGAGAAACAGTCATGACGGACAGGGTCGCGCTGGTCACGGGCGCGGGCTCGGGCATCGGCAAGGCGGCGGCGCTCGCGCTCCTCAAGGACGGCTACCGCGTGGCGCTGGTCGGCCGGCGCAAGGACATGCTCGAGAAGACCGCCGCCGAGTCCGGCGCGAAGGATCGCGCGCTGGTCCTGCCGGGAGATATTACGCAGCCCGGAGTGGTGAAGGAGATCTTCTCCCAGCTGAAAAGCCAGTGCGGCAGGCTCGACGTGCTGTTCAACAACGCGGGCATGGGCGCGCCGGCGGTGCCGATGGAGGAGCTGCCGCTCGAGACCTGGAAAGCGGTGGTCGACATCAACCTCAACGCGATGTTCTACTGCACGCAGGAAGCGATCCGCATCATGAAAGCGCAGAGCCCGAAGGGCGGGCGCATCATCAACAACGGCTCGATCTCGGCGCACGCGCCGCGCCCCATGTCGGTCGCCTACACCTCCACCAAGCACGCGGTGACCGGGCTCACCAAGTGCATCTCGCTCGACGGCCGCAAGCACGACATCGCCGCGAGCCAGATCGACATCGGCAACGCGCTCACCGAGCTCGCCGCGCGCATGGCGAAGGGAGTGCCGCAGGCCGACGGCTCGGTCAAGCCGGAGCCGCTGATGGACGTGAAGCACGTCGGCGACGCGGTGCTGCACATGGCCAACCTGCCACTCGACGTGAACGTGCAGTTCATGACCATCATGGCCACGAAGATGCCGTTTGTGGGAAGGGGCTAGAGCCTCTCCCGCATCCAGAGGGCGGTGCGCACCGCGCCGCCGAAGCTGTAGAGGTGCACGCCGACCACGTTGCTCGGCTGCCGGCCGAGGTTGTAGCGCGCGACCCCGGCGATGTGCTGGCGCGGGTCGGTGTGGGTGACGAGCCGGGCGATGCCGCTGCCGAGGTTGCGCAGCGCGCGCAGCGAGGTGCTCACGCCGCAGCGCTGCGCGTAGCGGAGCAGAGCCGCGGGATCGGTCGGGCCGGCGATGCCGACGTAGACCGGCAGGCTCGGCCAGGTGCGCGCCAGGCTCGCGCAGTAATCGACGACGCGTTGCGGCGCGAACGAGAATTGCGTGACGAGGTAGACACCGATCGACTGCGCGCGCGCCAGCTCGAGCTTGCGCGCGAGCGCCTTCTCGAGGCCGTTGGACGGGATGCGCGGGTGGCCTTCCGGGTAGCCGGCGATGCCGATCTCGCGCACGCCGCATTCCTTGAGCAGCCCCTCTTCCAGTACCTGGATGCTGTCGACGAACGGGCCCTTGGGCCGCGGCTCGTCGCCGCCCAGCAGCATCACGCGGTGCACCCCATGCTCATCCGCGGCTCTGCGCAAGAACTGCCTGAACTCATCGCGATTGAGAATCCTCCGCGCCGAGACATGCGGCACCGGGTCGAGGCCGGCGGCGCGGATCGCGCCGATCGCCTCCAGCGTGCGTGCGAGCGGCAGGCCGGGAAGAGAGGGAACGTAGACGCAGGTGCCGGCGGGCAGCAGCGAGCCGACCTCGGCGACGCGGTGCAGCTCGCGCGGCGAGATCTCGAGCGAGCCGGCGGCGATCAGCTCGGCGACGCCCGAGTCGAGCGCGGCGTCAGTCGCGCTTGCGGGAAACGACATAGGACTCGTCCAGGAACCAGAGGCTGCCATGCTTTTGCAGGACCTCGCGCGTGGCGTCGAGATAGCGGCTGTCGCGCACTGCCTCGGCGAGGCGCACGTCGTCGATCTGCGCCACGTAGATTGCGGCGTTCCACGCCGCGAACAGCGTCGAGGTGCCGATGCTCGACGAGATCTCGGAGGGCAGCGTGTGCATGTCGTAGCGGAACAGCGCCCGCGCATCCGCGTAGGCGTTGAAGTTGTAGTGCCGCGCGTCGCGGCCGAGCTCGGCCTTGGTCGCGCGCAGGATGTCGTGGCGGCTCTGCGTGAACGGGTTCTCGCCAGGCCACACCTTGTGCACGATCTCGAGGCCGGGATCGTGGCCATACGAGTGGATGCCGAGCAGGCGCCCGCCCTTGCCGAGGGCGCGCACCAGCGGCGCGACCACCTTCTGCGCCTTGAACTCCAGCGGCGCGCGCGCGCGGTAGGGCTGCGAGGCGATCACCATGTCGTACTCGGCCCTGCCGTCGCCGCGGCGCGGGATCACGTTCTCGAGCAGGAAACGGTAGTCCTCGCGGTAGACGACCAGCGCGACCGGATGGTCGTAGACCGGGTTGCCGCTCTTCGGGCTGTGGCGCGCCTGCCAGTTCTTGGCGAGGAACGCCTCCAGCGCCGTGAGCTGCTCGCTGAAGTCGTGCGAAGTGGCGCCGGTGAGCGCCGCCTCGTGCCAGACGAGCGAGGTGGCGGCTTCGACCGCCCGCGGCTGAAGCCACGGCGCCTCGCTGTAATACATGTTGGTCACGACCAGCACCGTCGCCGGGTGCTCGAAGAAGCGGTCGGCCATCTTGCGCAGCGACAGCCGCACGTCCTCGAGGCTGATCTCCTTGCCGACGATGTAGAACGGCACCGTCGGGAAGCGCCGGTGCATCTCGCGCATGACCCGCGCGAGCACCGTGCCGTCGCCCATGCCGGCGTCGAACAGGCGCACCGCCGGCGGACGCGGCCGCACCTGGCCGAGCTCCAGGCCGACGCGGCGCGCGATCACGTCCTTCTCGCTGCAGGTGTTGACGAACAGCAGGTACTTCTGGCGGTTGTCGAAAAAGCGGAAGTTCTTCTCGGGCTCCGCTTTCTGCGCCGCCGGCGCAGGCGCCGGCTGCACGGCGCTCGCTCGAATCAGCGGCAGCAGCTCGGGCGGTGCATCGCCCGCGCCCGCGCCACCGTTCCGGGTGATGAACTCGTTGACGCGTGTCAGCGTTTCCGGAGTCACGCGCGCACCGTCGCGCAGGCGCGCGACGAACTTGCCGTCGTTGACCGCGCGGCGGCCGAAAGTCGACTCGGCCATGCCCGTGCGCCGACAAAAATCGGAGATGCTGCCCAACAGGGAACCGGCCTGCACCGCTCCTCCGTGTAACAGGACTGCGCGAGAATCTTCCGTCCCGCCGAGGTGGGACATCAACCACACATTCCGCAACGCGGAACGTGGGATGGTGCCCACCACCATAAATCAATGACTTCCGTCCTGGATCTCATCGGAAACACGCCCATGGTACGGGCGCAGCGCCTCGACACCGGACGCTGCGAGCTCTACCTCAAGCTCGAGAGCCAGAACCCCGGCGGCTCGATCAAGGACCGCGTTGCCCTGTCGATGATCGTTGCCGCCGAGCGGGATCGGAAACTGAAGAAAAACTCCCTCATCGTGGAGGCAACGGCAGGCAACACCGGCCTCGGCCTTGCGCTCGTCGCCTCGCAAAAAGGCTATCGCGTGCTGATCGTCCTGCCCGACAAGATGAGCCAGGAGAAGATCTTCCACCTCAAGGCTCTCGGCGCCGAGGTGGTGCTTACCCGCTCGGACGTCACCAAGGGCCATCCCGATTACTACCAGGACAAGGCCGAGCGAATTGCGCGCGAGACGCCCGGCGCGTTCTACGTCAACCAGTTCGCCAACGAGGCGAATCCGCAAGCGCACGAGGAGAGCACCGGCCCGGAGATCTGGGAGCAGCTGCAGCACCGTGTCGACGCGATGGTGTGCGGCGTCGGCACCGGCGGCACGCTCACCGGACTGTCGCGCTTCTTCGCCAAGGTTTCGCCCGCCACGGAAATGGTGCTCGCGGATCCGGACGGATCGATCCTCGCTCCGCTGGTGAACACGGGGCGCAGGCCCGAGAAGGTGGGAACCTGGCTGGTCGAAGGCATCGGCGAGGACTTCGTGCCGCCGGTGTGCGACCTCTCGCGCGTGAAAAAAGCGTACGCGATCCCGGACGGGGAAGCGCTCCTCACCTGCCGCGAGTTGCTGAAGAACGAAGGCATCATGGCGGGGACCTCGACCGGCACGCTGGTTGCGGCGGCGCTGCGCTATTGCCGCGAGAGCGCGACGCCGAAGCGCGTCGTGACGCTGGTGTGCGACAGCGGCAACAAGTACCTCTCCAAGGTCTACAACGACTTCTGGATGCTCGACCAGGGCTTCGTCCAGCGCGAGCAGCACGGCGACCTGCGCGACCTGATCAGCCGCCGCCACGGCGAGCGCGCCGTCGCCACCGTGGGCGCCGACGACAAGGTGCTCACCGCCTACCACCGCATGAAGCTCTATGACGTCTCGCAGCTGCCGGTGCTGGAGGACGGCCGCATCGTCGGCATCGTCGACGAGGAAGACATCCTCGCCGAGGTGTACGACAATCCGGGGCACTTCGACGAGCCGGTGAGCGAGGCCATGGAGCGCCACCTCGTCACCGTGTCGCCGGGCGCCTCGCTCGGCGAGCTGATGGAGATCTTCAAGCGCGGCATGGTGGCGATCGTGGTCGACGGCGACGAGTTCCTCGGCCTGATCACGCGCATCGATCTCCTCAACTGGCTGCGCCGCCGGGAAAAATGAAATTCGACACCAAGGTGATCCACGCCGGGCAGGAGCCCGACCCGCGCACCGGCGCGGTGATGACGCCGATCTACGCCACCTCGACCTACGCGCAGTCGAGCCCCGGCGAGCACAAGGGCTACGACTACGCGCGCACGCGCAACCCGACGCGCGACGCGCTCGAGGCCTGCCTCGCCGAGCTCGAGGGGGGCGACGCCGCGTTCGCTTTCTCCTCGGGCATGGCGGCGATCGGCACGCTGCTCGAGACGCTCGACTCGGGCGCGCACGTCGTCTGCATGCACGACCTCTACGGCGGCAGCTACCGCATCCTCGACAAGGTGCGCAAGCGCTCGGCCGGTCTGCAAGCCACCTTCACGGACCTCTCGGATGCCGGCAACCTCGAGAAGGCGCTGAAGCCGAATACGCGCATGGTGTGGGTCGAGACGCCCACCAATCCGCTGCTCAAGCTGGTCGATCTCCAGGCCGTGGCCGAGATCGCGCACCGCAAGAATCTCGTCTGCGTCTGCGACAACACGTTCGCCTCGCCGTGGATCCAGCGCCCGCTCGAGCACGGCTTCGACGTCGTGGTGCATTCGACGACGAAGTATCTGAACGGCCACTCCGACGTGATCGGCGGCGCAGTGGTGCTCAAAAAAGGCTCCGAGCTGAAAGAGCAGCTCGCCTTCCTCCAGAACGCGGTCGGCGGCGTGCCGAGCCCCTTCGACGCATTCCTCACGCTGCGCGGCATCAAGACGCTCGCGCTGCGCATGGAGCGCCATTGCGGCAACGCGATGCACATCGCCGCGTGGCTGTCGAAGCATCCCAAGGTCGAGCGCGTGATCTATCCGGGGCTGCCGAGCCATCCGCAGCACCTGCTCGCGGCGCGGCAGATGAACCGGCGCTACGGCGGCATGGTGACCGCGGTGCTGAAGGGCGGGCTGGCGGCATCGCGGCGCTTCCTCGAGCGCTGCAAGCTCTTCACGCTCGCCGAGAGCCTCGGCGGCGTCGAGAGCCTGATCGAGCACCCGGCGATCATGACGCACGCCTCGCTGCCCGAGGACGTGCGCGCGGGCCTGGGCATCAGCGACGGGCTGGTGCGCCTGTCGGTCGGGATCGAGGACGTCGAGGACCTGATTGCCGAGCTCGAGCAAGCCCTCGCCTGACGCGCTCGCCGCGCGCCTGCGGGGCCACGTCGAGGCGCTCGCGCGCAGCGAGCGCAACACCGACCTCGAGACGCCCGCGCGCTACATCGAGGGCCAGCTCGGCCGCTCGGCGCGCCACGAGTATCCGAGCAGCGGCCGCACCGTCGCCAACATCGAGACCGGCGCGGGCCCGGTGGTGGTCGGCGCGCACTACGACACGGTGCCAGGCTCGCCCGGCGCCGACGACAACGCCTCGGGCGTCGCCGCCATGATCGAGCTCGCGCGCATGGGCGTGCCCGGGCGCTTCGTGGCCTTCGCCAACGAGGAGCTGCCCTACTCGCACGGCGAGGAGATGGGCAGCTACGCCTACGCCAAGCGCGCGAAAGCACGCGGCGAGCGCATCAGCGCGATGTTCTCGCTCGAGATGCTCGGCTGCTACAGCGACGCGCCCGGCAGCCAGCGCTACCCGCCGGTGATCGGCTGGTTCTATCCCGACCGCGCCAACTTCATCGCCTTCGTCGGCGACCTCGGCGCGCGGCGGCTGGTGAAGCGCGCGCATTCGCTCTTCCGCAAGCATTCGCGCTTCCCCTCCGAATCGCTTGCCGCGCCCGCGTTCGTGCCCGGCATCACGCGCTCGGACCACTGGTCGTTCCGCCAGCACGGCTTCCCCGCGCTGATGGTCACCGACACCGCCTTCAACCGCTACCCGCACTACCATCGCGCGACCGATACGCCGGAAAAGCTCGACTACCGGCGCATGGCCGAGGTGACCCTCGGCCTCGCCGGCATGCTGGAGGAGCTCGCTCATGAAGCTGGGTGACCTGGAGGTCAACCGCATCGGCTATGGCGCGATGCGCGTGATCGAGGACCCGAATATCTGGGGGCCGCCGAAGGACAAGGCGAATGCGCACCGCGTGCTCAGGCGCGCCTACGAGCTCGGCGCCAACTTCTTCGATACCGCGGAGAGCTACGGCCCGCACCATAGCGAGATCAGCATCGCCGAGGCGATGCATCCCTACCCGAGGGACCTGGTGATCGGCACCAAGTGCGGCCTCGCGCGCCCCAAGCCCTCGCGCTGGGACGAGGACGGACGGCCGGAGAAGCTGCGCGCGGATCTCGAGGGCAGCCTGAAGCGCCTCAGGCTCGAGCACATCGACTTGTATCAATTGCACGCGCCGGACCCGAAAGTGCCGTTCGAGGAGCAGGTCGGCACGCTCGCGCGGTTCCAGCGCGAGGGCAAGGTGCGCCACGTCGGCCTCTCCAACGTCACCGTGAAGCAGCTCGAGCAGGCACGCAGGATCGTGCCGGTCGTCTCAGTGCAGAACCGCTACAACCTCGGCGAGCGCAGCTCGGAGGACGTGCTCAAGGCTTGCGAGAAGCTGGGCATCGCGTTCCTGCCCTGGTACCCGCTCGGCGATGGCGCCTCTCTAAGAAAAGCTTCTGTCAAGGCCGTTGCGAAGAAGCTCGGCGCTACCCCCTCGCAGGTGGTGATCGCCTGGCTGCTGAAGAAGTCGCCGGTGATGCTGCCGATCCCGGGGACGGGTTCGGTCGAGCACCTCGAGGAGAACATGGGCGCGGCTGCGATCCGGCTGGGCGACGAGGATTTCAGGTCGCTATGATGGCGGCAGGAGGACAGCGCAAAATGAAAATCAGAATCGCAGCCCTGCTGCTTGCCGCATGGGCGCTGCCCGTCGCGGCGCAGGACTATCCCAGCAAGCCGATCCGCATCCTGGTCGGCTACGCGGCCGGCGGCGGCAACGACATCATCGTGCGCGTCATGGCGCCCGAAATGCAGAAGGGGCTCGGCCAGCCGATCGTGGTGGAGAACAAGCCCGGCGCGCAATCGATCATCGCCGCCGACACCGCCGCCAAGTCGGCGCCCGACGGCTACACCATTTTCATGGGCCCGAGCGGCCCGATGACCATCAACCCGGCGACCTACTCGAAGCTGCCCTACGACCCGCAGCGCGACTTCGCGCCGATCTCGATGATCTGCCAGTTCCCGCTGCTGGTCACGGTCGACGCCAAGCTGCCGATCCACAGCGTCAAGGAGCTGATCGAGTACGCCAAGGCGAATCCCGGAAAGGCGAACTACGCCTCGAGCGCCGGCATCTTCCAGATCACCACCGAGCTCTTCAAGCAGAAGACCGGCACCGCCTTCGTGATGATTCCCTACAAGAGCAGCGGCGAGTCGGTGCAGGCCCTGGTCTCGGGCAACGTCGCGCTCACCATCGTCGATCCGCCGCCCGCGACCGGGCCGCTCAAGGCCGGCCAGATCCGCGGCCTCGCGGTCACCTCGGCCAAGCGCCATCCCTCGTGGCCGGATCTCCCGACCCTGGCCGAGGCGGGAGTGCCCGACATGGAGGTGCCGGTGTGGACGGCGTTCTTCGCGCCGGCCAGGACGCCCGCGCCGGTCCTCGCGCGGCTGCAAAAAGAGATCGCGCGCGTGGTCCACACGCCGGAGGTGAAGGAGGCGTTCGCGAAAATGGGGCTCGACCCGGTCGGCGGCAGCTCCGAGGATCTGCGCAAGCGCGTGGCGAGCGACATCGCCAAGTGGACCGCCGTCGCCAAGGCGGCCAACATCAAGAACGACTAGCCGCTCAGAGCGGCCGGATCTGCACCTTGCGCCACTTGATGGCGCCGCCCTGCACGTCTTTCACGCCCGCGCCCATCTGCAGCGCGAACGGTCCCGAGGCGTGCTTGCCGTCCTGACCGCTCGAGGTCTGCACCCCGTTGAGCCTGATGGTGAATTGCGATCCTTTCGCCGTAATTTCGTAGACGTTCCATTTGCCGCCGGCCTTGTTGGCGATCGGCACGGGTACCGCGGCGACGTTAACGATGGCCCCCGTGCCGTATTTCGGCTCGGGACGGATGTCCCAGATGTTGACCTCGTAGGCGGTCGCGCTGCTGACCTTCGCCGGATCGGAACAACGGATGTAGATGCCGCTGTTGGTGTCCGTGGCCGCCCAGAACTCGGCGCGGATCTCGAAATCGGTATAGGACTGCTTCGATACCAGCAGGCCCACACCCTTGTCGGCGACGATAGCGCCGCCCTCGGGCCGCCAGTTGGCGTTCCCGACGCGGTTGAAGTTCTGGAGCCCTTGCTCGCCGTCGATCAGGGTCTGCCAGCCGCCCATGCTGCCGGGCAGATAAGAGCACGCCGCGAGCAGCGCGGCGGCGAGCGCGGATAGCGCGAGCGAACGCGTCACGGAAGCCTCCTTAGAGGGGACGGATCTGCACCTTGCGGAAGCGGATGGCGCCGCCGGGCACGTTGTTGGGCAGGTTGCCGAACTGCAGCGCGAGCGGTCCGGAGAGGAACTGCGCATTGTCGATCTCGGTCGTCTTGACGCCGTTCAGGACCACGGTGATGCGGCGGCCCTGAGCCGTGATGTCGTAGACGTTCCATTTCCCGCCCGCCTTGACCGGCTGCATCACTTTCCCGAGGTGCACGATGCCGCCGGTCGCAAAGGTCTGGTCGGGACGCTGATCGAAGATGTTCGCCTCGTGGCAGAGCTTGTCGGTGAGCCCGCTCGAGACCGAGCAGCGCATGTAGATGCCGCTGTTGGCGTTATGGTCGGGCATGAACTCGACGCGCAGCCGGTAGTCGCCGAACGACTGCTTCGAGACGAGGAAGCCGCCCTTGCCCTTGTCCGCCACGATCGCGCCGTCCTCGGCGCGCCAGTTGGCGTCGCCGTCGCGGGTGAAGTTGTCGAGCCCCTTGTCGCCGTCGATCAGCGTAGTCCACCCGCCCATGCTGCCGGGCATGTAGGAGCATGCCGCGAGCACGGCGGCGAGCGCGAATAACGCAAGCGAACGTTTCATCGGAACCTCCTCCGGGAAGTTGCGGAGGATTCTACGTCCTACTTCAGGTAGCGCGCGAAGAACGCCGTGACCTCGCGGATGCTGTCCGACCACGCCTCCGGGTTGCCGCCGGTGGTGGCGCCGCGGCCGCTGGGCGACGCGGGATTGATGCGCGAGGCGACGAAGCGCACCGGGCTGGCGCTGTCGAAGGAATGGTGCGCGCCGGGATAGACCTTGAGCTCGACCCGCCCCCCCGCCTGGCGCGCGAGCTGGCGGCACTCCTCGGCGGGCGTCCAGTCGTCGAGCTCGCCGGCAAGGATCAGGAGCGGCCCGTAGGGACGGTAGTCCTTGCCGGCGGCCGAGCAACGCGGATAGAGCGCCACCGCCGCGCGGAACGCGGGGTCGGTCAGCGCGAGGAGGGTCGTCGTCCCGCCATGCGAGCCGCCCATCACGCCGATGCGGTCGCGGTCGACGAACGACAGCGTGCGCGCGTACTGCCACGCCTCGCGCGCGTCTTCGGCGCGTCGGCGCGGGCTCACGTCGACCTTGCCGCGAGGAGCGCCTTCGACGCACACGCCGCTCGGATAGCCGCGTGACGAGAAGCTGTCGGGCATCACCACGACATAGCCGCGCTCGACGAGCGTCCGCGCCCAGCGCCGCGGCGCGCCGCTCGACGCCGGGCCGAGGCCGCTGCAGTCGTGCAGCATGACGATGGCGGGGAACGGTCCCGGGCCCGGTGGCTTCTCCACCGAGACCGGGATCAGCATCCCGCCCTCCGGTGGCGGCGCCGCCGCGCAGCCGGCGAGCAGGACTGCGAACAGCGCGTTACGCAGGCTCGTAGCGCGCGATCCTGAGCCGCGTCTCGCGCATGTCGTCGCCGCGCAGCTCGCGCAGCGCGTAGCCGGCGAAGTCGTCGGCGACTTCCTTGCGCCAGTAGAGGTCCATGTCGGTATTGTCCATGGGCTTGGCGCGGTTGGCGACGAGCACGGCGGCCTGCGCGATCACCTCGTCGCTGAGCGCCTTGCCTTTCAGGAACTCACCCGCCTTCTCCACCAGAAAGGGCCGCGAGGCGGCGGCGCCCAGGGCAATCCTTGCCTCCTGGACGATGCCGCCGTCCATTTTTACGGCCGCGGCGACGCCGAGGATCGGAAAGTCGAACGACCCGCGGCGCCGCAGCTTCCAGTAGGTGCTCTTCCAGCCCGCCGGCACGCGCACTTCGGTCAGCACCTCGTCCGGCCGGCGCGAGAGATAGTCGATGCCGTCGTTCCTGTAGAGCGCCTCGACGGGAATTTCGCGCTCGTTCTTCTCGTTCTGAAGCTTCACTACCGCATTCAATGCGATCAGCGCCGGCGCCGTGTCGGTCGACGACACCGCGACGCAGCGCTTGCTCGCGGTCGCGACCCAGCAGACCGTTCCGTCCTTCTTCAGGCAGAAGTCGATCGCCTTTCGCCACTCGTAGCTCTGGTTATAGTAGTTGCAGCGCGTATCGAGGCAGAGGTTGCCGCCGAGCGTGCCCATGTTGCGCAGGTGCGGCGTCGCGACCTGCGCTGCGGCCTGGCGCAGCGCGGCGGGCGTTTTCTTGTGGTGCGCGATCTCGGCCAGCGTGAGTCCGGCGCCGAAGCTGCCGTTCAGTCTTTTGAGCTCCGGCACCTGGCGAAGCGACACCAGCACGGCCGGCGACTGATGCCGCCGCTTCATGTTCGGCAGCAGGTCGGTGCCGCCGGCGATCAGCATCGCGCGCGGGCCCTCGCCGGCGAGGATCTTCGCCGCCTCCGCCACGGTGCGGGGCGCGCGATGCTCAAACCACGGCAGCCGCAGCATCTCGCTTCTCCTCGTTGCCGTCACCGCCTTCCCACGGCGGCAGCACGAACATCGGCTTGGGATACGGGACCGCGGGGAAGCTCTCGGGGCCGACCCGTTTGGATTTGCTCTCCAATGCCCGGAGAACCTTGTCCGGGGTGATGGGAATCTCATCGATGCGCACGCCCACCGCGTCGTAGATCGCGTTCGCCAGTGCCGGCATCACGGGGAGAAGCGGGCCCTGCCCGACTTCCTTCGCGCCGTAGGGGCAGTTGGGGTCGTCGCCCTGCTCGATCAGCGCGACCTCCACGTCCGGCATGTCGAGCGCGGTCAGGCTCTTGTAGTCGAGCATGGACGGGGCGCGGTGCACGAGCGCGCCCGAGAGCTTCTCGGGCAGGCGCCGGAAGGACTGCTCCTCCATCAGCGCCTCGCCGAGCCCCATGTACACGCCGCCGATCACCTGCCCGCGCGCGAGCGTGGGATTCAGCGCGCGGCCGATGTCGTGCGCGATCCAGATCTTCGGCACGTGGATCCAGCCGGTGCGCTCGTCGACCTCGGTCTCGACCACGCAGGCGGTGAAGCTGTAGGCGGGCGACGGGCCGACGCCGGCGCCCTTGTACTTGCCCGGCGCCTTCGGCGGCGAATACGAGCCCACCGCGGAGAGGGTGCCGAGCTTGCCCTCGGCCATGTGCGCCGCCTCGACGAACGACATCCCGGGGCCCGGATGGTCGGCGGCGAACACGCGCCCCTGCGAGAACACCACCCGGTCGGGCAGCGTGCCGAGGGTCTCGGACACCACCGCGGCGATGCTCGCGCGCAGCTTGTCCGCGGCCTGCAGCGCGGCATTGCCCGCCATGATGGTGACGCGGCTCGAATACGAGCCGAGATCGACCGGCGTGATGCCGGTATCGCCGCTTACGACGCGCACGACGCCCGTATCCACGCCGAGCGCTTCCGCCACCAATGCCGCCAATACGTCGTCGGATCCTTGCCCGATCTCGGTCGCGCCGCAATAGACGATCACGCTGCCGGAGCGATCGAGCAGGATCTGCACGCCCGAGTGCGGCATCTTGTTCCAGTAGATCGCCACGCCGGCGCCGCACATGTAGGTGCTGCAGGCGAGGCCGATGCCGCGTCCGCGCCCGAGCTTGCGGTGCCGCGCCTTCCAGCCCGACATGTCCGTGACCTTGCGGATGCACTCTTCGAGCGCGATCGAGCCGACGTGCAGCCAGCTCGCGGTAAGGGAGTTCGCCTTGACGAGATTCCTGAGCCTCAGCTCGGCCGGATCCAGCCCGAGCTTCTCCGCGATCTTGTCGAGCTGCACTTCCTGGCCGAAGCGCGGCTGCGGCGTGCCATGGCCGCGCTTGGGGCCGCACGCCGGCTTGTTGGTGAAGACGCGGCACGCCTCGAACTTGAAGCGCGGATAGTGATAGGTCACCGGCGTGAGCACGCCGGTGTAGAAGGTGCTCGCCGGCCCGTGCGAGCCGTAGCCGCCGCCGTCGAGCAGCGTCTGCAGGTGCATGGCGGTGAGCTTTCCGTCCTTGGTCACGCCGGTTTTCATCTTCATCAGCACCGGATGGCGGCCGCGATGCACGTAGAACACTTCTTCGCGCGTCAGGCCGATCTTCACCGGACGGCCGAGGACCAGCGCCGCCTTGCACACCACGAACTCGTGGCCGCCCGGGTCGCACTTGCCGCCGAATGCGCCGCCGTTGGGCGTGGCCACCACGCGGATGCGCGTCTCCGGGACCTGCAGCACGCGCGCGAGCTGCCGGTGCAGGTAGTGCGGGTTCTGCGTGCTCGAGGAGATCTGCAGCTTGCCGTCGGGGTCGATGAACGCGACCGACGCCTGCTGCTCCATCGGCAGGTGAGTGTTGCCCTCGTAGAAAAACAGGTCCTCGAAGACGAGATCCGAGCCCTTCAGGGCTTCGGCGACATCGCCGAATTCATACGACTGGTTGCGATGGATGTTGCCCTGCTCGCCGTAGTCGTGGATGCGCGGCTCGGGATGGTTCAACCCCTCCTCCGGCCCGGAGATCGGCGAAAGCAATTTGTATCGAACCTCGATCAGGCCGATCGCCTCGAGCGCGGTCTGCTCGTCCTTCGCGATCACGGCCGCGACCGGGTCGCCGACGTAGCGCACGCGCTCGCGCGCGAGCGGGTACTCGTCGACCGACACCGGCATGATGCCGAACGGCAACGGAAAGTCCTTGCCGGTCAGCACCAGGTGCACGCCGGGATGGGCTTTGGCCTTTTCTACATCGACGCTTTCAACCACGGCATGCGGATGGGGCGAGCGGAGAAGCTTCGCGTACACCATGCGCGGCATGAACAAGTCGTCGGCATAGCGCAGCGCGCCCGTGACCTTCGATCGGCCGTCGACGCGGCGGCGCGCCTTGCCGACGACCTCGAAGCGCTGCTTCACGCCGTCTCCTTGCGCAGCTCGGCGGCGGCGTTCTCGACCGCCTCGACGATCTGGTTGTAGCCGGTGCAGCGGCAGAGGTTGCCGGCGGTGGCTTCCTTGATCTCCTGGCGCGTCGGGCTCGGGTTGCGCTCGAGCAGCGCCTTCGCGGCCATGATCACCCCCGGCGTGCAATAGCCGCATTGCGAGCCGCCGAAGTCGGTGAACGCGGCCTGCAGCGGATGCAGCTCGGGCCCGCGGGCGAGGCCCTCGATGGTCTGGACCGAGCGGCCCGCGCACTCGACGCCGAGCACCAGGCAGGAGAGCACGGCCTGCCCGTCGAGCAGCACCGTGCAGGCGCCGCATTCGCCCAGCTCGCAGCCGTGCTTGGTGCCGGTCAGGCCGAGGTCCTCGCGCAGCACCTCGAGCAGGGTCTTGTAGGGCGCGAACGAGACCTCGGCGGGTTCGCCGTTCACCGAGAGCGCGAGGTGCGTGCGCCGCATTTGTTTGGGCCCCAAACTAATTGCGCCCACTCTACGCTTCTATCCATATTCCGGCAAAGGCCCCGTCGCGCTCAGGGTCTGCCGGGCTTAGAATTTGCGGCCTCCCCCTTTCCCCGTGCCCAGGAGCACCCCATGACGCTACGCATTGGCGACACCGCGCCCAATTTCCAGGCCGAAACCACCGAAGGCAAGATCGACTTCCATCAGTGGATCGGCGACAAGTGGGCGATCCTCTTCTCCCACCCCAAGGACTTCACCCCGGTCTGCACCACCGAGCTCGGCACCATGGCCAAGATGAAGGCCGAGTTCGACAAGAGGAATGCCAAGATCGTCGGCCTGTCGGCCGACCCGGTCGACGACCACAAGAAGTGGTCGAAAGACATCCAGGAGACGCAGGGCACCGCGCCCAACTACCCGATGATCGGCGACCCCGAGCTGAAGGTGGCCAAGCTCTACGACATGCTCCCGGCCGAGGCGGTCCCGGGCAAGCGCACGCCCGCCGACAATGCCACGGTGCGCACCGTGTTCGTCATCGGCCCCGACAAGAAGATCAAGCTGATGCTTTTCTACCCGATGACCACCGGTCGCAACTTCGACGAGATCCTGCGCGCGCTCGACTCGATGCAGCTCACCGCCAAGCACAAGGTGGCGACCCCGGCCAACTGGAAACAGGGCCAGGACGTGATCATCGCCGGCTCGGTCAGCGACGACGACGCGAAAAAAATGTTCCCGAAGGGCTGGAAGGCGCCGAAGCCCTACCTGCGCATCACCGAGCAGCCGAAATAACTCGTAACAATTGGTCACCCCCGGGCCGGGTGCCCGGGGGTAGGCTGCAGGGTATGAAGCGCACCCTCGTCCTCGCGCTGCTTGCCGCCGGGGCCGTCGCCTCCGGTGCCGCGCTCGCCCATGGCCGGGTCCACTTCGGCATCGGCATCGGCATCGGCCCGTACTGGGGCCCGTATTGGGGTCCGGCTTACTACCCCGCGCCGCTTTATTACCCCGCGCCCTACTACTATCCCGCCGCGCCGGCCGTACTCGCCGCGCCGCCCGCGCCCGCGCAATACGTCGAGCGGCCCGACCAGCAGTATCAGTCGGGCTACTGGTACTACTGCGAAGTCTCGCGCGGCTATTACCCCTACGTGAAGAGCTGCCCGAGCGGCTGGAAAGCCGTGCCACCGGCGCCGCCGCCCGCGCAGTGAAGAAGCTCGCCCTCGTCTCGCTGCTGCTCGCGGGCTGCGCCACGCCGCCGCCGAACACACCGAGCGTGATGGTCCTGCCGGGCAGCGGCAAGAGCTTCGACCAGTTCCGCTTCGACGATTACGAATGCCGCGGGTTTGCGAGCTCGCAGGTCGGCGACAAGAGCCCCGGCCAGGCGCAGGCCGACAGCGGCCTGAGGAGCGCCGCCGTCGGCACCGCGGTCGGCGCCGCGGCCGGCGGCCTGATCGCCGGCAACGCCGGCGCGGGCGTCGGCGCCGGACTCGGGCTCGCCACCGGCGCGCTCGCGGGCACGAGCGCCGCGAATGCCTCGGGCTACTCGCTGCAGCACCGCTACGACATCGGCTACCAGCAATGCATGTACGCCAAAGGTCACCAGATCCCCATGGCCGGGCGCTACGCGCCCTACCGTCCAACGCGGCAGGCGGCGCCTCCCCCGCCGCCCCCGCCGCCGGGGATCCCTCCTCCTCCGCCGCCGCCGTCACGGCCTAGCTGAAATCGCGCGCTCCGGGCAAGAATGCCCGGATGCTTGAGCTGCGCAGCTTCCTCGCCGGCCGCTGGGTCGCCGGTACCACCGGGCACCAGAGCCTCCTCAACCCCGCCACCGAAGAGCCGCTCGCGAAAGCCGCGAGCGAAGGCCTCGATCTCGCGAGCGCTCTGGACTACGCGCGACGCACCGGCGGGCCGGCGCTGCGCGTCCTGAGCTTCGCCCAGCGCGGCGCGCTCCTGAAAGCGATGGCCGACTCGCTGCAGGCGCAGCGCGACGAGCTGCTCGAGCTCGGCATCGCCAACGGCGGCAACACGCGCTCCGACGCCAAGTTCGACGTCGACGGCGCGATCGCCACGCTGCTCGCCTACGCCGAGATCGGCACGTCGCTCGGCGCGCGCAAGTTCCTCGTCGACGGTGAAGGCCTGCAGCTCGGCCGCTCGGCGCGCTTCCACGGCCAGCACGTCGCGCTGCCGCGCCATGGCGTCGCGGTTCACATCAACGCGTTCAACTTCCCCGCGTGGGGCTTCGCCGAGAAGGCGGCAGTGGCGCTGCTCGCAGGCATGCCGGTGCTGACCAAGCCAGCGACCAGCTCGGCGATGGTTGCTTTTCGCGCTTTCGAACGCATCGTGGAGCAGCAGCTCCTTCCCGTCGGCGCGCTTTCACTGCTCACCGGCTCGCCGCGCGGCCTCGTAGAGCTGCTCGGCGGCCAGGACGTGCTTGCCTTCACCGGCTCCGGCGCGACCGGCGCGGCGCTGCGCGCCGCGCGCAACGTGATCGAGCGCTCGGTCCGGATCAACGTCGAGGCCGACAGCCTGAACGCCGCGATCCTCGGCCCCGAGGTCGCGCCGCGCAGCGACATGTACGAGCTGTTCCTCAAGGACGTGGTGCGCGACATGACGCAGAAGGCAGGCCAGAAGTGCACCGCGATCCGCCGCATTCTCGTTCCCCGGGCCATCGCTTCATCGGTAAAGGACGATCTCGTCGAGCTGCTGGGCGCCATCAAGGTCGGCAACCCCGCCGACGAAGACGTGCGCATGGGGCCGGTCGCGACCGCGGACCAGCGCGCAGACGTGCTGCGTGGCATCGCGGAGCTCGGCGGCAAGCGGGTGTTCGGCTCGGAGCGCAAGGCGGAGAAGGGTTTCTTCGTCGAGCCGGCGCTGATCGAATCGCCGACGGACGCGGTGCACGAGCGCGAGGTGTTCGGCCCGGTCGCCTCGCTTCTCCCGTACGACGGCGATCCGGCGCCGATCGTCGCGCGCGGCAACGGCGGCCTGGTTTCCTCTCTGTACTCGGAGGATGCGGCCTTCATCGAGCAGGTCGCGCTCGCGATCGCGCCCTATCACGGCCGCCTCTTCCTCGGCCATCCGAAGATCGAGCTCTCGCCGGGACCCGGCACGGTGCTGCCGCAGCTGGTGCACGGCGGGCCCGGGCGCGCCGGCGGCGGCGAAGAGCTGGGCGGGCCGCGCGGGCTCGCGCTCTACCTGCAGCGCGTCGCCCTCGAGGGCGCGCGGCCCGTCATCCAGAAGCTCGTCGGATAGGCTGCCAGGTCTCGAGCAGCGAGGCGCGCATCAGGAAGGATTTGTGCGCGGCGGGGTCCTCCGCCATGCGCGCGAGCTCCTCGAAGCGCTTCTCGCGCTGCGCGGGCTCGCGCTCTTCGAGCCGCTTCTTGTTGGCGATGGTCTGCTCCTGCACGTACCGCATGTTGAGCGGCCGGCGGCGCGCCTCGTAACTGTCCAGATCGGGAGCATCCTCGGACAGGAGATTCGCGAGATGCCACGCCTCGTGGATGCCGGAATTGAGCCCGAGCCCGCCGATCGGGTTGTTGACGTGCGCGGCGTCGCCGCACAGGAACACCCGGCCCTTGCGGAACTGCTTCGCAACGCGCTGGTGCACGTTGTAGAGGTTGAGGTGCAGATAGTCCCGCTCGGCCTCCGACACGTGGATGCGCCCGAGGCGCGCGCGCACCGAAGCGTCCGAAAGCGCCTCCTCGTCGCTCTCCTCGGGCCGCGTGTTGTAGACCGCGCGCCAGCGTCCCTTCAGGTCGTCGCCCGCCACCTTGAAGAGGTTGGTCCACTCCTGAGGGTCGGCCATGTAGTTGCGCAGGCAGCAGCCGAGTGCAGCCTGGAAATCGAAGAGCGTCGTGATGACGAGGAAGCGCTCGGGCCAGGTGAAGCCCTCGAACTCGATGCCGAGGCCCTTGCGCACCGTGCTGCGGCCGCCGTCGCAGCCGATGACGTAGTCCGAGGTGAAAGGGCCGTTCTGCGTTTCCACGGACACGCCGTTGTCGTCCTGCCGCAGGTCATTGGCTTTCGTCGACATCAGGACGCGCGCATTCGGCATTGCATTGAGCCGCGCGATCGCCATGCGCGCAAGCTTGTGCTGCTCGGTCTGCACCACATACGGATATGCGGTGCTGCCGCGCAGGCGCTCGAAGTCGAACTCGGCCACGAGGCGCCGCGTCGGACGGTCCCAGAACTGGAAGGTGCGCGAGACGAGCCCTTGCGCGATGTACTCGTCGATCAGGCCGAGCTCGGCGAGGATCTCGAGCGTCGGCGGCTGCGTGGTGGAGGCGCGCGGGCTGTCGTCGACTTCGGCCTGTGCCTCGAGCAGCGTGACCTGGTGGCCGAAGCGCGCCAGCGCGAGCGCTGCCACGGTGCCGACCGGTCCCGCGCCGACGACCAGGATGTTTCGAACGCGCATCGGAGCGCGCCGATTATACTGACCCGTGATGGAGCCTCATCGCCTCGGAGCGAAGCAGGCGGCGCGTCTCATCGAGAGCGGCGAGCTGAGCGCGCAGAAGCTCGTGCTTTCGTGCCTGGAGCGCATCGGCGCGCGCGAGCCGGACGTCAAAGCCTGGGTGGTCCTAAATCGCGACCTCCCCGAGAAAGTTCATGCGCCGCTCTTCGGCGTGCCGGTCGGCGTGAAGGACATCTTCGACACGCACGACATGCCGACCGAGTACGGCTCGCCGATCTATGCCGGCCATCGGCCGCGCGCCGACGCCGCGGCGGTGTCGGTGACGCGGCGCGCCGGCGGCACCATCCTGGGCAAGACGGTCACCGCGGAGTTCGCCACTTTCGTGCCGCGCGCCACGCGCAATCCCCTCAACCTCGCGCACACGCCCGGCGGCTCCTCGAGCGGCTCGGCCGCCGCGGTCGCCGACTTCATGGTGCCGCTCGCGCTCGGCACGCAGACCGCGGGCTCGCTCATCCGCCCCGCATCGTATTGCGGCATCGTCGGCTTCAAGCCCACCTACAACGTGCTGCCGCGCGCCGGCGTCAAGCCCGGCGCCGATTCGCTCGATACCCTCGGCGTCTATGGGCGCAGCGTTGAGGACGTCGCGTTCTTTGCCGGCGCGCTGACCGCCAGGGCCGATCTGGAGGGAACGGTCGACGAAAAACCGAAAATCGGCATTTGCCGCACGCAGGAGTGGGGCCTGGTGCAGCCGGAAATGCGCAGGACGCTCGAGGAAGCCGGGCGCATGCTCGGCGCACGCGAGGTCGAGATCCCCGGGGGCCTGCGCGAAAGCCACACCGCGATCCTGTGGTACGAGATCGCGCGCAGCCTCGCCGACGAGTTCACGCGCTTCCCCGACAAGCTCGACCCGGGCTTGCGCGAGCGCTGCGCCGGCGGCTTCGCCCTCGACCCGAAGAAATACGTGGCGGCGCAGCGCCACGCAGCCGCCTGCCGTGCGAGCCTGGATCAGGTTTTCGGCGAGCTCGACGTGCTGCTCGCGCCGGCGGCGACCGGCGAAGCGCCGAAGGGAACAGCGTCGACCGGCGATGTGGCGCTGAACGTAGTCTGGACGCTGCTGCATGCGCCCTGCGTCGCGGTCCCGGCCGGCCGCGGGCCCAACAGCCTGCCGCTCGGGCTGCAGGTCGTCGGCAGGATCGGCGACGACGCGCGCACGCTCGCCTGCGCCCGATGGATAGAAAAACGACTCGGAGGATCGCAATGAGGAAGCTGCTCTGCATGCTGGCGCTGCTCGCATGCCAGGCGCACGCCCAGACCTGGCCGCAGAAGACGGTGAAGGTGATCGTGCCGTTCCCGCCGGGCGGCGTCACCGACTCGATCGCGCGCATCACCGCCGAGTGGCTCTCGCAGCGCCTCGGCCAGCCGGTGGTGCCCGACAACCGGCCGGGCGCGAGCGGCGCCATCGCCGCCGATCTGGTGGCGCGCGCCGAGCCCGACGGCTACACGCTCTTTTCCGCCGCCACGCCGCAGCTCGCGATCGTGCCGCACGTGCAGACGATCAACTACGACCCGCTGAAGGACTTCGCGCCGATCTCGATCGTCGGCACCAACGCGTTCGCGCTCGGCTGCAACGACAACGTGCCGGCGAAGAGCCTGAAGGAGCTCGTCGATTACGCGAGGGCGCGGCCGGGCGAGCTCAATTACGGCTCGCCGGGCTCGGGATCGGTCGGGCACCTGACCATGGCGCTGTTCCTGGCGCGCGCCGGGCTGAAGATGGAGGCCGTCCTCTACAAGGGTGGCGGGCCTGCGATGGCCGACCTGATCGCCGGCCACGTCAACTGCTACTTCGGCAACTACAACGAGCTGCTGCCGCACGCGGGGGGCGGCCGCGTGCACATCCTCGCCACCTCGGGCGACAAGCGGGCGCGGCAGCTGCCGAACGTGCCGACCGTCGCCGAGCAGGGCTATCCCGGGTTCCGCACCGAGACCTGGAACGGCTACGTCGCCCCCGCCGGCACGCCTCGCGAGGTGGTGGAGCGCATCGCGCGCGAGATCGCGGCCGGCTGCAAGGACGCGACTTTCGTCTCGCGGCTCGACAAGATCGGCGTCGATGCCGTGTGCGGCACGCCCGCCGAGTTCACGCAGGCCATCCGCGCCGACCTTGCGCTGTGGAAGGAGGCGGTGCAGGCCGCCGGAGTGAAGCCGCAATGACGCTGCGGGTCGCCATTCCCGATCTCATCTCGCCGTCGTACTTTCCGGCGATCGCCGCGGTCGAGCTCGGCTTCCTGCCGGAGGCGAAGCTCGAGCTGCTCTATCCGGTGACCAAGACCTACGAGGAGCTGCGCGAGCGCCGCCTGGACTTCGTCGGCGGCGCCTCGCACGCGGTGCTCTATGCGTTCAAGGACTGGCAGGGCGCCAGGCTGCTGTGCGCGCTGGCGCAGCACATGTACTGGTTCCTGGTGCTGAAAAAGTCGCTGAATGCACGCAAGGGCGACCTCTCCGCGGTCAAGGGCCTGCGGGTCGGCGCGGCGCCGGGGCCGGTCGACGGCCTGAAGCGCATGCTCAAGGCCGCGGGCGTCGATCCCGAGAAGGACCTGACGATCGGGCCGGTGCCCGGCTTCAGCGTCGGCCAGACGGCGTCGTTCGGCCTGCTCGCGGCCAAGGCGCTCGAGGAAGGCAAGATCGACGGCTTCTGGGCGAACGGCATGGGCGCCGAGGTGGCGGTGAAAAGCGGCGTCGGCACGCTGGTGCTCGACGCGCGCCGCGACGGCACCCCGGAGACGAAAGGCTACACGTTTCCGGCGCTGGTCTGCCGCGCGGACGCCGATCCCAAGCTCGCCAGGGCAGCGCGCGACGCCGTGGTCTCCGCGCAAAAAGCGCTGCGCGAAGACCCCGCCCGCGCCACCGCGATCGGCAGGAAGCTCTTTCCGCCCGCGGAGGCGGGCATGATCGCGGAGCTCATCCGCCGCGACGTGCCGTTCTACGACGCGAGCATCTCGCGCCAGGCGGTGGAGTCGATGAATCGCTTCGCGCGCGAGCTGGGGCTGCTGTCGCGGCAGGTTTCCTACGAGGACGTCGTATGGAAAGGCTGAAAGGCAGGGTTGCGATCGTCACCGGCGCCGGCTCGGGCATCGGCAAAGCGCTCGCTGCCCGGCTCGCGCAGGATGGCGCGTCGGTGGTCATTGCCGACATTCGTCGCTTCGATACCGCCGCCGCTGAAATTGCGAAGGCGTCGGGTTCGAAAACCCTGGGCCTCGAGGTCGATGTCGCCTCGGAGAAGGACGTCGAGCGCATGGCGGCCGAGACGGTGAAAGCCTTCGGCCGCCTCGACATCCTGGTCAACAACGCCGCGCTCTTCAGCACGCTCGAGCTCAAGCCCTTCGAGAAGATCTCCGCGGAGGAGTGGCGCAAGGTGATGGACGTGAACACGCTCGGCGTGTTCCTGTGCTGCCGCGCCTGCGCGCCGCACATGCGCAAGGGCGGCTACGGCCGCATCATCAATCTCGCGTCGGGCGCGCCGCTCAAAGGCGTGCCGCTCTTCCTGCACTACATCGCGAGCAAGGGCGCGGTCATCGCCATGACGCGCGGCCTCGCGCGCGAGCTCGGCGGCGACGGCATCACGGTCAACGCGCTCGCGCCCGGCTTCACGCTGTCGGAAAACGTCGCCAAGGTCGAGCAGCACGTGCGCCAGGGCGAGAACACGAGGAAGACGCGCGCCATCCAGCGCGACGAGAAGCCCGAGGACCTGGTCGGCGCGGTGAGCTTCCTCGCCAGCGCCGACGCGGCGTTCATGACGGGGCAGACGCTGGTGGTGGACGGCGGCTCGGCCATGATCTAGATTCGAGCGATGAGTTCCAATCCTGCTCCCGGATTCAAGCAGATGCCGGATCACCGCATCGCGGTCGAGCCGGCCGGCAAGCGCGTGCAGGCGAAATTCGGCGGCGAGCTGATCGCCGACACGCGCGACGCGCTGGCGATGAAGGAAGGCAACTACCCGGTGGTCTACTATTTCCCGCGCAAGGACGTGAAGATGGAGCGCCTCGAGCGCTCGGCGAGCAGCACGCACTGCCCGTTCAAGGGCGACGCGTCGTACTTCTCGCTCAAGGACGGCCCGCGCGACGCGGTGTGGAGCTACGAGCAGCCGTTCGACGAAATGGCCGCGATCCGCGGGTACGTCGCCTTCTACCCGAACAAAGTCGAGATCAAGGCCGGCTAGCTGATTTCCGCGGCTCTGCGCACGCTCCAGATCATCGAGGAGCGGATCAGGAAGTCGCGCGCTCGCTCGCGATCGGCGGCGACGCGGCGCAGCTCGTCGAAGGTGGCGCGGCGCTTCGCCGGGTCGGCCTCCTCGAGCATCTTCTTGTTGCTGATCGACTGCGTCTGCACGAAGTCGATGTTGGCGGTGCGGCGCTTGCGCACGTAGGCATCCAGGAGCGCCTCGCCGCCCTCGCCCCGGCAAACCCTGCCGAGGAGTTCGGCGAGCAGGATCGCGTCGTGGATGCCGCCGTTCAGCCCGAAGGCGCCGAGCGGGTTGTTGAGGTGCGCGGCGTCGCCGGCGAGGACGATGCGGCCCTGCCGCCATTCCTTCGCCACGCGCTGGTGCACGCGGTAGATGCCCTTGTACGGCACGTCGTAGGGCTGCGGCCGGGCGACGAAGCGCTGCATGCGCGCCTCTACCGCGTCGGGCGCGAGCACCTCGGCCTCGTCCTCGTCGGGATGCACCGGGAACGCCATCCGCCATAGCCCCGGCATGTGGAACACCGCCGCCCATTCGCGCGGGTCGGCGACATAGGCGTTCGAGGTGAAGCCGTGCTGGTGAAAGTCGGCGTGCGTGCTGATGACGATGAAGCGCTCGGGCCAGGTGAAGCCCTCGAACTCGGTGCCCATCAGCTTGCGCACGGTGCTGCGGCCGCCGTCGCAGCCGACGAGCCACGGCGTCTCGAACGTCTCGGCGCTGGTCTTGACCCTGACCGAGTCGCCGTGCTGCGTCGCCTCGAGCAGCTGCGTGCCGAAGTACACCATCGCGTGCGGAAAGGCCTGCAGCTTCTCGAACAGGATCGGCGTCAGGCGATGCTGCTCGAGGTGGAAGCGGTACGGGTAGGGCGTCAGGTCGGCGATCAGGCCAAGGTCCCACTCGACGATCACGCCTTGCGTGCGGTCGCGGATCTGCCAGTGCGGCACCTTGATGCCCTGCTTGTGCATCTCGCCGGTGACGCCGAAGGGCGCGAGCATCTCGAGCGTCGGGGGATGGTAGGAGCCGGCGCGCTGGTCCATGGTCAGCGCGGGCTCCGCCTCGATCACCTGCACCGGCACGCCCTGGTGCGCGAGCGACAGCGCCGTCGCGAGGCCTACCGGGCCCGCGCCGACGATCGTCACGGGCTTCAAGCGCGGAAGAAGCCGCGTGGCGCGGCGTGCAGGCGCTCGAAGCCGGTTCGGGTGACGCGGATCAGCTCGCCTACCTGGACACCGGCTGAACCGTGGATGACATTGGGCTGCACCACGACCGTCATATCCTCCTCGAGCGTCATCCTCGGAAGCTCGCCCGCCGGGCGGCTCTTTGTGCCGACGATCGGCGGGAAATAGCCGCCGCCGAAGCCGTGCATCAGATCATCGCACACCGTGAAGCCGCGCTCCTCGATCACGCCTGCGGCGCTGATGATTTCTTGCATGGTCGCGCCGTGGCGCACCACGCGCGTCACCGCATCGAAAGCCGCCTCGGCCGCCGAGTGCAGGTCGCGATAAAGCGGTGTCGGCTCGGCGTCCACGCTGAAAGTGCGCAGCACCTGCCCCGAATAGTCCCAGAACGTGCCCGAGAGCTCGCAGAACACCACGTCGCCCTTCTGCACCTTGCGCGAGGAATGGAACTGCGGCGGCACGAACAGCCCGGGATCCGCCATCGGCGTGACGCCGATGAAGTGGATGAAGGTGGTGCCGCCTTCGCCGACGTAGGCTCTTTCGACCAGGTTGCCGAGCTCGCGCTCGGTCATGCCCGGCCGCGTTCCCTTGAGCAGCGAATCAAAACCGGCATCGCTGAACGCGGCGCCGATGCGCAGCCAGTCGAGCTCCTCCTCGGACTTGACCAGGCGCAGCCGCACGTACTCGGCATCGAGCTCGACGACCTGAAAGTGCTTCTCCAGCTCGCGCTGCTTGCGCGCGAGCAGCGGTCCGATGAGCCCGAGTCTTTTTGCGCCCCGTCGGCGCAGCTCATCGATCGTTTTCTGGATTCCACGGTGCTCGCCCCAGCGGACATCGCAGCCGCTGGCGAGCTTCTTCGCCAGCGGGAAGTGATTGAACCACTCGACGTGCATCACCATCGTCTCACCGGGCCTGAAGACGACGTAGGCCTCGACGGTGCCGGGCCAGCCGGTCACCCATTGCGGCGCGTTGCCGCTCCGGTGGTCGGTGACGATCAGGAGGTGATCGAGATCATGCTTCGCCATGACCTCGCCGAGCGCCTTGTGGCGCCGCGCGTATTCGGCGTCCGAGAAGCGCGGGTATTCCTGCGCGCGGATGGCCTCCAGCCGCGCCGGCAGCGCGATCATCACACCGTCACGGGGTCGGTGTCGGGCGGCGCGAACAGGCCGTGGCGCGCGTGCTCGCGGAAGTGCTTGTCGGGGTCAAGCTCGATCGCGCACGAGCGCACGCGCTGCTCGTCGGCGCGGAGCGCCGGGACCGGTTTGCCTTCTTTGCTCGCCCGCGCGGCCTCCAGCAGCTTTTTCCGCGCGAGCACGATACCGCGGTCGGTCGGGCACAGGTGCTCGCGGGTGCGATCCTGGATCGGCCCCATGCTCTCCTGCAGCGAGGCATCCTGCATCGCGATGCCTTCGACGCCTGAGAAGGCCTCGCCGCTTTTCTGCTTGCCGCGGTCGATCAGGTAATCGTTGCGCTTGTTCTGCAGCGGGACATAGGTGCCGGGGACGTACCGGACGTGGATGCCCCTGCCGGCGCTCATCGCTTCCAGCTCCGAGCTCTTAAGCGCGCGCTTCGGGTGGTAGTTGATGCTCCAGGCCCAGCAGTTCTCGTCGTCGATCGGCACCCAGACGTGCGCGCCGAGCGGATGGCCGGCGCGCGGCGGGATGATGGTGTGCGCCGGCATGATCCACGGCGTGATGCGCCAGTAGTAGCGCCCGCCCTTGGCGTTGCGCCGCGCGCCGATCAGGAGGCCGCCCGGGAAATCGACCACGTCGAACTCGGGCATCGGGTCGGCGAGGTTGTATTCATTGCCCTTGCTGCCCTGGAAGAGCGGGTCGCGGTGCAGCGCTCCCGAATGGAGGAACGAAACGTGCGACGAATCGATGCCGCCTTCCATCGCCTGCAGGTAGTTGCACTCCTGCAGGCGCTTGGAGAGGTAGCGTCGCTCGGCCGGCACGTGCGCCCACTCGATGCCCGGCGGCTCGGGCCTGAGCTCGGGCGGTCCCAGGTAGGCCCAGATCAGCCCGCCGAGCTCGATGCAGGGGTAGGACTTGAGCTTCATGCGCTTGCGCATCGGGCCGTCGGCGCCCTCGGAGGGCAGGTCCACGCACTGGCCGGTGACGTCGTACTTCCAGCCGTGATAGGGGCAGCGCAACCCGCACTCCTCGTTGCGGCCGAACCACAGCGACACGCCGCGGTGCGCGCAGAACTCGTCGATGAGACCTATCCTTTTTTCCGAATCTCTAAAACAAACCAGGGATTCGCCGAGAAGGCGCACCCGCACCGGCGGCCCATCGGCCTCGGCGAGCTCGGAGGCGAGCAGCGCCGGCAGCCAGTAGCGGCGGAATAGGCCGCCCATCAGCGTGCCGGGGCCGACGCGCGTCAGGGCCTCGTTTTCCTCGCGGCTGATCATTCGTTCTTGGCGCCCGAGGCGCGCACGATCGGCGCCCAGCGGCGCAGCTCGTCCTGCACGAAGGCGGTGAACTCCTTGTCGTCGAGCCGGTTCGGCACCATGCCCTCGTGGCGCAGGCGCTCGCGCACGTCGGTGAGCTCGAGCGCGCGGCGCACTTCCATATTCAGCCTTTCGACCACGTCCTTGGGCAGGCCGGCGGGACCGGAGAGCGAGAACCATACCGTCGCGACGATGTCCGGGTAGCCCGATTCCGCGAAGGTCGGCACGTCCGGGTAGTCGGGCAGGCGCGCGGCGGCGCTGATGGCGAGCGCGCGCGCCCGGCCGCCCTTGATCTGCCCGGCGGCGGTCGAGAGCGTGGTCGAGACCGCGGGAATGTGCCCGGCGACGAGGTCGGTCACCGCGCGCGCCGCGCCTTTGTAGGGCACGTGCTGGAGCTGGATCCCGGCGAGGCGCTTGAAATGCTCCGCGACGAGCTGGCCCTGCGTGCCGTTGCCGGGCGAGCCGTACGAGAGCGGCTTCGATTTCGCCAGCTCGACGAACTCGCGCAGGTTCTTCGCCGGCAGCTCGGGATTCACCGCGAACACCGCGGGCGGCCCGCCGAAAAGCGCGATGTGCGTGAAGTCGCGCATCGGGTCGTAGGGCGCGCTCGGCGTCATGAGCGGATAGAGCACGTGCGACGCCACGCCGGAAACCAGCAAGGTGTAGCCGTCGGCCGGGCTCCTCGCGACGAGCTCCGAGCCGATCGCGCCGCCCGCGCCGGGACGGTTCTCGACCACGAAGCTCTCCTTCAGCTGCTCGGCGAGCTCCTGCGCGATCAGCCGTCCGAGCTTGTCGGCGGTGCCGCCGGCGTCGAACGGCACCACGATCTTGACCGGCTTCGCCGGCCAGGGCTGCGCCCAGGCCGAGCCGATGGAAAGCAGAAAAATGAGGAGCAGTCTCAGCATCCCGCGATTCTATAATCCGCGCCCATGAACGAATGCATCGATGTTCACAACCACATCGTTCCCGAGTCGTTCCCGCGCTACGCCGGGCGCAACGCCAACGTGCCCTGGCCGTCGATGGCGGACGCCCACGCCTGCCACAAGCACGTGATGATCTCGGGCAAGGTCTACCGCACCGTGGCCGACGGCTCGTGGAGCGTGTCGCGGCGCATCGAGGACATGGCCGGCATGCGCGTCACGCGCCAGGCGATCTCGCCGATGCCGGAATTGCTCTCCTACTGGCTGCCGCTCGACGACGCCAAGGTCCTGATCCGCT
>Ga0075424_100000102_pt1 | contig 50611 bp, 59 predicted proteins | sample SoiMethybrSBSTD3_FD_75301 | JGI IMG/M metagenome (GOLD analysis project Ga0075424, IMG submission 75301) | Bulk soil microbial communities from a Populus tree surrounding site in Tennessee, USA - Soil MetaG P. TD hybrid SBSTD3 | ecosystem: Environmental > Terrestrial > Soil > Tree plantation...
GCGTCCCGAGCCGCATCGGCTACCTGCTCGACATCGCCCCGCGCGAGCTCGAGAAGGTGCTCTACTTCGCCGCCTCGATCGTCACGCACGTCGACACCGAGAAGCGCGCCGAGGATCTCGTCGGGCTCGAGGATCAGGTCAAGGCCGAGCACGAGCGCATCTACGTCGACCGCGACGAGGCGCTCGCGATGGCCGAGGACCGGCTCAAGCGCCGCCGTGAGTACTTCGCGGCTAGCAAGCAGCGCAACTTCGACGAGGACGACGACTTCTGGGCCCGCGGCCTTTCGAATTGGGCCGAGGAGCAGACGCTGCCGACGCTCGAGGACACGCGGGAGCTCGTCAGCGGCCTCTTCGTCGACGTCGCCAAGGACATCACGACCGAGGATTCGAAGAAGATCCGCGAGCTCGTCCGCAATGCGGCGATTCGCGACGATCGCCGGCTCTCGCCGCGCGAGCTCGAGAACGTTGCCGCGTCCGCACAGCAGATCCGTGAGGCACTTGCGCCGCTCTACGCCGAGCTCGACAAGTCGTCGGGCTCGAAGAAGGGCGCCGTGACGAAGCACATCAATCGGATCCAGGAGGCGCTGCTGGGCGGCGGCGAGCTCGGCGAGGAGGACGCGGAGCTCGTCACGGGCGTCGACATGAAGCAGCTCGAGCGGTCGCGGGAGCTCGGCAACGGCCTGCTGCAGGAGGTGCTCGAGCAGGCGGAGCTCACGGCCGACCAGACCGAGCTCCGGGAGCTCGCCAACGACCTGTGCCTGCGCACCGACGGCCGGATCCAGAAGGAGGATCTCGACGCGATCGTCCAGTGGGCGCTCAAGGTGCGGGAGATGTACCTCGACATCGAGGCGCGCCGCCAGGATGCGCGCGATGCCGCCGAGGACGCCCGCCGCCGGCTGCAGGAGACCTGGGAGACCTTCAAGGTGCTCGAGCCGAAGCAGATCGTCTCGGACGAGCAGATCTTCCGCGAGCTGAAGGACCGCTTCGGCTCACCGTACGGCTTTGGTGTGTACTTCCGGGGCGGGATGGGCGCCGAGTCCATCCGCGACCTCCTTCGCGATCTCGACCTCGACGCAGAGGCCGACTCGCTGCGCGAGACGATCCGCACGTCGAAGGGGCAGAAGCAGCAGCGCGCGATCAAGCGGCTGAAGGTCGTCAACGCGTTCATCAAGTCGGAGAACCGGCCCGAGTGGATGATCCTCGAGGCCGTCCCCGTGATTCCGCCCGAGCTGCGGCCGATGGTGCAGCTGGACGGTGGTCGGTTCGCGACGAGCGACCTGAACGACCTCTACCGCCGCGTCATCAACCGCAACAACCGCCTGAAGCGGCTGCTCGACCTCGGCGCGCCCGAGATCATCGTCAACAACGAGAAGCGGATGCTCCAGGAGGCCGTGGACGCCCTCTTCGACAACGGGCGGCGCGGCCGCGCGGTGACCGGTCCCGGCAACCGCCCGCTCAAGTCGCTGAGCGACATGCTGAAGGGCAAGCAGGGACGCTTCCGCCAGAACCTGCTCGGCAAGCGCGTCGACTACTCGGGCCGCTCGGTGATCGTCGCGGGCCCGAACATGAAGCTCTACCAGTGCGGGCTGCCGAAGCTGATGGCGCTCGAGCTGTTCAAGCCGTTCATCATGAGCCGGCTCGTCGAGCGGAAGGCCGTCCAGAACATCAAGGCGGCGAAGAAGCACGTCGAGTCGATGGTTCCCGAGGTCTGGGACGTGCTCGAAGAGGTGATCGCGGAGCACCCCGTGCTGCTGAACCGGGCCCCGACGCTCCACCGTCTGGGCATCCAGGCCTTCGAGCCGGTCCTCGTCGAGGGCAAGGCGATTCAGGTTCACCCCCTCGTCTGCCACGCGTTCAACGCGGACTTCGACGGCGACCAGATGGCGGTGCACCTCCCGCTCTCGGCGGAGGCGCAGGCCGAGGCGCGCGTGCTGATGCTGTCCTCGAACAACATCCTGTCGCCGGCCTCGGGCCGACCGCTTGCGACGCCGTCGCAGGAGCTCGTGCTCGGCGGCTACTACCTGACCTACTGCGAGCACGATCTCGAGCGGGCGAAGCTCGAGGATCTCGATCCGAGGCCGCCGCGCTTCCAGTCGGAGGAAGAGGTGGTGTTCGCGCTCGAGGCACACCAGGTCGGACTGCAGGAGCCGATCCAGTACCGCCGCAACGGCGACGTGCTGCTGACCACGCCGGGCCGCGTGATCTTCAACGTCGAGGTCGAGCGGGCGCTGCGCGAGGCGCTCGAGTCGGAGAACGGCGAGTCGCTCGGGCCGTACATCAACCGCACGCTGGCGAAGCGTGACATCGACGACTTCGTCGCCGACCTGATCACCCGCCACGGCGCGACGCGGCTCTCGGGCGTGCTCGACACGATCAAGACGCTCGGCTTCCAGTACGCAACCAGCGCCGGCATCACCATCTCCAAGAACGACATCGTCGTTCCGCAGGAGAAGGAGGAGATCCTCGGGCAGTACGAGGACCGCGTCAGCCAGATCGAGGCGCAGTACGAGCGCGGCCTCATCACCGAGGGCGAGCGGCACGAGGCGATCGTGAACATCTGGACGGAGGCGACCGATTCCGTCGCCGACGCGATGGAGCGCAACCTTCGACGGCTGAATCCGATCTTCATGATGGCCAACTCCGGCGCCCGCGGCTCGATGAAGCAGATCCGCCAGCTGGCCGGCATGCGCGGCCTGATCGCGAACCCGAAGGGCGAGATCATCGAGCGTCCGATCAAGGCCAACTTCATGGAGGGCCTGTCGGTGCTCGAGTACTTCATCTCGACGCACGGCGCGCGGAAGGGTCTCGCGGACACGGCGCTGCGGACGGCGGACTCGGGCTACCTGACCCGGCGTCTGGTCGACGTTGCGCAGGACGTGATCGTCCGCGAGCACGACTGCGGCACGGCGGACTCCATCGCGCTGTCGATGTTCCGGGACGAGTCGCCGAACAAGAGCGTCATGGGGCGCGTCCTCGCCGAGGACGTCATGAAGCCGCTCAAGGACGGCAAGCCCGGCAAGACCGTGCTCGGCGAGAAGGGGGCCGAGATCACTCCGGCGCTCTTCCGGGAGATGCTCGAAGGCCTGGGCGAGTTCGCCGGCACGACGCCGATCCCCGTCCGCTCGGTGCTCAAGTGCCGCAGCGAGATCGGCGTCTGCCAGACGTGTTACGGCACGTTCCTGGGCACGGGCACGATGTGCGAGATCGGCGATGCGGTCGGGATCATGGCCGCCCAGTCGATCGGTGAGCCCGGGACCCAGCTGACGATGCGGACGTTCCACACCGGCGGCGTCGCCGGCGCCGACATCACGCACGGTCTCCCGCGCGTCGTGGAGATCTTCGAGGCGCGGAACCCGAAGGGCGTCGCGAAGCTCGCCGAGGTCGGGGGCCGCGTCGAGCTCGAGGACACCGAGCGCGGGCCGCGTGTGGTCGTGCATCCGGACGGCGTCGACGAGGAAGGCGAGCCGCTCGAGCCGGTCGAGTACCTGCTCCCACGCCGCACCCGCATTCTCGTCGCGGACGGACAGGTCATCGAGCCGGGCGACGCGCTCCACGAGGGCTCGCTCAACCCGGCCGAGCTGCTCGAGCTGAAGGGGGCGACGGCGACCGAGCTGTACCTCGTCGACGAGGTGCAGAAGGTCTACCGCTCTCAGGGCGTCGAGATCCACGACAAGCACATCGAGCTGATCGTCCGCCAGATGCTCAAGAAGGTCCGGGTCGACAACGCGGGCGAGACCGAGCTCCTGCCCGGCCAACTCGTCGACAAGGTCGCGTACGAGCGCGAGAACGCGCGCGTCGCAGCCGAAGGCGGCGAGCAGGCGACGTTCGAGCCGCTGATCCTCGGGATCACGAAGGCGTCGCTCGCGACGGAGTCGTTCCTCTCGGCGGCCTCCTTCCAGGAGACGACGAAGGTGCTGACGGACGCCGCGATCGAGGGCAAGGTCGACAACCTGCTCGGCCTCAAGGAGAACGTGATCATCGGCAAGCTGATCCCGGCCGCGACGGGCCTCAAGCGCTACCGGACGATCGAGATCAGCCCATCCGAGACGATGCCGCCGGCCGTGTACACGGAGCCCGAGACCGAGGAGCGCCTCCTGAAGGCGCTCGAGGAGATCGGCTCCGGCGACGGCGGCGGGGAGATCGATCTCGCGGAGCTCGAGATGGGCGGCTTCGGCGGCGAGCCGGAGTTTCGGCCCGACGACGCGCCGCGCCTCGAGGAGCCGGAGGCCGAGGAGATCCCCGAGGTCGAGTCACCGCTCGACGAGGACTAGGCGGCCGAACCCGCCAGCACAACGTAAGCGAGGCCCGGCAGCGCCGGGCCTCGCTGCGTCTTGCCACACTCGGCGCGGGCGAACGTGATCATCCTCGACGCCTCGGCCCTCGCGGATTGGCTGCTCGGTACGCCTCGGCTCGGGACCGCCGTGGCGGCACGCATTCGCGACGCTCGCATACTTCACACGCTCGACGTCGCGTTCGTCGAAGTCGTCGGCGCCGTGCGCGGCAAGCTCTTGCGCGGTGAGCTCAGTTCGCGCCGAGGGGTCGAGGCGGTTTCCGACCTGCTCGCTACACCGATCCGCCGGCACGAGGCCGCACCGCTCGCTCCGCGGGTATGGGCCTTACGCGAGACGCATTCCGCGGACGACGCCGCCTATGTGGAGCTCGCCGAGGTGCTGCGCATGCCGCTCCTCACGACGGATCGGCGCCTCGCGCGGTCGCACGGTCACACAGCCCAGATCATCGACGCCTCGTCGTAGCGTTCGATCTCCGCCGGCGCCGGCTTCTGCTACAAGGTCCAGCGGAGTGAGGAGGGTCTTCGTCGGGGTCGCCGCGGCCGTCGTCGCGGCCTGTGCGGTCGCCGGGTTCCTGCCCGGGCATGCGCGTGCGCAGGCTGCGCAGAACGAGTGCACCCTGCCGCAGAAGAAGCCGCTCTGGATCGATTTCGCGGAGGGCTCGACGGCCTTCTGGCCCACGTTCGCGAAGCCGGGCGTGATCGTCGCAGGGGCGAACTTCATCTACCCGGCGAAGATCCGCGCGCTGGGTGCGAAGACCGTCTACATGGACCTCAACTTCCACCGGCGGATCGGCTCGCCGAGCGCGCCGCTCGACCCCGCAGAGGTCGTCGTCCGTGCGAACAAGATCTTCGACTACGCGGCCGCGTCGCTCCGCTGCCAGCGCCCGTACATGGCGCTGAACGAGCTCTTCGGCGCGGCGACGGCAACGCCGTGGTCGCCGGGGAACGCGCTCTACCGGGCTGATGTCCTGCTGTTCATGAAGACGATTGCCGCCCGGGGCGGTCACCCGTTTCTCCTCATCAACACGACGCCCTACACGGGCGGTGAGGCCGCGGACTGGTGGCGGGAGGCGGCCAGCTACGGGGATATCGTTCGGGAGGTCTACTTCCCCGCGCCGAACATCTACCACCAGGGCGTGTTGCGCGGGAACCGGGCGCTTCGCCAGTACTTCCGGGGCGCCGCGGCTGAGCTGCTGGCGATCGGCATTCCGCCGCAGAAGATCGGGCTCATGCTCGGCTTCCAGACCACGCGAGGGAACGGCGGTCGCGAGGGCTTGCAGCCTGCGTCGGCGTGGTTCGACGTCACCAAGTGGCAGGCCCTGTCGGCACGCGAGGTGGCCAAAGAATTGAGGCTCGGCTCGATCTGGTCGTGGGGCTGGGAGGCGTACAGCGACGCCGAGCGTGATCCGGACAAGGCAGGAGCCGCGTGCGTCTATCTGTGGACGCGCAACAAGAAGCTCTGCAACGGCCCGCGTGCTGCTGGCGCCGGCTTCGACCAGTCGCTGACTGCTGGGCAGATCACCTTCCCGCGCAGCATCAAGTGCAAGCTCGACGGCCAGACGATCACGACCTCTTCGCTCACGCGCCTGGCGCGCGTCACTGGTGACCGTGACCTGGCGTTCAGCGCGCTCTTCGAGCGCACGGTCGAAAGCGGCCTCGTCAAGGTCTCGTCCGCCGACGTTCGGGCCGCGGAGCAGGAGATCGTGAATTCGCGCTTTCACCGCAGTCAGGCCGCGTACCGGGCCGCTCTCGCGCGCGTGCACGCCGGCGCAGCGATCGCGCGCGGCGCGATCGGCGACGAGATCCGGCGCGACCGCATCATGGTCGGGTTGAAGGCGAAGACCCCGTCGTCCGGGGACGTGTCCGACTACTTCTCGAGCTACGGCGCCACGCTGACGCGCCAGGTGCAGACGAAGCCGGCGACCTGGTGGCTGAACGGTCGCAAGCAGGGGCTCGCGCTCGCCTCATCGGCGCCTCCGGCCGTCATGACCTTGCGGGCCGGCAAGTGGACCCCGGTCTGGACGCCGGGCGGCGTCGTGCGCGTCAAGCCGGTGGGAGGCACGCGGCCGCTGTCCGCCGTCGGCGTCGACGCGGCTCGCCCGTCCATCGTGGCAGCGCTCCGCGATCTCCAACGCGCAGTGGCGTTCGAGAGCTGGACGCTTCGCCACCAGCGACAGGCGCAGAACCGAGCGCTTTGCGTCAAGGACGACCTCCCGCAGACGGCTGCCGTCGACCTGAGCGACTACCTCCCCTTCGTCACCCTGTAGGCCCGCTCCGCAAACGGCCAGAAACCCGCATCGGAAGCGCCAAAGCCCGGTTTGACGCTACGGCTTTCGCTTCGCTACCATTGACCCAGTGGTTGGCACCGCCGTGCCGGCGTGCCGACTTTTGTTCTGTCAGGAAGGGAGTACATGCCAACGGTCAATCAGCTCGTGCGCAAGGGACGCGTCCCGCAGAAGTCGAGGACGAAGACCCCTGCCCTGCGCGGCGCGCCGCAGAAGCGCGGCGTCTGCACGCGTGTGTACACGCACACGCCTAGAAAGCCGAATTCGGCACTGCGCAAGGTCGCGCGCGTCCGCCTGACCAACGGCATGGAGGTGACCGCCTATATCCCCGGCGAGGGCCACAACCTGCAGGAGCACTCGGTGGTGCTCGTCCGCGGCGGCCGCGTCGCCGACCTTCCTGGCATCCGGTACAAGGTGATCCGCGCTGCGCTCGACACCGCCGGCGTTGCCGATCGGCGTCAGGCGCGCTCGAAGTACGGCGCCAAGCGGGGTAGCTGATGCCTCGCCGCGCCGAAATCCAGCCGCGCGCGGTCGTCCCGGACCCTGTCTACGAGTCAGAGCTCGTCAGCCAGGTCGTGAACCGGGTGATGTTGCACGGCAAGAAGAGCCTTGCCGAGGGCGTTGTCTACGACGCGCTCGCGATCGTCGGCGAGCGAAGCGGGCAGCCGCCCGTCGAGGTGCTCGAGCAGGCCGTCAAGTCCCTCACGCCGGTCCTCGAGGTCCGCAGCCGCCGTGTCGGCGGCGCGAACTACCAGGTGCCGGTCGAGGTGGGGCCGCGGCGCGCACGGACGCTTGCCGTACGGTGGCTCGTGCAGTTCGCGCGGGAGCGCCGCGAGAAGGGCATGCCGCAGAAGGTCGCGGGCGAGATCCTCGACGCGATCAACCAGCAGGGCGGCGCCTACAAGCGCAAGGACGACATGTATCGCATGGCGCAGGCCAACAAGGCCTTCGCCCACTATCGGTGGTAAAGGGGTCGATCGAGATGGCAACAAGAGAGAGAACGCGCGGGTCGGTCGCGCTCGAGCGCGTCCGGAACATCGGGATCATGGCGCACATCGACGCCGGCAAGACGACGACGACCGAGCGCATCCTCTACTACACCGGCCGGACCCACCGGATGGGCGAGGTGCACGAGGGCGCCGCGACGATGGACTGGATGGCGCAGGAGCAGGAGCGCGGGATCACGATCACGTCGGCGGCGACGACGGCGTTCTGGCGCGATCACCGCATCAACATCATCGATACGCCCGGGCACGTGGACTTTACGGTCGAGGTGGAGCGAAGCCTGCGCGTGCTCGACGGCGCGATCGCGGTCTTCGACTCGGTCGCGGGCGTCGAGCCACAGTCCGAGACGGTCTGGCGCCAGGCCGACCGCTACCGCGTGCCTCGCATCGCGTTCATGAACAAGATGGACCGGACCGGCGCCGACTTCTTCGCGTCGGTGCAGTCGATGGTCGACCGCCTCGGTGCGCACCCCGTACCGGTGCAGCTGCCGATCGGCCAGGAGGAGAACTTCCGCGGCGTCGTCGACCTCGTCGAGATGCGCGCGCAGGTCTGGCTCGACGATCTCGGTATGCAGTTCGAGGAGGAGGAGATTCCTGCCGAGCTCAGCGAGCAGGCGCAGGAGTATCACCACCAGCTGCTCGAGGCCGTCGCCGAGTACGACGACGAGCTGCTCGAGACGTACCTGACGGACGAGTCGGCGGTCACGCCGGACATGATCCGGCGCGCGCTGCGGAAGGCGACGCTCGCGATCGCCGTCACGCCCGTGCTGCTCGGCTCCGCCTTCAAGAACAAGGGCGTGCAGCCGCTGCTCGACGCGGTCGTCGACTACCTGCCGAGCCCGCTCGAGGTACCGCCCGTGCACGGGCTCGACCCGCGGACGGAGCACGAGCTCTCGCGCCGCCCTGCGACGGACGAGCCGTTCTCGGCCCTCGCCTTCAAGGTCATGTCCGACCCGTACGTGGGCAAGCTCACGTACATCCGCGTCTACTCGGGCGCGCTCAACGCCGGCGACCGCGTCGTCAACACGACGAATGGGCGCACGGAGCGCATAGGCCGCATCCTGCAGATGCACGCCAACCACCGCGAGGAGCGCGAGGAGCTCGGCGCGGGCGAGATCGCCGCGATCGTCGGCCTGAAGCAGACGACGACGGGCGACACGCTCGCCGTCGAGACGGCGCCGATCCGACTCGAGTCGATGGTCTTCCCGGATCCCGTCATCTCGGTCGCGATCGAGCCGAAGACGAAGGGCGACCAGGACAAGCTCGGCTCGGCGCTCCAGCGGCTCACCGAGGAGGATCCGACCTTCCGCGTCCGCACCGACGAGGAGACGGGGCAGACGCTCATCTCCGGGATGGGCGAGCTGCACCTGGAGATCATCGTGGACCGCCTCACGCGCGAATTCAACGTGGATGCGAACGTCGGGCGGCCGCAGGTCGCCTATCGCGAGACGGTCTCGAAGCCGGTGCACAAGATCGAGGGTCGGTTCGTCCGGCAGACCGGCGGCCGAGGCCAATACGGCCACGTCTACATCGACCTCGAGCCGGCCGAGCCGGGCGAGGGCTACGAGTTCCTCGACAAGATTGTCGGCGGCGCGATCCCGCGGGAGTACATCCCGGCTGTCGACCTCGGTATCCAGGAGGCGATGGAGTCCGGGATCCTCGCCGGCTTCCCGGTCGTGGACGTCCGCGCGACCCTCATCGACGGCACGTACCACGACGTCGACTCGAGCGAGATGGCCTTCAAGGTCGCGGGCTCGATCGCGTTCAAGGAGGCGATGAAGCGCGCCAAGCCCCGGCTGCTCGAGCCGACCATGGCGGTCGAGGTCGTGACGCCGGAGGAGTACCTGGGCGACGTCATGGGCGATCTCAACGCGCGACGGGGCCGCGTCGAAGGCCTCGAGCCGCGGGGCAATGCGCAGGTGGTGCGCGCACGCGTACCCCTCGCGACGATGTTCGGCTACGCCACCGACCTACGGTCGACGACGCAGGGGCGGGCCACGTTCACGATGCAATTCGACCGCTACGAGGAGATCCCGGCGTCAATCGCGTCCGAGATCGTGGCCAGTAGCGGGGGGAGTCCAACCGGCTAGGACCGCCTAGCCAGAAACACCGGAGGAGTTCTATGGCAAAGCAGAAGTTCGAGCGCACGAAGCCGCACGTCAACATCGGGACGATCGGTCACATCGACCATGGGAAGACGACGCTCACCGCGGCGATCACGAAGGTGCTCGCGGAGCAGGGGACCAACACGCAGGTCAAGAGCTTCGACGACATCGACAAGGCGCCGGAAGAGCGCCAGCGCGGAATCACGATCAATACGACGCACGTCGAGTACGAGACGGCGAACCGTCACTACGCGCATGTCGACTGCCCGGGTCACGCGGACTACATCAAGAACATGATCACCGGCGCCGCCCAGATGGACGGGGCGATTCTCGTCGTGTCCGCCGCCGACGGTCCGATGCCGCAGACCCGCGAGCACGTGCTGCTCGCCCGCCAGGTGAACGTGCCGGCGATGGTGGTCGCGCTCAACAAGGCGGACATGGTCGACGATCCGGAGCTACTCGAGCTCGTCGAGCTGGAGGTGCGTGAGCTTCTGTCGAACTACGAGTTCCCCGGCGACGACATCCCGATCGTCCAGGTCTCGGCGCTGAAGGCGCTCGACGGCGATCCCGAATGGACGCCGAAGATCATTGAGCTGATGGAGGCCGTCGACGGCTACATCCCGGAGCCCGAGCGCGATGTCGACCGCCCGTTCCTGATGCCGATCGAGGACGTGTTCACGATCACAGGTCGTGGCACCGTCGTTACGGGGCGCATCGAGCAGGGCAAGATCGAGAGCGGCGACGAGGTCGAGATGGTGGGCATCCATCCCGAGATCTCGAAGACCGTCGTCACCGGCCTCGAGATGTTCAACAAGACGCTCGACTACGCGCAGGCGGGCGACAACGCCGGCGCACTGCTCCGCGGCGTCAAGCGCGAGGAGGTCGAGCGCGGTCAGGTGCTCGCGAAGCCGAGCTCGATCACTCCGCACACGCACTTCAAGGCCGAGGTGTACGTCCTCGGGAAGGACGAGGGCGGGCGCCACACACCGTTCTTCAACGGCTACCGGCCGCAGTTCTACTTCCGGACGACGGACGTGACCGGCTCGATCAAGCTGCCCGAGGGGCAGGAGATGGTCATGCCCGGCGACAACACGAACATGGAAGTCGAGATGATCCAGCCGATCGCCATGGACACCGGGCTCCGCTTCGCAGTGCGCGAGGGCGGCCGCACGGTCGGCGCCGGCGTGGTCACCGACATCATCAGGTAGTGCAGCAGAAGATCCGCATCCGGCTCAAGGGGTACGACCACACGCAGCTCGACAGGTCGGCGCAGTCGATCGTCGAGACGGCACAGCGGACCGGTGCCACCATCACCGGTCCTGTGCCCCTGCCGACGGAGAAGAACGTCTACACCGTGATCCGAAGCCCGTTCAAGGACAAGGACTCCCGCGAGCACTTCGAGATCCGGACGCACAAGCGGCTGATCGACATCCACAGCCCGACGCCGAAGACGATCGACTCCCTGATGCGGCTCGACCTGCCGGCAGGCGTCGACATCGAGATCAAGCTCTAACGCGATGAAGGGACTCGTGGGCAGAAAGCTCGGAATGACTCGGGTCTTCGATCCGGAGACAGGCGTCGTCACGCCCGTGACGGTGATCGAGGCCGGACCGTGCCCCGTCGTCCAGGTGAAGACACCCGAGACCGACGGCTACACGTCGGTCCAGCTGGCCTTCCAGCCGGTGCCCGAGCGCAAGCTGTCGAAGCCGGAGCTCGGCCATCTCGCCAAGACCGGCGTGGCACCACACCGGCATCTCGTCGAGTTTCGCGGCGAGACCGAGCTGACGCCCGGCGAGACGGTGACGGTGGAAGCCTTCGAGCCCGGCGACCAAGTAAAGGTCTCCGGGGTCTCGATCGGCAAGGGCTTCGCTGGCACGATCAAGCGGCACAACTTCGGCCGCGGTCCCAAGACCCACGGCTCCCACAACATCCGGAAGCCGGGCTCGATCGGCGCCTCCGCGACCCCCTCGCGCGTGTTCAAGGGCATCCGCATGGCCGGCCGGCTCGGCGGCAAGCGCGTCACGCAGGTTGGCCTGACCGTCCAGGAAGTCGACGCCGAGAACAACCTCCTGCTCGTCAAGGGCGCAGTTCCCGGCCCGAAGAACGCCATCGTCGAGATCCGCGAGGAGCGCCGTGGCTAAGCCCAGTGCACCGGTTCTGAACGTCGAGGGCGAATCCGCGCGCGACCACGCGCTCGAGGAATCGATCTTCGCGGCCGAGATCAAGCCGCATCTCGTCCACGAGGCCGTTCGCGCCGAGCTCAACTCGCGCCGGTCCGGCACCAAGGCCGGCAAGAGCCGCGGCATGGTCGCGGGCGGCCGCGGCAAGCCGTGGCGCCAGAAAGGGACTGGACGCGCGCGGGCCGGAACCATCAGGGCGCCGCAGTTCACGGGCGGCGGCGTCGCGTTCGCCGCGCAGCCGCGGAGCTACGACGTGAAGGTCAACCGGAAGGCATACCGCTCGGCGCTGCGAGCGGCGCTCTCGGATCACGCTGCGCGCGGCAGCCTGGCGGTGCTTCCGGACGATCTCTTCGACGCGCCGTCCACGAGGGCCGCGTGGGAGCTGCTCGGCGGCTGGGGCCAGGAGCTTCCGATCGTCGTCGTCGCCGACGGCGACCAGGACGCGATCGTCAGGTCGTTTCGCAACATCGACCGCGTCGCCTGTGTGGCGCCGTCGGAAGTCGAGGTTGCGGACCTCGTGTGGGCGCGCTCGCTGCTCGTCAGCGAGTCGGCGCTCGAGACCGTCGAGCGAAGGGCGGCACGATGAGCCTGCACGCGACGGAGGTTCTCCTGGCGCCGGTCGTCTCGGAGAAGAGCTACAGCCTGATCGAGGAGCGCAAGTACTCGTTCAAGGTGCACCCGGATGCGCACAAGATGCAGATCCGGCAGGCGGTAGAGGAACTGTTCGACGTCCACGTCGAGAGCGTGAACGTTCTCAAGGTGCAGCCGAAGCCGAAGCGCCGCGGCTGGACGCGTGGAACGAGAAAGGGCTGGAAGAAGGCCGTCGTGCAGCTGCGCGCCGGCGAAACGATCGAGATCTTCGAGGGAGCGCACACCTGATGCCCGTCCGCAAGTACAAGCCGACGAGCGCCGGCAGGCGGTTCATGTCCGTCTCGACGTTCGACGAGGTCACGAAGTCGACGCCCGAGAAGTCGCTCCTCGAGCCGCTCAAGAAGTCCGGAGGCCGCAACGTCTACGGGCGGATCACGCGCCGCCACCAGGGCGGCGGCCACAAACGCCGCTACCGGAAGATCGACTTCAAGCGGACGAAGGACGGCGTGCCGGCCAAGGTGGCCGCGATCGAGTACGACCCCAATCGATCGGCTCGCATCGCGCTGCTCCACTACGCCGACGGCGCCAAGTCGTACATCCTCGCGCCCGCGCGCCTGCGCGTCGGGGCCACCGTCGAATCCGGGCCGGGTGCGGACATCCGGCCGGGGAACGCGCTGCCGCTCCAGAACATCCCCACCGGCACCGTCGTCCACAACGTCGAGCTGCGCCCCGGCAAGGGCGGCCAGCTCGCACGGAGCGCAGGCGCCGGCGTCCAGCTGGTCGCCAAGGACGACGGGCACGGCGTGCTGCGCCTGCCGTCCGGCGAGATGCGGCGCGTGCCGCTCGGCTGCCGCGCGACCGTGGGCCAGGTCGGGAACGTCGACCACGAGAACGTCTCCGGCGGGAAGGCCGGCCGCAGCCGCTGGCGCGGCAAGCGACCGTCGGTGCGCGGTGTCGCGATGAACCCGGTCGACCATCCGCACGGCGGGGGCGAGGGCAAGCAGAAGGGCAAGCACCCGACGACACCGTGGGGCGTTCCGACGCTGGGCAAGCGCACGCGGCGCAAGCACAAGGAGTCCGACAAGTTGATCGTTCGCGCCCGCAGGCGCGGCAAGGAAGGTAGGCGCTAATGCCGCAAAAAATGCAAGCATTTTTTGCGGAGCCGGATTTGTACATCGCTTCGCTCGTAGGAGACGAAATTGAGTAGAAGTTCTAAGAAGGGGCCTTTTGTTGAGGGGCGGCTGATGGGACGGGTCGAGCAGATGAACGCTTCTGGTGAGAAGCGGATGATCCGGACCTGGTCGCGCACCTCGACGATCTTCCCCGAGATGGTCGGACACACGATCGCCGTCCACGACGGCCGCAAGCACGTCCCGGTGTTCATCACCGAGCAGATGGTCGGCCACAAGCTCGGCGAGTTCGCTCCCACCCGGACGTTCCGCGGCCACGCGGGCGACCGGCAGACCCAGGTGAAGCGGAGGTAATGGCCGTCACGGAAGACACCCGTCCGGAGGTTCGCGCGGTGGCGAAGTGGGTTCGCATCTCGCCGCGCAAGGCCCGGCTCGTCACGGAGCACATCCGTGGTCGCACCGTGCCCGAGGCGCGCACGATCCTCGCGTTCACGCCGCGTGCGGCCGCGCGAGAGGTCGAGAAGGTGCTGCGCTCCGCCGTCGCCAACGCCGAGGCCAACCACGGCCTCATCGGCGACGAGCTGGTCGTCGACACGGCGATCGTCGACGAGGGCGTGACGCTGAAGCGCTGGCGCCCGCAGGCGCGCGGCCGCGCTCACCGGATTCGGAAGCGCACCTGTCACATCACGATTCTCCTGACGCCGCTCGGCGAGGTGACCGAGCTGGAACGGCCCACCAGGCCACAGCCGGAGCCCGATCCTGAGGCCGTCGAGGAGGTGCCTGCCACCGAGGCTGCAGAAGTCGGAGAGGTCGAGGACGTCGAGGAGGTCGAGGCACCTGAGGAGCCTGCCGCCGAGGCCGAGCAGCAGGAGGAGAAGCCAAAGAGAACTCGTCGTCGTCGCCGGCAGGCCGAGCCGGAGGCAGACGTCGAGCCGGAACAGTTGGAAGAGCCGGAAGGAGAGAACTAGTGGGTCAGAAGGTTCACCCCGGCGGGATGCGCGTCGGCGTCATCCACGACTGGAAGTCGAACTGGTACACGGGCAAGAAGGACTTCCCCGCGTACGTTCTCGAGGACGTCCGTATCCGGGAGCACATCTACAACAAGCTCTCGCACGCGGGGCTGTCCGACATCCTGATCCGCAAGGACAAGCAGCGGATCACGGTCGACATCTATACCGCGCGCCCCGGCATCGTGATCGGCAAGTCCGGCGTCGAGGTCGACGCGCTCCGGCGAGAGCTGCACGACCTCACCGGCAAGAACGTCCACATCAACATCAACGAGATCAAGCGCCCCGAGCTCGACGCCAAGCTCGTCGCGCAGTCGATTGCCGAGCAGCTCGAAAATCGCGTCAGCTTCCGGCGAGCGATGAAGCGCGCGCTGGCGTCTGCGATCCGGTCGGGCGCACAGGGAATCAAGATCACCTGCGGCGGCCGCCTGGGCGGCACGGAGATGAGCCGGTCGGAGACCTATTCCGAGGGTCGCGTGCCGCTGCACACGATCCGCGCCGACATCGACTACGGCTTCACGGAGGCGAAGACGACGTTCGGCCGCATCGGCGTCAAGGTCTGGATCAACAAGGGCGAGATCATGCCCGAGGGCTACGAGGGCGTCACCCGCGGCGACGGCCGGCTCGGCGACCAGGACGCGCGCCGCCGGCTCGGCGGTGCCACCGAGGGCCTCGGCGCCTCGCGTGAGGGCGGCCGCGGCCGCGGCGGCGACCGCGAAGGCCTTGGCCCCGTGCGTCAGCGCCGGCGGCGCGGACGGCCCGGCGAGGGTGACCGCGGGCGCGGCCAGTCGGGCGTCGAGCGCCCGCGCACCGACGAGCGGGCCCGCTCCGCGGCCGGCCGGGAGCAGCCGCAGGTGGAGCCGGACGTCGAGACGACGCCCGCGCCTGTCGCAGACGCCCCGGACACGACCACCCAGAAGCAGCAGACCGAGGACCCGACGAAGCTGGACCAGTCCGGCGAGGGAGAAAGCTAGGCCATGCTCCTTCCGAAGAAGACGAAGTTCCGCAAGTACCAGCGCGGCCGGCGTAGGGGAGTGTCCAAGGGACAGACGGATGTGCAGTTCGGCGACTTCGGCCTCAAGGCGCTCGAGGCCGGCTGGATCACGAACCGCCAGATCGAGGCGGCCCGTGTCGCCATGACCCGCAAGATCAAGCGCGGCGGCAAGGTCTGGATCAACGTCTTCCCCGACAAGCCGTTCACGAAGAAGCCGGCCGAGACCCGCATGGGGTCAGGCAAGGGCTCTCCGGAGGGCTGGGTGGCGGTCATCAAGCCCGGTCGCGTGATGTTCGAGCTCGCCGGCGTCCCGGAGCCGCTCGCCCGGGAAGCGCTGCGGCTCGCCGGCCAGAAGCTGCCGATCAGGACAAAGATCATCAAGCGTGAAGCGGAGCTGTTCGAATGAGGGCCAACGAGTACCGAGACATGACCGACGACGAGCTGGAGCACCGGCTCGGCGAGGCGCGGCAGGAGCTGTTCAACCTGCGCTTCCAGGCGGCGACGGGCGCGCTCGAGAACACCCATCGCCTGCAGCTGGCGAAGCGCGAGATCGCACGCATCCTGACCGTCCGCCACGAGCGCGAGACAACGCTGGAGGCGCACTAGATGCCGGGCCGCAGAAGGAAGAACGAGACCAGCCAGGCTGCCGCCAAGAAGCCAATCGTCCGGCTGCAGAAGCCCGAGCATGATCGTGGGCGCCGCCAGGAGCGGCGTGGCGTCGTCGTGTCGGACGCGATGGACAAGACGATCGTCGTGAGGGTCGAGACGGTGAAGGTGCACCCGCGCTACAAGAAGGTGATCCGGCGCGCGAACAAGTTCCACGCCCACGACGAGCGCAACGAGGCGAAGGTGGGCGACGTCGTCCGCATCGTCGAGACGCGCCCGCTCTCCCGCATGAAGACCTGGCGGCTCGCCGAGGTCGTGGAGGTGGCGAAGTAGCTGTGATCCAGCAGGAGTCCAGGCTGCGCGTCGCCGACAACACGGGAGCCCGTGAGCTCCTGTGCATCCGCGTCATGGGCGGGTCCAAGCGCCGCTACGCCCGTGTCGGCGACATCATCGTCGGCACGGTCAAGACGGCGACGCCGCAGGGCGCGGTCAAGAAGGGCGACGTCGTGCGCGCCGTGGTCGTGCGGACGAAGAAGCCCTACGGCCGCGAAGACGGCACCACGATCGCGTTCGACGAAAACGCGGCGGTGATCATCGACAACCAGCGCAACCCGCGCGGGACGCGGATCTTCGGGCCCGTCGCGCGCGAGCTCCGCGAGAAGAACTTCATGAAGATCGTCAGCCTCGCCCCGGAGGTTCTCTGATGAAGATCAAGAAAGGCGACACGGTTCAGATCATCAGCGGCAAGGACCGCGGCAAGCAGGGCCGCGTGATCGAGGCCCTGCCGAAGCAGCAGCGCGTCGTTGTCGAGAACCTGAACATCTCGAAGCGTCACGTGAAGCCGCGGCCGATCAAGCAGCGAAGCGGCATGGGGTCGCCCGGGCTCGCTCCCGGCGGCGTGATGGACCTGCCGGCGCCGCTGCCCGTGTCAAACGTGATGATCGTGTGCCCGACCTGCAAGCGCGCCACGCGCGTCGGGATGCACGCGAAAGAGGGGAAGGGCGGCGTCGAGCACGTCCGCGTGTGCCGGCGCGCCGACTGCCAGGAGGAGATCGACCGCTAGATGGCGACTGCAACCGAGACCGAGACCTACACCCCGCGGCTCAAGCAGCTCTACGAGCAGGAGCTCCGCAGCCGCCTGATGGACGAGCTGGGGCTCTCGTCCGTGATGCAGGTGCCGCAGGTGACCAAGGTGACCCTGAACATGGGCGTCGGAGACGCGAAGACGGATGCCCGCTCCCTCGACAGCGCGATCGAGGAGCTGACGACGATCGCCGGTCAGCGCGCGCAGGTGCGGCGCGCCCGGAAGTCGATCGCCGGCTTCAAGATCCGGGAGGGCATGCCGATCGGCGCGAAGGTGACCCTCCGGGGCGCCCGGATGTACGAGTTCCTCGATCGGCTGATCTCGATCGCGCTTCCACGCATCCGCGACTTCCGCGGGCTCAGCCCGCGGGCCTTCGACGGCCGCGGGAACTACTCGCTCGGCATCCGCGAGCAGATCATCTTCCCCGAGATCGACTACGACGCCGTCGCGCGTGTCCGCGGGCTCGACGTCGCCGTCACGACCAGCGCGGACACGGACGAGCAGGCGCGGGCGCTCCTCGCCGGGCTCGGCTTTCCGTTCGCCGACGAGAGGAGTGAGCGTTAGGTGGCCAAGAAGTCGCTGGTGGTGAAGGCCTCGCGACCGCAGCGCTACAAGTCGCGGCAGTACAGCCGCTGCAACCGCTGCGGGCGGCCGCGCGCCGTGTACCGGAAGTTCGGGCTCTGCCGAATCTGCCTACGGGAGCTCGCGCACCAGGGCGCGATCCCGGGAATGACCAAGTCGTCCTGGTAGGAGAGAGGGACACGTGTTAACCGATCCGATTGCCGACATGCTGACGCGGATCCGCAACGCGAACAAGGCGTTGCACGCCCATACCGAAATGCCCACTTCGCGGTTGAAGGAGGAGATCGCCCGCCTGCTCAAGGAGGAGGGCTACATCTCGGACTTCAAGGTCGAGAAAGGCGACACGCGGCCGCAGAAGCTGGCGTACGACGTGCTCGTCATCGATCTCAAGTACGGTCGCAACCGCGAGCGGATCATCACCGACCTGCGCAGGATCTCGAAACCCGGCCGCCGCGTGTATGCTCGGAAAGACCGGCTGCCACGGGTCCTCGGAGGTATGGGAACGGCCATCCTGTCGACGTCGCGCGGCCTGATGACGAGCCGGAACGCAGAACAGGAAGGGGTCGGCGGCGAAGTCGTCTGCTTTGTCTGGTGAGAAATCGGGCGATTTCTCACCACTGAAATTGCATTTGAGATGAGTCGGATCGGAAACAGGCCAATCGAGATTCCCGCCGGAGTGAGCGTTGCGATCGACTCTGGCCGCGTGACGGTCAACGGTCCGAACGGCGAGTTGACGCAGGCTGTTCCAGGGCGCATGCAGATCGAGCAGGCGGACGGCACGATCACCGTCAGCCGGCCGACCGAGCGCGGCGAAGACCGTGCGCTGCACGGGCTGACCCGGACGCTGGTCGCCAACATGGTCGAAGGCGTCACCAAGGGATTCGAGAAGCGCCTCGAGATCCAGGGCGTCGGCTACCGTGCCGCCTTGCGCGGCACGACGCTCGACCTCAGCGTCGGCTTCTCGCACCCGGTTGCGATCGACGCGCCGCAGGGGATCACATTCGAGGTGCCCGCTCCGACGCAGATCATCGTGCGCGGCGCCGACAAGCAGCAGGTGGGCCAGGTCGCCGCCGAGATCCGGCGCGTCCGGCCGCCGGAGCCGTACAAGGGCAAGGGCATTCGCTACGAGGGCGAGTACGTGCGCAGAAAGGTCGGAAAGCGAGCCTAAATGGCGACGCTCACGCGACACGAGGCCCGACGGCGGCGCCACCGGCGGGTGCGCCGGCGGATCGAAGGATCCGTCGAGCGGCCGCGGCTCGTCGTCTTTCGGTCGAACCGGGGGATCTCGGCGCAGCTGGTCGACGACTTCGACGGGCGCACGGTCGCGGCGGCGAGCTGGCTGCACCTGAAATCCTTCAAGGGAACGAAGAAGGAGCAGGCGGCCGAGGTCGGCAAGCTGCTGGCGCAGAACGCCAAGGCCGCCGGCGTCGAGCGCGCCGTCTTCGACCGGGGCGGCTACCTGTACCACGGCCGCGTCAAGGCGCTCGCCGACGCGGCCCGAGAAGGAGGCCTGGAGTTCTAGCCATATGACTGCCGTCGAGTACCGCGAAACCAGAGAGCTGAAGGAGCGCGTCGTCGAGATCAACCGCGTCGCCAAGGTGGTCAAGGGCGGCCGGCGGTTCTCGTTCACCGCTCTCGTCGTCATCGGCGATGAGGTCGACCGCGTCGGCGTCGGCTACGGCAAGGCGCGCGAGGTCCCGCTCGCGATCACGAAGGCCGTGGACGACGCGAAGAAGAACCTGTTCAAGGTGCCGAGGAACGGCACCACGATCCCGCACGAGGTGATCGGCCGCTCGGACGCGGCGCGCGTCCTCCTGCGCCCGGCAAGCGAGGGCACCGGTGTCATCGCCGGCGGCGGCGTTCGCGCCATCCTGGAGCTTGCGGGGATCCGAGACATTCTCGCCAAGAGCCTCGGCACGACGAACCCGATCAACCTCGCACGGGCGACCATCGTCGGTCTCCGCTCGCTGCGCCGGCCCGAGGACGTGGCGCGCAGCCGCGGCAAGTCGGTCGCGGAGATTCTTCCGATTCCGAAGGTGGCGCCGGAAGAAGAGGTAGCGGAAGCCCCGGCGAGCGAAGCAGCTCCCGCCGAGGACGCGCCGGAGGCCTCGGCCGAGGAGGCCGCCGCCGAACAGCCGGCACCGGAGGGTGAGGGCGCATGACGACTGTGCGCATCCGGCAGGTTCGAAGCCAGATCGGCCAGACGGCACGCCACCGCGGCACGCTGCGCGCGCTCGGGCTCGGCCGGATCGGGCGGAGCGTCGAGCGCGAGGAGTCGAAGGAGCTCGACGGTATGCTCAGGAAGGTGCGGCACCTGGTTGCCGTCGAGCGCGTGGAGGAGTAGATCGGTGGCGGACGAGCTGACCCTGTCGAACCTGAAGCCGGCGGCCAAGCGGCGCGACCGCAAGCGCATCGGCCGCGGCATGGGCTCGGGCAAGGGGCGCTATTCCGGCCGCGGCATCAAGGGCCAGAAGTCCCGCTCGGGCTCGCACAAGATGCGTCCCGGCTTCGAGGGCGGGCAGATGCCGATTTACATGCGGCTCGGCAAGCAGCGCGGCAACACATCGAAGGACGCGATGCCGGTCGGTCCCTTCCGGACGTTCACGTACGCGATCAACGTGCACCAGCTGGAGCGCTTCGACGACGGCGCCGACGTCACGCTCGAGCTGCTGAAGGAGGCCGGGCTGACAGGCAACAAGCCGTGGGACGTGAAGATCCTCGGCCACGGCGAGCTGACGAAGCGCCTCACCGTCACGGCTCACCGGTTCTCGGCGACCGCGCGGGAGAAGATCGAGTCAGCCGGCGGCAAGGCCGTGGCGCTGCGCGACGAAGCCGAGCCGAAGAGGAAGCGCGGCAGAGCGACCAGGGCCGAGGAGGACTAGGTCATGTTCACCTGGCTCGCCAATGCCTGGCGCGTCCCGGAGCTTCGGCACCGGGTGCTGTTCACGGCGATGATCCTCGCGCTCTATCGCCTCGGCTCCTGGGTGCCGGCGCCGGGCATCAATTCCGATCAGATCAAAAGCTACTTCAACGGGCAAGCGGCAGGGGGCATCTTCGGCCTGCTCAACCTGTTCTCGGGCGGCGCGCTGTCGCAGTTCGCCGTCTTTGCGCTCGGGATCATGCCGTACGTCACGGCGTCGATCATCCTCCAGCTCCTCACCGTCGTCGTCCCCAAGCTGGAGGCGCTCCAGAAGGAGGGTGAGTCCGGCTACGCGAAGATCAACCAGTACACCCGCTACCTGACGGTCGTGCTCGCGGCACTGCAGGCGCTGGGCTACGGCGTCCTGTTCCAGCGCCAGCACATCATCCCGAGCGGGATGGGCCGGCTCGTCCTGATCGTGATCACGCTGACGGCCGGCACGACGCTGTTGATGTGGATGGGCGAGCTGATCACGAAGCGCGGGATCGGCAACGGCATCTCGCTGCTGATCTTCGCGTCGATCCTGTCGCGGCTGCCGACGGCGGTGAACGCGATCGCCAACGGCAGCGCGACGGAGAAGCTCTTCTTTCCGATCATCGCCGTTGCCATCGTCGTTGCCGTCGTGTTCGTGCAGGAGGGGCAGCGGCGGATCCCGATCCAGTACGCCAAACGCGTGGTCGGGCGCCGGCTCACGGCCGGCGGCTCCACCTACATGCCGCTGCGCGTGAACATGGCCGGCGTGATCCCGATCATCTTCGCCGCGGCGGTGCTCGCGTTCCCGCCCACGCTCGCCCAGTACCTCCCGAGCACGCAGAACTTCATCAACAACCACTTCAAGCCGGGCAGCTGGTACTACATCGCCACCGAGGCCGCCCTGATCCTGATCTTCACGTTCTTCTACACCGCCGTTCAGTTCAACCCGGTCGACCAGGCGGACAACCTCCGGAAACAGGGCGGCTATATCCCGGGTATCCGGCCGGGGCCGTCGACCGCGGCCTACCTCGACCGCGTGCTGACCCGGCTGACGCTTCCCGGCGCGCTGTTCCTCGCCGCCGTCGCCGTGCTGCCGACGCTGTTCATCAAGTACTTCCACATCTCGCAGGCGGCTCAGTCGTACCTCGGTGGTACGTCGGTGCTGATCGCCGTCGGCGTCGCGCTCGACACGATGCGGCAGATGGAGTCGCAGATGATGATGCGGCGCTACGAAGGCTTCTTGCGGTAGTCGCTGCGGCGTGTCGAAAGCACCCGCCCTCGTAAGAAGTCCCTTCCCCTCTTGGTGCACTGTGAATGGCCGCCGGAGCCCGGCTTTGCCGGGCGGGAGGCGCAACTACGGCAAAGAAGGTTGGAACGAGGACTTCGAGCCGCCCGCTCCCTGGCCGTATGACGAGGCAGCTAGGCGCGCAAGGACGAGGCTCGTGGGGGAACCAGGGGTTCCCCCACACTGAGATGGGCGGTCTTAATTTGCTGCTCCTCGGACCGCAGGGCGCGGGCAAGGGGACCCAGGCCCGGCGGATCTCCGAGGAGTACGGCATTCCCCATATCGCCTCGGGCGACATCCTCCGCGACGAGATGGCCCGCTCGACCGAGCTCGGCCGCCGCGTCAAACCGATCTACGACGCCGGCGGGCTCGTTCCCGACCAGCTGATGATCGACATCATCCGCGACCGGCTCAGCCGGGGCGACACGCTGCCGGGCTTCGTCCTCGACGGCTTCCCTCGGACGCTGCCGCAGGCGCGCGCCCTCGACGACATGCTCGCCGAGATCGACCGGGAGCTCGTGCTCGTGCTCGAGCTGCAGGTTGACGACGCCGTCTCGCGCGAGCGGCTGCTGCGACGCGCCCGCGAAGAGGGACGCACCGACGACACGCCGCAGGCGATCGACGAGCGCCTGGCGCTCTACCACGAGAAGACCGAGCCGCTCGTCGCCTACTACCGGGCGCAAGGCAAGCTGGTGGGGATCCACGGCGAAAGGGAGATCGAAGAGGTGTATGCAGAGATCGAGCGGGTCCTCAACCAGACCGAGGTGATGATCAGATGATCATCCGCAAGTCGCCGGCCGAGATCGAGCTCATGGCGCGCTCGGGCGAGGTCGTCGCCGAGACGCTCGCGCTGCTCGAGGAGCGCATTCGCGCCGGCGTGACGACCGCCGAGCTGGACGCGGTCGCGGACGAGTACATCCGGTCGCGCGGCGGCGTGGCGACGTTCAAGGGCTACCGCGGCTATCCGGCGTCGATCTGCACATCTCCGAACGACGTGATCGTCCACGGGATCCCGGGGCCGTACGTCCTCGACGACGGAGACGTGCTCGCCGTCGACGTGGGCGTGACGCTGAACGGGTTCGTGGCCGACTCCGCGTACACGTTCGCGGTGGGCGACTCCTCCGTCGAGGCCGAGTCGCTGCTCGAGACCGGCCGGGCGGCGCTTGCGGCGGGGATCGAGCAGTGCCGCGCCGGCAACCGGCTCTCCGACATCTCCCACGCAATCCAGCAGTTAACGGAGGAGCAGGGCTTCTCGGTCGTCCGCGCGCTCGTCGGCCACGGCGTAGGCCGTGCGATGCACGAGGACCCGCAGATCCCCAACTTCGGCGATCCGGGGCGCGGCCCGCTGCTGCAGCCGGGCATGGTCTTCGCCATCGAGCCGATGATCACCGCCGGCGGCCCGGAGATCTTCATGCACGACGACCACTGGACGATTTCCACCGAAGACAGCTCACTTTCGGCGCACTTCGAGCACACGGTTGCGGTCACCGAAGACGGCCCGCGCATCCTCACGCGCGCGGCAAAGACCGCAGGAGCGGGTTTGCTACGATAGTCGTGCGGCGAGGTCCGTGTTCGGACGCGCCGTGGTTTGCTGTTCGAAACGCGCTCGCGTCGAGCGCGCTTTTTGTGAAGGGTCTCACGAAGGTTCGTGGCGAAGGAGGAGAAGATCGAAGTGGAGGGCGAGGTCGTCGAGGCGTTGCCCAGCACGATGTTCAGGGTGAAGGTCGATACCGGCCAGGACGTCCTGGCGACGATCTCCGGCAAGATGCGCAAGCACTACATTCGCATCCTTCCCGGGGACAAGGTCAAGGTCGAGCTCTCGGCGTACGACCTCTCCCGCGGTCGCATCACCTACCGCCACCGATGAGAAAGGGCACGAATGAAAGTCCGTCCGTCCGTCAAACCAATGTGCGAGCGCTGCCGCGTCATCAAGCGGCACGGCCGGGTGATGGTCATCTGCCCGAACCCGCGACACAAGCAGCGGCAGGGGTGAGGCACTAGATGGCACGCATCGCAGGCGTCAACCTTCCGACGCAGAAGCGGCTCGAGGTCGGGCTGACGTACATCTACGGGATCGGCCAGTCGACGGCGCGTCAGATCCTGGCCGAGCTGGGCCTGTCGCCGGACGAGAAGGTCCGCGATCTCACCGACGAGGAGATCACGAGGCTGCGGGCGCACATCGACGCGAACCTCCAGGTGGAGGGCGACCTGCGCCGCGAGCGTTCACAGGCGATCAAGCGCCTCTCCGAGATCGGCGCATACCGTGGCCTCCGCCACCGGCGCGGCCTTCCCACCCGCGGGCAGCGGACGAAGACGAACGCCCGTACCCGGAAGGGCCCGAAGAAGACCGTCGGCCGCGGGAAGAAGGGGAAGTAAGTGGCACCGCCTCGCAGGCAGGCGACCCGCGGTCGCACCCGGCGCCGTGCGCGCAAGAACATCGCCATCGGGCAGGCGCATATCAAGACGTCGTTCAACAACACGATCGTCACGCTCACCGACAAGGACGGGAACGTGATCGTCTGGGAGTCCGCCGGATCGGCCGGCTTCAAGGGCTCGCGGAAATCGACGCCGTTCGCCGCGCAGGTCACCGCCGACTCGTGCGCGCGAAAGGGCATGGAGCACGGCCTGCAGAAGGTCGAGGTGTTCGTCAAGGGACCCGGTTCGGGGCGCGAGACGGCGATCCGGTCGCTGCAGGCCGCCGGCCTCGAGATCCTCGGGGTCCGCGACGTGACGCCGCAGGCGCACAACGGCGTCCGGCCGAAGAAGCGGAGGCGCGTCTAGGTATGGCACGGGATCTCGGACCGAAGTGCCGCGTCTGCCGCCGGGAAGGCATGAAGCTCTTCCTCAAGGGTGAGCGCTGCCTGACCGAGAAGTGCGCGGTCGAGCGCCGCAGCTATCCACCGGGTGAGCACGGGCGTGGCCGCATCAAGCAGTCGGAGTACCTGCTGCAGTTGCGCGAGAAGCAGAAGGCGCGCCGGTACTACGGGCTGCTCGAGAAGCAATTCCGCAACTACTACGAAAAGGCCGCCCAGCGCTCGGGGATCACCGGTGAGAACCTGCTCCGGCTGCTGGAGACCCGCCTCGACAACGTCGTCTACCGGCTCGGCTTCGCGGCCTCACGAGCCCAGGCCCGCCAGTTGGTGCGCCACGGGCACTTCCTGGTGAACGGCCGCCGCGTCAACATCCCCAGCTACCAGGTCAAGCCCGGCGACGTCGTCCAGATGCGGGACGCCAGCCCCGCCCAGCAGGTCGTTCGTGACGCCACCGACCTGACGGCGTCGGTCGCGCCCTGGCTCGAGGCCGACCACGAAGGACTTACCGGGCGCGTGCTCAAACTCCCCGAGCGCGCCGAGATCGATACACCCGTCCAGGAACAGCTGATCGTCGAGCTCTACTCGAAGTAGCGCGCAGCGGCTGGGTCCGCTGCACTAGCAAGGAGAAAGGAACGCTTTGGCTACACGCACAAGTTTGATGGAGTTTCAGACCCCGCGCATCGTCCAGGAAGAGGTCGACGAGAACCGCGGGATCTTCGTGATCGAGCCCCTCGATCGCGGCTTCGGCTACACGTTCGGCAACTCGCTCCGCCGGGTGCTGCTCTCGTCGCTCGAAGGCGCGGCCGTGACCTCGGTCAAGATCGAAGGCGTGGCGCACGAGTTCACGACGCTTCCCGGCGTCGTCGAGGACGTCACGGACATCATCCTCAACCTCAAGAACCTCATCGTCCGGCTGCACGGCGAGGCGCCGGAGATCGAGGTGCACCTGCTGAAGAAGGGTGCCGGTGAGGTCACCGCCGGCGACATCGACGCACCGGCCGAGCTCGAGATCCTCAACCCCGAGCTCAGGATCGCGAGCCTGGCGGAGAAGGGCCGGCTCGAGATGACGATGACGATCGGCCGTGGACGCGGGTACGTGCCCGCCGAGCTGAACCGCGGCGAGCAGCACACGATCGGCGTCATCCCGGTCGACTCGATCTTCTCGCCCGTCCGCCGTGTCGCCTACGACGTGGAGGCGGCTCGCGTCGGCCAGCGCACCGATTACGACAAGCTGCGGCTCGACGTCACGACCGACGGGTCGATCGATCCGCGCGACTCGATCGGGCAGGCCGCCGAGATCCTGATCCGGCAGCTGGCGATCTTCACGGACCTCGACAAGATCGAGGGCCTCGGGGAGGGAGCCGGAGCGGAGGCAGTCTCGGAGTCGCCGCCGCCGCATCCGATGGAGAACTTCCCGATCGAGGAGCTCGAGCTAGGAGTCCGCTCGTACAACTGCCTCAAGCGCGTCGGGATCGACACGATCGGCGACCTGATGTCGAAGTCGGAGGCCGAGCTCTCGGCCATCCCCAACTTCGGCCGCAAGTCGATCGAAGAGGTCAAGGAGACGCTCTCCGCCCACGGGCTCACGCTCCGCGGCGAAGAGGCCGCCTAGATCAGATAGAGGACGAGGCTCGGTGCGCCACCATCGCTCAGGGAAGAAGCTAGGACGCGACTCGGCGCACCGCCGCGCCCTCTACGCGAATCTCGCGGGTGCGCTGATCGAGCACGGCCGTATCCGGACGACCGAGGCGAAGGCGAAGGCCGTCCGGCCGATCGCCGAGCAGATGATCACGCTCGGGCGGCGCGGCGACCTGCACGCGCGTCGACAGGCGATGGCGTATCTCCGCTCGCAGGAGGTCGTCCACAAGCTGTTCGCCGAAGTCGGCCCGCGGTTCGCCGAGCGCCCCGGCGGCTACTCGCGGATCGTCAAGGTCGGTCCCCGCCAGGGGGACGCGGCCGACATGGTCTACCTCGAGCTGGTCTGACTCCGAGGCGCCGGCCGGGCGCCATACGCTTTACGGATGGCGCTGGTCGGCGCGATCCTGCTCGCGCTCTACGTGGTTCCCTCGCCGTGGGACATCGTCGTGCTCATCGGCGGGATCGTGCTCGAGGTCGGCGAGACGATCTTCTGGTGGAAGCTCTCGCACCGCCGGAAGCCGAAGGTCGGCGTCGAGACGCTCGTCGGCACGTCTGCAACTGTCATCACCTCTTGCCGGCCCCGTGGCCAGGTCCGCGTCGCCGGCGAGATCTGGACGGCGACGTGCGCCGACGGCGCCGACCCGGGTGAGGTCGTTCGTGTCGTCGCGGTCGACGGCCTCGCGCTCGTCGTCACGCCCGGATGAGGATCAGGCTCGAGCTCGAGTACGACGGAACCGGGTTCCGCGGCTGGGCGGCGCAACCCGAGCACCGCACGGTCGAAGCAGTGTTGCGCGCCGCCCTCGACGCCGTCTTCCCCCGCTGGTCAACGCTGGGCGTCGCCGGGCGGACCGATACCGGCGTCCACGCCATTGGCCAGGTGGCCAGCGCCGAGATCGACGGCGGCCCGCCGGCAGCGCGGGCGGCGGAGGCGCTCAACACGCATCTCCCATCCGACGTAGCCGTGATCTCGGTCGAGGAGGCCGCACCGGACTTCCATGCCCGGCACTCGGCACGGTCACGAACGTACCGCTACCGAGTGTTCACGCGCCGCTCGCCGTCGCCGTTCGAGACGCACCGTAGCTGGTGGCATCCGCGGCCCGTGGACGAAGCCGGACTCTACCGCGCCGCACGACTGCTTCACGGAGAGCACGACTTCCGGGCGTTCACGCCGACCGACACGCAGCACGAGCGGTTCCTGCGCGTCGTGGAAGAGGCGCGCTGGGCACGCGACGGCGACTACCTCGACTTCTGGATCACCGCCGACAGCTTTCTTCGCCACATGGTTCGCACGCTGGTCGGCACCATGCTCGAGCGTCCGCCCGAAAGCCTCGAGCCGCTGCTGCAGGGCGCCGAGCGCCACGAGGCCGGGACAACTGCTCCGCCGTGGGGTCTCTATCTCGCGCGCGTGAAGTACTGAGCGCCGACGTAGCGGTAGAACGCGCGCAGGTCGGCGAGATCGGCCACTCGCCGGTCGCCGCGGTAGAGGGCGAGCGCGTCGCGTACGAGCGGGCGCCATTTGTCCGGTAGGCGACTCAATGCCCACTCGGCCGACGTCACCTTCGAGACCACGACGTCGCCGGTCTCGACGCTGTAGACGAGCCGGCAGAGGTTCAGCGTCGAGTAGACGGGATGGCGCTCGAGCATCCGCGTCAGCGCGAGCTCGTGGAACTCCTCGTCGAGCGCAGCGGTCAAATCCGACTCATCCGGGCGCGGATAGATATCCCGCGGGTCGCGTCCCTGCAGGAGGACGAACGCGCCGGCGTGGAGGTGCGCGCGCTCGAGCGCCCAGCCACCCCGGTCGCGGCTGGCGCCGCCGCGCCTGAAGACCCCCTCGGCGACGCCGTCCAGCCGTTGCGGCGGCATGGCCTGGACTTTCGCGAGCGGGATGTAGGAGCCGTCGACGAGCTGGCCGAGGGCGTGCTCGGTCGCCAGCCGGGCATGGAACCGGGCAAGCGCGTCCTCTTCCGCACTGCCCAGCTCGCCGTCGACGACGCAGTGGAAGTCGATGTCGGCGTAGTGCGGCTCGAATCCGGGGAACGCCACGGAACCCAGGAGGAGCAGGCAGACGAGGCGATTCCCAAGCGCGTCCGCCACGCCGTCGCGGAACCCTGCAGCGAGCGTCTGAACCTCGTCCGGCAACTGGTCGATCTCCACGCGCGGTGAGCATAGGGAGCCCGTCGATGCGTGGCTACGATCAAAGCGTGCGCTTCCCCGTGGTCCTTTTCGATCTCGACGGCACGCTGCTCGACTCCGGTTGGATGATCCTGGCCTCGATGCGCCATGCAACCCGTACCGTGCTCGAGCGCGAGATTCCAGAGGACGAGCTGCTGGCGAAGGTGGGCGGTTCGGGCCTCCGTGAGCAGATGCGCGCGTTCGACCCAGACCGCGTCGAAGATCTGGTTGCCGTCTACCGCGAGCACAACGAACCGCTGCACCAAAACGTCGTCGCGTGTGCGGGCGTCCTGCCGCTCCTCGATCGCCTGCGCGCCGAAGGGCGCCGCCTCGGCGTCGTGACGGCGAAACGACAGGCGACCGTCGCGCTGGCCGCCCACGCGCTGCCGTTCCTCGACCGGCTGGACGTGATCGTCGGGTGGGACGACACCGAGCGTCACAAGCCGCACCCGGACCCGATCCTCCGCGCGCTGGATCAGGTCGACGCGGTCCCGGAGGACGCCGCATATGTCGGCGACTCGCCGTTCGACATCGCTGCGGCGCGCGCTGCGGACGTCTTCGCGGTCGCCGTTACCTGGGGCCGGATCCATTCGAGCGAGCTCCTCGAGGCCGAGGAGCCGGACGCGGTCGTCGACACGCCGGAGGAGCTCCATGCCGTCCTCTGAGGTCGCCGAGCGCGTCACTCGGCTCCGCGAGGAGCTGGACCACCACCTCTACCGCTACCACGTCCTCGACGACCCGGAGATCTCCGACGCCGACTACGACCGGCTCTACGACGAGCTCCGCCGGCTCGAGGACGAGCATCCGGAGCTCCAGGACGCCAACTCGCCGACGATGCGGGTCGGCGCCACCCCCTCGGACAGGTTCCGCAAGGTCGAGCACCTGCAGCCGATGGGTTCGCTGGAAAAGGTGACGACCGGGGAAGAACTTCAGAAGTGGGTGGACGACGTGCGCAAGCGGCTCGACTCGGACGAGCCGGTCGCCTACGTGACTGAGCCGAAGATCGACGGATCGGCCGTCTCGCTCGTCTACGAAAACGGAGTCTTCACGCGCGGAGCGACGCGCGGAGACGGTCTCCGCGGCGAAGACATCACCGTGAATCTCCGCACGATCAAGGCGATCCCGCTTCGCCTCCGGACGCATGACGGCGAGACGCCGCCCGCGCGGCTCGAGGTTCGCGGTGAGGTCTACATGCCGCTCTCTTCGTTCAACCGCCTCAACGAGCGGCTCGCGGCGGAGGGCAAAAAGACCGCGCCGAATCCGCGCAATGCCGCGGCAGGCTCGCTTCGGCAGCTCAATTCCAGGATCACCGCGGAGCGAGATCTGTCGATCTGGGTGTACGGCTTCGGCGCCCTGGAAGGCGTGTCCTTCGAGGGCCAGTTCCAGGCGCTCGAGTGGCTCCGCGACCACGGTTTCCGCACGAATCCCTACTCCGAGCGTCACCACGAGGTCGAGGCCGTCGCGCGGATCTGCCGCGAGTGGGAGACCCGCCGCACGGAGCTCGACTACGAGATCGACGGCATCGTGATCAAGGTGGATTCGCTCGACCAGCAGGGACGCCTGGGGGCCCTCCACGGCCGCCCTCGCTGGGCGCGCGCGTTCAAGTGGGCGCCGATGACCGCCCAGACGAAGCTCGAGAAGATCCACATCCGGGTCGGCCGCACGGGCGCCCTCAATCCGTGGGCTCAGCTCGCGCCGGTCGAGGTCAGCGGCGTCACGGTCACGAGCGCGACGCTCCACAACGAGGACGACATCAACCGCAAAGACATCCGCGAGGGCGACACGGTCATCGTTCAGCGCGCCGGCGACGTGATCCCGCAGGTGGTCGGGCCGGTGCTGCCGCACGCGAAAGGGACGAGGCCGTTCCGCATGCCGGAGCGGTGCCCGCTCTGCGGCGCCGAGATCGTCAAGCCGGAGAGCGAGGTCATGCACCGGTGCCCGAACCGCGCGTGTCCGTCCCGCGGCCTCGAGACGCTCATCCACTGGGTACAGGCGGCGATGGACATCGAGGGCGTCGGCGAGCAGTTCGTGCGCCGCTTCTGGGACGATGGGCTCCTCCGGTCGATGCCGGACCTCTACCGCATGACAGCGGAGCAACTCGCGGAGCACGAGGGCTACGGAGAGATCTCCGCCCGAAATGCGGTGGAGTCGATCGAGCGGTCGAAGGAGCAGCCGTTTCGACGGGTTCTCCTCGGCCTGAACATTCCGCAGGTTGGCTGGGTCACCGCCCAGAACCTCGTTCGCCATTTCGGCTCGATCGATCGGCTGATGGCGGCGACCCAGGAGGAGATCATGGAGGTGGAGGGCGTCGGCCCCGACCGCGCCGAGGCAATCGCGGAGTGGTTCTCCGACGGCGAGAACCGCCGCCTCGTCCAGGAGCTCCGCGACCTGGGACTGCAGTTCGAGGCCGGTCCCGAGGATCGGCCCGTCGAAGGCCCGCTCACCGGGAACACGTACGTCATAACGGGCACGCTCGAGGGCTTCTCGCGCGAGGAGGCGAAGACGGCGCTCGAGGCGCTCGGCGCGAAGGTCACCGACTCCGTCTCGAAGAAGACGTCGGGCGTGATCGCCGGTGAGAGTCCGGGCTCGAAGCTCGAGAAGGCTCGCCGCGCAGGCGTGCCTGTCCTCGCCGAGTCGGACCTCGGCAAGCTGCTCGGGCGCTCCTAGCGAACGACGGCTAGAAGCTCCGGCAGCTCGCCCGGCTGACGCTGAAGGCGTGGCGGGACTTGTTCTTCCACGTCAACCCGCCTCAGCGCCGTTCAACCTCGCTATCCGGCCTTGGCGAGAACCGTGACAAACCGGTCCTGCGCGAGCCGCGCCTGCCAGGCGTTGATCGGCGATCCGTTGTTGATGATCGCGAACGCGTAGCGGCCCTTCACGAAGCCGGCGAGAGCGGAAGAGACGAACGTCGTCCCGGTCTTGGCGAGCACGTGACCTCTCGTCACCGGGGCGAGGAGGCGGCCGGCGAGCGTTCCGTTGCGGCCCGCGACGGCGAGAGAGCCGACGAACGGCTTGCGCATGGCGGAGTTCTCCCAGGCGGCCGCGAGCAGCTCAACGAGCGTCCTGGCCGTCAACCGGTCGAGCTTCGAGAGCCCGGAGCCGTCGACGAGCCTGTCCCCTGCAAGAGAGATGCCGTCGGTCTTCAAGAGCTCCCGGATCACGGTCGTCCCCGCGGGCGAGGAACCCCCGTCCCCGTGCAGTGCACCGAGCTCCTTGAGGATCATCTCGGCCGTGAAGTTGTCGCTCTCCTGCGCCATGAACCGCAGGATCTTCCAGAGGGGCGCCGAGTGCGTGCTCGCGAGCACGGTGCCGGCGCCGTTCGTCGTCCGCCGCGCCGCCTTGGCCGGTCCGGCCACGCGGACGCCCGCGCCTTTCAACGCCTGCTTCAACTCGGCAGCCGCGGCGGCGGCCGGCCAGCGCGTCACGTGGCCCTGGAAGATCGCCCGGTCGGCGATGAGGGCCGAAAGCGGCGGGCACTCAGTCATGTAGTACGAGGACTTCCAGCCGGCGACCATGCGTCGCCGGTCGAAGAACGATTCGTCTCCGAGCACTCGCCCCTGGATGCGCCGGATGCCGAGCGCCCGCACCCTCCTTGCCAGGGCGCGAAGCTGCCAGTACGAGAGCGTCGGATCGCCGTAGCCGCGGAGGATGACGTCGCCGCGCCAGACCGCGCCCGTACGTCGCCCCTCGCCGAGCAGTTCCGTGTGGAAGCGGAACGTCGGTCCGAGCGTGCTCAGGGCTCCGTACATGACCGTCAGCTTCTCCACGGAGGCGGGATGGAGCGGTCGTATGGCGTTGTGGGCGTACACGACGGCTCCGGAGCGCAGGTCGACCGCGTAGGCGCCTGTACGCGCCGAGGAGATGCCGGGCCCGGAGAGCGCGCGCCCCAGCCGCTGCGCCAGTGCGTTGCTGTTCGCCGACGGCGCGGCGCTCGCGGCCGGGACGAGCAGTCCGACGGCCAGAAGGAGGAGTAGCGCGTGGCGGCGCACACACATATTTTTCGCGTTGGGCCCGGACGTCGTCAACGCCGAACCCGCCGGAGCGGCCTCGGCATCGCTGCATCAGAGCTCAAGTCGCGAGGGAGACGGCTCGTCCGTCTCCGGAGCCGCTACCTCTCCCTCGCAAATCGAGACCTTACGCACACGGCGCGGAATCTTACGGGCAGGGCTGCTGCGCGGGCTCGACCGGCTGCAAGTCGCGCGCGTGAACGCGAAGCGCTGCGAGCCGATCGCGGAGGCGGGCGAGCTGCGCATCCGTCTTGGCCAGCTGGCGCGCCAGCTTGGAGAGCTCCCGAACGCGCTCCGCGTCTCCCTCCTCAAGCTCGGCGGCGGCCTCGCCGATCCGGCGGTGGATCCGCCACCGCTCCGCCTCGAGCGCGAGCGCCTCGGCGTACCCGTCGGTCAACGTCCGCTCGACCTCGTCGGGCTGCGCCGGGGTGCCGATCAGCTCTTCGATTCGGTCAAGCAGAACGCCCCCCATCGCGCTCCCATTATCGGTGACGGGCACGGCCTGCACATGGGCCGAACGGCCTATCTTCGCGGTCTCGTGGACCTAACGAGGTCGGGTTACGCGAGGCCGCTTCGCACTGCGAAAACGGCAGCCTGAATGCGGTTCTCGATCTGCAGCTTGACGAGGATGTTGGAGATGTGGTTCTTCACGGTCTTGGGGCTGATCGTCAGCTCGCGCGCGATCTCCGCGTTGTCCTTGCCGTTTGCGATCAGCCGCAGCACGTCGACCTCGCGATCGGAGAGCTCGGAGCGAATGGCCTCGGCCGCCTTTGGCACGGTGTTCGTGGCCCGCACGCGCTGCAGGACCTTCGCCGCGATCTGCGGGGAGATGAGCGACTCGCCGACGGCGGCAGCGTTGATGCCGCGCACGAGCTCGTGGATCGATGCGTCCTTGAGCAGATACCCGCAGGCTCCGGCCAGGATGGCGTCCATCACGTCGCCGTCGTCGTCCGAGATCGTGAGCACGAGGACGCGCGTCAGCGGCGCTTCGCGCGCGATCCGCTGGGTCGCCTCGACGCCGGCGATGCCGGGCATGTTCAGGTCCATTAACACGACCTCGGGAGCGAGCTCCCGGACCAGGCCGAGCGCCTCGGCGCCGTCGCCTGCCTCACCGACGACGTGAATTCCCTGCTCCTCGAGGAGATTGCGTAGACCCGTCCGAAAGAGACCGTGGTCATCCACGATCAGCACCCGGATGCTGCCTTTCTCGGCCCCGTCCTCGTGGCCGGGGGTTGTATTGAGCGTCTCGCTCATCAATCGCCCGTCCCCCGATCAGGTTTGGGGAAGTCTACCCACGCGCGGCCACGTCCGAACCCGTCACGAGTGCAGCGTGATCGTCACCGTCTTGACGCCCCACTGGATCGCCTGCGCGTTTGTCGGGAACCACACGTCGATCCGGTTTCCTTTGATCGCGCCCCCGGTGTCCGCCGCCACGCCTTCACCGTAGCCGGGAATCGTCATTCGTGTTCCCATCGGGATCACGGTCGGATCAACGGCCACGACTCCCGGTCCGACCGGCAGTCCGCTCGACGTGTGGCCGGGGAGCGAATAGGCCGTGGCGATCACGGTCAAGCGCCGTCCCGCCGTGCCGGCGCCGGCTGGGCTCGGTGTCTTCGCCGGAGCAAGGTTCGCCGGGGGCTGCGGGGCCGGGGCCGGCGGGGGCGGCGGCGCCGCTGCGGCCGCCGCCGCTGCGGCCGCCGCCGACCGCCGCTCGGCCGCGCGGGCTTGTGCGTCCAGCGAGGAGATCTGGTTATCGTCCAGTCGCTTCTGCGAAGAGAGGTTCTGGACGTACGCGGCGCGCTGCGCCTGCGAGGACTCGAGGGCGGATGCGGCGGCCTCTGCCTGCGAGCGAAGCGCTTCCAGGCGCGATTCGCGCCGGGCGAGCGACTGCGAGAGCGTGCCGAGCCTGCGGCGGGCTGTCATCGCCTGAGCCGCGACCTGGCGGTCGAGCTCGGCGATGCTGTTCACGCGGTCGAGGCGCGTAACGGCATCCTCGAAGGACGCCGCTCCGAGGATCACTGCCAGCGGATCGACGTCGTCTCCCTCCTCATAGAGGGCTCGCACCCGCTCCTCGACGTTTCGCTCCGCCGACGCATATGACCGGCGCGCCAGGCGGAGGCGGAATCGGACGCCGGCCCGCTCGCTCCGGACGGCCGCCTGCTGCGCCGCCAATGTCGAGACCTGGGAGCGCGCCGTGGCGAGCTGGCTCTCGAGTGCATAGAGCTGCAGCAGCGCCGCATGCGACTCCGCGGCGAGCCGCGACGACTCGTTTCGAAGCTGGTCGGCGCGCGCCCGCAACTCGGACGCCCGATCGGCGCCGCCGACACCGGCGGCTACGCCCGCCGTAACGACGCTGAGAATGGCGACGAGAATTCGCGCCGCGCAGGTCGGCCTGGCCGCGCGCACGTGCGGGACGCTACCAAATACCCCGCGATTGCCTTTTGTAAAGATCTTTTAAATTTGGCTCAGATTCGTTTGCGAATGGCACTTGCGCCTATCCGACGTCCCTGCTAGGGTGCCGCGCTTGTGACGCACCGGAGCCTGCTCCGGCGCCCGTCCGGACAACGTCGAACCGGAAAGAAGTGGCGGGCGTCGATCCTTATTCTCGCGCTGCCGAGTGTTCTACTCGGAGCGTCTCAAACGCATGCCGAATCGGCCGCAATCCAGGCCAAACAGGCGCAGGTCCAGAGCGTTCTCGGCCAGATCCAGCAGCTGGACGGGAACCTCGAAGTCGCAATTCAGGCGTACGATTCGGCGACGGCGCGACTGCAGCAGGTGCGCTCAGACCTGCAGGTGAATACGCGTCACCTGCACATCGCGAAGGCGGCCCTGCACCGCTCGCAGCAGACGCTCCGGCAGCGGCTTGTGACGCTTTACACGTCGACTGACGACCAGTCGACACTGGGCGTGCTGCTCGGGTCGACAAGCCTCGACGATTTGATCAACCGCCTGGAGACGGTCAACCGCGTTTCGGACGAAGACTCGACGGTACTGAAGCAGGTCACGACCGCTCGCAACGAGGTGCAGCACCGCCAGATGCTCCTCCGTCGCGCTCGGGCGCGCGCACAGCAGCTCGTTGCCGAACGAGCAGCGCAGAAGCAGTCGATCGAGCAGCAGCTGGCCGAGCGTCGCCAGCTCGTGTCATCGATCCGGAGCGAGATTCAGCGCATGAAGGTCGAGGAAGCGAGGCGCCAGGCCGAGCTCGCCCGCGAGGCGCGCGAGCGCGCGGCCGCAGCCGCAACTGCTTCCTCGTTTGCGTCGCACGCGGATAGCAGCTCATCCAGCGGCTCGAGCTCCTCCTCGTCCGGCACGAGCAGCAGTTCGAGTTCGAGTTCGAGCTCGTCCTCGTCCTCGTCCTCTCCTGCACCCGGCGTCACCGCGCCCAGCCGGAGCTCGGTTGTGGCGATCGCGATGCGCTATCTCGGCGTCCCCTACGTCTGGGGTGGGGCAAGCCCGTCGGGCTTCGACTGCTCGGGCCTCGTCATGTACGTATTCGCGCAAGTCGGCGTGTCCCTGCCGCACGGATCCGTAGCGCAGTACGGCTACGGCGTGCCTGTCTCTCGAGGCGACCTGCAGCCCGGAGACCTCGTGTTCTTCTACGACCTAGGCCACGTCGGCATTTACGTCGGCGGGGGTCAATTCATCCACGCACCGCACACCGGCGACGTCGTGAAGATCTCATCGTTGTCCGGCTATTACGACTCCGTCTACGTCGGCGCGAGGCGCATCTAGCGACACGGGGGAAACCGGGTTTCCCCCGTTTGGCCCCTCCTTAAATAGACGCGTTTCTCGCGAAGTGGCGGAGGCCGGCCAAGCCGGCCTCCGCCCGTAAAAGGCTCCGCGATCTTTCGCTGCTTGTGACAGCAATTGCTTTTACTTGTGACAGAGCGGCTTTTCGCCGCTGGGGCGCGGACGCACGCCTCGCCGTGGCCTCGACTACGACGGGTAGAGCTGGTCGATCTCGGCGGCGAAGTGCTCCTCGATCACGCGTCGCCGCACCTTCATCGTCGGCGTCAGCTCCTCGTGATCGAGCGAGAAGTCGCGCGGGAGCACCGCGAAGCGCTTGATCTGCTCGAACGGGGCGAGCTCGCCGTTCACCTCGTCGATCGTGCGTTGTAGCTCGGCCACGAGTCGCTCGTCGGTTATGGCCTCTTGCGCCGTCTTCTCGTCCTCCGCCGCCCAGCGCTCGGCCTCGGCTTCGTCAAGCGTCAGCAGCGCGACGAGGTAGGGACGCCGGTCGCCGACGACGACCGCGTGTGAGACAAGCTTCGTGCGCTTGAGCGCAACCTCCAGGTTCTGCGGCGAGACGTTCTTGCCCCCGGCGGTGACGATGATGTCCTTCTTCCGGTCGGTGATGGTGAGGAAGCCGTCCTCGTCGAGGTGACCGACGTCGCCCGAGTGCAGCCAGCCGTCGTCGTCGACGATCGCGCGCGTTGCCTGCTCGTCCTTGAGGTACCCGGCGAAGATGGTCGGACCTCGGATCAGGATCTCGCCGTCCTCGGCGATCTTCAGCTCGAAGCCCGGCAACGCTGGACCGACCGTGCCGAACTTGACGTGGTCGAGACGGTTGACGGAGCAAGCCGTCGTGCACTCGGTCAGGCCGTACCCCTCGAGGATCACGATGTCGAGGGCGTGGAAGAACTCGGCGATGTCGGCGCCGAGCGGTGCAGCGCCGGAGATCGCGAACCGCAGGCGTCCGCCGAGGCGCTCCTTCACTTTCGAGTAGACGAGGCGGTCGGCCAGCCGGTGCTGCAAGGCGAGACGCGTGGGAACCGGTCTGTTTGCGCGTCGTAGCGCGCCGACGCGGTAGCCGACGCCGAGGGCCCAGTCGACGAGTCTGCGCTTCGACCCCGTTGCGGTGTCGAACTGCGCCTTCACCGCGGCGTGGACCTTCTCGAAGAGCCGCGGCGAACTCGGAAGGATCGTCGGGCGGACGTGCGGGAGAACGTCGCCGACCGCATACGGATCGGGACAGAAGGCGACGGTGAAGCCGGCGTGGGGCCCCAGCAGGCTCATACATCGCCCGAAGTTGTGCGCGAGCGGCAGCCAGAGCAGCAGCACGTCGTCGCTCGTGACGAACTGCTCGAGGCGGTCGACCGTCGCGGCCATCTCGTAGTAGTTGCGATGGCGGATGACGCACGCCTTGGGCGGCCCGGTCGTCCCCGACGTATAGATGTATGTGAAAGGGTCGTCTTCCCGCACCGCCGCCTCGGCCGACGGGAGGGCTTCCGGGTGAGCCGCCCGGTGCTCGCGTCCACGCTCCTCGAGCTCGAGAATCTCGTCGAATGTCGCCAGGTGACGAAGCCGCGGTAGCGATCCGCATGCGCGGACGCGCTCGCGGAGCTCTTCGTCTTCGACAAATGCCGCGACGGCCTCCGCGTGGTCGAGCAGGTACCGGCACTCCTGGCCGCTGCTCGTCGGGTAGATGGCTGCGGAGACCGCGCCCACGAGCGCAAGCGAGAAGTCGAGCAGCGTCCACTCGAGCCGCGTCCGCCCGATGATCGCGACGACGTCGCCGTGGCCAACCCCGGCTGCGAGCAGGCCGCATGCGAGGTCGTCCACGCGCCTCGATGCCTCCTCCCACGAGACATCCCGCCAGCCGGCTTCGGTCTCGATCGCGTAGGCGGGCGTGGGGCGCCCGGCTGCATGCGCGTCCCGCCACAGGCGGCCGATCGTTCGGTGCCCGTGTGCGGGCTCCGCGGCCCGCTGCGGCGCGGACGCGACCTCGGTCACGGCGGAAGCTTATCCGGCGCCTGCTCGGCTCCGGCGCGACGAAAAGGGAATGCGCGCCGCACGTGGAACTTGGGTGGTCCCGGTAGGCTTGCTTTCGCGGCAATGCGGACGATTTGGAACGGATCCATCAGCTTCGGCCTGGTCAGCATCCCGGTCGGGCTCGCGCCTGCGACGAAACCCAAGGCGCGGCAGTCGGACGTCTCGTTCAGAACCCTCCACCGCGAGTGCAGGACCCCGATCAGGCAGAAGCGCTGGTGCCCGACGCACGAGCGTGAGGTCGGGCCGGACGAGATCGTCAAGGGCTGGGAGGTCGCGAAGGGTCAGTTCGTGATCGTGGAGGACGCCGACCTCGAGGCGATCGAGCGGCAGAGCGACTCACGCTCGATCGAGATCACCCAGTTCGTCAACCTCGCCGAGGTCGATCCGGTCTACTTCGACCGCACGTACTTCCTCGTTCCGGGGCCTGCCCCGGCGCAACGGCGCCCGTACGTGCTGCTTCTCGACGCCATGCGAGACATGGACGTCGCGGCCCTTGGCCGGATGGTGATCCGCGGAAGCGAGTACATCTGCCTCATCCGGCCCAAGGACGACGCGCTCGCGCTCGAGACGCTGTTCGTCTCCGAGGACGTCTACTCGCAAGCGGAGATCAGCGAGGCGGTGGGCGAGACGGATGTCCAGGGGCCCGAGCTCGATCTCGCGCGGCAGGTGATCGAGAGCCTCGTCGGCGAGTTCGACGGTCAGGCGCTGACGAGCCAGTACCGGCAGGATCTGCGCCGCATGCTCGAGGCGAAGCTCGCCGGTGAGGAGATCGCGCAGCCGGAGCCCGTCGAAGAGGCGCCGGTCATCGATCTCATGGAAGCGCTGAAGGCCAGCGTGGCCGACGCGCAGAGCCGGCGTCCGGCAGGCGACGAGTCGAAGCCGAAGCGCCCGGCTGGCCGCCGCAAGGCCGCCGCGAAGTAGCGTTTACGTCGCCTTTTGCGCCGGCGCCCGCAGCGCCTGGAGCTGCGCCTGGAAGAGCGTCTTGTCGATCTTGCCCTGGTAGATGGGGACGCCCTCGTCGATACAGACGCGAATCACTTCCTGACGGTCGATCCCGAGCTCCTTGGACAGTTCCTCAGGCGTCAGGTGGTTCGCCATGATGCTCCCTTCGATCGTCGTCGGCAACGAAAAAGCCCGCCGGCATGACGCGCGACGGGCTCACCAGATTCGGCTGTCTCTTTCGAGAACCAATGCCAGGACAGGATAGTCCACGCGCGCTTCTTCGGGCAACGCGCATCGCCGGGCTGGACGAGCGTTATGCCGACATCAAGGGCGTCAGACTCCGCTACTTCATCTCGGACGGCTCGGGAGCGCCGCTCGTGCTCCTGCACGGGCTCGGCGGGGCCGCGTGCAACTGGACGGCCGTCGTCGAGTCTTTGAGCGCAGCCTGCCCGTTACTCGTACCCGAGCTGCCCGGCCACGGCGGCTCGTCGCCGCTTCCGGCCTGCCCGACGCTCGACCCGATCGCCGACCGCCTCCTGCTGCTCGCGCAACGGGAGGGCCTCGGTCCGGCCGTCTTCGCGGGCCATTCGCTAGGCGCGCTCATCGCGCTGCGCCTCGCGCGCCGGTCGCCGTCCAGTGCCCTGGGCGTGGTGCTCGCGGGGGCAGCGGGCATTTCGTCGGCGAGCATCCGGGCGAAGAAGGCGCTGGCGATCACGTCGTTCGTGCAGCCGGGTCGCCACCTCGCGCCCCATCGAGAAGCGATCGCCCGCCGCCCGGCTCTGCGTCGCGCGATCCTCTTCTGGGGATCGCCGGATACCGATGCGCTCGAGCCGGGTGCGGCGGAGCGGTTCCTGATCGGCCCGGCGCTCCACCGCGATACGGCGTCCGCGGCCAAAGCCCTCGTAGCCGACGACGTGCGAGAGCACCTGGGCGGCGTCCGGTGCCCATGCCTCGTCCTGTGGGGCGCCCGGGACAGCCAGGTGGGGATCGCCGACGCGATCGACTACGCCCGCCGCCTGAGGGCGCCGCTGCGCACGATCGCCGACTGCGGGCACCTGCTGATCGGGGAACGGCCGGACGTTTGCGCGGCGGCCCTCGAGAGCTTTGCTGCGTCCGTCTCGCCGTAGGCCCGCCCGGCGGGCTTGCGCCGAGCCGCGCCAGACCGGACAATCCCTCAGGGAGAGAAACGTGACCGGGCCGCAAACGTCGGAGGAGGCGCTCCGCGAGAGCGAGGAGCGCTTCCAGCGCGCGTTCCAGTACTCGCCGGTCGGAATGGGGATCGTCGCGCTGGACGGCCGGTTCGTGCGCGTCAACCCCGCGCTCTGCCGGATCGGCGGCTACAGCCAGGACGAGCTCCTGAGCCGGAGGTTCGAGGACGTCGTCCCGGCCGACGAGCTCGAGATCCACCGCGACGAGGTACGGAAGCTCCTGCGCGGCGAGAGCGAGAGCTACGAGCGCGAGGTGCGCTACCGGCACAAGCTCGGCCACGACGTCTGGGTGCGGTTCACGGTCTCGCCGATCCGCGGGCCGGACGGAGAGGTCGTCCACCTGCTCGGCCAGGCGGAGGACATCTCCGCGCGGCGTGAGGCCGAGCACCGGCTCCGGCAGGCCGAGCGGCTCGAGGCCGTTGGCAGGCTGGCCGGCGGGATTGCCCACGAGTTCAACAACCTGCTCGCCGTCATCGGCGGCTTTGCGAGGCACGCGCTCGAGGCGACAACCGCGCAGCCTCTGCGGCGGGACCTGACGGAGATCGTCGGCGCGACCGACCGCGCAGTGGAGATTGCCGGTCAGCTGCTCGCGTTCAGCCGGGAAGAGACGTCACGGCCGACCGTGCTCGACGTCAACGGCGTCGTGCGGGGCGTCGAGCCGATGCTGCGCACCCTCATTCGCGAGGACATCGAGCTCGTCGCCTCCACTACCGGCGAGCCATGCATCGTCCGCGTCGACCGGGCGCAGCTGGAACGCGTGATCGTCAACCTCGTCGTCAACGCGCGCGATGCGATCCGCGGCCCAGGTCGCATCGAGATCGCCGCGCACATTCTCGGGCCGGACGCGGTTGCGGCGCTCGAGCCTCAGCTCCCGGCCGGGGCCTGCGTCGCGCTGTCCGTTTCCGATACGGGCGGCGGTATCCCGCCCGACGCGCGAGAGCGGCTTTTCGACCCCTTCTTCACGACGAAGGAGCAGGGTGAGGGCACCGGCCTCGGCCTGTCGATCGTCTACGGGATCGTCGAGCAGTTCGGCGGCGGCGTCGACGTCCAGAGCGAGCCGGGGGAGGGCGCGACGTTCACCGTCTACCTGCCGTGCGTCTCCGAGGAGCCGGAGCATCCGCCCGATCCGGATCATGTCCGAGCGGGCCGGACGCCGCCGCCACCCGGCGGGACCGAGACGGTGCTCGTCGTGGAGGACGAGGACGCGCTCCGCTCGCTGGTCGAGCTCATCCTCACGGAGGCGGGGTATCGCGTCCTCGCGGCGGGGAACGGCGAGGAGGCGCTGGCGCTGCTCGCGGAGCACCGCACCGTCGACCTCGTGCTGACGGACTCGATCATGCCGCGCGTATCCGGAGCCGAGCTCATCCGGCGGCTGCAGAGCATCCGGCCGCAGCCGCGCGTGATCCAGATGACCGGGTACAGAGAGCTCGGCAGGGAGAACGAGGACGTGATTACGAAGCCGTTCGAGCCCGAAGCATTGCTGCAGCGAGTTCGCGACGTCCTCGATCGGCCGCCTCCTGCATAAGGGGTCAAGCTCGGCGGCTGAGGGCTGGCCCTCCGCCCGCCGAGCTATCCCTACGCTTCTATCGGGGTGCCCAGATTTGAACTGGGGACCTCTCCGACCCGAACGGAGCGCGCTACCAGGCTGCGCCACACCCCGGCGGTCTGCCCAAGCGTAGCGGCTCCTGTCCTACGCCGAGAGCCGGCCTTCGCCAGTATTCCGCCGTGACCGAGGCGTCGCCCGACCTGGTACGAGAGCTCGAGAATGTCGTCGAGGGCGAGGTTCGGTTCGATCCCGGGAGCCGAGCGCTGTACGCGCACGACCTCTCGATCTACCGACAGGTTCCGATCGGCGTCGTGGTGCCGCGGACGGTCGAAGACGTCATCGCGACGGTGAACGTCTGCCGAGGCTATGAGGCTCCAGTCCTCCCGCGCGGCGGCGGCACGAGCCTCGTCGGGCAGTGCACGAACGTCGCCGTCGTCGTCGACTGCTCGAAGTACCTGAATCGGATTCTCGAGCTCGACCCGGAAGAGAAGCTTGCGGTCGTCGAGCCCGGCGTCGTCTGCGACCGGCTGCGCGACGCCGCCGCGCCGCACAGCCTCACGTACGGCCCCGATCCGGCGACGCATGCCTGGTGCACGCTCGGCGGGATGATCGGGAACAACTCCTGCGGCGTCCACTCCGTCCTCACCGAGCTCTACGGCCAGGGGCCGCGCACGTCGGACCAGGTCGAGAAGCTCGAGGTCCTCACCTACGACGGTCACCGCTTCTCGGTCGGTGCCACGACGGAGGAGGAGCTGAAGGCGATCGTCGCGGGCGGCGGGCCGAAGGCCGAGCTCTACGGCCGGCTCCGTGCGATCCGCGACCGCTACGGTGAGCTCGTCCGCGAGCGGTTTCCGGACATTCCCCGGCGCGTTTCCGGCTACAGCCTCGACGAGCTGCTTCCCGAGCGCGGTTTTCACGTCGGACGGGCGCTCGTCGGCACGGAAGGAACCTGTGCCTTCGTGTTGGAAGCCTCGGTGCGGCTCGTCGAGAGCCCGCCGGCCCGCGCACTGGCCGTCATCGGCTACCCGGACCACTTCGTTGCAGCCGACGACGTCCTCGACATCCTCGACCACAAGCCGGTCGGGCTCGAAGGCTTCGACGTGAGCGCGACCGACACGATGGAAGGGCTCGGGCTGCTGCGTCGCGAGCGCGCCCTCCTGCCCGACGGCGGCGCCTGGCTGCTGGCGGAGTTCGGCGGCGGCGACGCGGATCACGCGCGCGAGCAGGCGGAGCGGCTCCTCGAGCGCTGCCGCAACCGGCCCGGGATCACCGGGGCCCGCGTCTTCATCGACGCCCGTGAGCAGGCGGCGGTCTGGCTCGTCCGCGAGTCGGCGCTGGGCGCGAGTCGCATCCCGCGCACGTTCGAGACGTGGCCCTCGTTCGAGGACGCGGCCGTGCACCCGGCGAAGCTCGGCGCCTACCTGCGCGACTTCGCCGCGTTGCTCGATCGTCACGGCTACCGGTGCGTCTACTTCGGCCACTACGGCCAGGGCTGCGTCCACTGCCGCATCAACTTCGACCTGCGGACACGCGACGGGCTCGAGGTCTTCAAACGCTTCCTCGACGAGGCGTCCGAGCTCGTCGTCACGTACGGCGGCTCGCTGTCGGGCGAGCACGGCGACGGCCAGGCGCACGCTCACCACCTTTCCACGATGTACGGAGACGAGCTGGTGGAGGGCTTCCGCGAGTTCAAGGCGGCGTGGGACCCCGGCAACAAGATGAACCCGGGGAAGGTCATCGACGCGGATCCGGTCGACACGAACCTGCGCCTCGGGCCCGACCAGCCGCGGCGGAGCGTCCGCACGTACTTCCGCTTCCACGAGGACGCCGGCAGCTTCGCGGCGGCGACCGAGCGCTGCTTCGGCATGGGCCGGTGCCGCCGCACGGAGGGCGGGACGATGTGCCCGAGCTACATGGTCACGCGCGAGGAGCAGCACTCGACGCGAGGCAGGGCGCACCTGCTCTTCGAGCTGATGCGCGGCGAGGTCATCGGGCGAAACGGCTGGCGCGACGAGTCCGTCAAGGAGGCGCTGGGCCTCTGCCTGTCATGCAAGGGATGCAAGGCGGAGTGCCCGGTCCACGTGGACGTGGCCACCTACAAGGCCGAATTCCTCGCGCACTACTACGAGCGCCGACTCAGGCCGCCGGCGGCGTACGCGCTCGGGCTCGTGCACTGGTGGAGCCGGGCGGGCACTCGGACGCGGACGCTCGCGAACACGTTCACGCAGGCACCGGGCCTGGCCGGCGCCGCGAGATCACTCCTCGGCCTCGCACCCGAGCGCGCCCTGCCGCGCTTCTCCAGGCAGACGTTCCGCGACTGGTTCCGCGGTCGCACACGTCGGAGCGAGGGCCCGCCCGTGGTGCTCTGGGCGGACACGTTCACCAACCTTTTCCGGCCGGAGGTCGGCATCGCGGCAGTGGAGCTCCTGGAGGCGGCCGGCTTCGGCGTCCGGCTTCCTGAGCGTCCGCTCTGCTGCGGACGGCCGCTCTACGACTTCGGGATGCTGAAGCTCGCCCGCCGCGAGCTCCGCGCCTGCCTGGACGGCCTCGCCGCGGAGCTCAGCGACGGCCTACCGGTCGTGGCGCTCGAGCCCAGCTGCCTCTCCGTCTTCAAGGACGAACTGCTCAACCTGCTCGGCGACGACGACCGCGCGCGGCGGCTGTCCGAGCAGACGTTCCTGCTCACCGACTTCCTGGAGCGCGAGGCGCCTGCCTTCGTCGAGCGACTCAGCGGCGAGGGAACGGCCCTGATCCACGGCCACTGTCACCAGAAGGCCCTCCTCGGCATGGAATCCGAATTCCGGACGCTCGAGCAGCTCGGCTTCGACGTGCAGGTACTCGATGCCGGCTGCTGCGGCCTCGCGGGCTCGTTCGGCTACGAGGCCGACCACTACGAGGTCTCGATGGCGTGCGGCGAACGAGTCCTGTTTCCGGCTGTTCGAGCCGCTGGCGGCCGCACGGTCGTCGTCGCCGATGGGTACAGCTGCCGCGAGCAGATCGCTCACGGAACGGGCCGTCAGGCGCTGCACGTGGCCCAGGTGCTCCGGGGCGCTCTCTGACCGCCCCGCGCCGGGCTATCCTCAAATCGGTGTCCGACCGCCTCCGCGTCGCCTGCGTCCAGATGACGAGCCGGGCGGACAAGGCCGCGAACCTCGAGCAGGCCGAACGGCTCGTCGCGCGCGCCGCCTCCGGCGGCGCCGACGTCGTCGTGCTCCCGGAGAAGTGGAACGCGATCGGCGGCGCGGAGACCCTGCACGCCGCCGCCGAGCAGCTCGACGGCGGAGAGTCGGTCGAGGCGATGTCGTCGTGGGCGCGGAGGCATGGCATCACGCTGGTCGGCGGCTCGATCACGGAGCGCCGCGACGGGCGCGAGAAGCTCTCGAATACCTGCCTCGTCCTCGACCCCCAGGGCTCGACGCTGGCCGTGTACCGCAAGATCCATCTGTTCGACGTCGAGGTCGGCGGCCTCGTCTACCGCGAGTCGGAGGCAGAGGAGGCCGGAGACGAGGCCGTCTGCGTGGAGGCCGAAGGCTGGCAGCTGGGGCTCTCGATCTGTTACGACCTCCGCTTCCCCGAGCTCTACCGGATCCTCGCGCTCGAGGGCGCCGAGCTGCTGACGGTTCCGGCGAACTTCACCCTCTATACGGGCAAGGACCACTGGCACGTGCTGCTTCGCTGTCGGGCGATCGAGAACCAGTCCTACGTCGCGGCGGCCGCCCAGATCGGCGAGACGCGCCCCGGAAGGCCGAGCTACGGACGCTCGCTGATCGCCGACCCATGGGGCATCGTCGTCGCCCAGGCCTCCGACGAGACGACGGTAATCGTGGCCGAGGTCGACCGCGCGCGGCTGCTCGATGTCCGCGAGCGCCTGCCGTCCCTCGCGAGCCGGCAGCCGAGCGCCTACCGCTGGCCCACTCCGGTGTGACCCTGAAAGCCGTCCTCTTCGACGTCGACTTCACCCTGGTCCGGCCTGGGCCGGAGCTGGGCCCGGACGGATACGTCCGGCTCGCGCGCCGTCATGGTCTCGAGCTGGACGCGTCGAGCTATGCGGAGGCACGCGCCAAGGCGCTCGAAACGTTGCGGCGGCACCCTGAGCTCCTGCACGACGAAGAGATCTGGATCGCATTCAGCGAGCGGATCGTGCGCGGCATGGGCGGCAACTCCGATGCCGCGCGGCAGATCGCGGTCGAGATCGAGCGCGCTTGGGAGGTGTCCGAGAACTTCGATCTCTACGAGGACGTTGTGCCCGTGCTCGACGAGCTCCGTCGGAACGGGCTCAAGATCGGCCTGGTCTCGAACGGCGCACGCGAGATCGACGAGTTCGTTCGTCATCACGGGCTCACGGTGGACGCCGCCGTCGGGTCGCGCACGCACGGAAAGGTGAAGCCCGATCCCTCGATCTTCCTGGCCGCGCTCGAGCGCCTTGGCGTCGCCGCCGAGGAGACGATCATGGTCGGCGACACACTCGAGGACGACATCGAGGGCGCCCGTGCGGTCGGGATTCGCGCCATGCTGATCGACCGCGAAGGCCAGCACCCGGACATCGCCGGCAGGCTGACCGACCTGTACGCGCTCCCGGAAGCCCTCGGGTTGCAAGTGTGAGGGCGCTCCGCTCGATTCGGACGCTCCTCCCGATGCCGAGCGGGCAAGGCGTGCTCTTCTGGTGGCTCGGCCTCGGCGCCTTCGGCCTTGCCTTCTCGATCACGACCACCGCCGCCTACCTTCCGCCGCTGCTCGGGCGCTTCACCGACTCGACGTCGCTTATCGCCGCGGTGCTCGCGGCAGAGGGGATCTTCGCGATTGCGCTGCCGCTCGTGATCGGGCCCTGGAGCGACACCTTCCAGACGCCGATCGGTCGGCGCCGGCCCTTCATGGCCGCCGCGTTGCCGCCCATGGCCTTCTGCCTGGTGTTGATGGCGTTCATGCCGAACTTCTGGCTGACGGCGCTCGTCGTCTTCGCGTTCTTCTTCGCGTACTACCTGTACGAGCCGCCGTACCGCGGCCTGTACCCCGACCTGCTGCCGCAGTGGACCTACGGCCGGGCGCAGAGCGTCCAGCACGCGCTCCGCGGGCTGGCCCTCGGCGGCGCGCTTGTGGGCGGGGGGTTCCTCTTCCACGTGTGGTCGCCCTCGCCGTTCCTGCTCGCCTCGGTCGTGACGACGCTGTCGTGCGGAAGTTGCGTCGTGTTCGTGCGCGAGCGCGGCGGCGCCACCCGCGTGTTCCGAGGTGTCCGCGCCTATCTGGCGTCCAACCTGGCGATCGTTCGAACCGAGGTCGACGTCCGGCGGTTCCTGATCGCCAACGCCGCCTGGGAGGGCAGCTTCGCCGCGGCGAGGACATTCGTCGTCCTCTACGTCACTCGCGGCCTGAACCAGTCCGGGGACGTCGCCGCCACCTTGCTTACCGTCGTCGCCGCCGGCTACCTGGTCGCGGCCCTGGGCTCGGGGCCGCTCGGCGACCGCTTCGGGCTCGCCCGGGTGATCGCGCTCGCGTCGGTCGTCTACGGAGGTGGGTACATCGCCGCGGGCGTGGCTCAGCAGTGGCACGACTGGTACCTGGCGGTCATCTTCCCGGTGGCGGCCGCAGGCGGAACGGTGATGACGCTGGCGTGGGGGCTCCTGTTCAAGCTGATGCCGTCCCAGCAGCGCGGCGCGATCGCCGGGCTGGCGACGACGACCAAGGGCTTCGGCCTCATCGTCGGCCCGCTAACCGCGGGAGTCGCGATCGACGTCCTCGCCCCGTACCTGCAGGCGACCCAGGGCTACCAGGTGCTGTGGCCGATCTGCGGCGTTCCGATCCTGCTCGTGATCCCGCTCGTCCGCAGCCTCATTCGGGTCGAGCCGGTCGGCAAGCGCGAGCCGGAACCGGTTCTGCCGTAAGCAGGGTCACCTCGATTGGATAGTCTCCAGGAGACTATGCTCCTGGGAGCGGCCATCCTTGCAGCAGCGCTCGCCCTGCCGGCAACCGCCACCGCCGCGCCGCCACCGCCCGCACAGCGCTGCGGGGCGCCCGACCGCGCGGCGAACACCCTCACGCTGCGCACGGCCGACGGTGTTCGGCTCGACGCCGCGCAGGTCGGCGAGGGCCCGAAGGGCGTCGTCCTCGTCCACGAGTCCGGCGGCAAGGCGCTGTGCGGCTGGTGGCCATTCGCCGTCCGGCTGGCGGACCAGGGCTTCCACGTGCTGCTCTTCGACCTCCGCTGCTTCGGCTTCTCGGCGTGCCCGCGTGGTGTGAAGCGGTCGAACTACGTAGCGGACGTCGCCGCCGCAGCTGCGAAGCTCCGCGCGCTCGGCGCCGCGTCGGTCGAGGTCGTCGGGGCGTCGATGGGTGGGTCGATCGCGCTCGTCTCGGGCGTCCGCGTCGCGAAGGTGGCGGCCGTGACCGACCTGTCTGGCGACGAGCTGTCGGCTCCGTTCGGCCGCAAGGGTCATCGGCTCACGGCCAACCAGGCGGCGCGACGCATCCGGCTACCGGTCCTCTTCGCCGTTGCCAGGGCGGATCCGTACGTTCGGGTCTCCTCGGTGCGCTCGCTCTACCGTCATGTCCATGCGCGGGGGAAAGCGCTGAGCATCCTCCCGGCGACCGAGGGACACGGTTGGGATCTGCTGCAGCGCCAGGACGGCTCGTGGTCGGCGTTCGCCGGCAGGCTGATCCGTTTCCTGCAGGCGCATGTCCGCCTCCCGTCGCTCGACGGATGCGTCCGCGCCGGCAGCGACACCCGCATCGTCCGGGTCGCCGCAGGCCGCAAGGACTCGATCCGCGCCGCCGTCCTCGGAGGGGGAACTGCCGGCCTCGTGCTCTCGAACCAGAGCGACCGCAACCTCTGCTCGTGGCTTCCGTTCGCCCGAACGCTGACCGCGGGCGGTTACCGCGTTCTGCTCTACGACTACGCGCGCGCGAGTGCTGACGTGGAGGCGGCGGCCGCCGCTGCCGAGCTGCGCCGTCTCGGCGCACGCTCGGTCACCCTCGTCGGCGCGTCCGAAGGCGCCAAGGCGTCGATCATCGCCGCCGCGCGGCCGGCGACGCCGGTCGACGGCGTCGTCAGTCTCTCGGCGGAGCGATATCTCGGCGGCACGGACGTGCTGCCGTCCGCGCGGAAGCTCTCCCGGCCTGCGCTCTTCGTGACCGCACGGGACGACCCGTACTCGCAGAGCGACACGCCCCAGCTCTACGCCGCCTGCCCCGCGCTGCAGAAGCGCCTCGTGGTCGTGCCGGGCGACGCCCACGGCGTCGACCTCCTGACCGGCCCGACGGCCGATCCGGTTCACGACGCGATCCTTGCCTTTCTCGCGGCGCGCACGTGACCGCCGACAAGCTGTCGGCCTCCGACCTCGCGGTGCTCGGGCTGCTCGCGTACTCGGAGGGTGAGCGCTCCGGCTACGACCTCTGGCGGCTTGCTGACCGCAGCGTCGGTCTGATCTGGGCCCCCGCGAGGAGCCAGATCTACAAGGTGCTGACGCGGCTGGCGGCGCTCGGCCTGACGAGCACGAGGACGGTGGAGCAGGCGGAACGTCCCGACAAGCAGCTGCATCGGCTCACTGAGGACGGCCGCCGCGCGCTCGAGCTGTGGCTCGGCGAGGTGGAGCCGGAGGAAGAGCCCGACGTCGACCTCCTCAAGATCTTCTTCGGCCGCTACGCCCCCGCGGGCGCCGCGCTCGCGCAGGCGAAGGCGTACCGCGACCGGTTCGCAGCCGACTACGACCGCTACCGCGAGCTCGATCGGACGCTCTCGCGCTCGGAGCGCAACAGGTTTCCGCTTCGGGTCCTCGATCTCGGCCTGCGCCGTGCCGGAGCGGCGAAGGGATGGGCCGGCGAGCTGGTCGGCGAGCTCGAGGGCGGCGGACGGGAGTAGAGTCCGCCGGATGGAAACGCCGGCCTGGAACCTGCGAGGGACCGTGCTGATCGCGTGCAACTGCGATTACGGGTGCCCCTGCAACTTCAACGCGCTCCCCACGAAGGGCTACTGCGAGGGCGGGTGGACGTGGCACGTCGAGACCGGCCGCTACGGCGAGACGGCGCTCGACGGGCTCAACTTCAGCGTCTACGTGAAGTGGCCGGGACCGATTCACGAGGGGAACGGCCATGCTTTGATCCTCCTGGACGAGCGGGCGGACGGGATGCAGCGGCAGGCGATCGAGACCCTGATCGACGGCGGCGCCGGCGGCCCCTGGGGCGTGCTGGGCTGGACGTGGCCCACCATCGACGGACCGCATGCGGCCAGCTACGAGCTCGAGCTCGACGGCGTGAACACGCGACTTCGTGCCGGCGAGTGGCTCGAGCTCGCGATGGAGCCGATCCGCAACCCTGTCTCCGGCGCCGAGGTCCGTCCCGGCGCCGTCTTGCCCCAGGGCATCATCCTCAAGCGTCCCGACTTTGGCTCGTCGAAGCAGTTCCAGGTGAGGAACGGGATCGAGCTCGACTACCCGGACCACTACACGGCCGTCGGCCCGTTCGAGTACTCGGGCCCGGCCTGAGA
>Ga0075424_100000105_pt1 | contig 50448 bp, 64 predicted proteins | sample SoiMethybrSBSTD3_FD_75301 | JGI IMG/M metagenome (GOLD analysis project Ga0075424, IMG submission 75301) | Bulk soil microbial communities from a Populus tree surrounding site in Tennessee, USA - Soil MetaG P. TD hybrid SBSTD3 | ecosystem: Environmental > Terrestrial > Soil > Tree plantation...
GACCAGTTGGCGTCCGCGCCGGCCGGCCAATCCGCGCCCGTCCACGCGACGTGAAAGTGCATCGGCCCCGTGGCCGGATCATCGAGCGTGAGGTTCGCGAGGTTCGGCGGCCCGGCCCAATAGGAGTTGGCGAGCGTGAAGTAGGCCGACGCCACGCCCTCGGTCGAGACGTCCTTGGTCCTCCAGTTGATGAGCCGGCTGGAGTCGCCATTCGCGAGATCGAGCTGCGTCGGGTTGGCCGCGAGCGCCGCGCCGGCATGGGCGGTCCAGCTCCCGCCGCCGTCCGTCGAGTGCTCGAAGATGGAGAGCAGCTCGGGATGAAGCGCGGGCGTGGCCGTGCCGTCGCGCTGGAACGTGAAGCCGTGCGCCACGCCGCTCACACGGCTCCACGCGGGCGCGGCCCCGAAGAAGCCCTCGTTGATGACCGGCGCGGGCACCTGCGTCGTGCCGATCGCGCGCGAGGCGACGGGCCAGTCGAGCGGGTTGCTCGATGTGTAGCCCGAGCCCGGAATGCCAACGAGGGTGAATCGGACCGCCACGTCGTACGTGATGCCGAAGCGCGCAACGTTCGCGGCGATCGCCCCGCCCACGGGGTTCGCGGCCGCCGTTGCGATGCGGACCCAGAGGTCGCCCGCGTAGCGGCTCTTGGCCCAGAGTTCGATCTGCTCGCCGCCGGTGAGGCCGCCCACGGTCGTGTAGTTCGCCGTGAGCAGGCTGACGTCCCCGGCCGGCGCGCCGATCACGAGGCTGTCGAGCGTGGGGAAGGCCGCCGTCCCGATCGCCGACGCGCCGCCGCCGTCCGACTCGTAGAGCACCCCCGCCGAGGCCAGCTCCACCGCGTACGGCCGATAACTCCAGCGCTCCGCGCCCACCTCGCCGAGATGGTAGACGTACGCCCACTTCCCGAAGACGAACTCGACCTCCCGCCGGTCCGGCCGATAGCACGCGAAGCCGTAGGTCGGATCAGTCAGCGTCGCCAGCTCCGAGGGCGCGGGGCCGCCGAGGTCGAGGGGCAGCCCGAGATCCTCCGAGAGCCCGCCCACCGAACGGCGCGGCCCCTCGCCGGACCAGAAGTATTCGACGCCGCCGACCGTCACCGAGAGTCGGCTGGCGAGGATGCCGAAGAAGCGGTCCAGCGGCCTGATCCCGAACGTGGCGCGGTCGTAGCCCTCGATCACGGCGCGCGAGCTGGGCTTGCTGACCGTGAGCACCTGCCCCGCCTCCGCGCAGCGGAGCACCGGGTCGCCGCGCGTCCCCGCGATGAAGTAGTGCTCGGGGAGGAAGATCAGCTCCCCCGGCTTCGAGATCCGCACGACCTCGGCGCGGTTGTCGTCCCCCGCGTTCTCGCTGCCGTAGCCCCAACCGACGAGGTAGTTGAGGTAGGTCATCACGCCCCGGAAGAACACGTCGACGGGCGTCGGCGGCACCGTGGGGAGGTAGAGGTCCGCTTGCAGATTGACAATCGTGCCCGCACCCGGATCGTAGACCCGCGTGACCCTGCGCTTGCTGTAGATCGGCTCGTCGTGCGCGATGACGAGCCGGTCGTTGAAGTCGGCCGCGAGCACGCGCGGGAAGGCGTTGTCGGCCGCAAGCGTCCAGACCACCCCCACCAGCGAGACCACCGTGCCGTCCGCGCTGGAGAGGTAGAGCGTCACGTCGCGCGTGACCGTGTCGTACGTAATCACCGCGCCGATGCCTTCGCTGCGAATCGGGAAGATTCCGACGATCGCGTCGTGCGCGAGATCGTTCACGAGCCCTAGGCCGCCGCGCAGCTCCGCGCCGCCCTGCCGGAGATGCACGTTCCGGAGATCCCGGTACGCCGCCGACTCGGCGACGGCCGTCCCGCTGTAGCGGTCCAGCCCCCCACCGAAGGGCAGCGGCAGCTTGGTGCGGAGGCCCATGCTCAGACCATCGCGATCGTGGAGGTCTTGTAGCCGCCGCCGCTCTGGCGGATACGCACCTTGAGGTTCGAGCCCGCTTCGTCGAGGTAGAAGGTGATCTGGCTGTTCGCGATGTCGGCATCGACCGGCGCGGCGTTCTTCGCGCCGATCTTCACGAGCCCATTGAGCCGGACATGGTCGTTTGGTCCCTGCTGATCGACCGCGTCCGCCAGCCCCACGCCGGCAATGAGCAGCGGGTGAATCCGGAGCCCCACGTCCTTCTGGAGCCCCGAGCCCCCGGTGAGCTGCGCCGGCCCGACGCGGTAGTGCACCGTCTCCGCCGCCAGTGTGTGCCCCGTCGAGATCACGATGCCGGGCGAGTCGAAGTCGTAGTAGGGCACCCCGCCCGGATGGCGGCCCAGCTCGTTCATGCCGCCCTGCCATGACACCTGCTCGCCCGCGCCCCCGAGCCACGGCAGCGAGATGGATTTGGCCGCCACCGCCTGCGCCTGCACCTCCCCGGCGTTCGTGCGGCGAAACAGCACGAGCGGCCCGAGCCCCGCCATGTCGATCTGATACGCCTCGACCGACAGCCCCATTTGGAAGCGGTGGCTGCGCCAATCCACGAACGGCCCGCCGCCGTACGTCTCCTGCCATTCGCCGGTGCGGGCGTTGAGCGGGTCCCACATGCGGTTGTCGGGGAAGTCGCCACCTGTGCCGAAGATGATGCCCTTGACCTTGATGCCCCAGAACTGCTGCGCCCGGAACAGATACGCTCCGTCCGTGATGCGATTCTCGAAGCTGCACATCTCGATCACGAGCGGCCCGGTGTTGGCGTCGTTCGCGAGGAAGGCATCCATGCACCACTCGGGGTCGAAGCGCCCGCCGAAGGTCTTGTGTGTTGCCATGCCGCCTGCGCCGCCCATGCCGTCGATCCAGACTTGCCGGAGGCACAGCTCCGAGTTGGTGCCGACGTCGAACGTCGGCTCCGCCGCGCCTGAGATGCGGATGGCGTTCTCGCAGACCGAGAGCGAGTTCTCGTAGGCTTGGAAGCCACCGTTCAAGCAGTTGATGCCGGCGAACCATGAGTTGCATTGGTTGTCGCGGATCGTCTGTCGCTTCGCGTTCGAGTTGGGGCCGATGCGGATGCCCGAGCCCTTGTTCTCGCCGATCAGCGATTGAATACCCACGACTGCCGCGACTGCCGCGACCGTGAGCGTGCCGTGCGTGGCGTCGGTGACTGTGGCGATCGTCGTGTCGAGCGCGCGGTTCACGCCGCCCGCGACCGCGCCCGCCTTGAGAATGCGGATGCGCTTCCCCACGTCGCCGGCCGTGAGCGTCGTCACGCCGGTCACCGTGAAGTTCACCGAGCCCGCGCCCACCGAGATGAAGGCGAAGCGCAGGAAGCTGTCGCCGTTGAACAGCAGGCAGTGCTCGACGTGATGGTACTCCTGATTCTGGATGGTGGCATAACGACAGATGTCGACCGCCTGACAGTCGGTGTTGAAGGCGTTGAACACCTTGCAGTACGTGATCGAGCAGATCGACCCGATGCCGAGATTGATCCCCGTGTCGACGTTGTTATAGTCCCGCGTGCCGTAGCCGCTCAGCAGGAACCCCGTGCCCGCCTCGTGGCCGACGCGATTGATCGTGATGTTGAGCCCCGTCACGCGGCACTTGCGGCAGCGATCGAGCACGAACGGGAAGCCGCCAGCCGCCCCGTTGTAGAGGATCTCGGGCACGCCGTCGTCGTAGCCCGCCTTCAGGCCGCTGTCAATCTCGACTTGGAAGCGCCCGGAGAGCACGAGCGTTCCACAGAGGAACTTCCGCCGAGGCAGTGGGCGGAGCACCGCGTTGTTCGGGATCGCCGCAAGGCAGGCGTTGAACGCCGCCGTGTCATCCGTGACGCCATCGCCGACCACGCCCCAATGTTCGAGGTAGAAGACCGTGACGGTCTTGTTGTTGGTGAATTTGACCGTCCCACCTAACGAGAGATCGAAGTGCTTCTGGAGGCTGGCGTCGAACTCGCCGTTGATGTCGATATTGACGCCGACGTTCGGCTGAAGGACTGCGTTGTCGGTGAGGGTGAGATGATTGCTGAACGACATGTTGGCGTCGACGCGGTAGAGCCCCGCGTTCACTTCGCCACGTCCCACGGTCGCGGCGGCCGTGTCCATGTCGATCAGTGCCTGACGATCGTTATGTGCGCCGTCGCCCCATGCGCCCTTCGAGGAGGCACGCACGAGCGGACCCGCCCCGCCGGTGACGCCATCGTTCAGCCACCGCGCCAAGACGGCATCGCGCCGCTGGATGAAGCCGGTCTGCCGATTCCACGCCAGCTCCTCGCCGACCGGCGCGGTGTAGAACGCATCGCGCGCGGCCGTGGTCGCGAAGGCCCGCATCGCGGAGCCTTGCGCCTGCGGATCTTCCCAGCCGGTGTTGGTCGCGTTACGAATCCGGAGCCGTGGCGGCGAGACCGAGGTGTCGTACCAGCCCTTGTCCGCGCCGATCGCGCCGGGGTCGATCGCCTGACGAATGCTGAAGGGATGCAGGGCATCGAGGCCCGTTATGTTGCGGTGTTCCATATCGTCGGTGGTGGGTTGCCCTGTCGGGTCACGTTGACGGATGGAGCCGCCGGTGCCGGCGGCGCAGTGACGGGATCTCCGGCCACTGTGATGTTCTCGATGTCGTCCGCCCGAGCCCACGTCGTCACGGGCCGGTCTTCAGCCATTGTCCGCCTCCTTCCGCGCCGCGTGCGGCGGCCGCGTGAATCGTGAGGTCATCGGGATCGAGCGCTCGACGTGCAACTTCCATCCCTCCAAGAGCCCCGTCTCCTCGTTCGCGAGCTGGCCTAACGCCTTGTCGCGCTCGGTCGGGTCGATGCCGCGCGCCGCGTTGACGAGCCACATGGCGAGGTCCACCACGAGCAGCTCGTCGTGCGGGGCCGGGATCTCCGTCGCCGTCGCGCCGTCCGTGGCGAGGTACGCCTTCGGCATGAGCGCGTAGTAGACGCGGATCTCGTTCACGAGCGCGAGATCCGCGCCGACGCCCTTGAGGATCTGGTGGCGCAGCGTGGCGCGCGGCGCGTCCTCGGCGTTGAGGTCGCCTAACGGGACGATGGCGATGTTGGTGCCGATCGCCGGCCCGCCGCCCGAGATGGCGTTGACCTCGACGCGCTGGATCTGCTCCGGCGTGGGCACCGGATCGGCGATGTCGGCGAGGTCCACGCGATCGCCCGAGGCGTGGTCGACGTTCGCCGTCGAGACGACGCCGTAGTAGTCCTGATTCGCGTCGGTCGCGACGAGCACGAGCTGCTGCTGCCGGACGCCGATGCGCCGGAACATCGACGCCCGCGACTTCGGGTACGTCTTCGTGAACTCGCTCACGCGCTCGATCGCGAGATCGGCGATGGCATCGCAGGTCAGCATCAGGCCGCCGGAGCGAGGTGCGCGGCGATCAACGCCGGCACGTTGAAGGTGCGCGGAGCCCCGTAGCGATACACGCGGGGCGTGGTCTCATGTTCGAGGAACGCGGCAAAGAGCTGCGCCCAATGATCGCGCCCCGCCTCGATGACGCCGCGCTCGTCGGCCCGCCGGTCCTTGAGCGCGAAGTACATGGCCGTCTCGTGCACGAGCAGATCGTCGAACTGCGTCGGCCAGAGCGCGGTGATCGGCGTGTCGATCGTGGCCGGCTTGGGGAAGATTTGCGAGTAGAACACCGTGAGCGCGTTGGCGGCGACCGGCCCCGGTGCGTACGCGGGGATGGGCCGATAGACCTGCGTCAGCGACCAGACCGCCGGCCGTGAGGCGTCTGCCTGCAAGTCGTTGCGCGGCACGACGATCACTTCCTGCCCCGCCGGGTTCTCGATGTACCACACCAGCTCCGCGTCCGCCGGTCGCGCCCAGCCTGCGCCGGCATAGACGACCGCCGCCTGCGCGCCGAAGAACTCCGGGTTGAGCCGCGCGGCATAGGCCCAGCAGCCACGCGCCGCGCGCGTCACGACGTCGAGCATCTCCGCGTCGGGCGCGATCTGGAGCGGCTTGTTGAGCCCGGAGAAGCCGAGCGCCGCGAGGACGATGTCACGAGGGCTGCTCACGGGGGCCACACGTCGCGGGTGAGGAACACTTGGCCGGTCAGCCGGTTGATGACGTCATCGAGGTAGGTCTGCTCGGCCGCCGCCGCGATCTGTGCGAAGACCCCCACGTCGATCGGCGGCGCGCTGGAGTCCATCGAGCCCCGCCGCGCCATGAACAGCGCGAGGTTCTCGACGCACGCCAGCTCCGCCGCGTCGGGCACGGGCAGCACGTCGGCGGCCGTCGCCAGCTCGACCGGCAAAGGCACGTACGCGATCCCGATGGAGCCGAGCCCCGTCCAGAGACTCGCGGGCGAGCGAAGGAACAGCGTGTCGCCGATCTGCCACGCCGCCGCCACGGGCGCGTTCCACGCATCCTTGGTCTGGGCGTTGAGCAGAGCGATTGGGTAATTCTGCTGCGGGTTGGACGTCGCGGGGTCGATCGCCATGACCGACGCGATGTAGCGATTCGCCGGGAGCGCGATCCCGGCGTCGTGATTCGCCAACGGCAGGTTGGTGAGCAACTGGACGCGCAGCGCCTCGGGGTCGATCGCGGTGATCTTCCCGTGGAGCGCCCGCACGTAGTCCGACAAGAAGCGGCGCGCCATCCGTACCGGCACCCGCTTCTCGTCGAACGACGCATGGCGATCGCGCGCCTTGTCGAGAACGGTTCCCGTCAAGATCGCCATGAGCGCCTCCTACTTCTTCGCCTGCTTTTTGGCGGCCTTCTTCACCGCCTTGAGCACGTCCTCCTTCAGCACCGTGCCACCCGCCCCGGAGCCCTCGATCTCGCCGAGATCCACGCCGAGCGCGTCGGCCTCGTCTTCCAACTCGGCCTTGGTCATCGACTCGTAATCCGTCTCGGCCCCGTTCTCCCCGTTTCCCCCGTTCCCCTCCTCCCCACCCACGCCCTTCGGCACGCCCTGCCGTGGACCCGTGCCGCTCGACTCGACCGCGACGTGGCGGTTCGGCTTGGTCGGCGTCTTCCCGCCCGGCTCGCCCGGCCCCGAGGAGATGTCCAGCCCCTTCTCGTCGGCGATCGTCTTCATCTGCGCGTCGACGTCCGCCTGAATCGCGTCGGCGTCCGCGAGCCGGTTGTTCTCCTCCTGCCGGCGCAGCATCCGACCGATCTGCTCGCGGTGCACCTTGTCGAGATCCGCGCGCTGGCCCGCCAGCTCACGGTGCCGACCGAGCAGCGCCGCGATCTCGTCGAGCACGTCGGCGCGGCCCTGCCCTTTGATCCCGCGCTCGACCTCTTGGAAGATGCGGAGTGCATCGTCTCGCGCGCCGCCGTCCCGCGCCAGCTCCGCCTCGTACAGCGAGTCGAAGAAGGTCGGGTTCTCGGCGAGGATGTCGCGCAGATCGTCGATGGAGACCGTGCCCCCGTCCGTCGCCTCGCCGCGCGTGTTGCCCGGCGTGACGTCGTTCACCACGCGGACCCCGTGCTCCGTGTTCCGCTTGGCGATGTTGGTGGGGCCGGTGTCGGGGATCGCACCGCGCACGCGCACGCCGAAGACGCTCGCGCCGCCCTGCTCCTCCCGCACCGCCTTGTCGTACTCCGCGTCGCCGATCACCCGGCGGCCGAAGCCCTTGTTGCCTACCGTCATGGGAAAGTCCTCCCGTCGTTAGGTCGTTATGAGCTGCTCCACCAGCCGAGCGAGCAGTCTCTTATCCGACAAGCACTTACGGCAATATCAACTTGCCACGGCCGCCACTGCTACCTCCCGGCCCAACGAGGAGCCGGCCGCGCATCTCGCGGCGGTAGTGCGCGCGGCCATCCGTAGCGAGGTACTGGTTGAAGTTGGCGGCCGCGACGCGCCGCCGTTCTTCGTCCGAGGCCGCGACGAGCCGCTCCTCCACGACCTGATCGCCCTCGCCCCGACGCCAGTGAGCGTCGCGCGCGCGGAAGTCTTCGAGGATGGTCGTCTCGTACTCGTCCGGCCCGGGGTTCACGAGCATCAGGCCGCTCGGGTCCGGGCCGATGTATTCCTCGATCTGGGCGAAGCCCTGTAGGAGCAGCTTGCCTAACAACACGTTGCGCGGATTGGGGATGCTGCGGCGCTCCTCCATCGCAAGGATCGCCTCCCCGCGCCGCTGGCGTTCATCCGTGCGACGCACGGCTCCGAGCCGCCACCGGCCACTCACCCGATAGCGGATCTCCCGCTCCGGGCGCATGACCGTGCCGCCATGTTCGTCGACGACAGGCATCTCGTTCACGCTCTCGACCCACCGGCCGAAGTAGATCAGCTCGACCGTGGGGTCGATGTCGCGCAGTGCAGCCATGAGCAGGAGAGGCGCATCGCGCCCCTCCATGCTCTCGATCTGCACGAGCCGCTGGTAGCTCACGGGCTGCTCCTATAGACCCGAGCCCGCCACCGCACGGTCACGAGAACGTCGTCCATCACCGCACCGGCGTCCGTCGTGAGGTAAATGTCGATCGTGTCCGTCGCGAGGCCGAAGCGGGCGTTGGTCGCGAGGACCGCTCCCGCTGCCGGCGCGTTGCCGACGCCAATACCCGGCGCGAACGTCGCGCCTAACGCCGTTACGCCGCTCACGCGCACGTCCACGCGCGCGGCCGCGTTGGCTGTGCGAGCCCACGCGGTCACGCTCAGGATCTCGAACTTGACGCCCGGGGTGTAGCGCCCGAACGCCACGCCAGCCTGCGAGATCGGCGTGAGTTCCTTCTGGAACTCGAACCGCCGGACCGCGATCTCACTGGATGGCGAGATGTCGTTGTCTCGAACGACGCTCACTGAAACCTCCTCGTTAGGGTGAGAAGGCTCAGTAGTTGAACTTGCGCGTCAGTCCCTCGATGCGGAAATTGCGCCGGGGCATGATGCACGCGAGCTGCTCGTACAGCTTGCCGAAGGCGAAGTACGCATCTTTGCGGCCGACGTTGTCGGTCACGAGGTTCCAGATCGACCCGCCGCGCGCGATCCACTGCCACGTCCCGAGGGTGAAGCGCCGCCACGTCGAGGTGTTGAGCCCGAAGGCCACCTGCGGCGGGAGCTTGCGCGCCGTCCGGAAGGGAATGGTGCGGTCGCCTAACAGGATCGACAGCGAGCCCTTCCCGCCCGTGTAGTTGCGCGGGTCGTTCAGGTTGCGATCCTGCTTCATGTCCTGCCAGTAGCCGATCGGCGCGTGGGGGGACATGACGAGCGCGTTGATCTTGGACGTGGTCGACGTCGACGTCACCGCGTCCGTGATGATCAGCAGGTCTTCGGTCAGGTTGCCGTTGTACGGCGCGACCGAAGCGTCGATGACACGGGCGTTGAACTGCCGGTTGCCCGCGCGCGTGACGTTGTTGTACGTGGCGAGGATGGAGCCGTTGTCCACGGCCGCCAAGAGCCCCGCCAGCTCGCGATCAACGCCGCCGTTCTGCGAGCTGACGCCCGCTTGGTCACCGGCGAAGATGTAGTCGGAGTCGGCGATGGCCGCCTGAAGGGCCGGGTCCATCGTCGTCGAGAGCGCGCCGGCCGTCTCGTCGATGTTGTCGACCGAGGCCGCCTGCGTGGTGCCGGCGTTTTTGATGACCGCACCGGCTGCCGTGGCGGAGAAGACGATCGTCTCGCCCTCTTGGAACTGGAGCCACGCATCCTCATACCCCGTGACGCCTAACGCGCGATCGACCGTGAGCGCCGTGACCACGCGGCCACCGGCGACCCAGCCCACCTTCACGCGCGCTTTGATGCCTGCGCCGAAGCCGATGTACATGCGGTCCATCTCGGCCACGACCCGCTCCTTCGTGTCGGGGAGGGCGCGCTCCATGTAGTTGATGAAGCTGCCCTCGTCGCCGACCACCTTCTCCATCACGTCGCCGGACATCTCGACCACGCCCATGATCTTCTTCAGGAAGATGCGCGACTCGATCGCGCGCACGACCTGCGGGACCGGGATGTAGTCGTTCTCGGCTCGGGCACCGGCCGCGCCCGCGAGGCGAAGGTAATGCGCCATCGAGACGTACTTGCCGCCGGTCGTCTCGTCCGTCTGGATGTTGAAGTCCGTTTTGAACATGTCCATCAGCTCGGACTCGACCACGATGTCGCGGATCAGCGGGTCCGAGTAGATGATCTTCATGAGCGTGTCGAGGCTCGTCGTCGTCGTCGTCACGCCCGCAACGAAGGGCATGGCGAGCGCCGGGTGTGCCCCGACGATCATCGCGGCGAGGGACGCCCCGACCAAGAGGCCGAGGTAGAACAGCCGCGAGCGAACAAACCGTGTCATGAGCGTCAGCTCCTAGTTGCTAGTGAGGGTGGCGCTGTCAGTAGGCTTTTACGCCTTTCTTCACGCGGCCGCGATGCCATTCAATGGTCGCGGCGATCCCGAGCGGGTTCCCGTCCTTGTCTCGTGGCGGCGTGAGGTCGTTGCGCGAGGTTGGTGCGCCAGCGCCCCCGGAGGGGATGGCGGCCACTGCGCGACGGCGATCTTGGCTCGCGACGAACGCTTGCCCGTTCGGCTTGCTGCTGGGCCGGCCGTTAGGCGGCTGGTGCCCGTTGCCATTCGGCGCGGCTGGTGCACGACCCGCCAGCGGGGAGCGACCCCGAGGCGCGCGGCGAAGGGCGGCTCGCTGCATCCGCTGGCTGGCCTCTCCGGGGTCAATCCCGAGAGCAGTCAGGCGACGCTGGAGCAGTGTCGGTAAATCGTGGAGCGGAATCGTGAGCAGATCGTACCGATCTGCGTATTCCTTCAGATCGCGCAGCATGTCCGCGAAGGCAACATTGGCGCGCTCGGCGTCAAGGGTCTCGGGAATCACGCTGGCGACGGCTTGCTGAATCTGGGAGAGGTTCTCGCGGACCTCTCGTCGCTGGACGATGGCACGACTCGCCTCGTCACGATAGTCGGCACGGCGGCCCTTCTGCTCCGCCGCCACGAGCCGCGCTTCGTTCGGGTCCGCGACCATCTTGGCGAGTGTCGGCTGGAGCCGCTGCCACACCTCGGGCTGCGTCAGCGCACCGAGCACGAGATGGTCGAGCGCCTGCTGGTCCTGCCCGATGACGTTGAGCGCGAAGCCAACCGGGTCGGTCGTTACCGACTCGCGCATCTGGTCGATCTCGTCGAAGGATTGGAGCACCTCCTGCTCGCGCCGGTCGATCTGTGAGGCTTGGCTCACGATCTCACGCAGGCGCGAGGCGACGGCGGGGTCTTCAAACTCGACGTGCAGCTCCTCCTCGTCCTCGGTGAGGCCGGGGATGACGACCGCGCGCTCCTCGGGGACGTCCGCCCCCTCCTCGTCGCCCTCGTCCGGCACCGGGGGCTGCCCCTGCTCGTCCGGCACGACGCCGTGCTCCTCGGGACGGACCTCGCGCTGCTCACCCGGGTCCGGGCGCGGCGTCTCCTCGACCGCCTCGTCCGGCTGCCCGCCGGGGATCTCGCGGCGGAGCTGGTCCTGCGCGAACTGGCCGCCCTGCGGCTGCCCACCGGCGACCCGGGGCTGCGCGGCCGCGCGTGCAGCAGCGGCGGACGAGGGCGGCATCGCCGAGCCGCCCTGCGCGAGACGCGCGCGGGCCTCGTCGGTCGCCTGCTCGATGTTGGACTTGGCGGGAGCAGACGCCCCCGTGTTCGGCATCACGATCATCTGCGCGTTGGAGCCCGGTTCGGGCTTGAGCGGTGCGGCCATGATGGTCCCTACTGAGTGAGGCCGGGCGCGGTCGCGCCGGCAACGGTGGGCATGACGCCACCCGGCACGGGTGTCGTCGGAGGAGTAGGCGGAATCGGTCGCCCGGACGTATCACCTGCTGGCTTCTTACCGTTCGCCGATGGAGGTCCCCCGCCGCCGCCCGGGCGTCCCCCGCCAGCGGCTCCGCCGGGGACGCCCATGCCTGCGAGCGCATTCATCTGCGCGGCGGCTTTGGCGGCCTTCTGGGACTGATTGAACAGGTGCGCCTGCCGGTGCATGGCGAAGGCGTCTTGGAGCTGGGGGTCGATCTTCAGGAACTCGGGGCTCGCCATGAAGTTCTCGTGCACCGCGAGATGCGCCTCGTCGTCGTACCACTCGTAGACGGGGATCATCTGCGCCGGGGTGCCGAGCACCAACTTCCCGTTCTCCTGCTCGGCTGTGGTCGTGTGGACGCCGCCGGGTTTGGCGAAGCGTGAGAGATGCGGCATGTTCGCCACCTCCCAGAACTTCCGCTTCGCGGCCGGCAGGGTCGGATCGCCGAACAGCCCCATGCCGTAGAACGTGAGCGCCTTCTCCTGCTTCTCGCCGCGCCCTTCGGGGAGCATCGACTCGACGTCGGGGCGGACGTTGCACTTCCCTTCCTTCCACAGCTCGGGGTAGATCACCACCGTGCGCGCGATGTTGTCGTCGCCCGCGTAGTGGAGCGTGGTCTCCATGTCCCAGATCAGCGGCATGAAGGCCATCCAGTTCTCGTAGAGCCGCCCGTACTCGCCGGCCATCCGGCGCATGGTCGGCCCGAGGAAGCGGTCCGTGTTGAACCGCACCTCCTTCACCTTCTCGCCCGAATCGCCGGGCGTCCCCGGATCGTTCGCCCCTGCCGTGAAGCCGATCTGGTTGAAGAAGGCGACCATCTGCTCCATGTGCTTGTAGACGTCGTCGGAGAGCTTCGGCGGCTGCACATGCTCGATCGCCTGCACGCCGGGCCGGCGGTTCACGACGTAGTTCTGCCCCGGCATGTTCGAGCGCTGCCCGGGCTTGAGCCCCGACTGCGCGTCGATCATCGTCTGCGGGTTGGCGTTGAGCGCGACGTGATCGCGGATGCGGCCGTGGTCGTCGTTGATCGCGCGCTGGATCGGGTTCAAATCCTCCTGAATCGTCGAGCCCCCCGGCCGCCCGGCGAGGCGGACGAACTCGAAGGTGTTGAGCGGCGAGGTGTAGGGGAACGCTGCCGGCCGAGGCCCGTCCCGCAGCACGCGCTCCGGGGTGGCGACGAGCCAGCGCCCGCCGGGCTGGTCCGGCGTCTTCTCCATCCCCGGACGGGCGCACGGCGCTTCCCAGAGCTGCGTTAGCTCGACGTAGCCATCCACGTTCGAGGCCGCGCCCCAACGGTCGATCATCCCCTCGACCGCGCCGTAGAAGCCGGTGCCGTAGAGGAGCCGCTCCAGCTCCCCGACGTCCGAGACCTGCCCGCCACGCACGGTCGGCTCGACCTCGATGCCGAACATGTCGTAGACTTCCTCGGGCGCGTGGAAGCTGCGGATGAAGTGCCGGCGCTTCTGGTACCACGGCTGCGGCCCCCAGCTCCCGCGCACCTGCATCGGGGCGAGCACGTCGCACTCGATCGCGCCGACCGGTGTCTCGTGCGGCGCGCCCGTGGGCACCATCTCCCCGCGCGAGGGGTCGCTGGGATCGGAGACCCGCCAGTTGGCGCGCGGCTGCCCATCGGGACCGTACGGCACGCCCTCCTGCATCGGGTACTGCCCCTGCCCGCCGTCCTGATCCGAGATCGGCTGGTCGTAGAGGTCGACCATCGGGAGCATCCCCTGCCCGGTCCACTGGCGCATCTGGCCCTTATGGGGGTTGATGCGGGTGAGGAGATGGCCCCGGCCGGCGGCGAGGAGCCACGAGCACAGCCGGTCGTGGACGTCCTCCATGTTCGCCTCGAACCACGCCGTCTTCATGGCGATGTCGAGGATCTCGGCCAGCTCGGCGTCGGCGCGATCGGGGCCGGGCACGAAGGTGACGATCGGCTGGTTCTCCGTCATCCGCGCCTGCGTAATGATCGCCCACGGCTTGATGACGTTGATGACCGGGCGCGCACGCCAGCGGCGCTCAGCCTCGGGCATCCACTCCGTCGAGTCGATCCAGCGCCCCGTGATCGGATGGTAGACCGAGTGCTGGAGCCCGCACAGCATTCGGACGTTCTCCTCGACCTGCCGGTTCTGTTGCCTGACGAGATCGTCGAAGGCCGACCAGCCGGCCCGGACGAGCGTCAGGCGCGCGCCGTCGTACTGCGGCTCGTCGTCGGTGGGGCTCTCGCGGAGCGGCACGAAGCGGGACCACGACGAGGCCCCGCCCGATGACGTGGTCTTGTCGCTGGTAATCACCGCCGGTGCCGTCATGCTGCGGAGTCCTCCGTGCCCGATGTCGCGGAAACTAATGGTTCTCCTTGTCCCGTCAAACGTTCCGCCGCCTCACGATCCACCTTCTGCTCCGCCAGCGCGGTGAACCGCCGCATCGCTTCGCGCCCTTGGTCCATGATGATCGCCTTCAGGCTGTAGCCCGTGAGCACCTCCTTCGGCGCGCCCCGCACCCACGCCGCGATCCGCGCGCACGAGGGGAGATCGCCGGGGATCTTCCGCGCCGCGAGCTGGATGTACGTCTTCACCGAGTAGACCGACAGGTGCAGCTCGCGCGCGATCTCGGGCGGCGACATGCCGATGCCAATGAGCACCGCCACGACCTCCTGCATCGGGGAGAGCGGCTTCTTGAGCCGCACGCGGTCGATCACCGTCGTTGGAATCGCCATCAGTCCCTCACGGGTACCATGAGCACGGGCTCGGGGCTGAAGCCGGCGACGATCGACCGGACCTCCGCCATCAGCTCCTCGTCCGTGGGCGGCTTGACGCCCATCGCCTCGTAATCCCGTCGTAAGGCACGCACCCCCTCGGCCATCGTCTCGTCCGAGATGCGCGCTCGCAAATCCCGCTCCGGATCGCTCGACTCGGTCACCACGGCAGGTGACGGTGTCGGCGTGCCGAACGTCACGGTCGCGCCGATCTGCTTGAGCGCCTCACGATAGAAGTCGTGCAGCCGCTGGTGCTCGGTGAACCGGCGCGCGTCCGCGATCAGCTCGCGCCGCCACAGGCCGTAGCACGCGGCGCTCAGCACGCCGATCGTGATGACCCAGATGGCGAAGAACACGCCTAACACTATGCTCGACAACTCCATGCGATGCCTCACTGCGGTGGCGGGGACGGGACGACGTTCGACGCACTGCCGCGCCGGCTGACCAGCCAGCGCCAGAGCCGGCGGTACCACCGACTCTCGATCACGACGCGGTGTTGCCGCGTCAACATGGCGAGCAGCTCGGCGCGCGTGACCTTGTAGCTCGCCTTCTCGGGCCAGCGCGCGAAGTCGAAATACTCCGAGAGGCGCTCCTCGCGGCGCGCGACGCCTAACGGTGGGCGCTTGCGGAACCCTTGGCTCACGTCACACCCCCGCGAGATCCGCCGCGAGCAGCGTGGTCACGATCGCCCGGAACAGATGGTCCTTGACCTGCTGGGCGAGCGGTAGCTTGTCGTACGGCACGAGACACGGATGCGTCTTCGCGACCGGGTCTTTCGTCGTGCCGTACACCCAGCCCTCCCGCACCTTGATGGTGCACCACGCCTCGTGCTGCTCCTCCGCCGACGTGGCTAGGCCATCGGCCACGGCCCGGATGCCGGCAATCGCGCTCTCGCGCTGCCAGCCCGCCGCCGCGTCCCACGGGAGCTGTGAGGTGTCGCCTAACGTCTCGCAGTAGGCGCGGTTAGCTTCGTGGACGACGCGGGCGATGTCTTCGACGCGCATGGTCAGACTCCGGTGAGATACGTGTAGAGCCCCGGGTCGTCCGACATGGACGCCGGGAGCGGGCGATCGCGGTACAGGTGCTCGACCATGAAGTGCAACGTCTGCTTCGAGAAGGCGCGGACCGGCCCCTTGAAGAACGTGCCGATCGGCCGCGCCGGCCGGGACGCCATGCCCACGCGGAGCGCGTCGTAGCCATCGTCGCCGCCCTCGCCGGTCTCCGGGTCGCAGTCGACCTTGAGCACGTCCTCGGGGTCCGACTCGTCGGTCACCATCGTTTCGAGCTGCTCGAACAACCACCGATTGCCCGGCGTGTCGAAGAAGCGGAGCGCGGGCGTTGCATCGGCTCCCTCGGGTCCAAGTCCGCGCCACGCAAGGTAATAGCGTAGATTGTTCAGGCCCTTCTTCCGGTCGATGTTGCCCTGCGCGAGCACGAGGTCGTGATCCCGCAACATCTCCTCTTGGATCGAAGGCGTGGCGTCGGAGCGATCTTTCCGCTCCTGCATGGGATACAGGTCTGAGTGGATGTAATCCAACTTCTCGACCGGCACCCGCGACTTGATCCGCTCGGCGACTTGCGGCGGCTTCTGGCGTCGGCCCCGCACGGTGTCGATGACGAACACGTCCCCGTCCTCGGTGACCGTCATCCAGCACAAGACCCACCAGTGCGCGTAGCCGTAGTCGAGCCCAGCAAAGTGCCGCCAGTCGGGGGGGATCTTGAACGGGCGGACGAGATGTACCGCCTCGTCCAGCTCGTCCAGCGCTGTGCCTACGCCCGCGTTCCAGTCGCCGTACAGCAGTTGCCGCCGCAGCACTTCCGGCAGCGTCGCAAGCTGGGCCATGTACAGCGGGTCGGTCGCATAGATCGGGTTGTCGAGCACCGTGCCCGGAATGAAGCGCCGACTGAGGCGCGCGACCGATCCGTTCGGCAGCCGCACGCGGCGAATGATGATCCGCCGGCCGTCCTCCCCGCAGGGCTTGATGAAGCGCCGCTTGAGCCACGTATGGCCCGCCTTCCCGGGGTTCCCGGTGCCCCGCCACATGCGAAGAATCGACGGGTCGGGCGACCGGATCTCCGCCTGCTCCAAGTCGATCGTCCGCTCGTCCGGCACGTTGGCGACCTCGTCGTGCCCGATGAAGCTCCACTCCTTCCCCTGAATGCGGTCGACGTCCGCCGGGGTGCCGATCGCCTCGAATTTGAGCGTCGCGCCCGAGGGCCACGTCCAACGCCGCAGATCCCCCCGCCAAAACGGGCGTGACCCCATCTTGGGAAACAGCCGGTGCGTGCGGTCGATCAGCTCCTCCATCTGCGGCCCGGTCTCGCGGCAGAGGAGCGCCTTGTAGCGCGGCTTGTGGACCTGCCGCACCGCCGACGCGATCAGGCAATCCGACTTCCCCGGCCCCTTCGCCCCGCCGCCGAAGACCTCGAACTCGGCCGCGTTGACGAAGCTGGTCTGCATCCCGGGGAACGGAGCCCACAGGACGCGCACCCGGTTGGGATCGAACGGCTTGGGACTCATGCACCTGCGTACACGCGATTCAGTGCCTCCGCCAAGGCGCGGGCGCGGTCCCTCAAGAGGCGCTCGCCCTCCTGCCGGTCTGTCACCCTCACCACGATGTTGCGCCCCGTCTGCGGGTCAATGCGGCTCACGAAGAACTCCCCGTTGAGCGCCCACCAGATCCAGCGATTCGGCTGGGGCGGTTCATGATCCGCCATCACGGAAGCGGCCCGTCAGGCCGTTTTTCCACATCCCGCCCTGCACCAGCGCGACCCCTTCGGCGAAGTCGTCCATGTGCCGCACCGGCGGCAGGCCCATCTCCTCGACGACCGTCTCGGGCGGCGCGTCGGCGAGCGAGGGCAGCTCCATGACAATGCCAGCGTTGGTGATCGCGCGGAGGGCCTCGGCCTGCTCACGCAGCGTGCTGGCTTGGTTCGGCCGGCCGAGCCCGAGCGCGGTGTCGGCCGCCGCATCGAGCACGCGCGCGCAGCGCTCCCGTTCGCGCTCCCGTGCCTTCGCCATCGACTTCGCGAAGCCTTCGAGGTCCATCTCGATCTTGCGTCCCATCGCTACCTCCGATCGCGTTGAAGCCCGGGACCGCTCCTCTGCCCACTTCCGCAATTCGATCAGGTCGTAGACCACAGCGCGTCCGAGCTTGAAGTACGGCGGCCCACCGCCCACGACGCGCCACTTCGCCAGCGTCGCGGGGGAAATCCCGAGGAGATCAGCGGCCTTCGGCGTCCTGAGCAGAGCCCTTTTCCGCATAGCTACCTCGTGTCGTGATCGGGGAGCGGCACCGGGACCATCACCTTGACCCGGCGGTTCGTGATCCCCTGCACCTGCTGGGCGTACTCCATGAGCCCGTAGCGCCGAGCGAGAGCGACGAGGATCGACTCCACGCGCTCCCGCGCCTGCGTCCGAAGCTGGATGATGTGCTGGTGCTCCGTGTACCAGACGACCGTCTCCGCCACGCAGGTCACCAGCGCCGGCCCCTTGAGCACCTTCGAGCCCGCGCCGAGCCAGTCGGCGACCATCTCGTCCACGACGTACGCGGGCGGGAGGAGCTGGAGGAGCGGCCCCTCGTCCTGCTTGAGCAGCCAGTGCTGCCAGTGGTGGTCATTCCGGTGCTGGTGCTTGAGCCACGCAACGTTGAAGGCGTAGCGCTGCGAGCGTCGCTGCTCGTCGACTTCGCGCCGGATCAGCGCATAGCGCGGGTCGGCCTCGTCCACGACGTCGAGCCCGTGGCCCCGGAGCGCGTCGTCGAGGAGGTTCTTGCCATAGAACATCTCGACGTACGGCCGCCACTCGTCCGGCCGGAACTTCGAGAGATCGTGCACGAGCAGCCGCCATGTGAGGCGCAGCCGATGCTCGCGCGTCACCGCCCACGCGATCACGAGCCCTGCGAGGGCGACATACCACTTGTGCAGGAGCACGTAGCGGAGATAGCGGAGATGCCGCACGGCTACCGCACCAGCTTGTAGACGCGCACCTCGGCGATCGCCACCTCGGACGCCGCCGCCGCCACCGCGCCGATCACGACGCGGATACGCTCGTTGAGCGCAACGACCACGCGCTCGCGCACGACGATCGTCGAGACGCCCGCCGGGCACATGCCTAACGTGTTGACCGTGGCATTGTTCGCCGCGTTCCGGTGCTCGATCTGGAGGTGCTTCCCCGCCGCGAGCGTGCCCGAGAAGCCGAGCGAGACCTCGACGTAGTACGTGCCGGCGGCGAGCGCGCCGGAGTCGGCCACGACCGCGTTGGCGGCCGGCGCGCTGGCATTGCCTGACGCGGCGGTCGGGTTGATCGTCGGCTCGCCCCCGATGTGCACGGCCGCGTCTTCCAGCACGAGGTTGCGGTTGACGACGCTCGGGTCGGGGATGACCGTGGACGACGCGCCTAACGGCCCACGCGGAGCGCCCGGCCGCGCGGCGTCCTCGATCGCCCGGAGATGGCTGTCGGCCACGACCGGCGCGAGCCCTTCGACGGGCGTGGGCTCGTAGTCGTCGTCGACGAGCGACGCGCGCCGATTGACGACATGCCCGCGCACCTCGATCTCGCCGCCTTCCTCGCCCGGCTTCGCGAACCAGCGCTCGTACCGGCCCGCCGGCCGCCGTTTGGTCGTTGCCATCGGTCGTCTCCTCTAGGGGGTGTCCATCAGGGTACCGGGTCCGCGAGCCCGGCAGCGATCAATGCGGCCCCGAGGCTCTCCGGTATGCCACCCGGCTCCACGATGGACCACACCTCGGCGACGATCCGCGTGAACGAGCGCACCGGGTCGCCGGCCCGCGTGCGATGCGTGAGCAGCAGCAACGGCTTATCGACGGTGTGGGCCGCCGTGAACGCCTTCGCATCGAGCGCGCGCTGGAGCACCACGCCCGTCGTGCCGACCAGCTCCGGCGTGTTGATGCCGGCGAGGCGGAGCTGCTGGCTGCTGTACGTCCAGAAGCCGAGGTCGACGAGCGCCTCGATCGTATCGCCGTCGAGCGCGCGCACGCCGATGGCGCGGAGGTAGCCGTCGCGGGCGGCCGCCTCGTAGCTGTAGGGGTGCTGCTCGAATAGCGTCATATCTCGTCGCTGAAGCGCTGGGTCGGCTTCACGCGCCCCTTCGCCTTCTTGGTGCGCTTCCCCTCGGCGCGCTTCGCGGCAGCGTGGGCGATCGCGAACGCCTTGCTCTCGTCGCCGTCGTTGTCCGCGTATGCGTTGTTGAACGCCTGCTGCGCCGCCTTCTGTCCGTGGCTGCTGTACTTCTTGAACTGCGCCGGCAGCTCACTTGTCGACTTGTACGGCATGGCCGACCTCCGCGAAGAACGTGGTAATGGCATCGCGCAGGACGCGGGCGTTCTGCACGTTGGTCTGATCCGCCGCGAGGATGCCGAGCTGCACCCCGGCGTCGAGGATCATAACGACCGCACGGAGCTGCTTGGAGCGCAGATCCTGTGCGCCCGGGCCGCCGTGCTTCGAGAGATCCACGAGCTGCGCCATTTATCGCGACCTCCAGAGCCGCCACACGGGATAGAGCCACCACGGCATCACGAGCGTGAGGTTCGCCCACGGGTCGCGCACCGCGCACCAGCCGAACGGCACCGTGAGCCCGTAGCGCTCGCGCACGATGTCCGTCCGCACGGCGATGAACCCGCCCCAGCGCCGCCAGCTCGGCCAGTACACCCGCCACGGCAACGACGCTAGCGTGGCGCGCAGCCGCGCCCGCGCCGCCTGCCGCACGAACGGCTGCATGGCCTCGGCGATGAATGCATCGAGCACTGCGTCGAACTCCCGCATGAGCTACCCACCTCCGCGATCTGAGCGTGCGACGAGCGAAGGACCAATTCAACGCTCGCTATACACTAGCGACCACCTCGACCCCTTCCGTCCGTTCTCCCCGATCACGGGTAGACTGCAAACACCGTCGCGTTCCCCGGCTTGAGCGCGGTTGCCCGGCCCGTGCGGAACGTGACGTACACGACCGAGGTGTCGCTGCTGAACCAACGAATCGTCGCCATCTTGGTCACCTCGCGGACCTTACCGAAGCCACACTGGATCGCCCGCAGGTAAATCGACTGCTTGAGCGAGAGCTGGTAGTTGGTCGGCACCACGATGACGGTGTCCTTGAACGCCGCGAGCGAGGTGCTCCCCGGCGGGCAGTAGTGCGCGAGCGAGTCGACGACCTGCGCCCGCAGCGGCCCCGCCCACACGAGCAGGATGATGACCACGAGCAGGCCGATCGCGCAGCGGAGCACGCGCTCACGGGCCGGGGGCGACAACGGGAGGGGAAGGCGCACGTTAGGCTTCCTCGTCGGTGAAGGTGTAGAGCACGAGCCAGTGCGACGGGTTGCCGCACGAGCAGGGCGTGCTCACGCGCGGCATCGTCTCGCGCGTGAACTCCGCGCCGAAGCCGCACGGCATGAGGACGAGCTGCGGGTAGTCGAGCACATCGAGCGTCGTGTCGAGCTGCCCGCGTGGTCCGTTGATGGCGAGCCCGATGTAGAGCGCGGTGGTCTCGTCGACGCCGCCGAAGTAGGCCGGGTCGATGCGGTGGTACTCTTGGCCCTGCGGCTCGTCGTCGCTCATTCGGGCTCGCGCTCCTCGACCGGCTGAAGGGTGCCGGGGCAGGGCTCGGTCGTGCCCGGCTCCGGAGGCGGATGGTTCGGTTGCTGCCGCACGAGGCGCGTGCCGCCGCAGCGCTGGTCTGTCGCGTCGTACTTGAGCACGTCGGGGTAGTGCTGCTCGCGGCCGCAGCCGTTGCACTTGTACATCACGGGATCACCGGAGGTGGAGTCAGCTCGATCGCCGAGCAGGCTTCGCCCTGTGCCTGCACCAGCCGGTCGGCGACATCGAACGGGAGCCACGCGCGGCCGCCCTCGGAGCCGGCCCACTCGCGCCCCCACGAGTTGACGATACGGAACGCCCAGCGCTTTTGCGAGAAGCCCACGACGAGATACGCATGGCCGCCGGCCACGGTGCCCTTGTCGTGCAGGTACGCCCGCGCATCGGGCACGAACATCTCCTCATACCAGTCCGTGCCGAACACGAGCGGCCCGCGCGTGAGCACCCACTGCCGGCAGGTCTCCGCGTCGAACGCCCAGCGGAACTCGCCGACGCGGTGGCGGTCGACGAGCGCCTTGACGCCGCCGCGCACCGAGGTGCCGTCGTAGCCCGTGCCCGGCCACTCGTCGCGCTCCTGCGCCTCGGTGTAGAGCTGGTGCACGAAGGCGACGCCGCCGAGGGCGGAGAGCGTGTCCTTGAGCGGCGCGGCCATCAGGAACCCGGTCCATGCGTTCGCGACGCACTCGGAGGTCTGCCCCTGATTGAGCACGACGCCGGCCGACCAGTAGCGCGTGAGCACCACCGGCGGGGGCGTGATGGCCCGCAGCAGGTAGCGATGGTCGTTCGCGTCGGGCGAGGCTTTGCGCCCGAGCCCGTGCTTCTGGATCGCGGCGTCGATTCGCTTCAGACGGGACAGGCTCATTCGTCGTCTCCTCGTTCCTCGGTGGCCGGCACGTACGGCGGAGCCTTCTGCGGGCTGAGATCAAACAGCGGCTTGGGGCGCGCGTCCGTCTTCGCGCGGCAGGTCGGGCACTGCTCGCCCCGATGCGCGACCGCCGTCCCGCACGAGATGCAGCACGGCTGCGTCGTGATCGTCGGCACCTCGCCCTGCGCCGGCACCAGCTCGGGCGCGAACTTCCGCACCGCTGCCGCGAGGAGCTGGACCTCCCGAGGCGTCACCCCTCGGCCGTGCGTTCTTTCCACACGCAGCACCGCCGCGCGCACTTTTGTGAGATCGACCTCGATGGGCTCGATGACGGCGAGCCGGTCGGCGGGATCAGGCAGTGTGGGATCGGAAGGTCCGGTCATAGATCGCTCGGGTGACGATGGTTTCGCTGCAATGGTTCGACTCCGGCAGCTCGTAGTCGGGCGGGAGAATGAGATCCCCGTGGAACGTGCAGTGCGAGAAGAATGGCGCGGTGTTCAGCACCTCGGTCGGGCCGATGAAGTTGCAGTGCGCGAACGTGAGCGGACCGGCGATCGACAGCGGGCCGATGAACGTTAGTTCCGCGAGGAGCGAGGGCGGCCCTTTGGCCGGCATGAGGGTGACGGTCACTGGCCGCCACCGTTCCCACGGACGTCGCGCCGCATCCGGCGACGGGCAAGGATCTGCTGCTCCAGCGTGGGCGGGGCAGGCGGCGGCTCCGGCGGCGGCTCCTCGCCCGGGTGCGTGCCGTTCCCGATGCCCTTCATGGGGTCTTCGTCGACCTCGACGACCTCGTGCCCTTCCGGCACCGTCGCGCCAGTGGTCTCCGAAAACTCGGGTGGAGAGCCGTTCCCTGACGCCAGTATCCCGCCACTCGACCGGAGCTGCTCGTTCCGCTCCTGCACCGCCACCAGCTCCAGCTCCCCGAGCGCGAAGACGCCGGGTAGCTCGTCCATGCCCGTCTCGTCGTGCTTGTTGTGGCCCATGCCGACGTCGATCAGCGTCGCGATCGCGTTCACCTGCACCGAGGCGGGCGCGGGGACGGTGACGACATTGCCGGCCATCGTGGGTACGTCGAACTTCTGCACGCCCATGCCGATGTCGTAGAGCCTCGGGATCACTTCGGGCAGCAGCTCGGAGCGTACCCAATCGCGCACCAGCTTCGTCGGGACGACCGAGAACGCCTCCTCGGGCGCAGCGATCAGCGGCTTCCGCGCCGTGCGCCGCATGGCGAGCGCTTCGCTCTGCGCCGCCTCGGCCTTGGCGTACGCATCCTCGGCCACCTCCTGCGCGCGGCTCACACCCTGCTCGATCTCCCGCATCCGCTGCGCGAGCCAGTTGCGCGCCTCCTCCTTCATGCCGGGATGCTCCAGATCCGATTCAGCTCGTCGCGGAGCTGGCCGAGCATCTCGTCCCGCGCCAACAGCCGGTCCGCCAGCTCCATCGTGTCGTACTGCTGCGGCGCGATGAAGCCCGAGACCGTGAGCGAGCCATCGGCCGCCACGCTGACGGTGACCGCGACCGGGGGTGGCTTCCAGCCCTCGACGTTGACCGGCTGGTCGCCGACAGTGAGGTCCATCGCCGACGTGCTCGATGCGTCGATCACCTTCACCTCGGTCGGATCTAACTGCGGCTCCCGCAACGGCTTAGCGTCAGGCGGGAGCTTGTGGTAATCGCGGTCAGCCATCGCATGTCTCCTCGAAACTGAAGACGGGGGGCGCAGGAGTGTCCGTTGTCTTCCCCGCGAGGTCGACTCCGACAAAACGGCACTCAGGGACCGTTGCCACCCCGGCATCTCCCCCCTAACGACTGCATAGTGCGTGGGGGCCGAAAATAGCGCAACACCACCTCACCCGAGCGTAGTCCCGTGCGGGACCAAAGAGCCAAGTGCCCGTGCCCGTGAGACTTACGCGGTACTTGACAGGACACGGTGTCCGGTGGTAGGATTCAGGCGGCCGGACGAAGCGGCCGATCGGCGGGAAACGGGCGGATGGCCCGGCGCGGCAAGGATGTGAGCCCCAACGCGACAGACGGTCGGTGCGAGCGAGCCGGTGGTGGGAAAGCGGTTATTTGACAATTCGACGCACCGACCTCGGGCACTTCCCCCCGAGCGAGAGCCCCGGAGCATCCCCGGGCGCGTCGTCGCATCTGTCAGTCCCGTTTCACACCTTGAGCGTGGAGGTACCCGATGGAACCCCGAAGCATTACCGACGTCGAGGAGGCGGCCGGTCGCGAGCACGTCGCGCCCACGCCGCCGAGCACGGTCGAAGCCTTCCTGACCGTGGCGTCGAGCATCCGCAGCCCGAACGGGCCGATCGAGCGCACGAGTCAGGTGGACCGCACCGCCACCAAGCGGGCCGAGATCCTGACGCACTCGCACGAGAGTAACGGCGGCACGATGGTCGGCTACACGCACTACCCCGATGGCACCGTCTCCCTCACGATCGGCCGAGGGGATCAGGTGCTCGCGGGCGTCTACATCCGCCCCGACGCGGACTCCGACGTCGTCTCCGGCGTGCGCTCGCCGGTCGAAGTGGACCTGCCCACGGGCGCAGTCGTGCGGTGGGCGAAGTGAAGCAGCGCATCCTTCGGCGCGTTATGACCGCGCAGCGCACCCGCATGACGCAGACCGAGAACGACGAGAAGCGGCAGACGTGGGTGCGGCTGCCGTTCTCCACCATCACCGGCGAGGTCGAGCTGCACATCGACATCGACGCCGTCGTCAACTACCTCGGCCAGAAAGCGCTCCTCTCGAAAGGCAAGCGCGCACGCGCCATGAGCGGCGACATCGAGGTGTGCGTCATCACCCGCAAGGAAACCAAGCTGTAACCCCGTACGAGGGCCACGCCCGCCCGTGGGCGTGGCCCTTCCAACCGCCTGTGAGAGTCCATGTCACTCCATCCGCTGTCAACCGCCATCGCCGGCCAGTTGATCGGCCGCGACCGTGAGGCGCAGCTCCTCACGCTCGCCCTGATCGCCCGCGAGCACGTCCTGCTCGTCGGCCCGCCGGGCACCGCGAAGTCTCTCCTCTGCCGCACCGCCGCCGCCGCGATCAGCGACGCGCGCTACTGCGAGCGGCTCCTCTCGCCCACCACCGCCCCCGAGGCCCTCTGGGGGCCGGTCTCGATCGCGGCGCTCCGCCAAGATCGGTACGAGCACATCACGGCCGGCTACGCGGCCGACGCGCACGTCCTGTATCTCGACGAGATCGGACGCGCCTCGGCGGCGATTCAAGACTCGCTGCTCCACCTGCTCGGCCCCGAACGGCAAGCGCTGATCGGGACGCAGCAGATCAAGACCCCGCTGGTCTCGGCGATCGCCTCGGCGAATACGTGGCCCGAAGACGCCGCGATGCTCGACCGCTGGACGCTCCGCGCCACGGTGAACTACCTCGGCGCTGGGCTCCGTCGCCAGCTCCTCACGTTCGCCCCGCCGGCCCTCGCGCCGGTGTGCACGCTCGCCGATCTCGACGTCGCCAATCAGCTCGCGGGCCGGAAGCAGTGGAGCCCGGCGGCGTACGAGACGCTCGACCTGATCCTCGCGGATCTCGACGAGGCCGGCATCTCGGTGTCCGATCGTCGCTTGCGCTCAGCGGACAAGATCGCCCGCGCCTCGGCCGTCATGCGTGGCGCGCCGATCGTCGAGCCGATCGACTTGGAGCCCCTCCAGTACGTCCTCTGGTCGGTGCCCGAGCAGGCCGCGCCGGCCGCGCAGAAAGTCGTCGCTCGCGCCAACCCACTCGGCGCGAAACTCGATGCCATCCTGATCGAGACCGACGAGCTGGTCCGGCACGCGACCGACGCGGCGACGCGGATGGACGCGATCACGAAGATCGACACGCTGGTCAAGGAAGCGCAGCAGCTCGCCGCCCAGCCGGGCGCGAACGGCCGCGCCGCGAAGACGGTCACCTACGTCAAGCAGGCGCACGTCCGCTTGCAGGCGACCGCGATGGGGCTCCCAGCCGCCAAGGTCGAGGCGATGCTGGCCGCGATGGCGTCATGAGCGGGTTGGGGAGTACACGGGCGTCAAGGAAGACGGAACAACCACCGCAGCCCTCGGGCAACGCGGGCGAGTTACGTGGACTTAACAGTTCCGGCCCATCCTCCCTAATCCTGCTTTCCTCACACTGGATCAGGCCCACATGAGCGACGATCTCAAGACCCTCCTCGGCGACGGTCAGGCGGCAGCGGGCGACGTGGCCCGCTTCACCGCTCCGGTCGAGGAGTCACCCACGGTGCTCGACACGGACCGCTGGACCAAGCGGGCCGGCGCGCGCCTCGCGGACACATGGACCGAGGCCGGCGTCGAGAGCGCCGACCCGCTCGTCGCGGCCGACGCGATCGAGACCCTGCTCTCGCCCAACCCCACACCGGCCGAGCGCCCCGCCGACGTCAACCGGGCGCAGTGGTGGCAGCAGTTGCTCGCCGCGCCCGAGTGCAACGCGCTCCGGGCGCGCACGATCGGCCAGCCGGCGCTCGCGGAGATCGCCTCGGGCGAGCTGGCGCAGCAGTGGAATGCGTACGTCGCCGAGCACCCCAAGCCGACCGACCCCGAGACCGAATCGGCACAGGACTCGATCGCCCGGATGCGGTCGACGCGCGAGGCGCTCAAGCAGGCGGCCGACGCGGCTGACGCGGCCGAGGCGATCGGCGCAGGGCTCGGGCTCGGCTCCGGGCTCGGGCTCGACGGCAACAAGCTGGCCGGCTACACGCGCCGGCTCCGGGCACAGCCGAACCTCGTGAACATTATGCGGCTCGCGGGGCGGTTCATCGCCAAGGCCCAGCGCCTCCAGCGCGAGCGCACGGACCTGCCCGGCATGGAGATTACCGGCATCGAGCTGTCCGGCGATCTCGCGCGGATGCTCCCGATCGAGGCCGGGCTGGTCGCTGGCGCGGTCCCTGAGCTGGAGTTGCTCGCGATGCACCGACTCGCCAATCGGCGCGCATTATCCTATCGACGGATCACGCGCAGCCCGGTGGCGATGGGGCCGATCGTCGTCTCGCTCGACGAGTCAGGCTCGATGACCGGTGAGAAGATCGAAGCCGCCAAAGGGCTCTGCCTTGCGATGGCCTCGATCGCCCGCGCGCAAAAGCGGCCGTTCGCGCTCTCCGCGTTCTCGGGCACCCCGGAGATCCGCGTCGTCGATCACACGGCGAGCCCCGACGCGATCATCGAGTGGCTCACCGCGTTCTACTCGGGCGGCACCTCGCTCGACGGGCCGCTCCACACGCTCCCGACGACGGCATGGCCGAAGGGGCCAGTCGGCGCGCGCGCGGATCACATCATCATCACCGACGACGACGTCGGCCTGCCTGACGAGTTACTCACGAGCTACCGCGCGTGGGCGAAGCAGATGCACGTCCGCACGTTCGGCATTGGCGTCGAGGTCCGCAAAGCCCCGACGCTCCAGCGCTTCTGTGACGCAGGCGTCTGGACCATCCCATCGCTCGACCTCAACCAACCGGGCCTCGATGTCATCCTGAGCATCGGACCCACCTCCACGGAGTCCCTGTGAACACACCCATCGGTTTCATCGTCTCGTGGTCCACCCCGGCCACCGTGCAGCTCGCCGACCTCCGCGCCGGCCTCACCCTCGCCGGACTGAAGCCCGACGAGTTCGCGCCGGATCTCCTGCCCCGCTCGATCGTCGCCCGCACCGCCGGCCACGTCGCGAAGCAGGGCAGCACGAAGGATACAAAGAAGCTGGCGCGCCCCGTCGCCACCAAGATCCGCCAGATCACCCGCGAGGACGGCAGCGGCACCGGCGTCACGCTCACCTACACACGCGAGGCCGGCATCGAGTACGACGACGCGACCGGCAAACTCACGACCGACGACCCGGCGCTCGCGCTCACGCTCGATGATAGCGCCAAGCTGATCGACTCGACCCGCACCGCCTCGGACGTCACCCGCGTGCTCCAGCGCGTGGTCTCGGGCGCGGGCTCCGACCTGATCCCGGTGCGCGAGCAGGGCGGGGCGTACTTCATTCCCGCCGGCTCCACCGTCATCGGGCAGATGGACGTGATCCTCGACGCGATCGGCGGCTCGCTCTCCAGCTTCGCCTGCACGATCGGGCACGGCACGGACGAGTCGATCGCCAACGTCATCACCGACTACATGCTCAAGCAGATCGGTGAGCTGAAGACCGCCGTCGCGGAACTGCACGAGAAGGGCATCCGCGCCGACGTCAAGAGCCGGCGCATCACCCGCGTGGCCGAGCTGCGCGACCGGGTCGGCGCGTACGCCACGCTCGTCGGCACGCAGGCGTCGATCCTGACGTCGGCGATCGACGAGGCCGAGGAGCTGTTGCTCCAGAAGCTGGGCGAGCGGATCGCTCAGCCCGAACTGCCGCTCGTCGCGGAGCCCGAGCCGGCGCTGCTGTAACATGGCCGCCGAGCGCTACTACCAAGCCCACGCCCCGCTCCTCGCCGAGCGGCTCGCGTGGGCGCGGGACCGCGTGCTCGATGCCGCCCGACGCCTCGCCACCGCGCCTGACGACCGACTGCTCGCCTTGTCGGTCGTTGGGCGCGTGCAGGAGTACGATGCCATCGCCGCCCTCCCCATCGAGGAGATCGACCGCCGCGCCAAGATCAGCCGGACGCAGCGGGCGTTACGTCGCCGTTCCCGTCCCACCTAACGACCACCACCATCACCGGAGTCTATCCACATGCCAATCGCTGTCGAGACCCTCACGATCGCCCGCATCGGCGGGCGCGAGTTCTACCTCCGCTTCGACGCCGCGCTGGAGAAGGACACGATCGTCGTCCGCGACCAGCTCACCCTCACCCGCCTCGGCGAAGCGCTGGAGGCGCACACGCCGGAGCCCGCGCCGGAGGCTGAGCCCACGAACGGTAAACGGCCGCAGGCGCGCGCCCACGGCTACTCGAAAGTCGGCTCGCTCGGCGCTAGCCGCGAGGAGCTGCGGACCGCCCTCGCCGAGCACGGCCAGCTCCTGCCGGCGCAGGAACGCACGGTCCTCACGCTCGCGTGCGAGGGGCGCGGGATCGGCGAGATCGCCAAGATGCTCAAGATGTCGTCCTCGGCGATCGCGGACGTCCGCCGCGCCGCCGCGCAGCGCCTCGGCTTCACGCCGAAGGCTTACCCGCAACTCGCGACGCGAGGCCGCACCGCCGGAGGGAACCATGCCTAACACCATTCAGACCGCAGGCTCCGCGCGGATCGACGGCGTCTTCGGATGCACGCGCGACTCTCATGTGTTTGCCGTGGCCGGCGAGGAGGACAACCCGGCGGTCGGGCAGCAGTGCCGGTGCGGAGAGCAGCGGTGGACCCCGCCCACCGCCCCGAGCGCGGAAGCGCAAGCCCTTCTGGCTCGTCTCATTGCCGAAGCTGCCGATGAGGATTCCATACTCAAGTTCGATCTCGCGAGCAACGCGCTCGCGGACTACATCGCTTCGCTGGAATCCCGTCTCGCCTCCCACCCCGACGACCGCAGCGACAGAGAACGGGAGATCGGGCCGGGTGCATGGCTGCGCCGCTGCTGCGCGAAGTTCGATCGGTTGCTCTCGCTCGATCACAAGCCCGCACGCGAGGCGAGCGAGGAGTACGACGAAGCCTATCACGTAGCCGTTCACGCACTGCGCGATCTGCGTCGCTTTGCCGATACGATCGCTCCGACGTGGGCCGCCGCCCGTCTCGCCTTTCCCGGAGAGGACCATGAGTGAGCGATGCCCAGACGCACTGCTGCCCGATGGAACGATTTGTCCACGGTGCGGCAACGAACGAGCGCCGAGTGGCGTTGACGGCGGTTCGTGGGTTCATGTCATGCGTTCGCCCCGCGCGGCCCCCGACACCGAGGGAGAGACGCCGGTTGTCGCTCGCAACCTTGCTCTGATGACAGAGCGGTACCACTTCTGGCTCGGCATCGCGAAAGGCGCGGCAGAAGAACTTGGCCTACCACCTGACGGCAAGGCTGAGGAGTTACGCCCAGCAATTGGCGAGATTCTCGCCACGGTCGCCCGCCTCGAAGCAGAGTTGGCGGAGAAACAAGCGGAATGGCTGAAGGATGGAGAGAACTTCGCCAAGGCCCGCGCCCGCCTCACCGCAGAACGGGACCGACTGCAAGAGAACTTTCGGCAGGCGGAGGCTTCACGTTCCACAAACGCGACGTTGCTTGATCGGGCGCTCAGCGAACGGGACCGACTGCGAGAGGCGCTGGGCCTGTCGGCCGGGGCATCGCTGGAGGAGATGCTGAAAAGAATCGAAGGAATGGAGCGTCGTTGATGACTGACCCCACCTACACCACAATGGGCCTCGCCTGCGTGACCGCTGCCGGCCTCGCGCGCCGCGAGGGCGAGGCCCAGACCGTCTGTCGCACCACCGAGGGCGGCGACGTGCGTTATCGCGTGATGCCCTCGAATCACTACGCCGTTCTCCGCGAGCACGCAGCGGCGGACGCCTTTCTGCCCCTCGCGTCCTTCCTGCCGAGCGGCGAGGTCGAGGTGTACCCGGCCGGCAAGGTCTACTTCGCCAATGGAACCCGTTAGGCACCGGAGGTGCCCAGCCATGTGCTTTCACTGTCACCAAATCTCGGCGGCCGTCATCACCAACCTGCTCGCGGCCGAGATGCCCCCGCTCCTCCCGTTTCTGGTGGACGGCATGGACGCGGAGCCCCAAGGCCATCACCGCCTACGGTACGGGCTCGCGCTCCTCTGCGCCGCGCTCCAGCCGGTCGGCGAAGACGCGACCCACGTTCTCCTCGCGCCGAACGCGGAGCTGATCGCCGACTTCCGGCAGAAGTTCACGGTCGACGAGACGGAGCGGATCGTCGCCATCGCCCACCGCATGGGCGAGCACCTGAGCGCGGTCGAGCAGTTCATCAGGAACGGCCTCCTCACCGGCGCGCACGATGCCGCCCTGCGCGCCTCAGCACCGGAGCAGAACTAGGATGCCCACCAACCCCGCCACCCGCCCCCGCGTGAAGCGCCGGATGCTCAAGGCCGGCACTCGCGCGTTCCTCGACGACGCGGCGCGCATCCGTGGCATCCACGAGAGCGGCTCGTTCGCCGTGCTCACCTTCCGGCTCGACCGGGATTGGACGCAGGTGGAGGCCGCCGAGTGGTACGGCTGCTCCGCCCGGACATGGCGTCGCTGGGAGAACGCCGAGGTCCAGATTCCGAGATCCGTCTTGAATCGCATCCGCGCGGCGCGTAGCTTGCGAGCACGGACTCCATCCTCCGGGTGATGGCCGGAGGGGAAGGTTGGCGAAACGGGACAGAGCGCCTCAGAGCTTCGGCTCTGGGGCGTTTCTGTCTAGGAGCCCCGCAGCGGCCTCAAAAGCAACGCCCCCTACTCCGACATGGAGCAGGGGGCGTTCGTCGTTTGGGCGCGACGCCGCGAGCGCGGCGGGGCATCTCAGACAAAGGGTGCGGAGAGATCCCTTGACGATAACTCTCCATCGGCGGCCCGAGTGCCATCGCCCAACCTAGCGGCATGGCGCTGCGGATGGCAGGCCAGTCGAAGCTTGGGGTCGTTGAGCGCGGGGTTGGGGAGGGGCGTGCCCATGCAGCAGAGCCGGTGACACAGCTCCCCCTCGGCCGCGCCGCAGCGGGGGCAGGAGACGGCGAGCGCGGCGCGCTCCCGGTCGGACATTTCAGGCATCAGGCCCTCACGGAGTAGCGGTCCCACGCGGTCACCTGCTGGCGACGCGCGCGATTGTGCCCATCGAGGTAGACATTGTCGTCGAGCCACTGCATCTCGGTCAGCTCCTCCTCCGGCCGCACGTCGCGGTACCATGCCTTGGGCCGCCCGTCGTCGCCGGACGACCAGCGGTAGCCGCGCGCCTTGAGCTGGTCCTTGAAGTGGAACGGCGAGTTGAGTGCCCAGATCCGGATGGTCGTCTCCCGGGCACGTTCGAGCAGGTGCGCGAACGCCGGCCGGCCATCGAGCGTCGCCATCGCCAGCAGGTGCACGGCCGCGAGCGCGTCGTCCATCGCCCGATGCGGCGTGTAGAACAGATCGCACACGTCGGCGAGCAGGACGCGGAGCTTGTGGCTGTCGAAGCCGTGCGCGCGCCACGGCACGTCCCGGTAGGAGCAGCCCCACGGCTTTGCGACGTGCTGCGGGAAGCGCCGCTCCCACATCTTGCGGTCGAAGTCCGCGTTATGGGCGATCAGGAGCGCCGCCCCGCGCACGAGCGAGGAGACGACCCCGCTGTCGATCGTCCGGCCGGCAATGTCCGCGTCGCGGATGCCGGTCTTCTCGGTGATCTCGGCCGGCAGCTTCCGCCCCGGGTCTTCATAGCTCGCGTATGTGTCGAGCACGTCGATGATCTCCCCCGTCGCCGGGGCGAAGCTGAAACGCACGACCGACAGCTCGATGATCTGGTCCGTCAGGGTATCGAGCCCCGTGGTCTCGACGTCGATGAAGCAGGCGATGGCCGGCGGGGTCAGCCCGGCGGCGTTGTAGTTCGGGTACGGCTGGAAGCGCTGGAGCACGCGGAAGTCCGGGTGCGCCTTGAGGAGTTGGACCGCCTCGCGAAGTGCGGCGTCGGTGTGGTTAGGCATCAGTACGAGTCCGGGCTCAGGAGCAGGACGCATTCGTAGCGCCACCGGTCGAGGCGTGCGGTCTGGCCGGCCACGCCTAACGTATTCGGGCCGAGCGGACGGAGGCTCGGCCGGTTCATGGGGAGCGCGAGGTACCCGACGAGCACGTCGACGCCCTGCTGCGCGCTCCGGACCACGGCCACGAGATGGCCCATGTGTTCCAGATTGCGTCGCATCGTCTCCTGCCCCGACTGCACGCGCCCGTCCGGGCGTTTCACTTCGAGGTACAGGCTCAAGAACGGCCCGCGCATGATCGGGAGGTGGAGGTCTGGCATCCCGGGCAGGAGCCCCATCGCCTTCGCCCGGCCGCGCGCCGCCTTGGAGCGCTGGCCGCCCTTGTTGGGGTTGATCGCGTAGAGGAGGTGCAGCTCAGGAAACTTGGCCTGCAATCCCGAGGTGAGCGTGCGCGGCCCGCCGGGCAAGGCCGGGCCGACGCACGCTTCGAGGATCGCGGATTGAATGCTCGCCTCGTCGGGGCCGAGCGAGCGCTTGCGGCCGCCCTTAGTGAGCAGCGGAGAGTTGGGGCCGAGTCGAACGGTCATGTCGGATCTCCGTTCACCCACCAGTCCACCGATCGCCCGGAAAACTTGGCGAGCTGCTGGAGGAGGGCGATGCTGGGTTTGGCCCGGCCGGTCGCCGGCAGCCAGAGTCGGTTGTGTGTGCAGCCGATCGCCCGGCTGGCCGCGAGGATGTTGCCGTCGAAGCGCTCGTTGATGAACGCCGCGATCCGTCGCGCGATCGGGTCGTGCTGCGCCCGGACCGCGAGCCTAGTCGGTGCTGGCATGGGTCTCCCGCCTGACGAGGTTGATCACTTTGCCAAAGACAACCGCATCGCGGAACTGGCCCGCCGGCAACTCGACATCCCGCTCCGCCTCCAGTCGCAGCTCGGCATACCGATCGGGGTGCGCGGCGGCGAAGGCGTTCACGGCGATCTCTGCCTCCTCCACCTCGCGCTGCGCGATGCGTTGATACTCACCGGCCTCGACGATCCCCTGCTCCTCCCGCCGCCGCGCCGCGTTCCCCCGCTGCCGCTGCTCGATCTCCGGCGCTTTCCGCAGGAAGCCGGCAAACAGCATCGGCTTGAACTGCTCCTCCCCCGTGGCGTTGTACTCCTGCACCGCGAGCCCCACCTCGCGCGGCGTCCGCACCGGCACGTCCATGCCGACGAGGTGCCGGCGGAGCACGCCCATCACCGACAGCGGGTTCCGGGTCGAGCGCAACAGCCCGGTCACGTCGGCGAGGTAGGGGTTGAAATCGAACTCGGTCACGAAGTGCAAGACAGCGAGCTGAAGATCAGCCCGCAGCTCTTTCACTTCAGAGTTCTGTAGTTCTTCAGAACTAGAACTACCAGAAGAAGAAGCAGATGCAGATGCAGAATGCGTAACGTTACGGGGCGTTACGCGTAACGCCGGATCTTCGGTGTCTCTTTGGCGCTCACGCATCCGGCGCATCCGCTCGGCAGCCGAGTGATCCTTCATGCGGTAGCGCCAGTAATTGAGCACGATGAAGCCACCATCGACCCGCACCATCCGCCGGCCCTCGAAGTCCGAGGAGCGGCTGTCAAGGTCGGGCTCGCTCAGCGCCTTGAGCGCGGCCGCGCCCGCCTCCTTCGAACAGCCATCGGCGCGGACGATCGCCCCGCCCGACGCGCGGACGAAGCCGTAGTTGCCCGGCGGGACGACGAACCCGGTCGGCTCCATCGTCTTGAGATCGAGCGCCTCGGCCGGCCGTGACAGCTCGTACGGGTCCGCCATGACGAGCGCCGTGATGAACAGCGAGCGCACATCGCGGTCGAGCCAGAGCGAGGAGTCGATGATCCCGCAGTCCAACTTCACGAATGGCATCAGAGTAACCCTCGTAATTCGATGATGGCCTTATCGAGTCGCCCGAGCGGCGAGTCGGTCGGGGGGTTGCCGGTGGCTGCGATCTCCAGCGCCACCGCGATCTCCAGCTCCTGACAAATCGGTTCGAGCATACGCCTCCACTCGAACTCAGCGGACGCCTCACCTTCCTCGAAGCCCTTCTCCTCTCGATCCTCGACGATCTCGCTGCACCAGAGGCCGCGTATGATCGTCTGCTGCTGGCGCGCCGAGAGCGCCTCGACGAATTGCTCGAACGCCAGCACGTCGGCGACCGAGGCTTCACTGAGCGCGGCGTCGATCCGCGCGCGGCAGGCGTCGCACATTATTTCGCGAGCCCCCAGACGATGCACGAGCGCCCGTCGACCACGACCCGGCGGCCCGTGTCCCAGAGCGGGGAGCGCAAGCCCTCGATACGCAGCCGATCCCGCGCGCGGTCCATGAGATCCCGGCCTCGGTCGTCCCAACTGAGTGCCCGGCCGAGGCGCTTCTGCAATTCGTAATTCGTGTCGTAGGTCTGGACCAGTTCCTGAACGAGCTGCTCCAGCCGCTCCATGTTCGGCTTCGCCAGCTCGCTGCGCCGCGAGCGGATGCCTGACGACGACATGAGCCGCACGCCAGCGGCGCGCTCGGCGTCGTGCAGATAGGCTTCGAGCTGCTTGTCGTGCATGTCCCCGTACAGGCGGAACATCTGGAGGATGCGCGCCTGACTGGCGCGGAGGTTGGTGACGTCGAGGGCGGCCTGCTGGCTGGTCGCGGGATCGGTGCGGCGCGCGTGCGCGCTAAGCTCCAGTTGGTCCGGGGTCGTGCCCTTGGTCTTTGGCATCGTGATGGGTGTGATGGTTGATGGCGACTTGCACGGACTCGGTGAGGGCATCGAGGAACGCGACCAGTGCCACGGCCGCGCTCTCGTTCCGCAGAACGCCGACGAGCGCTTCCTCTGGCGACTTCTGCGGGTAGAACAGCGTGAGCGCGAACCGGCCATTGACCAGCCGGCTCTTGCCCACGCGAAGCTGGATGCCGTCGCCCACGGCATAGGCGTACGTCACGCCCTGCTCCAGCCGTTCGCGCCGCTCGGTCATCGCGCCCCGCGCGTCCGCTTGCCCGTGGCCTTGGGCTTCGGCGCGTTGAGCATCGCGTAGTAGGCGTGCAGCGCTTCGAGGTACCCGATGAACGCGGCGCGCGGCACCTCGATCAACTGCGCGCAGGAGTTGCACTGGAGCAGGTCGCCGAACATGGTGGACCACTGCCACTTCTTCGCGTTCCCGCACTGTGGGCACGAGGCCGGCACGGCCGCGAGCCGGAGGTAGTTGGCCGGCCGCTGCGGCTCCTCGACCAACGCCAGCTTTTCCTGCGCCCGGTGCCACGCCTCGTCAGCGAGCTGGCGCTTTGTCTTTCGCTGTGCCATGAGCCCTCCTCGCGCGCTGGAGTGACCTGAGAAACGCCACGAACTTCGTCCGATCGTCGATGTGGACACGAATCGCGCCCGAACGGAAATGCGCGAGTCGCCGCTCGTGCTCGTCAGGGTGGTGATCGGCGATGACCTGATACGCGGCCGCGACCTTCTCCATGTGCTCGATCTCCGCCTCGGTGAGCACAAGGGTCTCGGCCACCTCACTGTCGGGGATGTGCGCGTTCTCCCGCAGGGTACCGACGTCGACCACTGAGGGCCACTCACGCTTGTTAGGCATAGGGGCACTCGCCCTTGTGCGCCTCGCCCGGCCTTGCGCCGCACGCTTCGCACTGCTTCCCCACACCCAGCTTCTCGCGGAGTGCGTCCGAGCGCTCCTGCGTGCGCTCGATGACCGTGGCCTCGACCTCCTCCGCCGTGTCGAGCAGCGGCGTCGGCTCGTTGATGCGCCCCGTCTCGAAGCGGTTATCCAGCTCCACGGCTGCGCGAAACTCGGGCGAGAGGTCGTAACGCTTCGTCGCTCGCTTCACGACGGTCTTAATCGCCATGTCCGCCCACCACTGCACCCACGGGCCGTCATCCTTGGCCGACGACACCTGCCGGATCTCCTCCACCTCGTCGCGTGTCATCCAGTGCGGATCGCGGAACCCCGAGGGCGTGATGACGATGGCGTAGACGTGTGTGATGTTCTCATCGACCTGCCCCTTCCGGTTGAGGTCGGGCTCGTGCACGATCCGCAGCTCGCTGCCGAGCTGCACGCTGAAGCGGTCGCCGGTGTAGACCGGGTGCGCCGGGATGGCGATGACCGTCTTCGAGCGCTGCGCGAGGGCGACCAGCCCGCGCACCATCGGCATGAGCACGCACTTTTTCTTGCGCGGCACGAGCGCCGCCTCGCCGGTGGGGCCGCCGACCATGAGCCCGAGCGAAGCGGCCTGCATCACCGACTGCACGATCGACAGCTTGTCGCACTGCTGGAGCGCCGGGGTCATGGAGACCTGCAAGAGCGCCGCGCGAATGAGCTGCGGTGCTTCGATCGGCCCGCGCATCGCCTGCGCGATCGAGGACTCGGCCTTCGCCAGAATCTTCGTCAGCGGGGCATCCTGCTGGAACAGTGCGACGACGCCCGTACGGACCTCGGGAGAGAGTTGAACGCCCATGTCAGTCGCCTCCCGTGAAGTACGGACGCAGCGACGTGAACGGCTTGCCCTGCTTCTCGAACTTGGCGAGGTCGAGATGGCACTTACCGACCGTGGCGACAACCTCCTCGATCTGCTCGGGCAGCGCGAGCGGCGCAAGCCGATGCAGTGCCGGGATCAGCTCAGCCCAGACGCTCGTACGATCGAGCGGCCGGTTCGCAGCGAGCGCTTTCTTGTCGAACGTGGTGCGCCCCTCGTTGAGCCGCAGGTACGCGCGATAGCCCGGGCCGGTGTAGCAGTTCGGCTCCTCGTTCACGAGCGCGAGGATGCGTTCCTTCGCCGTCTCCTCGATCTGCGCGGCCTCTTTGCTCAGCGTCTTCGCCTCGCGCAGCAGTCGCATTGCTTCGACGAACTCGGGGTCGTCGCGCCGCACGGCCGTGCCGCCCTGCGCTTCGATCGTCAGGCGCTCCGTGTCGTCGTCGGTCGGTGAAGGCGGCACGCGCGGGATGACGTGGTTGTACCAGAACTCCGTCGCCTTCTCGACCATCTTCTCGAACATCGGGTAATCCGCCGAGAGCGTCCAGTGGAGCCCGTCCCACTGGTCGGCGCAGAAGATGATCCACACCCCGAACTCTTTGCCGGAGAGCCCGAGGTACCACTGCATCTGCGCGACGTAGTCCGGGCGCAGCCCCTCGCGCTTGAGCTTGGACCATGCACCTAACGACGGGCATTTGATCTCCGCCATCGCGTCGCGACCAACCAGCTCGCGGTCCATGTGACCGCCGATGAACTCGTGCTGCGGGTGGCGGAGGAACTTGTTCGAGCGGCGGAGCTTGATGCTGGTCTCTTTCGCGTACCACTCAGCCGCCACGCTTTCGAGCGCGATCCCGCGCTTCGTGTGCGGGTTGTCGGCCGCCGGCTCGTCGAGCCCCACTTTCTCGCGGTAGAGCTGGAGCGGCGTCTTGTACGGGTTGACGCCGAGCAGCGCGCCGATGTCGGACCCGCCGATGTACTGCGTGCGGGCAGGCCCGGGGAACGTGAGCACGTTCGTCATACGGTTCTCCATGTGATGGAAACGTGGAACGGGACGCCGTAAGATGGGGGCCGGGCGGCCCCCATGCAAGGCGATCTCGCCCCCTCCTTACGCCCCCGTGTCGGTGCCGAGGATACGCTCGGCGAGGAAGTGCACCTCGGGGCTGTCCCAATAGAGCGTCTTGGTGAAGAACGCCACGCGGAACGTGACGATCTTCTCGTGCCCCTTCGCGTGAATCCACGACCAGATCAGCGGGGCGACCACCTTGAGGTCGACCGAGGGCAGCGCCGCCCCCAGCTTGCGGTGCCCCGAGTAGCTGGGGGCGCTGACCTGCTCGATGGCCGAAGGTTCACCGATCCCGTATTTCCGCATGACAGCCTCCCGAATGAGTGAGGGCTACCGGGTGGTAGCCTTGGCGCGTTTACGCCGTTTACGGGCCACGCCCGTGCGCTGGCGGCCGGTCCAGCCGGCGCGCGCCAACACGACCGCGCAGCCACCGAGCGCGTCCGTCGTCGCGACGTCGCGGTCGAAGTCGTGGTTGGGGTCGGTCCCCTGCTGGAGACAGAAGCCCCGGACCGCCGGCACCCAGCGCTCACGGATGTTGTACGCGCCCCAATAGCGAGTGAAGCGCAGGTCGTGGTAGAGCTGCTTCGCCGTCAGCCCCGGATCGAAGCCGACGTAGAGCAGCGGCATGAAGCCCGCGCTCGCGACGACCGAGTGCCAGTTGTTGCAGTACGCGATGACCTCGCGCGCGGGCGTCCCGACCTTCACGCCTTCGAGGTCGAGCGTCACCATCGTACCCGGCGGCAGGAGGAGCGTCGTCGTTTCGTCCGCCGCGATCGTGCCGTACTTGACGCCGAGCGCGGCGCTCGGCACCCAGCCCTCCGGCGCGACGTGCTGGACGACGATCAGCCCGAGCCCCGCGTTCAAGATCGTGTCGACCTCGCTCCGCGTGAGGTCGTAGTCGTGACGCTGCTCGCGCCGCACGTAGCGCGCGCAGAAGGTCTCGCCCTTCGCCCGGCGCTGCCGTGCGATCTCGGGCGTGACGTGGAAGTTGCAATCGAAGCCGCGCGCGCCGGAGGGCACGCAGTAGAGATGGGCGTCCTGCATCAGTCACCTCTCGGGGGACGGGGCGGCACGTCCGGCCATTTGTGGCGGGGCACCGGGGGCGGCGCGGTATCGGGTGGCGGATCGCTCGCGCGCCGGCCGCCGACGTAGCGCGCGCGGAGGTACTCCCCGAACAATCGCACGACCGTGAGGGGCGCGAGCGTCTGGATCAGCACCAAGCCGCCTAACGTGATGACGCTGGCGAGGCCGAGGAACTTGACGCGGATGCCCTCGACGTTGGTCCATGTGCGCCACAGCTCCGCCGCGAGCGCCGCGAAACCGAACAGGGTAGCGATGACGCCGAAGAACAGGATGATTTTCTGCCGCGTCTTAAAGAGCCCATTGTCTGTCATCCCCTCCCCCCACGCGCGTTAGGGTGGCGTAACTTGCGTGTCCATCGCCCGGCGCACGACGTCGGCCGGCGGTGGCCCCATCCGATCGCTGAAGTGCGAGAGCGCGGACGAGACGCGGTGCAGGTACGTGTCCACGATCTCCTTCGCGTGCTCGGGATTCTTGTTGGCGATCATCGCCTGATTGAACTCCCGCTTCATCGCGGTGAGGTCATCCTCTAATTGATACACGGCGCGCTGGACCTGTGCTCCCGGCCGCGTGAACCGGGGCCGCATTCCCGTGGGGCCTAACACGTCGTTCTTGAACTTGTCCCAATCGCGGTTGTTGATGTCGGTCTGCAAGCGCTCCCGGTGGAAGGCGAGCATCGAGGGCGCGGCCACCTCGGCCGCTTGGTGCAGAAGCCCCGCGATGTTCTCGCCTAACGGGTAGTCTTTCTTGACGACCGGCTTGCCGCTGAACGGATCGGCGTTCGCCACGGCCCGCGCGCCGATGTCGAGCAGCGGACCGCTCGGCTGGAGGAATGCCGGGAACTGATCCGAGATCGCCCCGCCCGTGGTGCCCGGGGGCGCGGAGGACGTCATCGAGGAGAGCGGCGTCCAGCGCGCCATGTCGGCGTTCGCCTTCTCGCCCCGCTCGTTCATGAACGGGAGCTGGGTGAAGCCGGGGAGGAAGTAGCCGAAGTTGTCGCGGCGGTCCTGCGGCGCGATGTCGCGCTCCTCGACCGGCCCGACCTGCTTGCGCGCGTAGAGATCGAGCGCGGCGAACGCGCCCATCAGCGTCGCGTAGCGCCACGGGTGGTCGATCATCTGGGACGCGAAGCGCGGCACTGCCCGCAGCGGGTAGAGGAAGAACGGTGAGACCGTGCGGCGGATCATCTGCGTGGCCGGCGACTGCGGCGCGGCCATGTCGCCTAACGCGCGCTTGGCGTTGACGGCCGCCGCGTCCTTGGGCATCCCCTCCGCGACCTGCTTCATGTACAGCGCGATGCGAAACAGGTTGTCCTCGTTCGCGTAACCGCGCCGGATGAACGCCCGGACGCGCGGATTGAGCGCCGCCCCGGCCAGCCCGCCTAACGTCGCCCCGAGCGCGGCGTCTTCCGGGTTCTCGTTGTCGGCGAGGAGCCCCGCGCCCACGGCCGCGCCAACCGCTGCGCGCGTGGCCGTCCCGCGCCGCTTGCGCGCGGCGACCGACTGCTCGGTGATGCCGCGCTCGCGGAGGACGCGCTGCGTCTCGGGGCGCGTCGTCTGGAGCAGCTCGCCTAACCCCTCCTCGCTCCGCTGGGCGCGCGGGTTCCGCACCTCGTTCGGGCTGAACGTCGCCGAGGCTTCGAGCACGCCGGTCTCGGAGAGGTGCCGGGTCGCCGGCCCGTACGCCTTGAGATCGGAGAGCGCGCGCTTGAGCCACAGCGGCTGCTCGAACAGGTGCATCCCCTCCATGTGCGCGAAGGCGACGTTCGAGGCGACGTTGCCGACCGAGGTGCCGACGTTGAAGATCGTCTTCGCCTGCTTCCAGAAGTTGAGGAACTGATCCCACTTCCCCGGATCGAAGGCCGGCGCGATCTCGTTGTACACCGCCCGCGTGACCGGCATCCCGCGCAGCACGCCGTAGCTCCGCGTGTCGGGCAGCGTCCGCCACTCGCCGCCCTTGGCCTTGAAGCGGTCGCTCAGCTCTTTGAGCTTGACGAAGGAGTCGTCCATCAACGCCTTCGCCGCGTCGCGGTCGGCGGTCGTCTTCGCCGCCTTGTAGAGCGAGCGCGCGGCGAGGAAGTTGGACAGCTCACTGTCGTACCCCGGGTGTACCGTACCGGGTTGCGCCCGAAGCTGCTCGTGCAGCTTGGCCGCCGCGACGTCGTGCCACCCTTGGTCGAACGTCGCCGACGCCCGGTAGCCCGCCTCACGGATCTCGCCGAGCGTGACCCGCTGCTGCTGCTGGACGAGCTGCGCCTCGGTGAGCGCGTCCTCGGCGTCCTTGACCCGCGCCGGATCGCCGGACGCTCGCGCGTCGGCCAGCTCCACCTCGGCCGCGCGAATGGGCTCGTCGAGCACGCGACTCTTGGTGGCCGCCCCGATCGTCTTCCCCTGCGTCACGCCACCGGCCCGGTGGTCGGCCACCGCGTCGAGCGCGTCGAACTGCGCGTACTTGCGCTTGAGGTACCCGGGGATCGCCTGCGTCGGTTCGAGGACGCCGTGCTGCACCTTGGCGTCGGTCAGCTTCCGCACCTCGCGCTCGATGCCGGCAGCGACCGTAAGGACGTCCTGCATCTGCTGCGGGGTGAACTGGTTCGGGTCTTCCCACTGCTCGTTCTCGATCACGTCGGAGACGGCCCGGTTCCCCGCCGGGCCGAGGCGCTCGGCGGCGCGGCCGTGTTCGAGCGCGACCGAGCGGCCGTACGCCTGCGTCTGTCGGTACTGCTCCAACGCCTGCTTCGCTTCGGGGGAGAGGAGCGCGCCGGGGTTGAAGAACTCGACCATCCGCTTCCCCGCCTCGGTCCGCGTGAGAAGGTTGAGCACGCCGCCGCCGAAGACGTCCTTCGCCGCCTTGAGCCGGTGGCTCCCGATCATCGAGAGCGCACCGAGGGCGATGGTGGGCTTGGACGCCCGCTTGATGTTCTCGTTGTCCGACTCGCCCATGACCGCGCCGACGCCCATGAGCGCCGCCGCCGCCGGGTAGCGCGAGAGTTGGCGCAGCGCCGGGCCGATCGGGTTGGCATGGAGGAGGAGCCCCGGCGGGAGATCCTTCGGCAGCTCCGCCTTGGCGATGGCGTCGGAGACGATCTTTGCCTCCTCGGCCGTGGCCGGCGGCTCCTGTGCCTTGAGCTTCGAGAGCGCCGCGTCGAACTCGGCGTTGGTCGCCTCCTGCCCCGCGACCTCCGCCTCGGTCGCCCCGTGGTAGCGGCTGGCCCGGCGCTCCTGTAGGAGCCCGAGCGAGCGGAGGTCGTCCTTCCGCTGGTTGAGGAGCTGATCCGCCTGCTCGTAGGTGTCGGCCGCCATGCCGTGGAGCTGGGTCTCGATCCCCGAGACCGTGTGCTTCGAGTGCTTCTCGACGGCGTCGATGAACTCCTGCGCTCGTTCCTTCGGGACCGCGACCGCGAACTCGTCGCCACCCGGCCGGAACGCGCGGAGGTCGACGCCCGTCTCCTTCGCCGCAGCGGCGATGGCGTGGCCGAAGCGCTGGATCGCCTTGTCCCCGGCATCGTGGCCGGCGACGTCGTTGACCCGCTTGAACTGCGCGGCGTCGAACGCCGCCCACGCCATGCTCGGGTCCGCGTCGATGACCGAGCGCGCCTCGGTGAACGCCCGCTTGTTCGCGAGCCCGCTCAGGTCGTCGCGCATGATCGCCGTCCCCAGCTCGCGGTTCTCCTTCACAAGCCGCCGCATCCGCTTGCTGGTGAGGAGCGTCGCGAGCGCCGCCCCCGCGACGAGGCCACCCGCCAAGGTGCCGTAGAGCGAGCGCGAGGCCGGCGCACCCTCAGTGCCTTGCGCCTTCGCCTCCTCGGCGGAGAGCCCGGTCATCGCCATCGCACTCAGGATCGGGAGCCCAGCCTTGCGGATCGCCGAGCGCATCGCGGGCGTTAGCTCGACATGCCAGTGGCCGTAGCCTTGGATGAAGACACGATCCACGGGCACGTTCTTGAACCCGAGGTTCCCGAGCATTCGCACGACGGCGCTCTTGGTGATGTCGTCGTACACGAGCTTCGCCGCTTTGATGGGCAAGGACGCAACCTTCACGCGGTTGGCCGCGTCCGACCATGCGATATGATCGTGCCCGCGCTCCGCCGCATCGAGCAGGAAGCGCGCGGCGTTGAGCGAGAATGCGGCGCGCGTTTCGAGAAGCGGCGACGGCGGCACGGACTTCTTCGCTGCCCTCTCCGCCCGGTCCACCTCACCCCGGGTCCGCACCTGTTCGTCGTACGCGGACTGTGCTGCGATCTGCGTCTCGTTCGCGTGCTCCGCTGCGGCCTTCAGCTCGTCGAGGGCTGAGCCCCACTCGGGACGCATGGTACGCAGCAGCTCGAAGTCCGGCGCGTCATCGGGGTCCAAAATCCGCCGCCAGCTCGGCGGGCCGTAGGCGGTTGCCCGGCCGGTCCGCTCCATCTCGGCCCACTCGTTCTGTAGCTTCGGGTATTCGGCGTCTGCGAGGTCGGCCAAGGTCTGCCGCGCGTCGGTAAATCGGTCCTTCGCCTTCGCCTCGGCGTCGACCGCGCGGTCGGTCTGCTCCATCGCCCGCTGCGCCGCCTCACGAAGCGGGCGCAGCGCCTCCTCGGTCTCCGCCACGGGCCGGCGGATGCCGAACTCGTTTGCCTCCTGCGCCCAATCCGACTGCGATTCGAGCATCGTGGCGATCGTGCGCGACGGCACCTCGCGCCCGTGCTTCAGCTCCCACGCCGACCGGAGCTTGTCGGCGTTTACCTCCTCCCGGTGCGAGAGCCCGGTGATGTCGGTGACGATACTCCGGTAGTCCGAGGCGAGCCGCGCCGCCTCCGGGCTCGGGTTGTTCGGGTCGGTCTCCGAGGCGGGCATCGCCTCCAGTTTGCGGACGATCTCGCCGAGCTGCCGGTAGTTCTCATTGCGCTCCACCCGCGTGTCGGCGATGACCTGCTTGGCCGCCTTCACCACGGCCGAGTCGTTGGGGTCTATCTCGACCTGCTCGCCCGTGAGGCCCGGGGTCTCGTAGACGAGGTGGTCCTCGGCGCGGACATGCCCCGCGAGGTTGGGTCGGGGGTCCATGACGTAGCCGGCCCGCTTGCTGTAATGGCCGCCCTCGTACGACTCCTCTGGGGGGTTCTCCAGCACGTTGAGCAGCTCGCGGTAATTCTTGCCGCCGCCGAGGCGCTGGAACCCGGAGAACTCTGCTCGCCCCTTGGGGGTGGGCTCGACGGGCAGCGCGTACGGATCGACGGCCGGCGCTTCCGTGGTCTCCGGCAACGCGAGCGGCTCCGGCTCCTCCTCCGGCGCGTCCGGTAGCGTGTCCCTCGCGCGGTCGATCCGCCCAGTCTCGTCGCGGAGCTTCTCGATCTCCTCGTAGATGTGCGAGAGGGCGTACTCCGGCTCCTCGGTTAGCGAGTAGTGCCGGCTCTCCGCCTCCTGATAGACGGCGGTCGCGTCGATGTAGCGTGAGAGCGCGTACTGCACGTTCTCGTGCAGCTCATTATCGCTGTCGTCGAGCGCCTCGTTGTTGACCGCCTCGCTGGCCGCATCCTCGCGACTGGAGAGATCCTCCGCGACCACCCGGCCGTCCGGACCCAGCACCCGGTAGGTGGGATCGCCCGGCTTCTCGGAGAACTCCAGCGTGCGCGCCGCTTCCGCGCCGTAGTCCTCCGCCACGCGCTCGCGGATGTGCTCCTGCGTCTCTCCGCTGACATGGTAGAATCGGCTCTGCTTGCTCTCGCCGCGCGGGCCGATGTGTGTGAAGCTGTAGTAGTGATCCGGCTCGGCAGCGGGGACCTCCTCGATCCTGTAGCCCTCCTCGCGGAGCACCTCCTCGGGGTCGCGGCTCGTCGAAAGGTCTTCCCAGATTTTCTGGAACGCCGCGTCGGAGTCGGCCGACTCGCCATACTCGCCGATGTATTGCAGTGCCGGATCGAGCACGTCGCGCGTGAGCCCCGCATCCTCCACCAACCGGTACAGATCGTGGAGCTTCTCACTCTGCCGGCCCGACGCCTCCTCCATGTCCTCGTAGGCGCGCTGCTGATCGTGCTCGACGTCCTGCTCCAGCTCCCTGATCCGCTCCTGCCGGAGCGAGAGCTGCTCGTCGAGATAGGGACGATCCCGCTCGTCGCGCGCCTGCTCGAAGACGTCGTCGATGTCGTGAATCCGGCCGGCCGGCGCGGTCGGAGGCTCCGGCGCGGCGGCCGCCTCCGGTGGCCCGCCTAACGTGACGCGCTCGATCTTCGGCAGCGTGGCATCCGCCAGCGCCATCACGTCGTCGCGCGCCAACTTCTGCTTGCGCGCGGCCGCGTCTTCGAGCTGGGGTAGCATCAGCTCCAGCTCTTTCTTCGAGAAGGTGCTCAACCCCTTGAGCTTGCCGATCCAATCGGCCGCCGGCCGGGGCTGGTCCCACGCCTTCCCGGGAAGCGCCTCGATCGCCTGACGCAAGCGGGAGACGAACTTCCCGGGGATTGGCTGGGTGCCCGGCGGCCGCTGCTCGCCCGGGAGGTCGGCCAAGATCCGCTGGACCTGCTCGGGCGAGACCTTGTCGGTCTCCGGGTGCATCTGATCTTGCAGCGCGCGGAAGAACTGCTGCTCCCCTTCGTGGCCGCCGAGGTCGAAGCCCGTGTCCTTCGCAATCTGCACCCAATCGTGCGGCGTCTCGGCGTACGGGAAGTTGCGCGCGATGTGATCGCGCAGCCTCACCCGCGTCTCCGCCGGGATCTCCTTCACAATCCGGAGCGAGCCGATCGCCAGCGCGCCGAGCCCCACCAGCTTCTTCTCGTCGTCGGTGAGGTCGTCGTTCGACGCCGCGAGCGCCAGCACCGCCGACGCCCCGACCTGCGCGCCGTACCGCTGCCGCGCGTCGTTGAGCGCCTGTCGCGCCCGGGCGAGCGCGACCTGCTGCTTCATCGTCGGCGGGCTGTCCTTGGGCCGGTCCTTCACGGCCGCGAGCGCGTCGACGTAGTTGTTGATCGCGTCGTGGTACTCGGTCGCCAGCGGCTCGCCGGCCGCACGCTCCTCGCCCGCCTGCGCGAGTGTCTCGCCCAGCGTCTTCGGTCCCTGCACTTCGCCCGGCCGCTGCTGCGCCGCCAGTTCGAGCTGGAGGTCCGGCTCGTTCGCCATCTGCTCCGCCTGTACCCGCGCGGCTTCAGCGAAACGGCGCTGCCGCTCCATCTGCGTGACCGCGTTCGCCTCCTCGGCCGGCCGCGTCCGCTCCATCGCAATCTCGGCGGCCGTCCGGAGCGGGACGGGTTCTTCCGGCGCGCGCGTACGCACGCGCGAGGGCGGCCGCTCGACCGCCGAGGTGCCGCGCTCCTCGATCTGCCGTTGCGCGAGGAGCTGATCGAGCCCCTCGCCGATCGTGCGGTGAAGCGTCTCCGGTGCTGGGCCGGCGGGAGGGACGTCCGCCTCCCCCGCGACGTCGAGCCCCAGCTCGGGCTCCGGCCGGCCGGCGATGTGCTGACGGATGCGGCTCGCGAGGCGGCCCACGGGATCGAAGCCGACGCCGGCCGCGCGGCCCACGACGCCGAGGCCGATCTCCGCCGCCGCGCCGAATGGCACGTTGAGTGCCGCCCCTTCGAGCGCCGCCTTCACCGCGTCCTCGACCGTCGCCCCCTGCTCGCGGGCCATGCGGTACTGCTGCGTCCCCATGATGATCTGGCCTTCGGTCGCCCCCCGACCCATCATCGACGGCAGCGCCGCCCGGAACGCCCGCGCCTCCTCGCCCACGCGGAGCCCGAGATTCCGCATCGAGGAGACCGGGACGCGCGGCCCCAGCATCTCCGGCACCTCGACGCCACGCGCCAGCCGGCCGATCGCCGTCCCGATCGTCTCCGCCCCCGCGCGCTCCAGCCCCGCTCCGATGACCGCGCCGGCCGTCCGGCCCGCCGCGCCACCCGCGATGAGCACCGGAGCCTGCCCGGCGAGTGGAGCCACGATGTCCTTCCCGATCGAGAAGGGCCGCGCCGGATACGCCGGCTTCGCCACCCCCATCGCCGTCTGCTCCTCCGGCGTCGCAACCATGCCCGGCATCTCCGCCTCGGCGATGTTCCGCCGCTGCCCGGCGTACGGGTCGTGAATGATCCCGAGGAGGTTCGAGAGGACGATCGCCCCGTGCGTGTCGGCTTCCTTCGCACCCGACGCGAGGAGCTGAGCGTTGTACGATTTGCGGTTGATGTCCTCCGCTTCCTCGTGCCGCCCCTGCGCGTGGAGCTGGTTCGCGTACTCCGCCCCGGCGGCCGCGATCTGCTGCCACTTCTCGGGCGAGAACTGCGCGCGCTGCACGCCCCGCGTCTTCATCGCCGCGACGTTCTTCTCGTGCGTGGCAACCGTCGCGGGCGTCTGGAAGCCGCCCGTCCCGGTGACGTCGGGCCGCTGGGTCTGGAGGGCGCGGCGCTCGGCCAGATCGTCCGCCGCCTTCTGCTCCGGCGTGCGGCGGTCCACCGGGGGGATCATCCGCCGGGGTTCGTTCGTGGAGGGGAATAAGTCCCCGATCGCGCTGGCAATCCCCGTGACGATACCGCGCCGTGGGGCGGGCGCGGTGCTGGAGCCGCTCCGAACGTCCGAGAAGTCCTCCGGGGCTCCCTGTGAGCTAAAGAGCCCCAGCGGGTCGTTCTCGGCCGATTGCTGCTTCCGGCGCGTGGAGTCCTGCGTGAACAGCCCGAGCGGGTCGCCCATCAGCGCTTTGGCGTGAGGAGAGCCTGCTTCCGCTTGACGGATGCCGGGATGTCGTAGCTCTGGGCGATCGTGGCATCATCCGCTCCCTTCGCGATCGCTTGGTCGTACTGCGCCTGTGTGATCGAGCGCCGCCCCGCGCCCCGGAGCAGCACACGCCCCGCGCCCTGCCGGCGGGTGTCGGCCGCCTGCCGCCGAAGCGCGGCCGCGCGTTCGGCCGCCGACTCGATGCGCTCCTTCCCGCCCGGCTGGGACTCCTCGACGATCCGGTTCGTGCCGGTCGGGATGGTGCGCTCGATCGCGCCCGCCTCGCTGGAGGTGCCACGCGCCAGCATCTCGGCCGCGCGGAGCTGCTGGTCGATCTCGCGCATCCGCAGGAGCGCCTGACGGTACTCCGCCGTGTTCTGCCGGCCGGAGGAGGTGAGCAGCGCGATCGCCCGCGACGCGGCGATGCGCTCGTCTTGGAGCTGCTTCCGCTGCTCGAACGTCATGCCGCCGGCCGTGCGCGGCTGCTGGCCGAAGGTGTCGTCGTACTTGACAACGTTGTTGAGCACACGCGCCCGCGCCTCGCGGGGGTCCATGCCCGCGTCGACGAGCGAGCGGATCTGCTCCTCCTCGTGCGCGCGGCCGGCCATCTCCTTCCCCTCGGCCTGCACGCGCGCGCCGTAGAGCGGGTCGACCGAGTAGCGCTGGCCGCGAATGCCCTCGTAGACGTATGGCGAGACCGCTGAAGGCGAGGCCACCGAGGGCTGAGCGCCACGCGCGGCGACGTTCGGCGCGGGCGCAGCACCGGCCGGGCTCGGAAGCATCGGCATACGCCCGGCCGCCGTCTCGGGGCTCGCGCCTAACGCATTCCGCCGATAGAACGGATCGAACGGTTCCTGCCCGTAGGGATCGCCCCGGGTGTACGGCAGCGCGCCAGTGGTCGGGGGTGGCACCGCAGGGCTGGGCACGCCGTCGCGCTGACGGCCGTCGATCTGCGGCCCCGAGAACACGTTGCCGAAGTCCGGCCGACGACCGTGGAGCAGATCGTTCAACCCGCCCGCGATCCCCCGGACCCGCTGGCCCGGCGTCGGCGCGGGCGCGGTGGGGAGCGGGACGCCGCCCCGGGCGCGGATCTCGTTGCCCTCTTGCCGCTCCACCTCTTTCTTCCGCTGGTACTCGCCGATCGCCGAGCTGATCCCGCCGCTTAACGATTCGCCGAAGGTCGGCTCGTCCGGCCCGTAGATCGAGCGCAGGTTGAGTGAGTAGCGTGGCATCAGAAGCTCCCGGCGACCGAGCGCCCGACGTTCCAGCCCGTGGCCGCGCCGGCCGGGCCGCCTAACAGGAAGCCGCCGGCCGCGCCGAGCGCGCCGCCGATCGCGCTTCCGATCCCCCGCTTCCGGCGACGCGCGCGCTCCGCCTGCTCCCGCGCGGCGTTAATCATCTCCTCCCGCCGAGACTGCGCGATGTCGGTGGCGAACTCCGTCTGCCGCTCGCCGTACGCCCCTAGCGACGTGTCGTTGCGCTGCTGGAGTTCGGCCGCGCCTAACGCCTGCTGGCTCAGGTTATTCGTGAAGTCCGCCTGCGTGTCGCGAATGAGCTGCCCCTGATCCTCGTCGAAGAAGCCGGTGTTGAGTCGCCCCGATCCCACGGCCGCGCCGGAGAGATCCCGCAGCCGGCGATCGAGCCCGGCCGAGACGTTGGCGTACGCGCCGCGCGCCCAATCGTTCAGCGACTTCGAGGCGTCGAAGCTCGACGCGCGCGAGATATAGGCGTCCTGCGCCTGCTCACCGCGCCCACCCGCCGCCGCGCCCGTGGCATCCACGCCCGTCGTGTAGCCACCTAACGAGTAAGGATCGACGGGTGTCTTCGGCCGCATGAAGCGCCGCATCTGCTCCCACGTCATCGCTGGCATTGTCATCGGCCTACTCCGTGTAGAAGATCAGGCAGGTGAACGACCCTGCGCCATTCGCCGCATAGTGCGCCTCGATGAACGTGCGCTCCCCCGCCGTCGCCAGCCACGCATTGATGGCCGCCTCGACGAGCACCGCCGAGGCGGCGTCGAAGCTCTTGCACCGAAGGAGCTGCACCCGGACGCCCATCAGACCCCCACCGGCTGCGCGGCCGCGACGACGATCTCGTGCTCCACGTCGATCTCGTCGAAGCGAATATACGACGAGCCGCCGACCTCGAACGTCGTCTCGACCAGCGCCTGTACCCATGTCCCGCGCGGGTACGTCCGGAGCCGCTCGATGCCGCCCACGATCAGCGGCACGCTCAGCCCCACCTCCACCTTGTCGACCTTGCGGTCGACTTCGAGGAACGGCCCGCCGACGACGCCGGTGCCCGACAGCGCGAAGACCTGCGCCGCCTGCGCCACGCCGTCGATGATTGGCGTCACCCGGCAGCTCACGGCCGAGAAGTGCACGATCGAGAGATAGAGCGACGTGAAGACGCACTCGCCCGCCGTACCGCCCGGGGCGACCCGGTCGGTCTTCGCGAGCACGTTGTAGATCAGCCCATCGTCGAGGAAGCCGACTCCCGCCTCCAAGAGATGCGCCGCGTCGCGCGTGCCGAAGAACAGGCGCTTCCGCATCAGCAGTTCCCCGGGAGCACATTCGACGTCGCGGTCGGCGAGTAGTCGCTCGCGCCGAACTGCGTCCAGCGCGTGCGGTAGATCGCCTCGACGAAGTTGTAGCCGCAGCCCCCGGCGTCGATGAACAGGTCCGTCGCCGGGTAGGCCGTGAAGCCCTCCGCGCTGGAGTTGGTGCCCGGCGTGTACGAGTGGATGACG
>Ga0075424_100000106_pt1 | contig 50363 bp, 43 predicted proteins | sample SoiMethybrSBSTD3_FD_75301 | JGI IMG/M metagenome (GOLD analysis project Ga0075424, IMG submission 75301) | Bulk soil microbial communities from a Populus tree surrounding site in Tennessee, USA - Soil MetaG P. TD hybrid SBSTD3 | ecosystem: Environmental > Terrestrial > Soil > Tree plantation...
TGGTATAGTCCGCGGGACAACTGAATACGCGCTTCTTTATCAAGAGTGGCTGAGGGACCGGCCCTGTGACGCCACGGCAACCACGCGACCGCCAGGTCGCGGCTCAGGTGCCAATTCCTGCCCCGTGCCTCGGTGGCGCGGGGGGAGATGAGGGAGAGAGTGACCGCCGACCCGTTCCCGTTCGATCCGTTTTCATCCCCCTGTTGCCGCGTCGCGCTGCTCGGCTTCGGCACCGTCGGCTCCGCCGTCGCGCGCCGGCTGAGCCTCGATGCGGACCGCACGCCGGCCGTCCGTCTCACCCACGTGCTCGATCGCCGCGCCGACGAGAAACGCGGCCGGACACCGCTCGCGGGCGTCGTCTGGACCACCGAGATCGCCGACGTGCTTCAGAGCGACGCCGACGTCGTCGTCGAGGCGATCGGCGGCGTCGAGCCGGCCGTCGCGTGGATTCGCGCCGCGCTGGCCTGCGGCAAATCCGTCGTCACGGCGAACAAACAGGCGATCGCGCAGCACGGCGCAGCGCTGCTCGCGCTCGCCGCGCGCCAGGGCCGCCAGCTTCGCTTCGAGGCGGCCGTCGGCGGCGCGATGCCGATCGTGCGCGCGCTCGGCGACGGCCTCGCCGGCGATCGCATCACGCGCATCGACGCGATTCTGAACGGCACGACCAACGCCGTCCTGTCGCTGATCGAGGAGACCGGCTGCTCGATCGACGGCGCGATCCGCGAGGCGCAGGCGCGCGGGTACGCGGAAGCCGACCCTTCAGCCGACCTCGACGGCGACGATGCGCGCGCGAAGCTGGCGATCCTGTGCGCGCTCGCGTTCGGCCTGCGCGTCGATCCGTCGCAGATTCCCGCGCGCTCGGCGGCGTCGATCGACGGCGGCGACGTCGAGCGGGCGCGCGCCCGCGGCGCGGCCATCCGCCAGATCGCGCACGCGGACTTCGATCGCGCGACGTCGACGCTGACGGCGTGGGTCGCGCCGATCGAGGTGCCGCGCGGCTCGATCTTCGGCCGCGCGACCGGCGCGCAGAACGCGGCGATCGTCGCGGGCGAACACTCGGGCGAGACCGGCATCTTCGGCGTCGGCGCCGGCGGCGACGCGACGGCGGTCGCGATTCTCAGCGACATCGCGGCGATCGCGCGCGACAAGGCCGCGGTCGTCCCCGCGCCGATTCTCGATTCGGCATTCCAGATTCCAAATCCCTCCTCATTCCAGATTTCTGTGGCGGAGGCCGTGTGAGCGCGTTGGTCGGACTGCAGTGTCATCTGTGCAAGACGCCGTTCCCGGCGGAAGCGACCTACGTGTGCACGAAGTGCCTCGGGCCGCTCGAGCCCGTCTACGACTACGCCGCGATCGCGCTCACGCGCGAGCAGATCGAGCGGCGGCCGAAGAATCTCTGGCGGTATCGCGAGCTGCTGCCGATAACCGGCGAGCCGCGCACCGGCTTCAACTCCGGCTTCACGCCGCTCGTGCGCTGCGATCGGCTCGCGGCGCGCCTCGGCGTCAGCGAGCTCTACGTCAAGGACGACTCGGTGAATCACCCGACGCTCTCGTACAAGGACCGCGTCGTCTCGGTGGCGGCGACGCGCGCCGTCGAGCTCGGGTTCGACGTCCTCGCGTGCGCATCGACCGGCAACCTCGCGAACAGCGTGGCGGCGCACGCCGCGCGGCTCGGCCTCGAGTGCTGCGTGTTCATCCCCGACACGCTCGAAGCGGGAAAAGTGCTCGGCTCGGCGATCTTCAACCCGACGATTCTCGCGATCGGCGGCACGTACGACGACGTCAACCGCCTCTGCACGCAGGTAGCGGATCGCTATGGGTGGGGCTTCGTCAATATCAACCTCCGGTCGTACTACGCCGAGGGCGCGAAGACGATCGCCTTCGAAATCGTCGAGCAGCTCGGGTGGCGCTATCCGCAGCACCTGGTGTCGCCGGTCGCCGGCGGCACGCTGCTGCCGCGCATCGTGCGCGGCCTGCGCGAGCTGCGGCAGATCGGGCTCGTCGACGGCGAGCTGCCGCGCGTCTACGCCGCGCAGGCCGCCGGGTGCGCGCCGGTGGTCCACGCGCTCGACGCGGGGCTGGAGCATCCTGAGCCCGTGCGGCCGAACACCATCGCGAAATCGATCGCGATCGGCAACCCTGCGGACGGCTATCAGGTGATTCAGAGCGTGAAGGCGACGGGCGGCACGGGAGCGGCGGTCACCGACACGGAGATCGTCGCCGCGATCCGGCTGCTCGCCGAGACCGAAGGGATCTTCACGGAGCCCGCGGGCGGCACGACCCTCGCCGCCGCGATCGATCTGATCCAGCGCGGCGTGATCCCGCGCGACGAATCGATCGTCGTCTGCGTCACCGGCAACGGCTACAAGACGGCGGAGGTGGTTGCCGACAAGGTGACGGCGCCGGTGCGGCTCTCACGCGCCTTCAAGGATTTCGAGGCGTGGCACGAGTCGCGCGTCGCGGCCGTCTGACTACCGGCGCGCGCGCGACGACGAGCTGGAGACGATCGGCAGCTTGACCTCGACGGTGCGGCCGTTGCGGAGGATCTTGATCGCCGCCGTCGATCCGATCTTCGAGTCGGCGATCAGCCGCTGCAGCTGCGACGGGTCGTCGATCGTCGTGCCGTTGAACGACACGATGATGTCGCCCGGCCTCACGCCGGCCTCGTAGGCTTCCGACGTGCGCATCATCTGCGAGACCAGCGCGCCGTTCGTGTTCGCGACGCCGAACTCCTCGGCGAGCTCCGGCGTCAGCTTCTCGATCCGCAGGTAGCCGATCGATCCCCGCCGCACGCCGCCGTACTGCATCAGATCCGCAACGACGCGCTTCGCGAGGTTGCTCGGGACGGCGAAGCCGATGCCTTGGTAGCCGCCGCTCTCGCTGTAGATCCCCGTGTTGATCCCCACCAGCTCGCCGCGGCTGTTGATCAACGCGCCGCCCGAGTTGCCCGGGTTGATGGCCGCGTCGGTCTGGATGAAATCCTCGTACGCGGCAAAGCCCATGTTCGCGCGGCCCGTCGCGCTCACGATCCCCGCCGTCACCGTCTGGCTCAATTGAAACGGGCTGCCGATGGCGAGCACCCACTCGCCGACCTTCAGCTGCGAGGAATCGCCCCACGGCACGACCGGAAGCCCCGTCACGCCGATTTTCAGGAGCGCGATGTCGGTGTCGGGATCGGTGCCGATCACCTTGCCCTTGATCTCGCGCTTGTCGGGCAGCGCGATCGTGATCTCGCGCACGTTCTCGCCGACGACGTGGTTGTTCGTGACGACGTAGCCGTCCGCCGAGATGATGACGCCCGAGCCGAGGCTCAGCGAGCGCCGGTCGCGTGAGCCAAACATCTCGTCGTCGCCGAAGAAGTAGCGGAAGAACGGATCGTTGCTGAACGGCGAGTTGCGCGTGCGCACCACCTGCAGCGACGAGATGTTGGCGACGCCTTTCACCGCCTGGCTCGCGACGCGCGTGAAATCCGGGCCGCCCGCGGACGCGGCCACCGAGGCAGCGGGAGCGGAGCGCTGCTGCAACGGCGCCGCGGGCGCGACGACCGTCTCGCCCGGCGCACGCGGCAATTCGACGTCGGCGGCGCGCACCCAGCCGGTGACGAGCACGCCGCCCACGAATCCGGCGACGACGAGCACGACCGACAGAGCGAAGCGCCTCGACATGATCCTCAGCTGACGTCGATCCGGCGCGCCGCGCGATCGCGCAGCTTGGGGATGACGACCGTCAGGATGCCGTCCTTCAGATCGGCGGCGACCTTGTCGACGTCGATCGGCTCGGGCAGCGCGAAGCCGCGCGAGAAGGGCCCGTGCCCGCGCTCGACGCGGTGGAACTGCTCGCACGCGATGCTGCGGCCCGAATCCGCGCTGCGCGCGCCGCGGATGACGATGCGCGTCTCCTCGGCGTGGATCTCGATCTGATCGCGCGAGAGCCCCGGCAATTCCGCCGTCAGGACGTACTCGGCGGCCGTCTCGTAGAGATCGACCGGCGGCGTCCAGCCGGGCGCGTCGGTGCCCACCAGATGGCCGAGCTGTTCGTGCAGCGTGAGGAGGTCGCGCAGGGGATCCCAGCGGGTGAACGCCACGATCTGCGATCGTAGCAAAGTCCGCAAAGGAGGCAAAGGCCGCAGAGCACGAGCCGCCACAGGTCCGGGGCGGAACCGGCCATAAGGGCCCTGTGTGCTACGATTGCAAGGATCTACAGCCGCCGAACATGCCGTCATTCGTCCAGGCGACCCGCTTGCGGAAAGGCCACCTGATCAAGGTGGGCAACGATCTCTTCCGCATCCTCGAGCTGCACCACTTGACGCCGGGCAACAAGCGCGCGCACATCCAGGTGCGCATGCGCAACATCCGGACGAACTCGCTCGCCGATCAGAAGTTCCGCGCGGAAGAGGACGTCGAGCGCGCGACGCTCGACGAGCGCGAGATGCAGTACCTCTACAACGACGGCGACAACTTCTATTTCATGGACACGCAGACCTACGAGCAGGTCCACATCTCGGCCGAGGCGCTCGGCGACTCGAAGGACTATCTGGTGGCCGAGATGACGATCCGGGTCGAGTTCTACGACGTCGAGCCGGTCGGCATCGAGCTGCCGCCGACGGTCGATCTCGTCGTGAAGGAGACGGTGCCGGGCATCAAGGGCGCGACGGCGAGCGCGCAGGTGAAACCGGCGACGCTCGAGACCGGCCTGGTCGTGCAGGTGCCGCCGTTCGTCAACGAAGGCGACAGAATCCGCATCAACACGGAAACCGGCGAGTACCAGGGCCGCGTCTGAGCGTGGGCGGCTTCCGCGACGACCCGCGCGTGATCGAACCTGTCGATCGGAGCGAGATGGAGATCCATCGCAAGGCGTCCGAGCACGGCTGGATCGAAGTGATCACCGGCAGCATGTTCAGCGGTAAGAGCGAGGAGCTCATTCGGCGGCTGCGCCGCGCGCAGATCGCGCGGCAGAAGGTGCAGATCTTCAAGCCGGTCGTCGACAACCGCTACGGCGAGGATCAGATCGTATCGCACAGCGACATGCGGATCGCGTCGCAGAACGTCCGGAGCTCCGACGAGCTCGTCGAGCGCGTCGACGAGGACACGGAAGTCGTCGGCATCGACGAAGGGCAGTTCTTCGATCTGAATCTGCCGGCGGCGTGCAACACGCTCGCGAACCGCGGGAAGCGCGTCATCGTCGCGGGGCTGGATCAGGATTATCTCGGCCGGCCGTTCGAACCGATGCCCCAGCTGCTCGCGATCGCCGAGTACATCACCAAGACGCTCGCCATCTGCGTCGTCTGCGGCGAGCCGGCGAACCACACGCAGCGGCTCGTCGCGAGCAGCGACCGTGTACTGGTGGGCGCGACCGGCCTGTACGAGGCGCGCTGCCGCCACTGCTTCGATCCCGATCTGGCCGCCGACGGGGCGAACCCGGCGGCGGCAGCGGAACAGGCCGCCAAGCTGAAGCGCTGACGTCGGCCCCTCCGGCCTGCGATCGTAAGATGGAGACGTGGACTTGCTCGGCGGCGTCCTGCTCGTCTTCGGCGTCGGGTTTCTCGCGGCGAACCTGAAGCTCGCGTACGACTACGTCCGGTTCCTGCGCCTGAAGCGCGGCGCGCTCCTGACGTGGCGCAGCCCGAAGCCGCCGCAATACATCTTCGCGCTCGCGCTGGGGGCCGCGCTGGGGCTGCTCGTCTTCGCAAAGCTGGTGATCCTGCACCGGCAGGCGTTCGGCGAGTCGATGATGTTCCTGTACTACGCGTATTTCTTCCCGATGAGCCTGACGATTGGCCGCGGGTTCTACGAGGACGGCATCTGGGCGGACGCGGCGTTCATCCCGTACGCCGAGGTGGGAGGGATCAGCTGGCGCGAAGGGGAGCACCACGCGACGCTAATCGTGATCTCGCGGCTCCGAAGCCTGGCGCGGCGGCTTGCCGTGCCCGGAGACAAGTACAGCGCGGCGCGCCGGCTGCTGCGCGACAAGATCGGCGAGCGGGCGGCGCAGTTCACGGGGACGGGGCTGGATCTCGGAGGAGGCTAGAGGCTAGGGGCTAGCTGTTCAATCATCCAATGGCTAGCCCCCAGCCCCGAGCCCCTGGCCCCGTTTCCCAGTAGTACCGATACGGAGAGGTATGGCAGCACGAGCGACCTGGAAAGGCTTCCTCAAGATCAGCCTGGTGAACATTCCGATCAAGGTGTTCCCGGCCACCGAGTCGAGCGGCACGATCTCGTTCAACCAGCTGCACGGCGAATGCCAGACGCGCATCCAGCAGAAGCGCTGGTGCCCGCAGTGCAACCGCGAGGTGCCGAACTCGGAGATCGTCAAGGGCTACGAGTTCGAGAAAGGGCGCTACGTGATCGTGTCCGAGGAGGACTTCGATCAGGTGCGGCCCGAGTCGACGCGCGTGATCGATCTGGTGCAGTTCGCCGAGGCGTCGGCGATCGATCCGATGTACGTCGATCGCACGTACTATCTCGCGCCCGACGGCGGCATGGCGGCCGACGCGTTCGCGGTGATGCGCGACGGGATGCAGGGGAAGGTCGGCGTCGGGAAGCTGGCGCTCTACGGCCGCGAGTATCTCGTCGCCGTGCGGCCGCACGGCAAGGGGATCGTGATGCACACGCTGCACCACGCGGCCGAGATCCGGAGCATCGACGCGGTGGAGGAGCTGAACGCCGTGCCGGCGAAGGTGAAGCCCGAAGAAACGAAGCTCGCGCGCCAGGTGATCCAGACCTTCGAGCAGCCGCTCGATCTCGCGAACTACCGCGACGAGTACCGCGAGGGGCTGCAGAAGATCATCGACGCGAAGATCGCGGGCGAGGAGATCGTCTCCGCCGCCGCGCCGGACGCGCCGCCGAAGGTCGTGAACCTGATGGACGCGCTCAAGAAGAGCCTCGACGCGGTGAGCGTGGGCAAAAAGCGGCCCGCGAAAGTGAGCGCCGCCGAAAGGCCCGCGGCTCAGAAGCGGAAGCGGGCCTGAGGCAATTAAGAATTTGGAATTAGAAATTAAGAATTCGTACGCAGATACTGCGTACGGATGATCACTGATATTCGGAAACTCCCAGCAACTCTGATCTTATCGCGTGGCATTGCGCATGCTAGAGGTCGCGCCATGCCTGACACTCCTGCTCCTCGGTTCAGACCGCCCACGTACGAAAATGGACAAGACATCCGCGACCGTGCGTTCGACTACGCGTGCGAGGTCGTCGGCTTCTGTGAGCAACTCACCGAGAACGGCGGCGTCGGCCGCTTGATGGTGCCGCAGCTGCTGGATTGCAGCCTTTCGTTTGCCACGATGCTCGAGGAGGCGCGCGCCGCCGAGAGCGACGCCGACTTCATCTCGAAATGCTCGATCGGGTTGAAAGAATGTCGGGAGTCGTGGACGCGGATGCGTGTCTGCGAGCGGCGCAAGAAGGGACCGCCTCTGAAGGCGAAGGCGCTCGTGCAGGAGGGTCACGAGCTCATTTCGATCGTCGGAACGATCGTCGCCAACAAACGCAAGAGCGTTGCAGCAAAGCGCGAGGCGGCGAGAGCCGCACGCATTGCTCAGCGCGAGGCGAAAAGACAGGCGCGCCGGGCCGGCGCGCCCGCCGCGACGAATTCTTAATTCTCAATTCCTAATTCTTAATTGCCAGCTGGTCCCGCACCCACGCGACGAGGCCGGGATCATGCGCCATCGGATCCCCGAGCCAGGCCGGCGGGACCAGCCAGACGAAGGCGAGGATGGCGACCACCCACACGTCGTAGGGCAGCGTGGCCCGTTCGTCGGTCCAGAAGAAGGCGCGGTTGAAGAAGCCGGCGATCCCCTTCTTGGTCGGCAGCGGCAGGCGATTGAGATCGAGATACGTGTAGTAGATGCGGTTGGCGACCGTGAGGATCGACAGCACCAGCACCACCCACAGCACGCCCGCCATGCGATTGGTCAGCGCGCCGATCATCAGCAGTACGATGCGCTCGGGCCGCTCCATGAAGCCGACCTTGCACCGCTTCACGAGCGACTCGGCGCGCGCGCGCGCGTAGCTCGTCATGATCGAGAAGATGAGCGCGAGCGACGCGATCATCACGTAGTCGCTGCGCCCCTCCTTCGAGTACAGGAAGATCAGCCCCGTCAGCAGCGCGAGATCCGAGAAGCGATCGAGGGTCGAGTCCCAGAACGCGCCGAACTCCGACTGCAGCTGCGCGATGTGCGCCACCTTGCCGTCGATGAAGTCGAAGATGTTGGCGACGAGCATGATGAAGAACGCCAGCAGGAAGCGGCCGAAGCCGAGCGCCCACGCCGCGCCGACGTTGATGATCACGCCGATGAGCGTCAGCGTGTTCGGGTGGATCCGCAGGCGGACGCAGAGATCGATGATCGCCTTGAGCGGGAGCATGCACGCCGCTCCGACAAGACCGGTGAACGTCCGCCGCTTCCGGAAGCGTTCGGGGTCCGAGGCGTGCCGTATAATGAAGGGTTCAGGCACTGGGACGAGACGCGACATAGTACCGTATGGCCATCCACGAACTCAAGGAGCAGATTGCCCGGCTGCCCGAGCAGCCCGGGGTCTATCTGTACTTCAACGCGGACGGCGACACGATCTACGTCGGCAAGGCGCGCGCGCTGCGCGACCGCGTCCGCAACTACCTGGGGGCCTACGGCGCCGACGCCAAGACCGACGCGCTCCTGGACGAGGTCGCCCGCCTCGAGTTCATCGTCACCGACTCGGTGGTGGAGGCGCTGGCGCTCGAGAACAATCTCATCAAACAGCGCACGCCGAAGTACAACATCCTGCTGCGCGACGACAAGAACTATCCGTTCCTCCAGCTCACGACCAACGAGCCGTTTCCGCGCGTCCTCGTCGCCCGCCGCGTCGAGCGTGACGGCAGCTTCTACGCCGGCCCGTTCATGCCCGCGCACTTCGCGCGCCGCACGATGGCGCTCACGCACCGGCTGTTCGGGATTCGGTCGTGCAACGAAGTGATCACGGGCAAGCGCGGTCGGCCCTGCCTCGAGTACGACATCAAGCGCTGCGTCGCGCCGTGCGTCGACGAGGTGTGCTCGGCCGACGAATATGGACGCGCCGTCGCCGCGACGCAGCTGTTTCTCGAAGGGAAGAACGACGAGCTGATCGAGACGCTGCGGACCCGCATGGCGGAGGCCGCCGAGCACGAGCGGTTCGAGCAGGCGGCGCAGCTGCGCGACGCGATGCGGACCGTGCAGACGCTCCAGGATCGGCAGCAGAAGATGGCGACCGTGGAGATGGGGCACCGCGACGTGTTCGGGATGAAGCTCGGGCCGGCGGGCGCGGCGATCCAGGTCTTCCAGGTGCGCAGCGGGCGCGTCGTCGAGCGCGTGGAGCTGGGAACCGACGAGGCGATCGCGGGATCGCGCGAGGGCGAGGTGCTCGCCGCGGCGATACAGCAGTTCTACGAGCTGCGCGGCGCGCCGCCGGAGATCCACGCGCCGGTCGAGCCGGACGAGCGCGAGGCGCTCGAATCGTTTCTCGGCAGCCGCGCGCGGCGGCGCGTGCGCATCCTCGTCCCGCAGCGGGGCGACAAGCGCAGCATGGTCGATCTCGCGAACCGCAACGCCGGCATCGCGTATCAGACGCGCTTCAACCAGGCGAAGACCGCGCAGTACGACGCGCTCGAGACGCTGCAGCACGTGCTCGCGCTGCCGTCGCTGCCGCGGCGGATCGAGTGCTTCGACATCTCGACGATTCAGGGGAGCGAGACGGTCGCGTCGATGGTCGTCTGCGAAGACGGGCGGATGCGGAAGGGGGACTATCGAAAATTCCGTATTCGCGGGCTCGGGGCTGGGGGCTGGGGGCTCGGGGCTAGCCGTAAGGCGGCGAGCAAACAAAGGCCCCTGGATGCTGACGATCGATCTGCGACAGCGAGCCCCCAGCCCCTAGCCTCTAGTCCCGCCGCCGTTCAGGACGACCTCGCGGCGATGCACGAGGTCGTCCACCGCCGCTACCGCAAGCTGCTCGAGCTCGGCGGTCCCTTTCCCGATCTCGTCGTCATCGACGGCGGTAAGGGGCAGCTGTCGGCGGCGTACACGGCGCTCGAGGAGCTGGGGCTCGCGAACCTCGTCGCCGTCGGCATCGCGAAGAAAGAAGAGCTCCTCTACACGCGCGATCGCGAGGATCCGATCGCGCTCGCGGCCAACGATCCGGCGCTGCTGCTCGTTCAGCGGATCCGCGACGAAGCGCATCGCTTCGCCGTCACGTTCCACCGCCGCGCGCGCACGATGCGCGATCTGCGATCGGAGCTCGATCACGTGCCGGGCGTCGGCGCCCGCCGCCGCAAGACGCTGCTGACGACGTTCGGCAGCGTCGCCGGCGTGCGGCGCGCGACGCGTGAAGAGCTGGCGGCGGTTGTCGGCGCGAAAACGGCCGATGCCGTTCTTGCGTTTTTCGCGAGCCGGACATAACCTACTTTCGCTTGCTGGACATCAACGTCGCGCAGATCTTCATCGCGCTCGTCGTTCTCCTGTTCTCGCTGACGGTTCACGAAATGTCGCACGCGTGGACGGCCGATCGCCTCGGCGATCCGACGGCGCGGCTGCTCGGCCGCGTGTCGCTCAATCCGCTCGTGCACGCCGATCTGGTCGGCACGATTCTGTTTCCGCTGATCGCGATGGTGAGCGGGGCGCCGCTCATCGGCTGGGCGAAGCCGGTGCCGGTCAACATGCGGCGCCTCGGCCACCCGCGCCGCGACTACATGCTCGTGGCCGCCGCGGGCCCCGCGAGCAACCTGGTGCTCGCGCTCGGCGCGTCGATCGCCGCGCTGCTGCTGCCCGTGTCGCCGCAGACGATCGGCGAGCCGAACGTGACGGCGCCGCTCGCCGCGATTCTCGGTCAGCTGCTGCGGCTGAACGTGCTGCTTGCCGTCTTCAACATGGTGCCGATTCCGCCGCTCGACGGCGGCAACGTCCTCGCGGGGCTGCTGCCGCGATCGCTCGCCGCGCCGTTCAACCAGCTGCGGCCGTACGGCTTTCTGCTGCTCTACGCGCTGATTTTCACCGGCGGCTTCGAGCACATCGTCGTGCCGCCGTACCGGTTCATCGTGTCCTGGCTCCCGACGAAGTGAATCCCAAACCACGCGTCGTGTCAGGCATGCGGCCGACCGGCCGCCTGCACATCGGCCATCTCGTCGGCGCGCTCGGCAACTGGGTGGCGCTGCAGGACGCCTACGACTGTTTCTATTTCGTCGCCGACTGGCACGCGCTGACGAGCGACTTCGCCGACACGAGCCAGATCACGTCCTACACCTACGAGAACGTGGCCGACTGGATCGGCGCGGGCCTCGATCCGGAGAAGAGCACCTTCTTCGTGCAGTCGCTCGTGCCCGAGCACGCCGAGCTGTACGTGCTGCTGTCGATGGTCGTGCCGGTGCCGTGGCTCGAGCGCGTGCCGACCTACAAGGAGCAGCAGGAGAACCTGCGCGACAAGGATCTGTCGTCGATCGGCTTCCTCGGCTATCCGCTGCTGCAGACGGCCGACGTCGCGATGTACGACGCGCGGTACGTGCCGGTCGGCGAAGATCAGGTCGCGCACCTCGAGCTGGCGCGGGAGGTCGTCCGCCGGTTCAACAACTTCTACGGCGACGTCCTCGTCGAGCCGGAGCCGATGCTGACGCGCGGCGCGATGCGGCGCCTGCCGGGGCTCGACGGCGACAAGAAGATGAGCAAGAGCCTCGGCAACACGATTCATCTGTCGGACTCGCCCGAGGACGTGACGAAGAAGGTGCGGCAGATGTACACCGATCCGAAGCGGATCCGCGCCGACATCCCGGGAACGGTGGAAGGCAATCCGGTGTTCACCTACCATGACGCGTTCAACCCGAACACGGCGGAGGTCGACGACCTCAAGGCGCGGTACCGCGCCGGCAAGGTCGGCGACGTCGAGGTGAAGACGAAGCTCGCGAACGCGATGAATGCGTATCTCGCGCCGATCCGCGAGCGGCGCGCGCAGGTGCTGGCGAAGCCCGATCGGCTCGAGGAGATTCTGTTCGAGGGCTCGAAGCGCGCGCGCACGATCGCCGCCTCGACGATGGAGCGCGTCCGCGACGCGATGAAGATCGCGTACCGATGACCAGCGTCCACGCGGATTTCGAGTCGGCGCCCGAGGCTTTTCCGGTCAGGCTCTCGAACTTCGAGGGGCCGCTCGATCTGCTGCTCCACCTCATTCGCACGAGCGAGGTGAGCATCCACGACATCCCCATCGCCTTGATCACGTCGCAGTATCTCGACGCGATCGCGCTGATGCAGGAGCTCGATCTCGACGTCGCCGGCGAGTTCCTCGTCATGGCGGCGACGCTGATCCACATCAAGTCGAAGATGCTGCTGCCGCGGCCGGAGACGGCGGCCGGCGTGGACGGGGAACCGGAAGAGGATCCGCGCGACGCGCTCGTCCGGCGCCTGCTCGAGCACGAGAAGTTCAAGGCGGCGGCCGGGCTGCTGCACGAGCGCGAGCAGCTGCGCGCGGCGCAGTGGCTGCGGCCCGACGAGCGCGTGGCGGCAATCGCCGGCGACGACTACGAGCCGGAGCTCGAGGTGGATCTCTTCAGCCTGATGACGGCGTTTCAGGCCGTCGTCCAGCGCCTGAAGCAGCGGCCGAAGATGGTCCTGCCGCCGGAGGAGATCCCGGTGGAAGCGCGCATCGAGCAGCTGCTCGCGCGGTTGTCGGAGACCGACGCGTGCGGCTTCGAGGATCTGTTCGCGGACGTCGAGGATCGCCGCGGGCTGATCGTCACCTTCATCGCGCTGCTCGAGATGATCCGCCTCAAGCTCGTGCGCGTGTTCCAGTCGGGCAGCTTCGGCCCGATTCGCGTCTACAAGCGGCCGCGGCCGGCCGACGCGCCGCATCCGATCGGCGATCCGGAGGCGCACCGTGGGTAATCCCGCAGGGCAGGACGGCAGCAGGGCAGAAGGGCAGAAATCCACGGCGGAAGCGCGGGAATGCCAGGAAGGCCCGGTCGGAGGGCAGGAAGGCCCTCGGCACGCGACGGCGGAGCTGAAGGCGATCCTCGAGGCGCTGATCTTCGCGTCGCCCGAGCCGCTGACGCCGAAGGCGATCTTCAAGCTGCTCGACACCGAGCCGAAGGAAGAGGTGCAGGCGGCGCTCGAGGCGTTGAAGCGCGACTACGATCGCCCGGGCGGCCTGCAGATCGTCGAGGTCGCCGGCGGCTATCAGATCGTGACGCGGCCCGATCTCCACGAGTGGGTCCGCCGGCTGTTCCACGAGCGCACGACGCAGAAGCTCACGGTGCAGGCGCTCGAGACGCTCGCCGTGATCGCGTATCGGCAGCCGATCACGGCGGCGGAAATCACCGAGGTGCGCGGCGTGAACACGTCGGGCGTGCTGAACACGCTGCTCGAGCGCCACCTGATCAAGATCGTCGGCCGCAAGCAGGTCGTCGGCCGTCCGTTCATGTACGCGACGACGAAGGAGTTCCTGATCCGCTTCGGCCTCAACGATCTCAGCGATCTGCCGAGGGTGGAAGACATGGCGGAGGCCCTGGGGCTGGATGCGCCGTTGTTGGTGGAGCGGGCGACTCGCGATGAAGACTTGCCGCTCGCTGAACCGTGACGAGGACACAGAGGTTTACAGAGGGCACAGAGGAAAACACAGAGGAAACATAGTCGCCGTGAGGGAATTGCACGTTCCAAGCTGACGGAGTCTGCGCGCGCCAAACAGTGCGTTCCCCGCCGGAGGCTGACCGAACCTCGGAAGGGCCGCGGCAGCGCCCTTCTTTCGCGTGTCGCTCTCCCCGTTGTTTTCCTCTGTGTTTCCCTCTGTGTCCTCGGTTCTTTTCCTTTGCGTCCTTGTCGCTACCCGGTATTGCGCATACCGGCCGCGATCCCGTTGACCGTCACGAGAAACGCCCGCCGCAAATCGGTGGACTCCGCGGTGTCCGGCCGACGATCCCGGAGACGTCTCAGCAGCTCGATCTGCACCAGGTTGATCGGATCGACGTACGGGTTGCGCGTGTCGATCGAGCGCCGCAGCACGCGGTTGGCTTCCACGAGCTCGCGATGGCCGGTCACCTCGAGCACCGCCGCCGTCGCGCGCGCCAGCCGGGCGCGCATCTCGTCGCCGAGCGGTTGGAGATCGGGCGGCGCGAGACGGCGATCGTACTCGCCCGCGATGCGCGCGTCGGCTTTCGCGAGCACCATCTCCATCAGATCGAGCGTCGACCGGACGAACGGCCACCGCGCGTACATCTCGCGCAGCCGCGCGTTTTCGCCGCGCGCGTGCGCGCGCTCGAGCGCCGTCTCGATGCCGAGCCACGACGCGAGCAGCAGCCGTGTCTGCGTCCACGCGAACTGCCACGGGATCGCGCGCAGCGACTCCACGCCCCCGCCCGCGCTGCGCCGCGCCGGCCGGCTGCCGATGTTGATCGTCCGGAGCTCCGGCTCGGGCGTCGCCGCGCGGAAGTACTCGAGGAAGCGCGGATCCTCGTGTACCACGGCGCGGTACGCCGCGCGGCTCTCCTCGAACAGGCGATCCATGATCTCGCGCCACGCGCGGTCCGGTTCCGCGGCCGGCGTCAGCATCGCGTCGAGCGTCGCCGTCGTGTAGACCTCGAGCGTGCGCGTGGCGATGTCGATCAGCCCGAACTTCGCCTGAATCATCTCGCCCTGCTCGGTGACGCGCAGCGTGCCGTCCACCGAGCCCGGCGGCTGCGACTGAACCGCGAGGTACGTCGGCCCGCCGCCGCGGCCGATGCTGCCGCCGCGGCCGTGAAAGAGCGTGACGGCGACGCCGCGCCGCCGGCACGCCGCGACGATCTGCTCCTGCGCCCGGTAGAGCGCCCACGCGGCGGCGAAGCGCCCCGCATCCTTCGCCGAATCGGAATAGCCGACCATCACCTCGACGCGGCCGCCGATCCGATCGCGATACCACGGGATGCCGAGCAGCGCGTCGAGGACGCCGCCCGCGGCATGCAAATCGTCGGCGGTCTCGAACAACGGCACGACGCGCATCGGCCGCCGCACGCCGGCGACGCGCTGGAGCAGTTCGACGGCGAGCACGTCCGAGGCGCGGCGCGACATCGTGATCACATACGCGCCAAGCGACTCCGGGTCGAGCGCCGCGATCGTCCTGCAGGTCTCGAGGACGTCGCGCACGGCGTCGGGTGCGGCGCCGATGTCCGCGTCGGTGAGCGGCGCGATTCGATCTTCGAGCGCGCGCACGGCGAGCGCGACGCGCTGCTCCTCGGCCGCGTCGCCGTACGGGCCCAAGCCGCGCCGCCCGGCGATCCAGCTGACGGCTTCCGCGTGGCGCGAGGATTCCTGGCGGACGTCGAGCCGCGCCAGAGTCAGTCCGAACGCGGCGATGCGGCGCAGGATGTCGGTGAGCCGGCCCGCGGCGATCACCTCGTTGCGCGTCTCGACGAGCGAGCGATGACAGAGCTGCAGCGGCGCGGCGAGCTCGGCGGCGGCGAGGAACGGCGCAGCGCCATCGCGTCTCGCGGCCGCCGACTCCTCGAGCTGCGCGCGCGCGTGCTCGCGCGTCGCCTCGAGCCGCGCGACGACGCCGCGCAGCAGCTCGCGGTACGGCTCCGGCGCGCCGGGCGCGCGCGCACGCAGCTCCTCGCTGGCGTTCGCGAGCGACAGCTCGCGCCGCAGCGCGATCACGTCCCCGAGATACAGATGCGCCGCCATCCAGCGCGCCAGCCACGTCGCCTGCCGCGTCACCTCGGGCGTCACCGACGGGTTCCCGTCGCGATCGCCGCCGATCCAGGAGCCGAAGGTGATGGGCGCCGCGTCGAGCGGCAGCGGCTCGCCGGTCGACGCGCGCAGGGCGCGATCCAGCACCCGCAGATACCGGGGCAGCGCGTCCCACACCGACTGCTCGAACACGACGAGGCCGGCGCGGACTTCGTCGAGCGGCGTCACGGGACCGTTGCGGCCTTCGTCGGTCTGCCACACGATGGCGATCTCGCGGCGCAGCATCTCGACCGCATCGCTGCGCTCGGCGGTCGTCAGATCCGTGCGATCGCGCACGGCGAGTGCGTCGGCGATGCGGCGCTGCGCCTGAATCGACGTGCGTCTGGCGATTTCGGTCGGATGCGCCGTCAGCACGAGCTCGATGCGGAGCGCGGCGACCGCGGCGACGAGCGCCGACGGCTCGATGCCCGACGCGATCAACCGGGGAAATGTTTCCTCGCAGGATCCCGGCTGCGGCTGCCGCGCCGGAGCGCGCGCGTACTCGCGGCGGCGCCGCACGCGATGGTGCTGCTCGGCGATGTTGGCGAGGGTCAGGAAGTGCGCGAAGGCGCGCGCGATCGGTACCGCGGAGGCGAGCGGCAGGCCGCGAAGCAGATCGGCGAGGCGGTCGAACTGATCGGCCTCGCCCTCGTGCGCGCGCTTCGCGATCGCGCGCACTTCCTCGACGCGGTCGAAGAAGCCGACCCCTTCGCGCGCGCGCAGCGTGTCGCCCAGCAGCTCGCCGAGCAGCCGGACGTCGTCGCGAAGCGCCGCGTGTGGATCGCGCATCTAGTGGCGGACGCGTGGAGGCGTGCTCTCTCGCTGGACCGCCTTTCTGAGCGCCGCGATCTCGTCCGCGCGCAGCTCGCGCCAGGCGCCGAGCTTCAGCCTCGAATCGCGAATGGGCCCGATCGCCACGCGCCGCAGATGCGCGACCGGATGGCCGATCGCGTCGCACATCTTCCGCACCTGGCGGTTGCGCCCCTCGCGGATGGTGACGACGAGCGTCGCCTCGTCGGCGCCGCGGCGCGGCGGCAGCAGCCGCACGTCGGCCGGCTCGGTGCGGCGGCCCTCGACGACGACGCCGCGGCTCAGCCGCTGAAGATCGTGCTCGTCGGGCACGCCGAGGACGCGCGCTTCGTACACGCGCGCGACGCCGTGGCTCGGATGCGTGAGGCGGGCCGCGAGATCGCCGTCGTTGGTGAGGAGGAGGAGCCCTTCGGACTCGTAGTCGAGGCGTCCGACGGGATAGACGTACTCGCGGACGCCGCGGAGGAGATCGATCACCGTTTGCCGCCGCTGCGGATCGGACCTGGTCGTCACGTAGCCGCGCGGTTTGTTCAGCAGCACATACCGATGCTGCTCGACGACCTTCACCCGCCGCCCGTCGACGCGGATGTCGTCGCGCGCCGGATCCGCCTTGCTGCCCAGCTCACGGATGGTTGCGCCGTTCACCTGAACGCGCCCCTCGAGCATGAGCTGCTCGCTGGCCCGCCGCGACGCGATGCCGGCCTGCGACAGGATCTTCTGGAGACGCTCCATCACAAACGGTGTATCACGGCGCGCCGAAAATTTGGAATGTGGAATGTGGAATTTGGAATGCGTCGATCCCGGACGTGACACGAATTCCACATTCCAAATTCTCAATTCTTAAGTGCGCTACTCCGCCCGCAGCGCCTGCAGCGGATCGACGCGCGTCGCGCGATAGGCGGGGAGCAGGCACGACAGCAGGCCCACGACGATCACGACGCCTGCCACTGCGGCAAACGTCGGCACGTCGCGGGGCGTGATGCCGAACACCAGAGTGCTCAGCACGCGCCCGAGCGCGGCGGCGCCGACCAGACCGATGGCGAGGCCGGCGAGCGTCGGCCTCAGCCCTTCAACCACGATGAGCCGCACGACGTCGACCCGCGCGGCGCCGAGCGCCATGCGAATCCCGATCTCCTGCACGCGCTGCCGCACCGTGTACGACAGGACGCCGTAGATGCCGACGCCGGCGAGCAGCAGCGCGAGCGCCGCGAACGCCGTCAGCAGCCGCATCGCGAAACGCTGCTGCGCGATCGATTCGCCGATCACCTCGTCGAGCGATTGGATCTCGACGACAGGCTGCTCCGCATCCACCGCGTGCACCGCCGCGACGACGGCCGGCACGACCGACGAAGGCGGCAGCGTCGACCGCACGACGAGCGACAGGTGCGGCATCGGCACCTGCGCGTAGGGCACGTAGATGGTCTGCGCGTTCGCGACGCTCAGCCCGTGCACCCTCACGTCGCTGACGACGCCGACCACTTCGCGCACGTCGTTCGAGATGAGGCCGAGCGTGAGGCGCTTGCCGATGGCGCGCTGGTCCGGCCAGAAGCGCTTCGCCGCCGACGCGCTCACGAGGACCGCCAGCGGCCGGCCCGCGCGATCCGCTTCGGTGAAGTCGCGCCCGTCGAGCACGCGGATCCGGACGACCGACGGATAGCCGACCGCGATGTCGCGCACGGCGAGCTCCGGCTGCTCAGAGAGTGGCCGCACCGGTTCGCCTTCGATCGCGACCGGCTGCATCGAACCGCCGTCCTGCAGCGGGAGCGAGTCGATCGCCGACGCCGCCTCCACGCCGGGGACGGCCCGGACGCGGCGCAGGATCTCGTCGAAGACGCGCGCGCGCTCCTCCGGTTTGGTGTATCGCGCGTCCGGCAGCGACACGGCCATCGTCATCACGTTGCGCGGATCGACGCCGGGGTCCACCGCCCGAAGCTGCCAGAACGTGCGAATGAGCAGGCCGGCGGCGACGAGCAGCATCAGCGCGAGCGCGACCTCGGCGGTGACGAGCACGTGGCGCACGCGCCGCTCGCCGGCGTGCGTGCCGCCGCGTCCCATCCCCTGCTTCAGCGCCTCGGCCGCGTCGCCGCGCGTCATCCGCCACGCCGGCGCGACGCCGGCGATCACGCCCGTCGCGACGGCGACGACGAACGTGAACGCGAGCACGCGGCCGTCGAGCGCGATCTCCGACGCGCGCGGCAGGCTCGCGCCGAACGACTTCACGATCGCGTCGATGCTCCAGCCGGCGGCGACGAGCCCGATGGCGCCGCCGCCGATCGCCAGCACGGTGCTCTCCACCAGCAGCTGCTGGATGATCCGCGCGCGGCCCGCGCCGATGGCGGTGCGGATCGCGATCTCGCGCGCGCGCCCCAGCACGCGCGCGAGCAGCAGGTTCGCGAGGTTCGCGCACGCGATCAGCAGCACGCACGCGACGGCGCCGAGCAGCACGAGCAGCCCCCAGCGCACGTCGGCGACGAGGTCCTGGTGCAGCGGCACGACGATGGCGCCCCAGCCTTTGTCGTCGGCGGGATACTGCTGCGCGAGACGTTCCGAGATCGACGTCATCTCGGCCTGCGCGCGACGGACGTCGACGCCGTCGCGCAGACGGCCGACGACGAGGTAGTTGTGATTCCCGCGGACGGCGCGTTCGTTCGGCCGCCACACGAGCGGGAACCACACGTCGGCCCACGACGGAAACTTCATCGGCTGCGCGAGGACGCCGACGACGGTGCACGGCTCGCCGTTCAGCTGAATCGTCCGGCCGACGATCGATGGATCGCCGCCGAAGCGGCTCTTCCAGATCTTCTCGCCGAGCACGACGACTTTCGCGTGTCCGTCGGCATCGTCGCCGGTGTCGAGCAGGCGTCCGAGCATGGCGTTCGCGCGCAGGACCTGGAAGAACTCGCCGGAGACGGCGGCCGCCTGCAGCACGTCGGGCTCGCCGCGGCCCGAGAGGTTGGCCGCGCGGAAGCCGAAGATCGCCATGTGCTCGAACGAGGTGTTCTGCGCGCGCCAGTCCAGATAGTTCGCCGGCGAGACCGAGAAGAACGTCGAGAGGCCGGCGAACTGCTCGCGCGGCGGCGTGTGCCAGACCGCCATGATGCGCGCGGAGTCGGGAAACGGCAGCGGCCGCAGCACGACCGCGTTCACCACGCTGAAGATCGCGGCGTTCGCGCCGATGCCGAGGCCGAGGATCACGATGGCGGTTGCGGAGAAGCCGGGGCTCTTGACGAGCAGCCGTACGGCGTGGCGGATGTCTCGAATCAGGGACTCGATCACGGGGAACCCTCGCTGGTCGCGGTATTCGTCCTTGGTGCGCTCCATGCCGCCGAGCGCGATGGACGCCTGACGCCGGGCCTCCTCGGGCGACAGGCCCGCGCGGATGTTGTCGGCGACGTGGAGCTCGATGTGGCTGCGGAGCTCGGCGTCGATGTCGCGATCGCTGCGGCCGGCGCCGAACGGCGCGATCGCGCGCGCGAGCCAGCCGCGCGCGCGCCTCACGTGCGCGCCGCCCGGAGGAAGCGGGACAGGATGTCGGTCGTGAGCGCCCACTCGTGCGACTCGCGCGCGAGCTGACGCCGGCCCGCGCGCGTGAGGCGGTAGAAGCGCGCCTTGCGGTTGTTCTCCGAGACGCCCCACGCCGAGGCGATGTAGCCCTCCTGCTCGAGCTTGAGGAGCGCCGGGTAGATCGTGCCGTAGTGAACCGAGAGGCGGCCGCCGCTCGTCTGCTCGATGCGCCGCGCGACGCCGTAGCCGTGCAGCGGCCCGAGCGTCTCAAGCGTCTTCAGAATCATCAGCGCGAGCGTGCCGCGCCAGACGTCGGTGGTCTCGGCCATGTCGTATGTGAATCCTGTACAAGCGTCGCACGACTCATATAGGAATGCAATACGAGCGCGCGCCTGCGGGGGTTCCCGGACGACGATCGACGCAGAACCGCGCAGAGACCGCAGTTCTCTTCTTCAGGAAGAAGATCTGCGGGCTCTGCGAGTTCTGCGTTGTACGTCGTCGTTCATCGGGCGAGCAGGTCGCCCCAGAATCCCGCCAGCTGCACCACGTCGTCGGCCCGCGCGGGGCGATCGGCTTCGGCGTGCGAGATCAGGCCGCTCAGCAGCAGCCGCACCGGCGCGTGGCCGCGGAGATCTTCCGCGAGGTACTCCGATTCGATCGCGGGGACGACGTTGTCCTCGAGGCCGTGCAGCAGGAAAACGGGCGCCGACGGCTTCGGCGACTTCGACACCGAGAGCGACGGCGCCGCGCCCTGCGAGCCGAGCACCGGCAGCAGCCGCGCGCCGAGGTGGACGACGTCGCGCTCGATGACGTAGCGGAGCAGCGTCGCCGACGGCTCGGGCAGCGTGCGATCGTAGGCGCGCACCGCCTCGAATTCCGCGGGCGCGCGCGCCTTGTCCACGCCGCCGTCGAGCGCCGAGGCCCACAGATAGCGGCGCACGCCGGCGCGCAGCCGCTCGACCTGCGCCGCGGGCACGACGCGGTCGGCGATCGACAGCAGGATCACCGCGACGCCGTAGTCGTGCGGCGGCAGCACGAACGTGTCGTTCTCGCCGGCGTCGCCGGCGAGCCGCACGTTCGGCGCCGGCCGCGGCTCGTGCCCCGTGCAGAGATAGCGCAGCACGCGCGGCAGATCGTCGTGGCCGCCGAGCGCGAAGACGTACGCGACGTGATCGGCGATCGACGGCCGCGCCGCCGCGACGATCGACAGGCCGCCGCTGAAGCTGATGCCCATCAGGCCCACGCGATGATCGGCCGCGAGGCCGGAGTCGATCGCGAGCCAGCGGCCCGCCTCTTCGATCCCGTCGGTGATCGCCGGCGTGATCTCGAAGCGAGACAGCTCCGGGATGTCGGGCGTGACGACCGCCACGCCGCTCGCGGCGACCTGCCGCGCGAGCCGCACCAGCCGCGGCTCGTCGATCCCCGACGGGTGGAGGCCGGAGGTCAGCAGCGCGACGCGCCGGCGCGATCGGTTCGGTTCGTACACGCGCGCGCGCATCGCGCCGCCGCGCGTCGGGATCGTGATGTCGCGCGTCGCGATCGCCACCGTGTCGAATCGCGCGAGGCGCTCCGCCGCCCCGCCGATCTCCGCCGCGCGGATGACGAACGACAAGCCGTGCGCGTAGGGCCGGACGACGAGGACGAGGACCATGAGCGCGACCGCGACGACGAGCCACCGAAAGAGCCGCACGACGCGCATGTTACTCTCAAGGCCCGGCGGGTCAGGCGGGCCGGGAGGGTCGGCGGGTCAGGTGAGCCGGGCGGGTCAGGCGAGTCGGGCGCAGAGATCACAGAGGTCGCCTTTTGTGGTTCTCTCCGCGACCTGCTCGACGTGCCTGACCTCTCGACCAACCCTGCGCGACCTGCCCGGCCTGCCCGCCCTGCCAGACCATGCGGAAGCTCGTCATCGCCATCGACGGACCATCGGGCGCGGGGAAGGGGACCGTCGCGCGCGCCGTGGCGTCGGAGCTCGGCTACCGGCACGTCGACAGCGGCGCGATGTACCGCGCGATCGGGTGGAAGGCGCTGCGCGAGCGCGTGGCGCTGGACGACGAGGCGGCGGTGGCCGCGCTCGCCGACGCGTCGCTGATCGTCGTCTCGAACGCGCGCGTGCTGATCGACGGCGCGGACGTCACGCGCGAGATCCGGACGCCGGAGATCGATCGCGCGGCAGCGGCCGTCGCGCGCCTGCCGCGCGTCCGCACGATTCTCGTCGCGAACCAGCGCGCGATGGGCGAGGGCGGCGCGATCGTGATGGAAGGGCGCGACATCGGCACGGTCGTCTTCCCGCAGGCCGACGTGAAGATTTATCTCGACGCGGCGCCGGAGGAGCGCGCGCGGCGCCGGGCGCTGGATTCCGCGCACTCGGGGGGGCCCGCCGCGGTGTCGGAGGTGAAGACGCTGCTGACGGAACGCGATCGCAGCGACACGACGCGCGCGGTGTCGCCACTGTATGCGGCTGCTGATGCGATCGTCGTCGATACGACAGGAAAGCCGGTCGAGGAGGTCGTGAGGGAAGTGCTTGCGATCGTGCGGATGGGGGCAGGGGGCTAGGGGCTAGCCGCTTTTCTCGAACATCACGGCTAGCCCCTAGCCCCGAGCCCCTAGCTCCGGTCTTTGTAATCCTCCGCCGATGCGGGATCCAGTTCCCAGCGGTGCTTGTCGCGCTCGACCACCTTGTCGCTCGCCTTCAGCTCCTCGTCGTCCGCGTACTGGACGCCGAGCGCCTTGCCGATGTCCTCCACGACGTCCTGATCGGGCGTCGGGTTGTCGCCGCCGGGCGTTTCCTCGCCGGTGAAGTACGCGTCCTCGACGTCGACGTCCACGTCGCCCCCCGCGATCTCCGGCGTCATGCTGCGGTGTGCGCGGCGCGACTGGTCGAGCTCGGCGCGGCCGCTCCGCGCCGCCGACCCGCGGCGATTCATGTTCAGCGACGAGGGCGGCGTGCTCATCACCGTATCGTCGTCGAGCGTGCGCCGGGCGCGATTCAGGCGTGGGACCTTGCCGGCGCGGGCCGCCGCGGACGTCCGTCCCGCTGCGCGTTTCGCGGTTTGCCTGCGTTTGGCGGGGGCCTTCGCCCGCCGGGCCGTCTTGCGGCCGGCCGCGCGTTTGGCTGAGCGGGCCTTTCCCGACCGTTTTCGGGCCGTCCGGGCCGCCGGGGCGCGCTTCCTGGCCTTGCCTTTGGCCATCGTCTCGTCCTTTCCGCAACCTTGACAGTTTAGCGATAAGTGTCGTACTCTCTGATGCTTATCGCAATTTCCAGATACCGCGCGGGGGCCGGCGCCCGCCAGAAATACACCGGCAATCGAGCCCTTCGACCAGAAACGCTCACGGCCTGAGCGGGCGCCGGAGGACGACAGGAGGACGCGCAAGGCATGGCGAACGTAGAAGACGAGAACACTCCCGGTGCGGGGGGCGGCGCGGGCGTCGCGACGAGCGAACGCACGGAGCGCAGCGACCGCACGGACCGCGGCACGCTCAAAGCACGGCCGCGTGAAGACGACGAGCAGATGGATCCGGCCGAGTACGCTCGGCTGCTCGATTCCTACGATAACAGCTTCCGCAACATCGCGGAAGGCGAAGTCGTCAAGGGAACGGTTCTCAAAGTCACGCCGTCGGAGGTGATCGTCGACGTCGGCTACAAGTCGGAAGGCATCATTTCGGTCGACGAATTCCTCGACGAAGGCGGCGAGGTCACGGTTCAGGCCGGCGACATCGTCGACGTGCTTCTCGAGCGGACCGAAGATCGGGAAGGGTACGTCGTCCTCTCGCGCGAAAAAGCCGAGAAGATGAAAATCTGGGACGAGGTCGAGAAGGCCTATGCCGAGCGCAAGGTCGTCATCGGCCGCGTCATCGAGCGAATCAAGGGCGGCCTCGCGGTGGACATCGGCGTCCGCGCGTTCCTGCCCGGATCGCAGATCGACGTGCGTCCCGTGCGCAATCTCGACGCGCTGCGCGGCCAGGAGCTGCGCATGCGCGTGATCAAGGTCAACAAGAAGCGCGGCAACATCGTGCTCTCGCGCAAGGCGCTCCTCGAGGAGGAGAACGCCGAGAAGAAGAAGCACACGCTCGAGACGCTCGCCGAAGGCAAGGTCCTCAAGGGCGTCGTCAAGAACATCACCGACTACGGCGCGTTCATCGATCTGGGCGGCATCGACGGCCTGCTGCACATCACCGACATGTCGTGGGGGCGCGTCGGCCATCCGTCGGAGCTGTTCAAGGTGAACGACGAGATCGACGTGATCGTGCTCAAGTACGATCCGGCGACCGAGCGCGTCTCGCTCGGGCACAAACAGCTCATCACCGATCCGTGGGCGAACGTGATGGATCGCTACCCGGTGGGCGCGCGCATGAGCGGCAAGGTCGTGAGCCTCACCGACTACGGCGCGTTCGTGGAGCTCGAGGCGGGCGTCGAAGGGCTGATCCACGTGAGCGAGATGTCGTGGAGCAAGCGCGTCAAGCACCCGTCGAAGATTCTCAACGTCGGCGACACGGTGGACGCGATGGTCCTCGGCGTCGATCCGACGGCGCGGCGCATTTCGCTCGGCCTCAAGCAGGTCGAGAGCAACCCGTGGCACGACCTCGCCGACAAGTACCCGGTCGGCTCGAAGATCCAGGGCAAGGTGCGCAACCTCACCGAGTTCGGCGCGTTCGTCGAGGTCGAGGAGGAGATCGACGGCCTGATTCACATCTCCGACATGTCGTGGAGCAAGCGCATCAAGCACCCGTCGGAGGTGCTGAAGAAGGGCGACGTCGTCGAGGCGATGGTCTTGAACATCGACGCCGAGAACCAGCGGCTGTCGCTCGGGTTGAAGCAGCTCGCGACGGACATCTGGGACGACTTCTTCTCGCGGCATCACGTCGGCGACACGATCGAGGGGAAGGTCGTGCGCATGACGAACTTCGGCGCCTTCGTCGAGCTCGACGAAGGGATCGAGGGGCTGATCCACGTGTCGGAGTTCGACGACAGCCATCACGCCGGCAAGGACGAGAAGATCGATCTGAAGGTCGGCGAGACCTACCCGATGAAGATCATCAAGCTCGCGCCGGCGGAGCGGAAGATCGGGTTGTCGATCCGCGCGCTGAAGAGCGACGAGTTCCGCGCCGACTGGGAGACCTATCAGGAGAGCGCGGGCGACGGCACGGCGACGCTCGGGGATCATTTCAGGAACAGGTGACATCGGGGCACTTATGACCAATGGCAGCATGACGAAAGCGGAGCTCGTCGAGGAAGTCTCGCGCGTCTCGGATCTCACGAAGAAGCACTCGGAAGTGATCGTCGACACGGTGTTCCGCAGCATCATCGAAGCGCTGCATCGCGGCGAGAAGATCGAGCTGCGCGGGTTCGGCAGCTTCCGGCTGCGGAAGCGCGAGCCGCGCAAGGGACGCAATCCGAAGACGGGCGACAAGGTGGACGTGCCGCCGAAGAAAGTGCCGTACTTCAAGCCCGGGAAAGAGCTCAAGGAGCTGATCAATAAGGAGCCGGCGGCCACAGCTGGCTCGCCCTCCGGCGCCGGATCCGTGCCGCCGGATGCGCTCGCGGTGTAACTTGCCGGCAAGGGGCTTGGGGCTAGCCGTTCGCCCCAGGCAGCTAGCCCCCAGCCCCTAGCTTCCAGCCCCTATCGTGGAACGTCTTTGGGCACCGTGGAGGCTCGCGTACGTGGCGGGCGCGAGCGGCGGCGCCCCACCCTGCATCTTCTGCCACACGTCCGACAAGGACCGCGCCGACCTCATCGTCGCGCGCGGCCGGCTCACGTTCGTCATCCTCAATCTCTACCCGTACAACAACGGCCACCTGATGGTCGTGCCGACGCGGCACGTGCCGAACCTCGCGGCGATGAACGCCGAGGAGCAGGCCGAGCTCATGCGGTATACGCGCTGGGCCGAGATGGCGCTCAACGAGGCGTACACGCCGCAGGGGATCAACGTCGGGATCAATCTCGGCCGGCCGGCCGGCGCCGGCGTCGCCGATCATCTGCACGTTCACCTCGTCCCGCGCTGGAGCGGCGACACCAACTTCATGACCGTCGTCGGCAACGTCCGCGTGCTCCCCGAGTCGCTCGACGCGACGAAGGCGCGGCTCGTGCCGATCTTCGAGCGGCTGGCGCGTGAAGCGTAGGGATTGGGGATTGGGGATTGGGGATTGGGGATTAGGGCTTGGGGGGATTGGGGAAGGGGATTGTTGCGAAGGGGTTGGTTGTGGCAGCGTAAGGCAGCGCGACGGTCGTGATCTAACGAATCCCGAATCTCGAGTCCCGAATCACCACTCGCCTGCATGATTCTCGAGCTCACCGCGGAACAGACGGCCTTCCAGCAGCAGATCGAAGCGTTCGCGCGCGACGTGGTCGCGTTCCGCGCGGCGGGGATCGACAAGAGCGGCGAGTTCCCGGCCGACGTGATCCACGCGGCGGCGCAGCACGGCCTGTGCGGCGTGACGATCCCGAAACAGTGGGACGGCGCGGGCCGCGACTACGTGAGCTACGCGCTCGCGATCGAAGCGATCGCGCGCGTGAGCGCGACGGTCGCCGTCGCGCTGTCGGTGACCAACTCGCTCGTCGCGGAAGTCATCGCGTACGCCGGCCGCGATCAGCAGCGCGAGCGCTGGCTGCGGCCGCTCGCGCGCGGCGAGGCGGTCGGCGCGTTCGCGCTGTCGGAGCCGGACGCGGGCACCGACGCCGCCAACCAGCAGACGAAGGCGGTGAAGACGGGCGGCGGCTACCGGATCGCCGGCCGCAAGGTGTGGGTCGCCAACGCCGAGGAAGCGAAGGTGGTCATCGTCTTCGCGTCGACGCGCGCGGGGCTGCGCGGGCAGGGCGTCACCGCGTTTCTGGTGCCGATGGATACGCCGGGCATCACCCGGACGGCGCGCGCCGACTCGCTCGGCGTCCGCGGCCTCGGCTGCATGGACCTCGAGCTCGACGTCCTCGTCTCCGACGATCAGGTGCTCGGCCAGGTGGACCAGGGGTTCAGGCTCGCGATGTGGGCGCTGCAGGGCGGCCGCGTGGCGATCGCCGCGCAGGCGCTCGGCATCGGGCAGGCCGCGCTCGACGAGGCGATCGCGTACGCCAAGCAGCGCGAGCAGTTCGGCCAGCCGATCGCGAACTACCAGGCGATCCAGTGGATGCTGGCCGACATGGCCACCGAGCTCGCCGCGGCGCGCATGCTCACGCTGAAAGCGGCCGCCGCGAAAGAAACGCAGGACAAGAGCATGGTCGAGGCCTCGATGGCGAAGCTCGCCGCGTCCGAGGCGGCGCACAAGGCGGCCGACAAAGCGATGCAGATTCTCGCGTCGGCCGGCTATCGCCGCGGCTCGGTCGTCGAACGCCTCTTCCGCGACGTGCGCGCGACGGAAATTTATCAGGGGACTTCCGAAGCGCAACGGATGATAATCGCCGCCAACGTGCTCGCTGCCGGCTAGGCCTGGAGGATCACGATGAAGAAGCTCAATCGTCGCGAGTTCGTGCAGACGACGACGGCGGCAGCGGCCGCCGCGGCGGCACTGCCGCGAACGCTGCTCGGGCAGGCGCCGACGGTGATGACGCCGAAGAGCGTCAAGCCGTGCGTCGTCGCCTCGTCCAACGGCAATCGATCGAAGGACGCCGACGGCGTCACCTGCGTCGCGAAGGCGTTCAAGATGATGACGGCCGGCGCCGACGTCCTCGACGCGCTCGTCGCGGGCGTCTCGATCGTGGAGCTCGATCCGAACCAGACCGGCGTCGGCTGGAGCGGGCTGCCGAACGCCGAGGGCGTCGTGCAGCTCGACGCGTCGTGCATGCACGGGCCGAAGAAGCGCGCCGGCGCCGTCGCGGCGATCGAAGGCGTCCGCGCGCCCGCGCGCGTCGCGCAGCTGGTCGCCGACGAAACCGATCATCATCTGCTCGTCGGCAAGGGCGCGCAGGACTTCGCGCGCGCGATGGGCGTCAAGATCGAGGAAGGCCTCATCAACGAGACCGCGCGCAAGCAGTGGCTCGAATGGAAGCGGCGCACCGACCCGCTGCACTACCTGAGCCCGAAGGAGCGCGCGCAGGCGTGGTACGACGCCGGCATCCAGATGGTGCGCGAGGGGCTGATCGACGGCGAGCACTTCTGGGGGACGATCAACTGCGACGGCGTCAACGCGAAGGGCGAGATCTGCGGCGTGACGACGACGAGCGGCCTGGCGTGGAAGATCCCGGGGCGCGCCGGCGACTCGCCGATTCTCGGGGCGGGGCTGTACGTCGACGGCGAGGTCGGCGCGGCGGGATCGACCGGACGCGGCGAAGCGAATCTCTACAACCTGTCGTCGTTCCTCATCGTCGAGGAGATGCGGCGCGGCGCGCACCCGAAGGACGCGGCGATGACGGCGCTCAAGCGCGTCGCGAAGAACACGATCGAGAAGCGGCTGCTGAACGCGAAGGGGCAGCCGAACTTCGGGTTGAACTTCTACGTGCTGAACGGGAAGGGCGAGTACGCCGGCGCCTCGATGTACGAAGGCACGTATGCCGTCTGCACCGACAAGGGGCCGGAGACGCTCAAGACCGACGCGCTCTACGAGGGACGGCCGACCGATTGACGCAGCGACCACAGGACGAGGGCCGCATGAAGAAGCTGAATCGACGCGAATTCGTACGCACCACCACGGCCGCCGGCGCTGCGGCCGTCGCCGCCTCGAAGCCCCTCTTTGCGCAGGGGCCCACGGTGATGACGCCGAAGAGCGTGAAGCCGCTCGTCATCGCTTCGAGCAACGGCCACAAGTTCAAGAACGGCGGCTCGCAGACCTGCGTCGAGAAGGCGTTCCAGATGATCGCCGGCGGATCGGACGTCCTCGACGCGCTGATCGCCGGCGTCAACGTCGTCGAGCTCGATCCGCTCGACGACAGCGTCGGCTACGGCGGCCTGCCGAACGCCGACGGCATCGTGCAGCTCGACTCCTGCTGCATGCACGGGCCGCGCAGGCGCGCCGGCGGCGTCGCGGCGCTCGAGGGCGTCCGCACGCCGTCGAAAGTCGCGCAGCTCGTGATGGACGAAACCGATCACCACCTACTCGTCGGCAGGGGCGCGCAGGAGTTCGCGCGCGGGATGGGATTCCGGATCGAGGACGACCTCAACACCGAGAACTCGCGCAAGAAGTGGCTCGAGTGGAAGCGGCGGATCGATCCGCTGCACTATCTGTCGCCCAAGGATCGCCAGCAGGCGTATCACGCGGTCGCGATGCAGATGATTGCCGAAGGCTGGATCGATCGCGATCACTACTACGGCACCATCAACTGCGACGGCCTCAGCCCGAAGGGCGAGGTCTGCGGCGTGACGACGACGAGCGGGCTGGCGTGGAAGATTCCGGGGCGCGTCGGCGACTCGCCGATTCTCGGCGCGGGACTCTACGTCGACGGCGACGTCGGCGCCGCCGGATCGACGGGACGCGGCGAGGCGAACCTCTACAACCTGTCGTCGTTCATGATCGTCGAGGAGATGCGCCGCGGCGCGCATCCCAAGGACGCAGCAGTCACTGTGCTGAAGCGGATCGCGAAGAACACCGTCGAGAAGCGGCTGCTCAACTCGAAGGGGCAGCCGAACTTCGGGTTGAACTTCTACGTCCTGAACGCGAAGGGCGAGCACGCCGGCGTCGCGATGTACGAGTCGACCTACGCGGTGTGCACCGAGAACGGCGCGCAGACGGTCAAGACCGACGCGCTGTACAGCGGCAGCGCGACCGACTAGGGCGGGGCCGTTCGGCAATCGCAAACGTCGATTCGAAGGAGCGCGCCGTGCATGTATTGATCGTGAATTTCCGCCTCGACGGGATCGATGAAGCGCAGTACGAAAGACTCTGCGACGACGTGGCGCCGGCCTTCGCGGCCGTGCCGGGCCTGGTGGGCAAGATCTGGCTGAAGGATTCCGAGCGCGGATTCTACGGCGGCGTCTACCTGTTCGAGAGCGCAGACGCGTTCGCGCGCTACAAGGAGAGCGATCTGTTCAAGTCGGTGGGATCGCATCCGAACCTCGTCGACGTCACGGCGCACGACTTCAGCGTGCTCGAGTCGGCGACGCGCGTGACCAACGGCCTCCTCGCCGGCGTCTGATCTCCGCGTCGGTGTCAGACACGTGCCTGACACGTGCCTGACACGTGCCTGACACGTGCCTGACACGTCGCGCGCGGCAGCTCATCGGTCGCGACGCTTGTGTCGCGCTGTACACCTCCGCGATAATCCGTGCACCCCCGGCCGCACATGGCGCCCCGCGAGGAGGCCACGTGAAGCCGAATCGTCTCGTCGGATCCCTGCTGGCAATCTTCGCGACGTCGCTCTCCGCGACCGTCGCGACGCAATCGGCCATCGGGAGAGAAGTGTCGGTCCCCGTCCACCTGGTCGACGGCGAGGAGTTTTCGACGCCGCTCGAGGCGCTCATCGCGCACGGGCGTCATCTGTTCACGGCGGTGTGGACCATTCAGGAAGGCGGAGGCCGGCCGGGCACCAAAGGCACCGGCGCGCCGCTCGCCGATCCGCACAGCCCGCTCGAGTTCCCGCGCAACTTCAACCGCATCTCCGGGCCCGATTCGAACTCGTGCGCCGGCTGTCACAACGCGCCGTTCGGCATCCCCGGCGGCGGCGGCGACATCGTCGCAAACGTGTTCGTGCTCGGGCAGCGGTTCGACTTCGCGACCTTCGACCTGTTCGACACGTTGCCGACGCGCGGCGCCGTGGACGAGGCGGTGCTCCCCGCGACGCTCCAGACGATCGCCGATTCGCGGAACACGCTCGGGATGTTCGGGTCGGGATTCATCGAGATGCTCGCGCGGCAGATCACCGTCGACCTGCGGGCGACGCGCGACAGTCTTGCGCCCGGACAGTCTGCGGCGCTCGTGTCCAAGGGCATCTCGTTCGGCACGCTCGCGCGCGATGGGAGGGGACGCTGGATCGCGTCGGGCGTGAAGGGCATCTCGCCGAAGAGCCTCGTCGCCGATCGATCGCCCACGCCGCCCAGCCTCGTCGTCCGGCCGTTTCACCAGGCGGGCGCGGTCGTGTCGCTCCGCGAGTTCACGAACAACGCGTTCAACCACCACCACGGGATCCAGTCGACCGAGCGGTTCGGCGACGACACGGATCCCGACGGCGACGGCTTCTTCAACGAGCTGACGCGCGCCGACGTCACGGCGACCACCGTGTTCCAGGCGACGATGGCGGTGCCGGGCCGCGTCATTCCGAGAGATCGCGACGTCGAGGCGGCGGTCTGGACGGGCGAGCAGCGCTTCGCAGCCATCGGCTGCGCGGCGTGCCACATCCCGGCGCTGCCGCTGGCCGATCGCGGCTGGATCTACACGGAGCCGAACCCGTTCAATCCGCCAGGCAACGTCTCGTCGGGGCCCACGCTGGCGGTCGATCTCACCGACGCGCATCTGCCCGCGCCGCGCCTGCGCGCGGTCAACGGCGTCGTGATGGTGCCGGCCTACACCGACCTCAAGCTGCACGACATCACGAGCGGCCCGAACGATCCGAATCGCGAACCGCTCGACATGCAATTCGCGCCGGGCACGCCGGCGTTCACTGCCGGCAACGCGCGCTTCGTGACGCGCAAGCTGTGGGGCGCGGCCAACGAGCCGCCGTTCTTCCATCACGGCATGTTCACGACGCTGCGCCAGGCGGTCGTCGCGCACGCCGGCGAAGCCGCCGCGTCGACGGCGGCCTTCAACGCGCTCCCGCCGTACGAACAGGACTGCGTGATCGAGTTCCTGAAATCGCTGCAGGTCCTGCCGCCAGGGACGCGGGACCTCGTGGTGGACGAACGCGGCCGCGCGCGCGAGTGGCCGCCGCACGAGAATTAGCTCATCGTGCCAGCCCGCGCGATTTGAAGTCTCCGGGCGCGTTCGCCGACTGGCCTTTTGGAATCGTGAGCGAGGTCCAGGCCGGCCCGGCGAAATGGCGCGCGAGATACACGATCTGCCCGACGTGATAGGCCGTGTGCGTGATCGATCGGTTCAGCGCCTCGACGACCAGGAACGCCTCGCCGCGGATGCGGACGGTGCGAACCAGGTCGTCGGGCGCGAGCGCGTCGATCGCGCCGAGCGCGGCCGCGAAGCCGTCGCGCCACCAGCCGAGGATCTGCGCGCGCGAAACGCGGTCGGGCATCTCGAACTCGCCGTCGCGGTTGCGATCAGGCTTTTCGCCGTCGGTCGTGAGGAAGTCCCGGAACCGGGATCGCAGGTTTCCGGAGACGTGCTTCACGACGACGGCGATGCTGTTCGAGCGGCGATCGAGCTCGGCGTGCAGCGACTCGTCGGGCGCCTGCGCGATCGCCCGCTCGCCGAGCGCCTGGTAGTTGCGAAAGCTCCGCGCGATGTCCTTCAGATACGCCGCGCGAAGATCGGGAGCATCGCTCGACACGTCAGCATCTCCTTTTACGGTCCAACCCTGAAGACGCGGCCGCGCTCAACCGCGAACGTCGTCTTCGGCTCATGGGGCGGCGGCGGCCGCAGGCCGGCGAGCCGCCACTCGCCGGGCGGCGGCTCGATCCAGACGTCGACGCTGCGGCCCGAGTGCAGCCGCACGGCGTCGCGCGCGAACGTGCCGAACGCGCCGACGAAGCTCGACATCGGATCGTCGGCGTCGTGCAGCACGATGACGCTGGGTCCGGCCGCCGCCCCGTCGGCGTCGATCGCCCGCAGCGCGCGCTCGGACAGACGCGCCGGCTCGACGTATCTCGCGTTGCGCGCGCGGTAGACCGGCACCATCGCCAGCAGCGCCGCGCCGAACACGACCCCGAGGCGCATCGCCGCCGCGCGCTCCGACGCGCCGGGCTGCGACGCCGCGCGCGCCATCATGTGCTCGACGATCGCCGCCGCGCCAATCGCCGCGCCGACCGACGGGAACACGGCGTAGAGGCTCGACCGGATCGGCAGAAACATCGTCAGCGCGTAAGCGCCGACGGCCCACGCCGCGCACGCGGCGAGCAGCCGGATGCGCGCGCGGTCGACGGCCGGCGCGAGACCGTACGCGGCAGCGGCGAGCACGACGGCGATCGCGCCGATCGTCGCCGCGCGATCCGCGTACTCGAGCGCGTTGCGGGCGAGGAGCGGCGGCGCGAACGAGAAGCGGTAGTACGACGGCGCGGACCACGGCATGAACGCCGTCGTCTGCAGGCGAACCACCGCGTAGATTCCCAGCGGCACGGCGAGCGCCGCCGCGGTTCGCCAACCGTCGCGGCGCGCATCGCCGTCGCCGGCGGCATCGCGCGCGAGAAGGCGATGCCACGCGAAGAGCATCACCGGCAGCGCGATCGCCTCTTCCTTCGACGCGAGCGCGGCGGACAGCCACACCGCCGTCAGGACGTAGCGCCGCCGCACGACCGCGGACGCGGCGAGGACGGCGAAGAGCGTCAGGCACAGCGACGTTCGGCCGCTCAGCCACACGACCGCCATGTTGATGCCGTGAGGATTCACGGCCCACAGCACCGCGGCGAGCGTCGCCGCCGCGGCCGACAGGCCGACCTCGCGGGAGAGCCGCGAGATCGCGCCGATGCAGAGCAGGTAGAGCGCGAGGTTGGTGAAGCCGTAGCCGCGCGGACGGACGTCGTGCAGCAGGTAGTCGATCGCGAAGGTGAACGCAACGGCCGGACGGTAGAAACCGGGAGCGGCCGGCACGAGCGCGTCGATCGGCGCCCCGAGCGCCGCGCGCCCGGCGTCCACCCAGCCGAAGTCGTCCTTGACGAAGCCGCGGCCGATGTCGGGCAGATAGACGGCGGCGGCGAAGAGCAGCCACGACCCCGCGAGGATCGCCGTGAAGACGCCGGAGCGCCGCGTCACTGCGCTAACCCATGATCTGTTTGGCGATGGTCTGGAGCTGCAGGTTCGACGTGCCCTCGTAGATCTGTCCGATCTTCGCGTCGCGGTACAGCTTCTCGACCGGGTACTCCTTCACGAAGCCGTTGCCGCCGAACAGGTTCACCGCGAGCGACGCCGTGCGCTCGGCGACCTCGGACGCGAAGACCTTGCTCATCGCCGCCTCGGTGAGGAACGGCTGTCCCCCGTCGCGGAGGCGCGCCGCGTTGTAGACCAGCAGCCGCGCCGCCGCGATCTCCGTCGCGGCGCGCGCGATCTGGTGCTGCACCGCCTGGAACTCGGCGATCGCCTTGCCGAACTGCTTCCGCTCGCGCGTGTACGCGATCGTGTGATCCAGCGCGCCCTGCGCCAGCCCGATCATCTGCGCGCCGATCCCGATGCGCCCTTCGTTCAGCGTTTCGATGGCGACCTTGTAGCCCTTGCCGACGTCGCCGAGCACGTTCGCGCGCGGCACGCGGCACTCCTCGAAGAGCAGCTCGCACGTGCTGCTCGCACGGATGCCGAGCTTGTCCTCTTTCTTGCCGACCGTGAATCCCGGCGCGCCGCGCTCGACGAGGAACGCCGTGATGCCGCGGTAGCCCGCCTCCGGATTCGCGTTCGCGAAGACGATGAAGAGGCCCGCCTCGTTGCCGTTGGTGATCCAGAGCTTGCGCCCCGTGATCGCCCAGTCGCCGTCGCGCTCGGACGCGCGCGTCGCCATCGCGAACGCGTCGCTGCCGGATCCCGCTTCCGACAGCGCGTACGCGCCGATCGTCGCCGCCGCCATCTTCGGCAGGTAGCGCCGCTTCACTTCGTCGCTGCCCCACCGCAAGAGCGCGTTGATCACGAGCGTGTTCTGCACGTCGACGAGCACGCCGATCGACGGATCCACGCGCGAGAGCGCCTCCACGGCCAGCACCGCGTGGAAGAAGCTCGCGCCGCCGCCGCCGTACGCGTCCGGAATCTCGATCCCCATCACGCCGAGATCGAACAGCTTTTCGACGAGCGCCGGCGGGATCTTGGCGTGCTCGTCCATGTCGCGCACGAGCGGCCGCACCTCGCGGTCCGCGAATTCGTACACGCTGTCGCGGAACAGCCGTTCGTCGTCGGACAGCGCGGTCAACGGCTGGCGCGCCGCTTCGGTGTGTTGCGTCGTCACAGGAGCTCCAGAATCCAGATGTTATCATCACGCTCATGCGCCGGCTCGCGGTCGCCGTGCTCCTCGCCGCCGCCGCATGGCGCGGCAGCGCGCAGCAGCCGGCGCGCGAAGGCGGACAGCCGCCGGTATTCCGCGGCGGCACCACGCTGGTGCAGGTGGACGCGATCGTCACCGACGCGTCGGGCCGCCCGGTGGTCGATCTCTCCACCGCGGATTTCGAGGTCCTCGACGACGGCCGGCGCGTTCCTCTCGACAGCGTGCGTTTCCTCGGCGCGGCGGCGTACGAGGGCGACGCCACGCTCGCGCCGATTCGCACGCACGACGACGAGGAGCGCGAGGCATCGCGCGACGACGTCCGCGTCTACGCGATCTTCCTCGACGACTACCACGTGGAGCGCCTGGGCGAGCTGCGCGTCATCGATCCGCTGATCGCGTTCGTGCAAAGCCTGCCGCCGACCGATCTCGTGGCCGTCTACCTTCCGCTCGACTCGATGACCGACGTCCATTTCGCGCGCGACCGCGAGCCGGTGCTGAAGGCGATCCGCGCCTTCAGGGGGCGGCTTGGCGACTATCAGCCGACGCGGCCCGTCGAAGAGGAGCACCTGCGCCATCAGCGCGACATCGAGCGCATCCGCCGCGAAATCACGATGAGCGCGCTCGAGGGGCTGGCGGCGCACCTCGGCGGGATCAAGCAGGGACGGAAGACGGTGATCTTCGTCAGCAACGGCTTCACCGAGCGGATCGAAGAGCTGCGCAGCGTGTACGAGGCCGCGAACCGCGCGAACGTGGCGATCTATCCTCTCGATCCGCGCGGCATGACGATGCGCCGCCGCGAGACGACGTCGGCGCAGATGATGAATGTTTCCGTCGGCGACTACGACATGCTGCGCGCGCTGGCGCTCGAGACCGGCGCGCGCGCGATCGTCGAGCGCAACGACATCCGCGGCGAGCTGCAGCGCATCGTCCGCGACGCGAGCGCGTACTATTTGATCGCGTACGAGTCGCCGCACCCCGACGACGGGAAGTTCCATCGCGTGACGGTGCGCGTGGCGCGACCGGACGCGACGGTCTTCGCGCGCACCGGCTACTGGGCGTTCAAGCGCGGCGAGGCGTCCGACGGGCCGGCGTCGCTCGCGCCGATCGTCCCGCCCGCGGTCCGCGACGCGGTGAACCGTCTGGCGGATTCGCTCCGCCCGAACGCCGACGAACCGGCGGAAGCGCCGAGCCGGGTCCACATGCCGGCGCCGCCGGCGCCGGTGGAGAAGACGCCGCTGCTTGCGGCGCCGTCGCTCGCCATCGTGCACGGGCGGACGGTGAGCGATCCGGTCGCGCGCCGCGAGTTCCGCCGGACCGACACGGTCGTCGTGCGCGCGGCTGTGGCCGGGGCGCCGGCCACGTCCGCGCGGCTGCTCAACCACGTCGGCCAGCCGCTGGTCGACCTGCCGGCCGTCATCACCGCTGGCGTATGCGAGGTCACCGTGCCGCTCGGCAGCGTCGGCGCCGGCGACTACGTCCTGGAACTGGCGGCGAAGACCGACGGCGACGCGGCCCAGCAGTTCGTCGCCTTTCGCGTGCTCGCCCGCTGACGCCGGCGAACAGTCGACAGACCAAATCCACAGGGGGGGTCGGGAAGGGTTTCGAGAACCCGCCGAATATCCACAGGGGGTCGCGAAGGGTTTTCAGAAAACCAAGAAACGATCCCCGACCCCCTGTGGAAATCTCCGAAGCGGCGCGAGGTCGATCAAAAATCCCGAAGGAATTCGACGCTCGCGAAAAAACGATCCCCGACCCCCTGTGGGAACGTGCGCGCGGCGAGTTTTCCACAGGGGGTCGGGGATCGATTCCCGAACCTCGTAAAAGGCTGGGCCGGCTGAACCGGGCCGGCACCGGTGCGAAAGCGTCTAAGATTAGGTATGGCCAGCCGGATGCGCACATGCTTCGCCGCGGCGGTCGCGCTGTTGTTCGTCCTCGGTCTCCAGGGCCACGCTCAGCACCAACAGCAACAGCCACAGCAACAACAACAACCGCAGCAGCAACAGCAACCGGCGCCCGATCCGGCGACGCAGCCGCCGGTCTTCCGCAGCGGGATCAACTTCGTTCGCGTCGACGTCATCCTCACCGACAAGAACGGCAACCCGGTCGGCGATCTGCAGCAGGGCGACTTCGACGTGACCGAAGACGGCAAGCCGCAGAAGATCGAGACGTTCAAGCTCGTGAAGCTCGACGGCGGCCGCGCGCAGGCGATGCAGGAGCCGGTCCGCGAGATCCGCACCGACTACGACGAAGAAGCCGAGGCCGGGCGCGACGACGTGCGGCTCTTCGCGATCTTTCTCGACGACTACCACGTGCGAAAAGGATCGAGCCTGTCGGTGCGCAAGCAGCTGTCGACGTTCGTCGAGAACAACCTCGGGCCGTCGGACATGATCGGCGTGATGTATCCGCTCGAATCGACCAGCGCGGTGCGGATGACGCGCAACCACTCGGCCGTCATGCGCGGCCTGGAGCAGTTCCTCGGCCGCAAGTTCGAGTACGAGCCGAAGAACCAGTACGAGGAGACCTACGCGCACTACCCGACGGAGATCGTCGAGCGGATCCGCAACCAGGTATCGCTCTCGGCGATCAAGGCGCTCATCGTGCACATGGGATCGCTCAAGGAAGGACGCAAGGCGCTCATCCTGGTGAGCGAGGGCTACACGAACATCATCCCGCCGCAGATGCGCAACGCCGACGCGACGATGCCCGGCTTCGGGAACCCGAACTACGGCAACGCCCAGGCCGGCGTGAACGATCCGCTCGAGGATCGCGCGAACTGGCTCGCCAGCATGGACATGGACTCCGACCTGCGCGACGTCTTCGACACGGCCAACAAGAACAACGTCGCGATCTACTCGGTCGATCCGCGCGGGCTGCCGGTCTTCGAGTTCGACATCAACGAAGGCGGCGGCATCGGCATCCAGACCGACTCGGGGTACCTCAAGTCGACGATGGACACGCTGCGGGTGCTGTCGGAGAACACCGACGGCCGCGCGATCGTCAACCGCAACGATCTCGCCGCCGGCATGAAGCAGATCACGAAGGACCAGAGCGCGTACTACCTGATCGGCTACAACTCGTCGCAGGCGCCGGCCGACGGCAAGTTCCACGAGATCAAGGTGCGCGTGAAGCGGCCCGGCGTGCAGGTGCGCGCGCGCAAGGGCTACTGGGCGCTGAACGCCGAGCAGACCGCCCGCGCGCTCGCGCCGCCGAAGCCGGCCGTGCCGAAGCCGGTGGAAGCCGCGATCAATTCGGCGATCGCGCGGCCCTCGCGCGCCAGCGTCGTGCGGACGTGGATCGGCACTGCGCGCGGCGAGAACGGCAAGACGCGCGTCACCTTCGTGTGGGAGCCGCTGCCGAAGGCGCCGGGCGATCGCGCCGATCGCGAGGAGCCGACGCGCGTCTCGCTCATGGCGCTCGGCACCGATGGATCGCTCGTCTTCCGCGGCCGCGTCCCCGACGTCGCCGTCGCGTCGACGGCGCCCGCCTCCTCGGTTGCCGCCGCGAACGCGTCGGGCGCGGCGGCGCGCGGCGCGCAGCGCGTCGTCTTCGACGCGCCGCCCGGAAAGGTGCAGCTGCGCGTCTCGGTGGAGGGTCCCGCGTCCACGACGCTCGACACGGAAACGCGGGAGATCACGATTCCCGATCTCACCGCGCCGACAGCGCTGCTCGGCACGCCCGCCGTGCTGCGCGCGCGCACCATTCCAGAGCTGAACAAGCTGAAGGCGGATCCCGAGGCGATCCCGACGGCGTCGCGCGAGTTCAGCCGCACCGATCGCCTCGTCGTGCGCGTGCCGGTCTACGGCCCCGGCGGGACGACGCCGCCGCTCAAGATTCACATCCTGAACCGCGCCGGCAGCCCGATGAACGAGCTGACCGCCGCCGCCGGCCCGCGGCCAGGCGAGCAGCAGATCGACCTCGCGGTGGCGGCGCTGCCGCCGGGCGAGTACGTCCTCGAAATCAAGACGGGCGACCAGAACGGCGACGCGAAGGAGCTGGTCGGCTTCCGGATCACCGGGTAGCGGCGTGCGCGGGGCGATTGCGCTGCTGATCGCCGGAGCGCTCTCCGCACGCGCGGCGATCGGCGGCGAGCCGCCGTCCGCCGACGAGCAGCCGGCGGCCGCCGCCCGCCTCGTCACGATCGATCTCGTCGCGACCGACGCCCGCGGACGCGCGGTCGAGAACCTCACCGCAGCCGATTTCGATCTGCGCGAGCAAGGCGTGCCGCTCGCGCTCGAATCGGTGCGCTTCGTCCGCGCCGTCGCCGCCGCCGCGCCGCCGCCGGGGCCGATTCAGACCGCCGCCGACGAACACCAGGCGGCCGCGCCCGACGCCGCGCGGCTGTTCGCGATCTTTCTCGACGAGTACCACGTGCAGGCGGGCGCGAACACCGATCGCGTGCGCGACGCGCTGCTGCGGTTCGTCGACCGCGATCTGGCCCCTGACGATCTGATCGTCGTCATGAAGCCGCTCGACTCGCTGCTCGCGATCCGCTCGGCGCGGGACCGCGACGCGGCGCGCGCGGCGATCGAGAGCTTCAGCGGGCGGCGCGGCGACTACGAGCCGCGCAACGCGTACGAGCGCGATTACATCGCCGGCACGCCGGCGCGGATCGACGCCGCGCGCAGCCAGGTGGCGCTCTCCGCGATCAACGCGCTCGCGCTGCACCTCGGCACGCTCGCCGACCGCCGCAAGACGCTCATCGTCGCCAGCGAGGGCGTGGGGCGCGCGGATCGACGGCGCGGGCAGGAGTACCTGCCGACGCTCGAGACGATCGTGCGATCGGCGGACCGCGCGAACGTCGCCATCTACGCGTTCGATCCGCGCGACGGCGCCGACGCCGCGGCGCCCGACGAAGCGCTGCGGCGCCTCGCGGACGACACCGACGGCCAGGCCGCGATCTCCGACGCCGGCACGATGCTGCAGCGCGCATCGGCCGATTCCCGCGCGTACTACCTGCTGTCGTTCCGCACGTCGCACCCCGACGACGGTCGATTTCGCGAGCTGGAGGCGCGCGTGAAGCGCAGCGGCGTGCGCGTGCACGCGCGCAAGGGCTACTGGACGGCGTCGCCCGACGAGGCGCTGCGCACGGCGCTGCTGGCACGCCTCAACGAGCCGCGCAAGGTCGTGCCGCCGGAGCCGGCGCCGCACGCCAGCCCGCTCATCCGGCCGTGGTTCGGCGTGGCGCGCGGCCGCGACGGCACGACGCGCGTCACCTTCGTGTGGGAACCGGCCGCCCGCGTCCCCGGCGATCGGACGCGGCGCGTCCCGACGCGGCTCGTGCTGACGGCGAAGACCGGCGACGGCACGATCGTCTTCGAGGGGCCCGTCGCGCCGACCGGGCCGGCGGCGATGGATGCCCCGGGCGCGACGCCGCCGCGCGCGATCTTCGAGGTCCGTCCGGGGCGGCTGCGGCTGCGGATGGCGATCGAGGACGCCGCCGCGCAGGCGCTCGATCAGGACGTGCGCGACATCTCGATCCGCGATCTGCGCGGCGAGGTCGCCGTCGGCACGCCGGAGGTGCTGCGCGCGCGCAACGCGCGCGAATTCCGCGCGCTCGACGCCGACGCGGCGGCGCCCGTCGCGTCGCGCGAGTTCAGCCGCACCGAGCGGCTGCTGATCCGCTTTCAGGCGTACGGGGCGTCGAACGCGCCGCCGCAAGTGTCCGCGCGGCTCCTCGGACGGACCGGCTACGCGATTCGCGATCTCGCGGTGACGCCCTCGGCGACGCCCGGCGATCAGGCGATCGATCTCCCGCTCGCGAGCCTCGCCGCCGGCGAGTACGTCGTGGAGGTGACGGCGCGGCGCGGCGCGCGCGACGCGAGCGACCGGTTCACGTTCCGCGTCACCTCGTAGGCGCTCACAATTCCTCCACAATCGCCTGCGACACTCCTCTCTGGAGATCGTCTGAGGAGGACGTCATGGAGAATCGACACGTATTTCGAGCCGTTCTGATCGTCGTCGCCATCGTCGGCGCGCTGACCGCCGCGGGCTTCTACGGCTACAACCTCGGCGTCGCGCGCAGCATCGCCGAGAGCCCGGCCGTCGCGGCGCCCGCCGCCGGCGCGCCGATCATCGTCTACCCGCGGCCGTGGGGGGTCGGCTTCGGCTTCTTCCCGTTCTTCCCGCTGCTGTTCATCTTCTTCTGGATCTTCGTCGCGCGCGCGCTGTTCTGGCGCGGCGCGCGGTGGGGCCGCGGCTGCGGCTACGGCTACTACGGCGGCGGCGTGCCGCCCGCCTTCGACGAGTGGCATCGCCGCGCGCACGCGCAGGAGCGGCCGGAGCAGTCCGGATCGGCGCCGCGCACGGTCTGACGTGAAGCACATCCTGGTCGTGGACGACGAGGCGCGCATTGCGGAGATCGCGCGCGATTATCTCGAGCGCGCGGGCTTCCAGGTGTCGGTCGCCGGCACCGGCCCCGACGCGCTCGCCGCCGCGCGCGCGCGCCGTCCCGACCTCATCGTGCTCGATCTGGGGCTGCCGTACATGGACGGCGTCGACGTCACGCGCACGCTGCGCCGGCAGTCGAACGTGCCGATCATCATGCTGACGGCGCGCGTCGAGGAGCGCGACAAGCTGCTCGGCCTCGAGATCGGCGCCGACGACTACGTGACGAAGCCGTTCAGCCCGAAGGAGCTCGTCGCGCGCGTGCGCGCGGTGTTCCGGCGGATCGACGCGGCACCTGCGCGCGGCGAGATCCTGCGCGCCGGCGATCTGGAGCTGGACAAGGGGAGGATGCGAGCAGCCGTCGCCGGCCGCGCCGTCGAGGTGACGCCGACCGAGTTCGAGCTGCTCGCGGCGCTCGCGAGGCAGCCGGGGCGCGTGTTCACGCGCGCGCAGCTGCTCGACGCGATCGGCGGCGCCGAGGTCGACTCGTTCGATCGCGCGATCGACACGCACGTGAAGAACCTGCGGCGCAAGATCGAGCGCGACCCGCGGCGTCCGCGTCACCTGCTGACGGTGCACGGCGTCGGTTATAAGCTCGCGGAGTGAGACCGAGGTGGCAGCGCGGTCGGCCGCCGTGGTGGCCGGAGAACGAGCCGTGGCCGCCGCGCCACCGCGCGTACGACTGGCGCGCGCGGCGCATCCGATTCTTCCGCCTGTTCGCGCTGATGTTCGTCGCGGTGCTGGCGACCGGCATCGTCGGCACCGTCTCGCTCGTCTGGGCGGCGGCGACGCGGCTCGGCCTCGCGGCGCCGGGGTCGCCGCCGGGCAGCGCGCTCTTCGTCCTCGGCGGCGGCCTCGCCGGCGCGATGCTGACGGCGATGGCGCTCCTCGGCACGCTCCGCACCGTCGGCCGCCCGCTCGGCGCCGTCATGGACGCCGCCGGCCGCGTCGCCGAAGGCGACTACGGCGTGCGCGTCGCCGAGCAGGGCGCGCCGCCGTTCCGCGCGCTCGCGCGCGCGTTCAACACGATGGCCGAGCGCCTCGCGAGCCACGATCGGCAGCGCCGCGATCTGATGGCCGACCTCTCGCACGAGCTGCGCACGCCGGTCACGGTGCTGCAGGGAAAGCTCGAAGGGCTGCTCGACGGCGTCTACCCGCGCGACGACGATCAGCTGACGACGCTGCTCGAGGAGACGGGCGTGCTGTCGCGGCTGATCGACGACCTGCGGACGCTCGCCCTGTCCGAGAGCGGCGCGCTGCTGCTGCAGAGAGAGCCGACCGACATCGCGGACCTCGCGCGCGACGTCGCGCGCGGCTTCGCGGGATCCGCTGCGGCGCCGCACGCCGCAGTCGACGTCGATGCGCCGGCGGAGCTCCCGCCGGCCGACGTGGATCCGATCCGCATCCGGGAAGTGATCGCGAACCTGGTGAGCAACGCGCTGCGGTACACGCCGGCGGAGGGATCGGTGATCGTTCGCGTCAGCGCGGCGTCAGCCGGCGCGATCCGGATCGAGGTGCGCGACACGGGAGCCGGCATGACGCCCGACGAGCTCGCGCACGCCTTCGATCGTTTTCACAAGGGACCCGGCTCGCGCGGATCGGGCCTCGGGCTGACCATCGCGAAGCATCTCGTCGCCGCGCACGGCGGCGAGATCCAGTTGTCGAGCGAGGTCGGCAGGGGCACGACAGCCACGGTCACGCTGCCTGTCGCGAGCCTGAATGGCACGGCCTGAAGGCCCTGCCCTACGCGAAGCGCCAGTCCGGACTGCGGTCCGACCCCGGTCCGACCCTCGGCGTCAGGCGTACATCCCGCGCATGCGGGTGACGGTCGCGACGCGGCCGATCGCGACGATGTACGCGGCGGTGCGCATGTCCACCTTGTATTTGATCGACGTCTGCAGCACGGCGCCGAACGCCTCGCACATCTTCGCCTCGAGGCGCTCGTTGACTTCCTTCTCCGTCCAGAAGTAGCCGTAGCGGTCCTGCACCCACTCGAAGTACGACGTCGTGACGCCCGAGCTGTTGGCGAGGATGTCCGGCACGATGAAGACGCCGCGATCGTGCAGCAGCTTGTTCGCATCCGGCGTCGTCGGCCCGTTGGCGCCTTCGATGAGCACCTTCGCCTTGATCGTCGGCGCGTTCTCGCCCGTGATCTGGTTCTCGAGCGCGGCGGGAATCAGGATGTCGACGTCCAGCTTGAAGAGATCCGCGTTCGTGAGCGGCTCCGCGCCGGGGAAGCCGTCGACGGTCTTCTTCTGCTTCGTGTAGTCGAGCAGCGTCGGGATGTCGAGCCCCTGCTTGTTGTAGACGCCGCCCTTCCAGTCGGTGACGGCGACGATCTTCGCCCCGACCTCCTGCGCGAGCAGCTCCGCCGAGATCGAGCCGACGTTGCCGAAGCCCTGCACCGCCACCGACGCGCCCTTGATGTTGAAGCCGACGTGCTTCGCCGACTCGCGCGCCGCGATCATCACGCCGCGGCCCGTCGCCTCGCGCCGCCCGAGCGATCCGCCGAGCTCCACCGGCTTGCCGGTGACGACCGACGTCGTCGTGTGGCCGACGTGCATGGAGTAGGTGTCCATCACCCACGCCATGATCTGATCGTTGGTGTTCACGTCCGGCGCCGGGACGTCCTTCTCGGGGCCGATGGCGTCGACGATCTCGGCGATGTAGCGGCGCGTGAGCGCCTCGATCTCGCGCTTCGACATCTTCGTCGGATCGCAGATGACGCCGCCCTTGCCGCCGCCGAACGGAATGTGCGCGACGGCGCACTTCCACGTCATCCATGCGGCGAGCGCCGTCACCTCGTCGAGCGTGACATTCGGGTGGTAACGAATGCCGCCCTTCGCCGGGCCGAGCGTGATGTTGTACTGAACGCGGTACCCCGTGAACACCTCGATCTCGCCGTTGTCCATCTGCACGGGGCACGAAACGGTGATTTGTCGCTTGGGGCTGGTGAGGATTTTCCAGATGCCGGGCTCGAGGTTGAGGATGCGGGCCGCTCCGTCGAACTCCTGGAGCATGGCACCGAAGATCGATCCGTTCGTGGCCGCCATGGCGCTCCTAGTCGCAACGAGTCGAAACGGGCCAGACTATCGTGGCCCGTGTCGACTAGTCAAGCGAGCGCGCCTTAAGTTGCTGACCCGTCTAAGGTTGTGTCAACGAGACGCCGTCGAACTGCGCCGTCGCCGCCGCAGCCGTGTTGTGGCTCGTGACGGCGAGGCCCACCCAGATCGACGCGTTCATCACGACGCTGACGCTGCCGACCTGCGTGAAGGTGACGCCGTCGGTCGACCAGTAGCCGGTGAACACGTTGCCGCTGCGCGCCAGGCGCACCCAGCCGGGCGCGGCGCCCGCGGTCGTGCCGGCCGACGCCGATGCGCTGCCCGTCGCCGCGCGATACTGCATCGCCGCGCCCTTCAGCGCCGACACGATCATGTCCACTTGCCGCGAGTTCGCGTCGGTCGACTCGCGGAACATCACGCCCGCCTTGGCCCACTGATTCGTGTTCTCGAGGCTCGCGACGCGCGCGGTGATCGTGCAGTTGCCGGGGCACTGCTGGTACACGTACTCGAGCTGATCGCTCGTGCCCCAGATGTCGGCGCCGATGCCCTGCAGCGTGAACGTGCTGCCGCTCGTCGCCGCCTGGCCGCCGGTCCTGCCGATGCTCGCGTCCTGCCAGGCGCTCTTGGGCGCGACGCTCACGCTCGAGAACACCGCGGTCGCGAGCGTGCCGTCCACGTGGCTCGAGACGGCCACGCCCGCGTACGGCTCCGAGACGACGCTGGGGAACGCATCCTGCGCGAACTGCGTCCACGGGTCGGACGCGTTCTTCTTGTAGTACGCGCGCACGTACTCGTTCGGATAGTTCACCTCCGAGACGAGGCGCAGCCACACCGGCGCCGTCACGCCCGGCAGGCCCGTGCTGATAGAGGCGGCGCCTTCCGTGAGCCGCCGCTGGAACGCGATCCCCTTGCCCGGCGACACGAAGAAAGAGGCGTGCGGCGACGAGGCGCCGAGGTGCGCGCGGATCATGACGCCCGCCTTGGTCCACGCGTTCACGTTCTGCACGCTGTCCACGTGCGCGATGACGTCGATCTCTCCGCCGCTCGTGCCGGAGGACTGCGCGTTCATGTACGTGTAGTGGAATTCGTCGGCAGTGCCCCAGATGTCGGCGCCGCTGCCGCGTGAGGTGAACACGCCGCCGCTGTACGTCGTGGCGCCGGCCACCGCGACCGCGCCGACGTCCTGCTGCTGCCACGGGTACGGCACGCCGCCGGGCGCCGCCGCAATCGTGAGACTCGAGGTCGCCGGCGTCCCGATCGACGCGTCCGCATCGTTCTGCGCGTATACGACGAGGCGTGCCTGTGCCGACGCAGGGCCGGGATTGTTCCACGTGCACGATTCGTCGCGGGAGGTCGGAATGCCGGGCTGCGATGGCTGGCCTACGTTGTGGCACTCCCAAATGTGATTCCACGTCGCGCCATCGTCGAGCGAGTAGTCGATCGACCACTCGTAGAGCGCCATGTCGGGATCCTCGACGTGGAACTTGATCGCGTACGGCGTGCCCGCCACGATCGTCGAGCCATCGGTGGGCGCGATCATCGACAGGGTCGGCCCGGCGCCGCCGCCCGAGCCGACCGTGAAGGACACCGACGCGCTCGCCTGATTCCCGTGTCCATCGTCGACGGTGACCGTATACGTGTGCGTGCCGGGCGTCGCCCACGATCCGAAGCACGTGCTGGGCACCGGGCCGATGAGGATGCCGTCGTTCGACGTCCACGTGTACGTGACCATGTCCTGGTCGGCGTCGGTCACCTTTGCGCGCAGCAGCACCGCGTCGCTCGTCGCCGACGATTCGCTCACGTCGACCACGGGCGCGCGGTTCGGTTGGGCGGCGCGGTTCAGGATCACCGTGCCGTCGGACACGATCAGATCCTTCACCTGATCGCCGTTCAGATCCGATGTGTTCAGCGACGCGACGCGGTTGCGATCCGCGGAGCCGTCGAGGTCCGTCTGGTCGCCGATCGAGAAGCTCGACGCGGCGGCAAACGTGCCGTCGCCCTTGCCGGGCAGGATCGACACGCTGTCCCACGTCTTCCACGACGGCCCGCAGTCGTCGTAGAAAATCGACGAGCGGTTCGCCGTCGCGATGTCGATGATGCCGTCGCGGTTGAAGTCGCCGACCACCGCCTGCCAGCCGCCGCGCGGGATGTCGTAGGTCGCCACGGCGCCGAACGTTCCGTCGCCGCGGCCGAGCAGCACGCCCGCGCCGCCTTCGGTGAAGTAATTGTCGTTGTCGCCGCCGCCCGACATCGCCACGACGAGATCGATCTTCCCGTCGCCGTTCAGATCGCCGGCGGTGACGCCGTTGGCCTGCATCCCCACCGGCACGTCGGCTGCGAGGAAATTGAACGCGCCCTGATTCAGGAAGATCGTCACCGATCCCCCATAGTGGTTGGCGATCGCGAAATCCTTGCGGTTGTCGCCGTTGAAGTCGGCGAGGATGCCGCCGTGGATGAAGGTCCCGCCCGCGAGCGTCGCGGCGCTGGCATACGAGCCGTCGGCGTGGCCCGCATAGATCTGAATCGTGTCGTTGGACGAGCCGACGAGGACGTCCTTCACGCCGTCGCCGTCGAGATCGCCGACGAGCGCGAACTCGACGTCGGGGAGCGTCGCCACGGGCCGCACGGTGGTGAATGTTCCATCGCCGTTCCCGAGCGCGAAGAAGAGGCTGGCGTCTGTCGATCCGGCGTTGACGACGAGGAGGTCGGGCTTGTGGTCCCCGTTGATGTCGATGACGTCGAGCACGAAGCCGGTGATGCTGGTGGCTGTGGGTGCGCTGAAGGTGCCGTCGCCGCGCCCGATGGCGATCACGACGGGGCTTGGCGGCTGGCCGAACGGCCGCGGCGCCGTCGCCGCGAGATCGGTGATGCCGTCGCCGTTGAAGTCGCCGGGCCACACGCTCTGCGCGAGCCCCGTGTTGCGCAGCACCGATACCGCCGGCGTCGGCGGCGCGGCCTGCGCCGCGAGGCGGCGCTCGCCAAGCCCGGCCATTGCTGACAGCGCAAGAGCTAAGAAGATGAGTTTCGGACAGCCCAGCAGTTTCATAGTACGCAGGTTCCCCAGGAAAATCGCCGTTTGTGATGAGTGATGCGTCCCCATGTTGCCGATTTCATGCCGTAAGGCCCGCTTGGTGTGACACGTGTCAGGCACGTGTCAGACACGTGTCAGACACCCTGAGGCTCGGCGAGGCCGCGGCGGCAGTGGCCGCGCGATCGCGATGGCCGACTCGGCGATCAGCGCACCGGCGATGGCGACGAACGCGCGCGACACTCTCATGGACGCCGTCGCTCGACGGTTGCCGCTTCCATGCCTGCCTCTTCCGAGTGGGTTCGCCGAAATCCGGCGCGAATGCTGCCTCTTCTGTGGAAACCATTACCGAATGGAGACAGTGCGCCTACACGGATGCAGAGACGGCGGGCGGCAGCGCCGGGAAGCGGCCCGGAAGCGGCAGGTATAATGCCGTGAAGATGAAAACGGTCGCGGAGCGCGGGAAAGAGCGGTGGGAACAGGAAACGCTCGAGCCGGCGCTGAAGAAATCACCCGAGCGCGCGGCGCAGTTCACGACGATCTCCGGCCGCCCGATCGAGCGCCTCTATACGGCTGAGGACGTCGAAGGGATCGACTACGCGCGCGATCTCGCGCATCCCGGCACATTTCCCTACACGCGCGGCATCCACGCCACCGGCTACCGCGGCAAGCTCTGGACGATGCGGCAGTTCGCCGGCTTCGGCACGCCGGAGGAGACCAACGAGCGCTACAAGACGCTGCTCGGCGCCGGCGGCACCGGCCTGAGCGTCGCCTTCGATCTGCCGACGCTGATGGGACGCGATCCCGACCACGAGCTCTCGCTCGGCGAGGTGGGGAAGTGCGGCGTCAACGTGACGTCGCTCGCCGACATGGAGACGCTCTTCGACGGCATCCGCCTCGGCGACATCACGACGTCGATGACGATCAACTCGCCGGCCGCGATGATCTTCGCGATGTACCTCGTGGTCGCCGAGAAGCAGGGCGCCGACTGGAAGAACATCTCAGGGACGATTCAGAACGACATCCTCAAGGAATTCATCGCGCAGAAGGAGTACATCTTCCCGCCGCGGCCGTCGATGCGGATCATCACCGACATCTTCGGCTTCTGCGCCGACCAGGCGCCGAAGTGGAACACGATCTCGGTGAGCGGCTATCACATCCGCGAAGCGGGAGCGACCGCGCTCCAGGAGCTCGCCTTCACGCTGCGCGACGGCATCGAGTACGTGCAGTGGGGCGTCGACGCCGGGCTCGACGTCGATCGCTTCGTCCCGCAGATCTCGTTCTTCTTCAACGCGCACAGCGACTTCTTCGAGGAGATCGCCAAGTACCGCGCCGCGCGGAAGATCTGGGCGCACCAGATGCGCGACCGCTTCGGCGCGAGAAACGAGCGCTCGTGGAAGCTGCGCTTCCACAGTCAGACGGCCGGCGTCTCGCTCACCGCGCAGCAGCCCTACAACAACGTCGTCCGCACGGCGCTGCAGGCGCTGTCGGCGGTGCTCGGCGGCACCAACTCGCTGCACACGAACTCGCTCGACGAGGCGCTCGCGCTGCCGACGGCCGAGGCGGCGACGCTCGCGCTCCGCACGCAGCAGATCATCGCGCACGAATCGGGCGTCGCGAACATCGTCGATCCGCTCGGCGGATCGTACTTCGTCGAGAGGCTGACGAAGGAGATGGAAGACGGCGCGCTCGCCTACTTCGATCAGATCGACCGCATGGGCGGCATGATCGAGGCGATCGAGCGCGGCTTCCCGCAGAAGGAGATCGCCGAGAGCGCCTATCGCTTCCAGCAGGCGGTCGAGCGGAAGGAGAAGGTGATCGTCGGCGTCAACGATTTCGTCCAGAGCGACGAGCCGCCGATCGAGATTCTCTACATCGACGAGTCCGCCGCCGACACGCAGCTCGCGAAGCTCGAAACGCTGCGCAAGACGAGGGACAACGACGCCGTTCGGCGGTCGCTCGATCGGCTCCGCGCCGTCGCGAGCACGAAAGAGAACCTCATGCCGCCGATCCTGGACGCCGCGCGCGCGTACGCGACGGTGGGAGAGATGTGCGACGCGCTGCGCGAGGTGTGGGGCGAGTACGAGGAAGTGCCGGTGATTTAGGGGCTAGGGGCTAGGGGCTCGCCGAATGGTGAAGCGGTCGCGATTCCTTTCACGATCCAGCTAGCCCCCAGCCCCGAGCCCCCAGCCCCGTCTGCGACACGATGCGGAAGCTCAGAGTCGTCATCGCCAAACCCGGATTGGACGGCCACGACCGCGGCGCCAAGGTCATCGCGCGCGCGCTGCGCGACGCGGGCATGGAAGTCATCTACACCGGCCTCCGCCAGACGCCGGAGCAGATCGCCTCCGCCGCGCTCCAGGAGGACGCGGACGTCATCGGCCTCTCGATCCTCTCCGGCGCCCACAACCACATCGCGCCGCGCCTGATGCAGCTGCTGCGCGACAAAGGGCTCGACGACGTGCTCGTGCTGATCGGCGGGATCATCCCCGACGTCGACATCCCGAAGCTGAAAGAGATCGGCGTCAAAGGCGTATTTCTTCCCGGCACGCCGATGCAGGACATCATCGACTTCATCAATGCGAACGCGCGCGTCGGGGCTCGGGGCTAGGGGCTAGCTGTCATGCGATCAGAAGTTCACATTTCGGCTAGCCCCAAGCCCCGAGCTTCCAGCCCCTACATACGCGCGGCGCTAGAACCGATACGCACAAGGTGAGCCATACTCTTCTCCTCGCCGACGACAGCGTCACCATTCAACGCGTCATCGAGCTGACGTTTGCCGACGAAGACGTGCGGGTGGTAGCCGTGAGCGACGGCGATCAAGCGATCGAACGCCTCGAAGCCGCGACGCCGCCCGACATCGTCCTCGCCGACATCGGCATGCCCGGCAAGAACGGCTACGAGGT
>Ga0075424_100000107_pt1 | contig 50303 bp, 53 predicted proteins | sample SoiMethybrSBSTD3_FD_75301 | JGI IMG/M metagenome (GOLD analysis project Ga0075424, IMG submission 75301) | Bulk soil microbial communities from a Populus tree surrounding site in Tennessee, USA - Soil MetaG P. TD hybrid SBSTD3 | ecosystem: Environmental > Terrestrial > Soil > Tree plantation...
TGTTCCCCATGATGTGCGTACCCGTCGAGAAGAAGGCCGCGATGCCGTAGCCCTCGTTGTCGATCGACTGGTTCTTCGTGAAGTGCGCGTTCCGGGCGCCGAACGCGATGATCCCGGTGTCTCCGTACCCGGTGAGCTTGAAGCCCGAGATGGAGACGTCGTTGACGTACCCGTTGACGACCGGAGACTCACCGCTGAAGTCGACGTCGCCGACCACGCAGAAGCCGCTCGGCCCGCAGAAGCTGGGTGTGCCCGGCGTCATCGTTGCGCCGATGCCGATCAGCTTGAGGCCGTCAGTCTGGATCACTACGTCCTCGCTGTGATTCCCGAAGACGAAGATCGTGTCGCCGGGGTTCGCGCCGTCGACCGCAGCCTGGATCGATTCGCCCTGGCCCACGAACCACGTCGCCGCCTGTGCGGACCCAACCCAGCCGAGCAGCAGCAGTGCCACGAGCACCGGCAGGACGATCAAGCGTCGTGCACCTCGCATGAAGGTAGCCCCTTTCGTCGTTGATGGATACCGTCGGAGACCCCCTCGATCCGACGTGCAGCCCCAACCCTAGCGACGAGCCCGTAGCGCCGTACGAAGGTCCTACTCGCCCAGACCGGCCTCGCCGAGCGGCCTGCGAGCCCAGGCGAAGCGCTGGTGATACCAGCCGGCGACCGGGGCGAGCGCGACGCCCTGGCCGGACGACTGGATCAGCCAGCCGTTCCCGAGGTAGAGCGCCGCGTGGTTCACCTCCGAGGCCCGCGACTTCGAGCCGTGCGCGGCGAAGAACATGACGTCGGCAGGCTCGAGCGCGGCGTAGCGAATCCGCAGCGACCTGGGAACCTCCCCGGCCATGTCCCCTGCGCCGCGACCCCGGAAGACGCCGGTGAGGCTGCGTGCGCCCGGGTAGGACTGCAGCTTGTAGACACGCCAGACGAAGCCTGAACAATCGAAACCGCCGCGTGATGTAACGCCGAAGAGCGTCTGCCGCGACTCGCTGGTGCCGCCCCAGACGTACGGGTAGCCGACGAAGTGCACAGCGGTCGTGAGCACCCGCCGCTGCCAGGGACCCAGCGCCGGCAGCGTGAATGTCGCCTCGCTTTGCTCGACCGCGGGCACCTCGGCGCCCGAGAACGCGAGGATCCGGGCCGCCGAATAGGCCGCCTCGGCCCGCGTGGCCTTGTCGCCGGGCCTGAGTTCCAGGCCGTCCTGTGCGGCGGGGTGGTCGATACGAAGCGCGAGCAGCCGGGCAGCGACTTCGGTTCCGAACCGAACGGGCGGCTTCAGTCCGGCCACGCGGGCGGTGCGCGTGAAGGCAATCGCTGTACGACCGAGCCCGAGCGCTCGTACGAGCCGCGCGTCCAGCTGCGCCATCGTCACTGCCGCGGCGCGATCGGGGACGGCGGCGACCTCCCGGCCGGTGAGCCCTGCGACGAGCCGGGCGAGCGCGCCGCTCGTGAGCGTGGCGTCGGGCCGGAACTTCGCCGGGTTGCCGCCCATCAGGCCGTGCGAAGTGACGGTTCGGATCGCCGCATCGGCCCACGAACGCGGTGTGGACCTCGCGCGACCGTCACCTGCGGCTGCCGAGGTGCATGCCGCCGCAACGACGAGGGCGAACGTGGCTGTGAGCAGGCGACGGCGCACGAGAGGCTCGAGAGGTCGCGGTACTCCGCCGGACGGTACCGCCTGCGGCGGCCGTCGAACCGACCCGGAGGGGTGGTCCGAACCCACCCACGCGGCGTGACCAGGCGCTGTTTCGGCTTCGGACATGTTGTTTCTACACGCGGCCGGGATCCCCTGCGGACGCGTACATTCCCCGGCTAACGGTGATTCTCGACGGCGGCGTCATCCGTACGCTCGATCCCGCTATCCCGGTGGCCGCCGGTCTGGCCGTCGCCGGCGATCGCATCGCCGGCGGCGTCGGAACGCACGAGATGGTCCTTCCCAGCCCTGATCGGGTGGATCTCGGCGGGCGCTGCGTCGTCCCGGGGTTTACCGACTCGCACGTCCACTTCCCGACCTGGGCGCTCGCGCGACGGGAGGTCCGCCTGGAAGGAACGCGCTCGCTCGACGAGGCGCTGGCGCGGCTCGGGGCCGCCATGTCAGGCGTCCCCCCTGGCGGCTGGCTCAGGGGCCGCGGCTGGCGGAGCGGCGATTGGTCGCCGGCAGTCGACCCGACGAAGGAGCAGCTCGACGCCGTGACCGGATCCGTCCCGACCGCGCTGACCGCGCGGGACGGGCACTCACTGTGGCTCAACTCGGCGGCGCTGGCGAGCGCCGACGGTGATCTCCACGTCCCGGGCGGCGTCGTCGAAGTCGACACCCACGGCGAGCCGACCGGCGTCCTCCGCGAGGAATCCGCGTGGCAGTTTCGTGACACGCACGTGATTCCGGCGGACGACGAGTACGTCGAGGCGATCGAGGACGGGGTGCGAGTGGCGGCCGAGCGCGGCGTCGTGGCCGTCCACGACAAGGATGGCCCCGTCGGCGCGCTTCGCTTCTGGCAGCGGCTCCGGGAGCGAGGCGCGCTCACGCTTCGCGTGTGGCAGTCCCTTCCCCATGACCGGCTTGTGGATCTCGAGGGAATCGGCGTCGAGTCCGGCTTCGGAGACGATTTCCTCCGGCTCGGCTACCTGAAGGCGTTCATGGACGGGACGCTCGGATCCCAGACAGCCTTGATGCTGTCCGGTTCCGGCGTTCAGATCACGAGCGCCGACGAGCTGGCCGAGATCGTGCGGCGAGGTGCCCGCGCCGGGTGGCCCGTTGCCGTGCACGCAATCGGAGACCGCGCCAACCGCGATGCGCTCGACGCCTTCGAACGGACGCAGGACGAGTGGCGCCCGCGCGGTCTCCGGCCGCGGATCGAGCACGCGCAGCTGCTCGCCCGCGAGGACGTCGGTCGCTTCAGCTCGCTGGGGGTGGCCGCATCGGTGCAGTTCAGCCACGCCCCGTCCGATCGGGACCTGGCCGACCGCTACTGGAACGACCTGGCCGAGGGCGCCTACGCGTTCCGGTCGTTGTGGGACAGCGGTGCCCTGGTGCTGAACGGCTCCGACGCGCCGGTCGAGGAGCTCGACCCGCTTCTGGGCATCCGGGCAGGCGTCGCCCGGACGCTCGACGATCGGCCGCCGTGGCACGGCGACCAGCGTCTAACCGTCGAGGAGGCGCTTGTCGCTACCTGCAGGAACCCGCCGATCCTCGAGCATGCCGAGCGGCGCCGGGGCATGGTTCGCCCCGGATTTTTGGCCGACCTCGTCGTCCTCGATCGCGACCCGGTCGACTGTCCGCCGGAGGAACTCGCCGACCTGCGGGTGGTGGCCACGATGGTGGGCGGCCGCTGGGTGCACAACCCACCGCCCTGGGACTGAGCCGCCCGCCAGGGGAGATGCGCGGAAGTCGACACGAAGTCGGCACAGACCAGGCACCAAATCGCGACTAGCATCGGCGCCAGGGAGGCGGGATGGCCCATTACCCCACCCCTGATGGGTGGGGCTGTGCATTGGGCGTCGCGCCAGACCCTGCAGGCTCGGCGGCCGGCACTCGGCTCCTGAAGCCTCGCCGCCCGGACGGTCGCGCGCGCCTTGACGAACCGCTAGGTTCGAGAAGTCTTCCGAGACGTCACGATACAATTGGTGTGGCGATGCGCACTATGAGACCGGTTCACGACGAGTGGTGCTCGGTCGCCGCCTGCGCCGAGATCATCGGGGCGAAGTGGACCGCGCTCCTCGTTCATGACCTGTCCGAGGGTGCACGCCGCTTCTCGGAGCTCGAGCACTCGTGCTCGGGCATCAGCCCCCGCACGCTGTCCGACCGACTCCGGTCGCTCGAGAACGAGGGCGTCGTCGTGCGGCGCAGCCGCTCGACCCCGCCCCGAGTCGAGTACGAGCTGACCGCGAAGGGCCAGGCCCTCCTGCCCATCATCAGCGAGATGCGGCGCTTCGGGCGTACCTGGCTGCGCCGCGAGGAAGCTGCGGCCACCGTCTAGCCGGGACGCCGCCGGGGTTCGGTCAGCGCACGTTCGCGAGCGCCCGGTACAACGCCGACGCAACCTCGAAGCCTTTGCCGAGATACTCGACCGGGAGGCGCTCGTTCGGCGCGTGGATGTTGCTGTCCGGCACCGCGATGCCGGTGAGCACCGTCGGAATGCCCCGCGCGGCGAGCGCGGGCACGATCGGAAGGGTTCCGCCGGATCGCACGAGCAGGGGACGGACGCCGAAGACCGCCTCGAACGCGCCGACCGCAAGGCCAACGGCCGGATGATCGGGCGGTACGAGCCCTGGTCTCGCCGATGACAACCGTTCGAACTCGACGTCGGCGTTCTCAGGCGCCGTTTCGCGCACGAGGCGCTCGAATGCGTCCGCCACGACCTCCGGGTCCTGCCCCGGCGCGAGGCGAATCGACACGTTCGCCTCGGCGACTGCAGGGATGGCCGTCTTCACGACATTCGGCTCGCCGCTGCCGATGCCGTTGATGTCGAAGGACGGCTCCGACCAGGTGCGGAGGTAGAACTCCTCCGCGGCCCGTGGATCGGAGCCGCGTGCCCCCTGGGTCGAGAGCTCCTCGGCACCCGGCGGCAGTGCAGACCAGCTGTCGATCTCCTCCTGCGTCGGCGAGGCGATGCCGGCGCGGAGCGGCTCGGGCAGCCGCCCGTCGTGCGGCAGCACTGCTGACAGCGCCTGGACGAGGGCGTTCGCTGCATTGAGCGCGGCACCGCCGTAGAGCCCCGAGTGAAGGTCGCGCGAGGCGCCGGTGACGCGCAGGTGCCAGTAGACGAGGCCCCGCGTCCCGACGGTGATCGACGGTGCCCCGCGGCCGACCATCGGCGTGTCGAAGATGACGGCAACGTCTGCCCCTCGCTCGTCCTCCGCGAGAAAGTCGACGATCGAGTGGCCGCCGATCTCCTCTTCGCCGTCGCAGGCGACGCGGACGTTGACCGGCAGCTCGCCGCGAGCCGCAAGGTCGCCGGCAGCCCGGAGCACTGCGTACAGCTGGCCCTTGTCGTCCGCAATGCCGCGCGCGTACAGCCAGCCGTCGCGGACCGTTGCTTCGAATGGCGGCGAGTGCCAGAGGTCGAGCGGAGCCGGCGGTTGGACGTCGAAGTGTCCGTAGACGAGGACCGTCGGAGCCCGATCGCTGTCCACCGACGCGCGCAGCTCGCCGATCGCCAGTGGACGTCCGTGCCAGTCGACGAGCTCACACGTCCCGCCGAAACGCCGAGTGAGCTCGCAGACCCACTCCGCCGCGCGCCGCACGTCCTCGGCGTGCCCCGCCTCGGCGCTGATGCTCGGAATGCGAAGGAACTCCCCAAGCTCGGCAAGAAACGCGCTGTCCGGAACGGACACGGCGGGCGAGTCTACCGGCGTGTGTCGCTCACAGGATCGGCCGCCCGAAGAAGCGGCGGCTGAGGCTGCCGAGGGCGTCGAGCCGGAGCCAGCCGTTCACGTGCCTTCCGGAGGCGGACGACGGGAGCTTCCATGTGCACGAAACACGGCCTGAGCGAAAGCCGGCGCGAACGCGAACCAGCGACCTCGTGCCGACGCGCGCCGCGCAGGTCACCTTCCCGCTCCGGACGACCGCACCCGAATCGCGGCGGGTCACGCGCATGTTTGCCGTGAAGCTGTGTCCACCCACCGGCGTGTCGGGGACGACCACAACCTGAGATGTCTTCAGCCGAACGCCCGCAGGAGCTGCACCGGCTGCGCCCGCCAGGGCAAGGAAGGCAGCGGTCAACACCAGGAAGCGCATAAAAGGCACGTTATCGCCAAAACATGCCGCCGGTGGCGGCGCAGCCGGCACCCGACTTCGGGCGGCTAAGCGACTTCGCGGAGCTTCTGGGCGTCCGCCAGCGCGCGAAGCTTCTTGAGCGTCTGGTTCTCGATCTGGCGGATACGCTCACGGGTGACGTTGAACGCCCGTCCGACCTCGTCGAGCGTGCGCGGCCGCTCGCCGTTCAGGCCGTAGCGGAGCTCGAGGACGAGGCGCTCGCGCGGCGCGAGCGTCGACAGGATCTTGCGCAGCGTCTCCGTGCGGAGCGTCGTGTCGACGGCCTCGTCGGGAAGCGGCTCGGTGTCGTCTGTGAGGAAGTGGCCGAACTCGGACTCCTCCTCGTCGCCGACCGGCTTCGACAGCGAGACCGGCGTCTGGGCGCTCCGGCGGATCTGAAGCACCTCCTCGACGCCGAGATCGAGGTCGGCCGCGATCTCGGATGCGATCGGCTCACGGCCGAGCTCGGCGCGGAGCTTGCGCTCCGATCGCCCGATCCGGTTCAGCTTCTCGACGACGTGAACCGGCATCCGAATCGTCCGGCCCTTGTCGGCGAGCGCGCGGGCGACTGCCTGTCTGATCCACCACGTCGCATAGGTCGAGAACTTGAATCCCTTGCGGTAGTCGAACTTCTCGGCGGCGCGAACGAGGCCGATCGTGCCCTCCTGAATCAGGTCGAGAAACGGCAGACCCTGGTTGCGATACTTCTTCGCGATCGAGACGACGAGCCGGAGGTTGGCCTCGACCATCTCCTGCTTCGCGCCGTGGTCGCCGCGCTCGATGCGCTTCGCCAGCTCGACCTCCTGCGCCGCAGTCAGCAGGTCGACCTTCCCGATGTCCTTCAAGAAGAGCTGGAGCGCATCCGTCGAGAATTCCCGGCTGTCCGCGTCGAGGTCGAGTTCCTCGCCGTCCGCGGCCGCGGCCCCGCGACCGTCGACGACCTCGATCTGGAGCTCGTCGAGGGCGTGGTAGAAGTCGTCGAGCTGGGCGGGGTCGACGTCGAGTTCGTCCAGGGCGAGCGCGATCTCCTCGGTGCTGAGCGAGCCGTTCTCCCGACCGGTCTCGAGCAGTCCGCGCGCCTCGTCGGTGTCGAGGAGGTCGATGATGGGCGTCGAGGGCTGGCCGTTATCGCTCACGCTTGCTCCGGGGGGAACTCTTGCAGTTACAACGGACGGAGCGCCATAGGCCGAACGGCTCATCTTTTCGGTCTCCGGGTCCTACCTCTCGTGAGCTACTGAGTCCTACGCTCACAGGACGTGCGACGCCGCTCGTCGCTTCCCGACATGGGTTCTGCCGCCGGCGCACTACGGAGAAGAGGCGCACGTCGCGGGGCTCGAAATGCAGGTCAGAAACCGCTTTGCCTCGGTGCCGATGACGGATTGTGGCCCCAGCCGCTCGGCGCGCCGGAACTCGGTGCTCGCCTGCCTGACCTCGCCGAGCCAGAGAAGCAGCAGGCCGAGATGGAAGCGCACCGTCGCCGCCCGCGGGAACCGCCGCGTCAGCGGCCCCAGCCGGGAGAACGCCGCGGCAGGACGGTTCTTGTCGAAGCGACCGACGGCGGCGGCGACCTGCGCTTCGGCATCGCTCGGAGCGAGCGCGGCGGCTGCGGCGAACTGGCGCTCGGCCGACCGTTGGCGGCCGAGCTTCTGGAACGCGGTTCCGTACAGGAGCTTCGCTCGGACATCGCGGCCGCGCGCGCGCGCCGCCAGCTCACGGAACTGGCGCTGCGGCGGCAGCGACGCCAGTCCGGGCGGATACGGAAAACTCGGCACGAACGCCGGGATTCCGGGGATGGGATATCGCGGATTCAGGAGATCGGTCGCGTGGATGCCGATCGGCGAGTCGGGCGCCAGACGCTCGGCCGTGCGCCACAGGCCGCGCGCCTCGTCGGGACGGCGGTCGCAGAAGAGCGCGTTCCCGAGGTTCAGCTCGACGGTCGCATCCCGGGGGTGCTCCGCGGCCAGCGCCTCGAGGTCGGCAAGGGTGTCGGTCGGCCAGGCGGCGATGGCCGCGCCGACCCGCGCCTCGATGGACTGATACCGCTCGAAGATCGCGCGCCCACCTGAGGCGTCGCGTCGCGCGAGGCGGTTCTGCGCGCGGCGCAGGGCGGCCGCCTCCGGGTCGGTGCGAACGCCGAGATCGAGCTGGAGCGGCGGGCCTGCCGGGCAGACTGCCGCCCTTTTCGGCTCGGGCTTGCTCGTCAGCGCGGTGACCCCCACCGTGGCACCCGCGGCCGCGACCGCAGCGACACCAACGAGTACGAGCACCCGAGTTCTCGCCTGCACGATGCGACCTTAGCCGCGCCAGGCAAAACACCAACCGGCCACGGCTATACTTTTGGAAGTGCCCGGGTACAGAGAGCTTCTGGCAGAGGTCAAGCGCGAGATCGAGGAGATCGACGCGCCGGCGACGCGAGCGCTCCTGGACGCTTCGGAACCGCCCGTTCTCCTGGACGTGCGCGAGCGCGACGAGTGGGAGGAGGGGCACCTGCCCGGCGCTCTGCACATCCCCCGCGGCTCGCTGGAGTCGCGGGTCGAGTCACGCCTACCCGACCGCGAACACGACATCGTCGTCTACTGCGCCGTGGGCGCGCGTTCTGCCTTTGCGGCGAAGACGCTGGAGGAGCTCGGCTACGAGCGTGTTCGCTCGCTCGCCGGCGGATTCACGGACTGGAAGCGAAACGGTTTCCCGACCGAGCTTCCGACCGTGCTCCCGAACGAGCAGCGGCAGCGCTACAGCCGTCATCTGCTGATTCCCGAGGTAGGCGAGGAGGGACAGCTGCGGCTGCTCCAGTCGCGCGTCCTGCTCATCGGCGCCGGCGGGCTCGGCTCGCCTGCATCGCTCTACCTCGCCGCCGCCGGCGTCGGCCGGCTCGGCATCGTGGACGACGACGTCGTCGACGCGAGCAACCTGCAGCGGCAGATCGTGCACTCGACGACGCGGCTGGGTGAGCCCAAGGCGGAATCGGCCCGGCGCACGCTGACGGAGCTGAACCCGGACGTCGAGGTGGTCACGTACCGCGAGCGGTTGTCGTCCGAGAACGTCGACCGGATCCTCGGCGACGGCTGGGACGTCATCGTCGACGGAGCCGACAACTTCCCCACTCGGTATCTCGTCAACGACGCCTCCGTCTGGCACGACATTCCCGTCGTCCACGGATCGATCTTCCGCTTCGAGGGCCAGGTGACGGTCTTCAAGCCCCAGGAGGGCCCGTGCTACCGCTGCCTCTTCCCGCAGCCTCCGCCTCCGGAGCTCGCCCCGAGCTGCGCCGAAGGCGGCGTCCTGGGCGTGTTGCCGGGCATCATCGGCTCGCTGCAGGCGAACGAGGCGCTCAAGCTCGCGCTGGGCAAGGGCGAGCCGCTCGTTGGCCGGCTGCTGCTCTTCGACGCGCTTTCGGCCACGTTCACCGAGGTCGCGCTTCGCCGCGATCCGAACTGCCCCGTCTGCGGCGAGAGCCCGACGATCACGGAGTACATCGACTACGTCGAGTTCTGCAACGCCGGCCGCGGAGTGGCGACCTGAGCATCGTCCGCATCCCCCCTACTCTCCGCACCGAGACCGGCGGCGAGAAGCAGGTCGTCGCGGACGGTGGCACCGTGCGCGAGGTGATCGTCGACCTCGCCGACCGTTTCCCCGGCCTGAGGGGCCAGATCCTGGAGGACGGCGACCTGGCCTCGTTCGTCAACGTCTACGTCGGCGGCGAGGACGTTCGCACGTTGAACGGTCTCGACACCGAGGTCGACGACGCGGCCACGGTCATTCTCCTGCCCGCGATGGCAGGCGGCTCGACGGGCTGAGCCCTTGAGCCGCGTCCGAACGGCTCCTTCGCTGCTCGACCTGATCGGCGACACGCCGCTCGTCGAGCTCGAGCGGCTTCGCCCGGACCGCGGTGCCCGCGTCTTTGCGAAGCTCGAGGGACAGAACCCGACGGGCTCGGTCAAGGACCGCGTCGCCGTCGCGATGATCGACGCGGCTGAGGCCTCCGGCGAGCTCGAGCCGGGACGCGAGCTGCTCGAGCCGACCAGCGGCAACACGGGCATCTCGCTGGCGCTCGTGGCCAAGCTCAAGGGCTATCCGCTCACGTGCGTGCTGCCGGAGAACGCGACCGTCGAGCGGCGGCGGCTGCTGATGCTGTTCGGCGCACAGATCATCGAGTCGCCGGGAGCGGAAGGATCGAACGGCGCGGTCCGCCTGGCACTCGAGCTCGCCGAACGCGAGCCGCGGTACTTCATGCCGTTCCAGTACGCGAACGAGGCCAATCCCCGAGCGCACTACGAGGGCACCGGCGCGGAGATCGCAGAGGCGCTCGACCGCGTTGACGCGTTCGTCGCCGGTCTCGGTACGGGCGGCACGCTGATGGGTGCCGGCGCCCGCCTCCGCGAGTCCTTTCCCGACGTGATCGTCGCGGCCGCCGAACCGCTGCCCGGCGACCCGGTGATCGGGCTCCGTTCCCTCGAGGACGGGTATGTCCCGCCGATTCTCGACGTCGCGAAGCTCGACCGAAAGGTCCTCGTCTCGAACGAGGAGTCTGTCGTCGCGTTGCGCCGGCTGCTCGAGCGGGAGGGGATCTTCGCCGGCGTCTCGGCCGGGGCGGTGCTCCACGTCGCTCTGCGCCTCGCGGGGGAGCTCGACGAGAACGCCGTCGTCGCCTGCGTGCTCGCGGACGGCGGCTGGAAGTACCTCTCGGCCGGGTTCTGGGAGGCGTCGGAGGAGGACCTCGAGGAGTCGATGGAGCGGACCGTCTGGTGGTGATCCCGGAGCGGGTTCGCGAGGAACTCGAGGCTCACGCGCGCTCCGAGGCACCGAACGAAGCGTGCGGTCTCGTCCTGCTCCGTGACGGCGTGGCAGAGCGCTACGTCCCCGGGACGAACCGGGCAGCGTCTCCGTATCGATTCGAGCTGGAGGTCGAGCCGGAGACGTGGTTTCTCGAGGACGAGGGCTACGAGCTGGCGGTGTTCCATTCGCACGTCTCGGCGCCGCCGCGCCCGTCACGGACGGACGTCGAGAACGTCGGTCTCTGGGTCGACCGGCCCTACGTGATTCTCAGTCTCGGCTCGCGCGAGCTCGCCGCCTGGCGAATCCGAGACGGCGAGATCGCGGAGCTTCAGCTGGAGCGCTAGACAGCGGTCGAGCCGGGCCTCCGGCTACGAGACCGTGAACGAGTGGTGCATCAGCGCGAAGTGGGGATCGCAGTCGTACGTGTACTTGCCCTTCTTCAGCGTCACCTTGACCGTCTTCGTCCCTGAGAAGCCGACAGTCGTGATCTGCTTGTTCAGACCCGGGCCCTTGAGCCGGAAGTTGTGGCTGGACGCCTTGTCGTGGATGACGATCGTGTACTTGCCCGGCTTCAGCTTCTTCACCATCTTGCTGCCCTGCTTCAGCGTGATCGTGAAGCCCGGGCCGACAGTCCCGACGAGCTTCTTTGATGCCGTCGGCGACGCGCTCGCGCTGAGCGCCAGCGCCAGGGCCGCGGCGGCGACGACGAGCAGGATTGACAAGCGACGCATGCAGACTCCCTTCCGTGCGTTCCTCAGTTTGTACGCGGATGTTACTTAGTCGCGTGTTTGCCGGGGATTAAGAGCTGTTAGCTCGCTGCGACCTCGGCCGCGGGGGGCCTCGGCGCGAACTCGACCTCGAGCCTCTCGATGCGGGTTCCCTCGAGGTCGAGGACGCGAAAGCGGACGCCGTCGTACTCGACGACGTCACCCGGCTCGGGCGCGCGCCCTAGCTGGCCGAAGACGAATCCCGCGACGGTGTGGTAGTCCTCGATCGGCACCTGCTGCCCGAACTGCTCGTTGAAGTCGTCGATCGGGAAGGTGCCGTGGATGCGAACGTGGCTGTCGTCCACCTGTTCGACCGATTCGTCCGGAAGGTCGAACTCGTCCTCGATCTCGCCGACGATCTCCTCGAGCAGGTCCTCGAGTGTGACGATCCCCTCCATCGCACCGTACTCGTCGACGACGACGGCCATGTGGTTCTTCGTGCGCCGAAAGTCGGCGAGGAGGGACGCGAGGTCCTTCGTCTCCGGCACGAACTGGGCGTCCCGTAGGAGCTCCTCGAGGCGAACGTCCTCGATCGGCCGCGTGTTCAAGGCCGCGAACAGGTCGCGGATGTGCAGGATGCCGGCGATCTCGTCGAGCGACTCGCGGTATGCCGGGTACCGCGTGTGCGGCGAATCCATCACTGCTTGCAGACACTCCTGCGGGGTGAGCTGGACGGAGATCGCGATCACGTCGGGCCGCGGCACCATGACGTGGGCGACCTCCTTGTCGGCGAAGTCGAAGACCTTGTACACCATCTCCTGCTCCTGCGCCTCGATCTCACCGTACTCCCGGGAACGCCGCAGCAGCATGCGGAGCTCGGGCTCCGACAGCACGTCGATCTCGGAGCCGGGCACAGGGACTCGGAGCAGCCGGAGAACGAACTCCGTCGAGGATTGCAGCACGCGGATCAGCGGCCAGAAGAGGATGAAGAAGCCGCGCACAGGCGTCGACACGGCGAGTGCCGTCCGCTCCGAGTAGCTGAGTGCAATCGCCTTCGGCACCAGCTCGCCGATGACGACGTGCAGAAACGTGATCACGAAGAAGGCGAGCAGGATCGCCAGCGCGGTCGCCAGCCACGGTTCGAGCGCGTTGGACAGCACGGGCTCGCCGACGGCGCCGATACCCAGGCTCGTCAGCGTCACCCCGAGCTGCATCGCGGCGATGAAGCGTGGCGGCTGCTCGGTGATGCGGAGCACGGCCCGCGCGCGGCGGTTCCCCTCCTCGGCGAGCTCCGCGATCTTCGTCGGCCTTGCCGTCACGAGCCCGTACTCGCCCGCGACGAAAAAGGCGTTCAGGAGGATCAGGCCCGCGAGGGCGAGGAGTTCGAGGGCGAGAATCACGTCCGGTGCCCGGCCGGACGTCTGGGAATCGGGTCGTCGTCCAAGACCTTACGGTCCAGTATAGGAGAAGCCCCCGTCGGACTCGTGCTTCCGGGCCCGCCCGATGGTGACGAGGTGCTCGAGGTGCGACAGCGTCTCGGCGACGGCAAAGCGGCGCTGACTCGGCGGGAGGTCGTCGTCGAAGAGCGCCAGCGAGACGTCATAGCCGCTCCGCGGGCCCTGGCCGAGCGCGGCGGCCGTTCGGTCGAGGCGGTCGGCGTGGTGCGCCAGGAGCTCGTGTGCGCGCGCCACCGGATCCACGATCGGGTCGCCGTGCCCCGGGAGGGCGACCGTCGGCGCCAGCGCGATCGTCCGCTCGAGTGAGCGGAGGTAGTCGCCGAGCGGGTCCGGGCGGCCGCCCGGATACAGCCCGACGGCGGGCGTGATGTCGGGAAGCAGGTGGTCTCCGGACACGAGGACGCCGTCGTGCAGGAGGCAGATGTGTCCGTCCGCGTGACCCGGCGTCGCGATCACCTCCCACGCGCCGACATGATCGCCTTCATTGACGCGATGCGGATTCGGCGCATACCGGATCAGCGGGCGCGCGGCCTCCCCCTCGGCGTGCAGGTCGTCCGCGATCGTCACCGGAACACCGTTCTCGTGGAACCACTGCGCAATCCGGCTCGGCCAGTCTTCGGTTCCCCAGACCTGCTCGCACTGTGCGTAGTCGAGCTCGCCCTGGTGGACGGGCGCGCCGGTGGCAGCCGCGGCCGGTCCCGCCCCGCCGACGTGATCGGGGTGGAAGTGCGTGACGGCGATGCGGGCGACCTCCACGTCGACCAGCGACTCAGGGAGGCCCGGCAGCGCGAGGCCGGTGTCGACCAGCATCCACCCGTCCGGTTCCGAGAGCAGGTAGCAGTGGACATGCCTCGGCCCGATCGGCAACGGCAGCGTCAGCCGGCGGATCCCCCGTTGTATCTCCCTCGAGGCGAACACGTGTTCTATACTAGGCGGGGTGCAGGTCGAGTACCGTGAGGAACCCTGCCGCAGCGCGCTGAACCGGGTCCGGGGCATGCCGTTCGACTGGTCGCTCAACCCGTACATGGGATGCGCGCACCAGTGCACGTTCTGCTACGTCCGCGCGTATGAGCTTCGGGCGGATCGCCCCTTCGACGATCGCTACGGGCGGTCGATCCGCGTGAAGACGAACATCGTGGACGTGCTTCGCCGCGAGCTCGCGCGGCCGACCTGGGTTCCCGATCAGGTCGCGGTCGGAGCCGCGACGGACCCGTACCAGCCCGCCGAGGGCCGCTATCGCCTGACGCGCGGCTGCCTCGAAGCGTTGGCTGCCGCGCGGAACCCGTTCAGCCTGCTGACCCGGAACCCGATGATCGTGCGTGACGTCGACGTGCTCGTCGACGCCGCGCGGGCCGCTGACGTATCGATCAACTTCTCCATCCCGACGCTCGACGAGGAGGTCTGGCGGAAGACCGAGCCGGAAACGCCGCCGCCGCGGCGGCGCCTGGAGGCGCTGAGCCGCCTCGTCGATGCGGGCATCAGGGCAGGGGTTGGCATGGCACCGATCCTCCCCGGCCTGTCCGACCGGCCCGAGCAGCTCGCCGAGGTGATCCGCGCCGCCCGCGCGGCCGGGGCGACGCACCTCTGGGGGAACGTCCTGCACCTCCGGCCGGGCACGCGTGAGCACTTCCTGGAGCACCTCGCCCGGGACTGGCCAGAGCAGCTCGAGCGCTACGAGGAGCTCTACTCGCGCGGCGCCTACGTGCGCGGCGAAGAGGGCAAGGCAGTCCGAGGCCGGATCGAGGAGCTCCGGCGCCAGTACGCGATAGCCGACCGCAGGCCGGTTCGGCTCGAGCCCGCCGAGGCCGTACCGGCCGAGCCAGAGCAGCTCCAGCTCGCGGTCTAGCGGTCTGACGGTCGTTACGATGCTGTCCGCGTGGACGGACAGCACGACAGCTCGCCGCGGTACCTCGTCTTCGTCTGGAAGCCGACCGGGTACGAGCTGAGCGAACGCCAGGGCGAGCCGCCGGGCGTCGGCTCGGAGCTGAGCGAAGGCGATCTGCGGCTGCGTGTGTACAAGGTCGGCCCTTCGCCGCTGCCGGCCGACAGCCGGCCCTGCGTCTACGCGAACCCGATCCGCTAGCTATCCGCCGACGGCGTTCTCGGCGGCGGCGACCCCCAGCACGAGCGCGGCCGCAAGGCCACTCGCGTAGCCACCCGTCGAGATCCCGCCCACGTCCGCACCGGCGGCATAGAGGCCGTCGATCGGTGATCCGTCGGCGGCGAGGACACGTGCCCGGTCGTCGACCCGCAGGCCGCCGATCGTGTGGGTGATCGCGGCCTGGACGTGCACGGCGTACCGGTAGACGCCGGGGACTTCGAAGGGGAGCTCTCCCGGCAGGAGGACGGTTCCGCCTGCGTCGCGCGCCGACTCGATCATGTCCGTGACGCTGCGCTCGCGGACGCGAAGCTCGAGCGCCTCCTCGTCGACGAGATACCAGGCACGCGCGTGCTCCCGGCGGGCGATCGCTTGCACGAGGTCGGTCTCGGCCCAGGAGACGTCGTCGAGGGCGACCTCGTCCCCCGCCTCGTCGAGGACCAGCGCGTAGCGCCCGTACAGCTGGGCAAGCGGAACGTAGCCGTCCTCCCCGATGCGGGCGGGCGGCGCCGGCATGGCGCGGCCGTAGAACTCGTCGAGCCCGCTCGAAAGCGCAGCGCCGCGCTCGACGCCGACCGCGAGCCCGTCGCCGGCGCTCCACGGATTCGCGCGCAGGAGTAGGTCGCCACCGGGGCGAATGAAGCGCTGGACGAGCTCGCGTGCGGCCTGGAATCCGCCGGTCGCCAGCAGCGTCGGAGGCGCCGGGCGCTCGGGGAGCGGCGCCGCCAGGCGTACGTCGCGTGCCGCGCGCGCGAGCGTGTCCGTGAGCCCTCGCGGATCGAACCGCCAGCCGACCGTCCGCGGATTGCCCGTCCCGCGCTCCACAACCGGCGCGCCGAGGGAGTCGAGCCAGGCGAGCGCGTCGTCCAGCCGCTCCCAGACCAGCCGCTGGAGCCGCTCGTCCCCGGCCGGGCACTCGTGCCTGAAGTCCTCCCACTCGCGGTAGCGCCAGACGACGCAGCTCGAGAGGAGCATCGATCCGCCGGGTCGCGTTCCCTTCTCGTGGACGGCGACGTCCGCGCCGAGCTCGCGCGCCCGGGCGGCGGCGCACAGGCCGGCCATGCCGGCGCCGGCGACGGTCAGCACCGGCCGTAGGCGGTGAGCACTCGCAGCGCCGACACCGTCCGGATGCCGCGCCACTCGAGCGTAGAGGCGTCGCTCGGCGGCTCCCATGCGAGCGGCCAGCCGCCGTCGGTCTGCTGCTCGCTCAGCAGGTGGTCGAGACTGCGCTCGATCTCGTCGTCCGTGAAGAGCTCGCGCCACGGGCTAGCCGGATCGGGCGCGAACTCGAGCGGCCCGAGCCCGTACGACTCGTCGGCAGGATCGTTCTTGAACCAGCGGGCGGCCCGCAGCCAGCCGCCGACCTGGCCGGCGAGCGCCTCCGCCCGCCGGCGGTCCGGGACGTGCTCGAGGAAGACGAGCACCGCGCGGATGGTGTGGGCCTCCGCAAGCGGCTCTCGTTCGAGCTCGTCGAGGCAGAAGCCGGTCGCTCGCGTGCGCCACTCGTGGTCGACGTCGTGCTTGTGCAGGAACGCCGCGATGCCGGCGGTCGGGTTGAGCTCAGGCGGGAAGTCGTCGCCGGCCCAGTGGTTGGCGTGAGGGTAGGCCGCGACCGAAGGGAGGATGATGGGGACTGCGCCGCGCTCGTCCGCCACGGAGGCGAGGAATCCGCAGGCGCCCTGCGCGAGGCCGACGTCCATCGTCCCCGCCGCGTCCATGGTCTCCAGTGCGAAGAGGACATCGAGCGGCTGGCTGTCGGGACACCGCTTGTCCGGCTCGAGCCCGTGGCCGAACCCGCCGTCTGCGTTCCGGTATCCGCGGATCGCGTCCACCACCCCGTCCGGGTCGCCGGACTCGAAGACGACCGCAAAGAGCCGCTGCTCGAGGAGTCGCGCGTCCCTGCGGACAAAGTCCCGGCCGCGCTCGAAGGTGTCCTCTCGAGTCGACCCGCCGGTCCTGCCCGGCACGTCAGACGAGGCTGAACGTCGGCTTGTGCTCGACGTATTCGACCTTCACGTGCTCGGGCCCCCAGACAAAAACCGCGAGCGTGTTGGGCGCATCGACGAAGTCGGCGACCTCGATTCCCAGCCGCTCGGCCTCGGAGCGGTGCCGCTCCGCCGAGTCGACGAGAACCGCGAGATGGTTGAGCAGCGGGCGCTCCGGGTTTCCCGGCGTGCCGCGCTCGAACTGGACGAATGCGCCGCTGACCTCGACGCGCGCCGGCCCGGCGCCCGCGAACCCGAGCCGCTCGTATGCCCGTGCAGTCGCCTCGGGATCGGCGGAGAAGAGCGCGACGTGGTCGAGGTCGTAGTCGAGGTCGGTCTCCGCCTCGACGAGACCCAGACGCAGGCCCTCGGCGACGTCGAAGTACGCGCCGCCGTCGGGTCGGCGGTCGACGCTGACCTCCCCGAGGTCCCCCAGCGCGTCCCCGAGATCGTTGACGCGGAGCGCCACGTGTGCGAGCGCACCGCGCTCGCGCGGCGGATCGGCGGCGAACAGTGTCAGCTTGAAGCGGCGAGCGTCGGCTCCGACGAGCGTGAACGCGTCGGTCCGATCGATGACGTGCATGCCGAGACGGGTCGTCACGAAGTCGGCGATGCGATCGCGGTCGGCGACCCAGAGGGCGACGTGGTCAAGGGTCTTGGGAGTCACGTGTCTTCCCTTCTTTGCTGTCCGGAGAGCCCGGTCCTTACTCGTGTGCTTTCATCTCGAACGCATGACAAGGCCGGGTTGTTCCCGGCCGCGCGAGCTTCAGTCGATGGGCTCGTTCTGGACGTTGTGCTCGTCCGCGTACTGCTGCGTCAGCTGGTTGACGACGTCCATGCCCTCCGAGTAGGCGTAGTTGATCTTCACGAACGCCTCCCACTTCTCCGGGAGCGCGTCCTCGGGAAAGATCGCCTCCACCGGGCACTCCGGCTCGCAGGCGCCGCAATCTATACATTCCTCAGGATCTATTACTAAAATTCTCCCAGCCTGGTGAATGCAGTCGACCGGGCAAACGTCGACGCAGGACAGGTCCTTGATGTCGATGCAGGGCTCGGCGATGATGTAGGTCACGGGGCGAGAGTGTACCTTCGAGGGTCCGCGTCCCAGAGACCAGAGGCCGCCCGGGAAGGCTCAGGTCGCGAGTTCCTCGACGAGCGTCGGCGCCCGCTCGACGAGCGCCGATTTGGCCAGCACCTGGTCGAACCCTGCCTCGTGCGCGCGCCGCAGACCCGACGTGTCCTTGTGGTTCGTGAAGCCGAGAATCGGGATGTCCGGGTATGCGTCCGCGACCTCCTCCGGCTCCACCCGGCCGACATCCGCGATCACGAGATCGGGCCAGTCCGCGCTGTCGCTGGTCACCAGATGGTGACCGTCGAGAAGGCCGTCGAGCTTCCCGCGGAAGTACAGATCGACCCCGACCAGCAGGATCGTTGCCACGTGACCGATCTTACAATCGTCGCAGCACTCGTGTGCGCGCTCATCTCGCCGCTCGAGTAGCCTCCGCGCGGTGAGCACCCTCGTCACCGTGGGCCGCGTGGCCGATTTCCCGCCCGGGGAGATGCGGAAGGTGACGGCCGGTGACCGCGACATCGCCGTCGCCCGGGTCGGGGACGACTTCTACGCGACCCAGGGGGCGTGCCTGCATCTCCACGGACCGCTCGGCGAGGGCCGCCTCGACGGCTGCGTGGTCACGTGCCCCTGGCACGGATGGCAGTACGACGTGCGCACTGGCAAGAACGAGTTCGACCTCGCAATCGAGCTCGAGACGTTCAAGGTCGTCGTCGAGGACGGCGAGGTCAAGGTCGGCGTCTGACCCGGTCGCGGACGGCCTCGCTGACGGCCTCGACCTGATCCGCCGAGGCGAGTTCTTCGCCGCCCACGAGGCGCTGGAGGACGCGTGGCGTGCCGCCGACGGCCCCGAACGCGACTTCTTCCAGGGGCTCGTCCACGTCGCGGTGGCCTGGTACCAGGCCGGCCGCGGCAACCGGGTCGGCTGCGAGCGGCAGCTCGCGAAGGCGGAGCGGCGCCTGTCGCCGTATGCGCCGGGTCACCGCGACGTGGACGTTGCCGCACTCCTCGCAAGCGTCTCAGCGGCGGCGACAATCGCACCGACATCTCTTGACCTTCCGGCTCCGGACCTGAAGCGGACACAGCGTTCGACGAGGCTCAAGCGACGCGGAGCGTGATCGCCGCCGCGGTACCCGGCTTTGCTCGGTACCGCTCACGAACGCGGCAGGTTCAAGCTCGGATCGAAGTCATCATGCTTCGGCGCAGCCGAAGCGGACTTCGATCGGCTAGACGCCGAGACCGAGCGGGCCGAGCACGCGGTTCGTGCCCACCCGCAGCCACCAGAAGCGATCGAAGAAGAGCAGCAGGCCGACGGCGACGAGCATCGCGCCGCCGGCGACGCTGAGGGCCTGGTAGCGATCGCGAAACCACCGGAACATCCCCATCGCCCGCGCGAAGAAGACCCCGGCCGCGACGAACGCCGCGCCGAGGCCGGCGGAGTAGGCGGCCAGTAGGACTGCCCCACGCCAGATTGTGCTCGAGTCGCTCGCGAGCACGAGCGTCCCGGCCAGGACTGGGCCGATGCACGGCGCGGCGCAGGTCGCGAACGCGGCGCCGAGCAGCACCGCTGAGCCGCGCTCGGCGGCGCCTGTGACGAGACCGGGGGCCAGGAGGCGCTTGGGCACCGGAAGCAGCCCGATGAAGGCGAGGCCGATGACGATCATCAAAAACCCCGCGATCTCGAGCTGGATCGTGACGCCGATCGCCTGCCGGATTGCGACCGCGCCGGCGCCGAGCAGCACGAACACCGCGGTAAGCCCGGCGACGAAGGGCAGGCTGCCGACGATGACGCGCTTCGCGACGCCTGGCTGCCCCAGCCGCCGGGCCTCGACCGCGGTCACACGCGAGAGGTACGCCGGCAGGAGCGGCAGCACACACGGAGAGATTGCCGAAGCGAAGCCGGCGAAGAAGGAGACTGCGAGCTTCACGCCCATCGGCTCAGACGGCTCGGACGTCTGGCGGCCGAGCCTCGCCGAAGTTTGGCACGAGCAAGCGGGCTCTGTGCGGCTTCAGGCTCAGTCGAAGCGCGCGAGCTCTTCGTCGAGCCGGCGTTCGAACTCGGGATCCAGGCGCACGCGGCCGTTGGTCGCGGGATCCGGCACGGGCTCCTGCGGCCGGCGACCCTTGCTCCAACGCCAGGCGAGCACCCCGAGCACCACGGCTCCCAGCCCGAGCCCGGCCAGCGGCAGCACCCATACGAGCAGGCCGAATCCGTGCGCCGGCGGCGAGGCCAGGATTCCTGAGCCGTACTGGGCGACGAGCTTGTCCTCGATCTCCGACCGCGTGTCGCCCGCGCGGATGCGCGCACGGATGAAGGCGCGCACCCGGTCGGCGGCCGGCGCCGTCGACTCCTCCAGCGTTTGCCCCTTGCAGGTGGGGCACATGATCAGGCCCTCCATCTCGGTCAGCGACGGGTGTTGCTCCGACGCCGCGGCAGGCGATGCCGCGATGGCCGCCGCAATCAGGACGGCGAGGAGGACTGCCCGTCTCATGCCTCGAGCGCGAGCCGGATGCCGCGCTGGAAGTCCGCCTGGTTGCGCTTCAGCTCCACACCGCCCTCGAGTCTCGAGGCGACGATCTTGCCGTGCCGGTTGACGAACAGCGTCTCCGGCAGATTGAGCACCGAGAACTGATCCAGCAACGCGCCCGCATCATCGCGCACGAGCGGATAGGTGATCCCGATGCGACGCGCGAGCGAGCGAGCGTCGCCGCCGGCATCCATTACGTCGACCCCGACGACCACGAGCCCACGAGACCGGTATTGCCGCCAGGCCGCCTCGAGTGCCGGCAGCTCCTGCTTGCACGGGTAGCACCACGATGCCCAGAAGTTCAGCACGACCGCCTTGCCGCGCAGCGACTCGAGCGTCAGCTTCCCGCTGCCGGTGAGACGCGGCAGGTCGAAGGCGGGAGACGTGACCGGGTGATGCGGATCGATCACGACCGGAACCGCCGGGTGAGTCCGATGCGCGATCCGCCAGACGAGTACGCCGAGAAGGCCCGCGACTGCGAGGAGCGCGAGCGCTTGCAGCCCCCGCGTGCTGGCGCGCATCAGGCTGACACGATAAACACAGGCGTGCCGACCGCAACGCGGTCGAACAGCCACTCGGCCTCCGGGATCCGCATCCGGATGCAGCCGTGCGACGCCGAGTAGCCGATCGACGCCGCGTCCGGCGTCCCGTGGATGCCGACGCCCGGGGCGGTCAGCCCCATCCAGCGTGTGCCGAGCGGATTGCCGGGCCCGGGCGGAATCGGCGAGGCGCCCGCGGCCCAGCTCGAGTTCGGCGGGTACCACCAGGGGTTACGCCACATGACGGCGATCGTGAAGTGCCCGAGCGGAGTCGGGTAGATCGGCTGGCCGACCGCGACGCCGAACGTCCGCCAGAGCCGCATTCCCCGGTAGAGGTAGAGCGCGTGCGAGCCCCGGCGAATGACGATCACCGGTCCGAAGCTCGCGCGCCGGACATGCGCCGCAACGCGCGCCAGCCTGAGCCGCACCGGCCCACGGCGGTTCGTGACGAGCGCCCGCTGCACCGAGCGCGTCGCGCGCCTGGCGTCGAGGAGGGTTCCCGGCCTGTCCTTGCTGATCCACGGACGCAGGTTGCGGAGCGTGACTGTCGCGTCCACGGCCGGGTGGTCGAGCTTGTGTGAGAGGAACCGAACGTAGGACCGCAGCTTCTTCCCGTGCACCACGACCTTCAGCGGCACGGCAGTTCCGGCCGCAGCGGCCCTGGCCCGCGCGACCGCCCCCTCGACGTAGGCGACGGCCCCGAGCTTGCCTGGAAGCGGGCGGAAGCGGGCCTTGCGAGCGACGAGTGCCACGGGACGTGCGAACGCCGCGCGCACCGCGGTGGTTGCGGCGGCAGGCGTAAGGCCGCCCACCGGGACCCCGCCGATCGTGACACCGTCGGCGATGACCGACGGGGGCGATGGAGGCGTCGGTGGCGTCGACGTCGTGGTCGTGGTCGAGGTCGTCGTCGGCTCGGTGCCGGTCGTCGCCGTCGTGGTCGTCGCTGCGACGACGCCCGCAGAGAGCCCGCCGGCCGCCAGGAATCCGAGAGCAAACAGAATGGGAAGGAAGGCTCTCCTCAAACCTCGGTGAGTCTAGCCTCGGCTACGGCGTGGTCGGCAGGTACCGGTCGTCGAGGCGTCCGCCCCGCGCCGCGTACGCGACGATCATCCGGTCGGTGACCCACTCGACCGGCGATCGGTCGTCGGTCCACGGATCCGCGGCCGGCCGGACGAGCCGGTTGCCAGCCGCAAAGATCGCGCCCAGCGACCGGAGCCGCGGCGCCAGACTTGCCAGCCGCCGCTCAAGCACTGTGCGCGGCATCGGCCGCGTCAGACCCACGACGAGCCGGTTGAACCGAAGCGCCTGCCAGCCGAGCACCTCCGGGAACACCGTCGCCATCGTGCCCCCGATGCCCTCCGCGAGGCGGTGGTCGTCGGGAACTGTCGCGACGTTGATCGCCACCATGCCCCCCGGATGCAGACGGGATCGCACGAGCTCGAAGAACTCGCGCGTCGCCAGGTAGAACGGCACGTAGGGCGGGCGGTAGGCGTCCACGAGAATCAGGTCGTACCTCGTATCCGTTCGGCGAAGGAAGGGACGAGCGTCCTCCGTGAAGACGCGCAGCCTGGGATTGTCGTCGAGCCCGAAGTAGCGACGCCCGACGGCGGTCACGGCAGGGTCGAGCTCGACGCCGTCGACCCGCGCCGCCGGGTAGAAGACGCCGAATGCCCGTGCGGTCGTACCGCCAGCGTTGCCCAAAACGGCAACGCGATGGAGGCGACGGCCGACGAGCGGCGGAAGCACGAGAAACATGTCCCACTCGCCGCCGGTCAGCACCGTGTCGCGCCGCCAGACCGAGTGGGCTGCGATGCCCTCGTTCAGGTAGAGCTTGCGCACGCCGCCCTGCTGGACGACCTGGATGTACTGGTAGCGCGACTCGTGCTCGTAGATCGTCCCCGCCTGCGCCTTGATCGCCCCGGGCGGAATTGCAAGCAGCGCGAGCAGCGCGACCCCCGCGACGGCGCCCGGCAGCCCGAGGAGGAGCGTCGAGCCGAACGCGATCAGCGCGGCGGCGGCGAGCATCGTCCGCTGCGTGCCCAGTAGCGGGATCGTGAGCAGCGCCGGCAGAAACGTCCCCAGCAGGCTGCCCGCGGTCGACAGCGCGAAGACCTTGCCCGCCACCTCGCCCGCGGCGCGGACGTCCGCGATCCACAACCGAATCGCAAACGGCGCCACCATGCCGAGCAGGACCACGGGAGGGGCGAACAGAACGAGCGTGCCGAAGAAGGAGCCGACCGCGGCGCCGGTGGATACCTGGTCGAGGCCCTGTACGGCCATGTCGAGCAGCGGTCGCGCGGCGAACGGGATCGTCGCGATCAGCGCGGCGCCGCCCAGCACCACCCACCCGAGGGTGCGGCGATCCGGTCGCCGGTCGGCGAGCCGGCCGCCGACCCAGTACCCGATCGCGAGCGACCCGAGGATGATTCCGATCACGTTCGCCCAGACGATCGTCGACGCTCCGAAGTAGGGCGCGAGCAGCCGGGCGGCACAGATCTCCGTCGCCATGGAGCCAATCCCCGCCGTGAACACGAGCCCTCCGAGCGCCAGCGCACGGCTGCGCTCGCCGGCCAGGCGGCGGGCGGCGTGGGCGTGTGTGGCCATCAGCGCAACCGCTTGACGACGACGACCGCGCAGTCGTCGCTGAGGTCGCCGCCGCCGAAGCCCCGGCAGTCCTCTACGACGGCGCTGGCGAGCGCTCCCGCGGCCAGGTCTCGGCGGGCCGACAGGACCCCGTCGAGCCGCTCGGTCCCGTATAGATCGCCGTCGCAGCGAGCCTCGACGACGCCGTCCGTATAGAGGACGACCGAGGATCCCGGCTCCAGCACGGTGGCCGTCTCGTCGTAGACCTGGTCGGGATCGACGCCGAGCGCGAGTCCGGACGCGACGACGGGATGAACCGAGCCCGACGGTTGCACCAGCCGCGGCGGTGGATGCCCGGCGCTCGCCGACACGATGTCGGCCGTGCGCAGGTCGACCAGCAGGTACGTCATGGTGATGAAGCGGCCGAGTTCGATCTCGCCGACGAAGATGTCGTTGGCGCGCGCGAGGAAGTCGCTCGGCTCGGGATGCTCGCGGGCGAGCGTGCGGAAGACGAACTTCGCCATCGCCATGTCGGCTGTCGCCTCGATCCCGTGTCCCGTGACGTCGCCGAGCACGACGGCGAGCCGGTCGTCGTCCAGAACCAGGAAGTCGTAGATGTCTCCTCCCATTTCCACTCGGGCGGAGGACTCGTAGACATGGCCGAGTTCGAAGCCGGCGAGGCGCGGCTCGGCCTCGGGCTGCAACGTTCGCGTCATCGTGTCCGCGAACTCCTTCTGCTGCTGGTACAGGCGCGCGTTGTCGATCGCGAGCGCCGTCTGCGCTGCGACCGGGCGGGCCGCCTCGGCGATCTCCTGCGTGATCGGGCGCTCAGGGTCCAGCGAGAGAAGCGTCAGCGTCGCCAGCAGCTCCGTTTTCGTCGACACCGGCACCACCGCCGCGGTCGAGCCCTTCGCGAGAAACGGCGCGAGGAGCTCGGTGGCCCCGCCGAGCCGTTCGGCCGTCTCCGCGTCGAGGACCGCCGCCTCCGAGACCGGCGAGATGTCGAGCGGCGCCGCCGCAAGCGGCTGAGGCCGGGAGAGCAGCGCCCGCAGCGGCTCGGCCGGTGCGCCGGGCGCGACATGGACCGCACGCGTCACGAGCTCGCCGCGCCGCGGATCGACCATGCGGACGGCCGCCGCATCGACGTCGAAGCTGTCGACGACCGTCTGTGCAACCGCTTCCAGCGTTCGCTCGAGCGAGAGGTGCTCGACGAACGAGCCGGAGATCGCGGACAGCGCACGCAGCTGGCGAGCGGCGCGCCGCTCCGAGACGAGTGCCTGCTCGAGCTCGGACCCCAGCCGCTTTGTCCGCTCGTGCAAGCGCGCGTTCTGAACGGCAACGGCCAGCTGCGCGGCGAGCGCAGGGAGCATGCTCGCCTCGCCGGGCAGAACGGCCCGTCCGCGCGGCGGATAGGCGACGAGCAGGCCGACGACTTCGTCCTGGCTGTGCAACGGAACGGCAAGGATGGTCTCGATCTCCGCCTCGGCGAGGGCGTCGGTGACCGACGCGAGACCTCGCTCGGACCGGGGATTGCCGATCGCGATTACGCCGCGTGCGCGGTACGCGCCGAGCGCGAGGTGGAGGAGGCGCTCGGCGACGGCGGCGTGCGGACCGGTGACTCCACGCTCCGCGGCCGTCTCGAGCCGATTGCCTTCGCGCAGATAGACGGCGACACGATTGACGCCGAGGAGCTCTGCCACGTGGGCGACAGCCGTCTCGACCGTATGGGTCAGCGAGAGCTGCGCGATCGCCTGGCCGAGCACGCCGAGGAGAGACCGCGTCCGGTCGAGCTCGAGCGCAAGGGCACGGGCGCGCTCGCCGGCGCGGAGGCTCTGCGCCGCCCGCACACCGAGGGTCGCGAGACGTGCCAGCTCGCCTTCGTCGGGCAGCGCGTCGCTGGGGAAGACCAGTTGCAGCACTCCGAGCGGCGGCTCCCCGAGCCGAACGGTCGCGAGCGACTCGTCACCCACCGGCGAGCGATCGAGTCGAACCGTCTCCCGATCGCCCAGAACCGCCTGGACGAGCGTCTCGAGCTCGGCGCTCGGATCCACCGCCCCGTGCGAGGCCACCCAGACCGGCCCGCGATCGTCGGCAAGCCAGAGGAGCGCCGCGCTCGCACCCGTCGCGAGCGCCGCGATGCGCGTCAGCCGAGCGCCGGCCTCGTTCTGCTCCTCGCCGGCGGACAGCGCGTCGCCGAGAATCTCAAGAGCACGACCACGATCGAGCAACGTTCGCTCCGTCCGCTCCTCGAACGCCTGAACTGTCAGGGCGAGCTGGGCGGTGGCAAGTCGGGCGGCCAGCCTCTCCTCCTCGTCGAAATCCCGCCGCGCGCGCAGCAGCTCGAGCGTGGCAACGGGATCGTTGCCGTGGCGAACCGGCACGAGGAGCACGGCGGTGGCGCCGGCCCGCTGTGCAGCGGTGACGACCGGCGCCGGCAGCTCGTGGCGCGAGGCTACCTCGTTCTCGGGGACGTCGGCCGCTTCGAGCAACGAGCCCTCGAGCTCGGCTGCGAGCGCGGCTGACGAGCCCGAGACGCCGCGTGCGGCGAGGCGTCCGTCGCCCGGCCGTCGCACGCGCGCGACGACGACGTCGGCACGAGTCGCGGCCGCGGCGCCTTGCGTCAGCGCAGCGAGCGCGTCTCCCAGGGTCGAGGCGGCGGCGATCTCCCGACCCGCGGCGACGATCGGATCGAGCGCCCGCGCGCCGTCGCGCGGCGAGCGCCCGAGGTCGCGATCGCGCTGGGCAGGTTCGGCAACCACGTTTCGCCTCGAAGTATGGCCAAGCGCGGTGTGCCATGGGCTCGGCGGTCTCCGGCTGGCGGCCGCTGGGAGCCGAAGGCTTTAGGGATGTACAAGTAAGCTTTGTGCGTGGCTCAGCCTGCCCGCCGCCTCGAGGCACCTACGAGTGTGCCGACGTACGATCCGGATGCCGTCGAGCGCGCCTATGTGCTCCACCGGGCGCGGCGGGATGCTCGCATCCAGAGAACGCGCGCACGCCGCTACGCGCGGCTGCGGTACTTCTTGGTCCTCCTGGTCTTGCTCGCGCTCTCCGTCTTCATCGCGCTCGCGGTGTGGCGGGAGATCGAGCGCCTGTTCGGCCTCTAGGGCACGCGGCGACCGCGACCGCCCGGCGTGTGAGGCGGAATACTGTCGGCGTGGAGTCGCCAGAGCCGGCACCGCCGCCGCCCGAGCGCCGGCGCCGCCTGCGCCCGGTTCCGCGGACCCCTCCCGTAGCTCGACGCGAAAGCGGCATCTGGTCGCTCGGCGGCCGGCTGACGTGGGTCTCCGGTCTCGTGCTCATGCTCTCGGCCCTCACCGGCTGGTATACGGGCCGGGAGACGGGCGATGGGATCCAGATCGCCGTGATCGGCTGGCACACGGGGACGCTCGGGAAGCTCGTCTTCTTTCTCGGGCTCGCGCTGGTGCTGCTGACGGGGCTCCGGGAGGCAGGCATCCAGCTTCCAGCGAGCGTGCCCGAGAGCCTGGTCGTGATCTCGATCGGCTCGCTCGCGACCGTCTTCGTGCTGATCCGACTGATCTCCATCCCCGACAAGTTCTTCTTCGCCGGCCGGGGCGTCGGGATCTGGATCGCGCTCGTGGCGGCGCTCGGGGCGATCGCGGCCGGATTGCTGCTCGCGAGCGAGGAGCTCTAGCGGCAGGGCCTATCCGGGCCCGTTCGGCAGCTGACTACTTGGGCAGCAGCTGCTTCGCCGACTCGATTAGCTGCTGCGGATCGAACGGCTTGCCGATGAACGCGCTCACGCCCCGCGCGTCTGCCCCGGCAAGCGCCTCCTCCTCGACCTTGCCGCTGAACATCAGCACCGGAATCGTCCCCACGCCGTGTTGCTCCTGGACGCGCCGCAGCATCTCCCAGCCGTCTACGCGGGGCATCATCACGTCGAGGAGGACCAGGTCGGGCGGCTCCTCCTCGAGCGCCTGCAACCCCTCCTCGGCGCTGCCGGCCTCGCGGACGATGTAGCCCTCGAGCTCGAGATTGGCCCGCACGTATTCGCGCAGCCGTGCGTCGTCGTCGACGATCAGGACGGTCGGGCCGGCGGGCTCGCGGGCCGTCGGCCCGGAATGTTCGAGAAACGCGTCGAGATCACGCCGCCGGAACCTGCGGTGTCCCCCAGGTGTGTAGAAAGCCGGCACCCGGCCCAGGTCTGACCACTTACGGATAGTGCTCTGCGCAACGCCCAGGTATTTGGCCGCCTGACCGAGGGTGAGCCACTCGGTCGGCTCGTCTCCGGGCCGTCTGCCGCTGCGGTACGCCATTCCTAAGAAGCTACCAAATCCTTCGCTTTCTTCGCCGCGCCCCGACAAGCGTAACCTCCCCCCTCTGCTCTACCCTGACGTGGTCGTAACCGTCACGGTTCGCCGCTCTGGTGGGATTGTTACGGTCCGGTCGTACGTCACGCTCCCTTCCCCGCCGCTCTGGCGCAACGCCTCGCCCAGCGCGACGCCCAGCGCAAAGACGGCGAGCGCCGCGGCGAGAGCGACGAGCGCGCGACCCCGGCGGACGCGACGGCGGCGCGATGGGCGCCGCGGCCGCCGATTTTCGACGGTCATGGCCGGTAGTCCACCGCGCCGCGGGCGTAGATGTAGAAGGCGGCGTCCGCCACGAGCGCCACGGTTCGCGGCCAGTTCGGCACGGGAGCCCGGTCTGCCACGACCTCTCGCGCCCAGTCCTCGGAACCCGGGTAGGCGTCAGCCAGCTCGGCCAGCGTGAAGGTCTCGCCGATGCGCCGCCGGAGCGCACCGAGCACGGCATCGAGCTGCGCGTGCAGGGGGTCGCCGGCGAGGGGGTCACGCGCTGCGTGCTGAAAGCGGCGGTGACCCTCCTCCCACTGCTGGCGGGCGTGCTCGACGGCGGAGGAGGACACGGGCGGGTGAAGTTAGCGGGTGCAGCAGTGGTCCGGCCACAGAGGTGTGAGCTCGGCGAGCACGCGCCGGCCGAGCTCGTAGTCCGGAACGGCCAAGGCGAACGCGGCGTGCGCATGCAGGCACTTCAGGCGCTCCGGCCGGCTCGAGCCGCCGATGCCGAGCAGCAGCGATCGCCCGCCGTCAGGCCCGGTCCGCCCCGCCGCGAGCCGCCGTCGCCGCTCGCGCTGTTCGGCGGTTGCCCGCGCCAGGCTGTCGGCGAGCTCGCGATCCGCGGCAGCGCACCCGGTCCACCGCTCGACGCCTCCCGCCGCCTCGAGCCGCGAGACCGCGGCAACGAGGTGTGGGCAGGTGAGGTAGTACGTTGTCGGAAACGGGCGGCCTTCGACGTCGTAGGGCCACTGCTCGGTCACCGCCGGACGGCCGAAGGGGCAGTGGACGGCGACTCGTCTGAACGCTCGCGGTGGCCGCCCGAGCTGCTGCTCGACGAGCTTACGGTCCTCCTCCGTCACGCCCGTCCAGCGTACTGTCCAGCTTCCGCCAGAGCGGGATGCCCTTGACGATGAATAGGCGCTCTCCAGGCTTGATGAAGCCGAGCCGGCGCGCCTGACGGGTGAGCGCCTGCTGGCTCGTGACAGCCGTCAGACGGCGGCGAAGCCGGTCGCGCTCGCTCTGCAGGCTCCGCACCTCGGCGGTGCGGCCGGCGAGCGCGTGCCGCCGCTCGATGTAGGTGCGGACGGGCTTGTAGTAGAGGAGTGCGATCAGCAGGAGCACGCCCACAGCGAGCCAGCGCAGGAAATGCGCCGAGCGGAGGCGGTGAGGACGCCGTGCCATCCGGCGCCTCTCTTCGCTGGCTGTGACCCTGCTCCTCTCGCCGTGGGTGAGACCATGTTTCCCCACGATCCCCCCTCTTCAGAAGCTAGAGGCGGTCCACCGAGCTGTGCGTGCGGCGGGCAAGCCCGTCTCCGCCAGCCGTGTCGACTTCGGGTCGGGTCGCCATGAGTTGATCCGCGGATGACGGTGTTGCGTGTCTGCCTAAGGGCTCAAGTTCGGCGGGAGAGGGCTGGCCCTCTCCCGCCGAACTGTCCCCCACGGTTTAAGCGACGTCGACTTTGATGACGTTGGTCGAGCCGGCGATGTTGACCGCCGTCCCCGCGGTGACGACGACCCGGTCGCCGGGGCGGACGAACTCGGACTGGCGGGCCGCCGAGAGGGCGCGCTCCCAGAGGTCCTGGACGTCGTTGCACTCCGGGATCTCCATCGGCCGTACCCCCCACTCGAGCGCCATCTGTTGCAGCGCCGAACGGTTGTGCGTCAGCCCGATGATCGGGCGCCGCGGGCGGAGGCGCGCGACCGCCGAGGGCGTGCGACCGGTCTCGGTCGGGACGACGATCGCCGTCGCTCGGACGATCTCGGCGAGGTCGCAGGCCGCGTTCGACATCGCCTGGCCGATCGTGGGTGCCTCGCTGGGCTCGGGGAGCTGGTGACGGTAACCGAGGCTCGGCTCGACGGCGCGGGCGATCCGGTCCATGTAGGCGACGGCGGCGACGGGGTAGTTGCCGACCGCGGTCTCGCCCGACAGCATCAACGTCGACGTCCCGTCGAGGACCGCGTTCGCGACGTCGCTCGCCTCGGCCCGGGTGGGCTCGGCGTGGTGGATCATCGACTCGAGCATCTGCGTCGCGGTGATCACGGGCTTCCCGCGCTCCAGCGACTCGTTGATCAACCGCTTCTGGACGAGTGGAACGGACGCCGGGCCGATCTCGACGCCGAGGTCGCCGCGGGCGACCATGACGACATCCGTCTCGGCGAGGATCTCGTCGAACGTCTCCACCGCCTCGGCCTTCTCGATCTTCGCGATAACCCGGGCGAGCGAGCCCGCTGCCTCGATCCGGCTCCGTAGGTCGCGAATGTCGGCCGCGTCGCGGACGAACGAGAGCGCGACGAAGTCCACACCGAGCTCGAGCGCGAAGTCCAGGTCCTCGATGTCCTTCGCCGTGAGCGCCGGAACTGGCACCGGCACGCCCGGCACGTTCACGCCCTTGTGGGACGAGATTCCTCCGCCCTCGAGCACCGCGCAGCGCGCCCGCCCCGACTCGACCGCCTGAACCTCGAGCCGGACGAGACCGTCGTCGATCAGCACGTGGTGCCCCGGCCGGAGCACGTCCCCGAGCACCGCGGGCAGGACGGGAAGCTCTCCGTCCCGGGGGGTGCGCTCGCCGACGACGACGACTTCGTCACCGGTCCGAAGCGAGACCGGGTGCGGAAGGTCGCCGATCCGGAGCTTCGGGCCCTGCAGGTCGGCGATCAGCGCGAGCGGACGCCTGAGCTCCTCCTGGACCTCGCGGAGCATTCGCGCCCGCTCCGCATGCTCCTCACGGGAGCCGTGGGAGAAGTTCAGCCGCGCGGCGTCCATGCCCGCGCGCGCGAGCGCGAGCAACGCATCCTTCGTCGCGCACGCCGGACCGATCGTCGCGATGATCTTCGTGCGGCGGTACTGGGAAACGGCCGGAGTCGCCATCGGCTTCGACCCCAGCGTACCCCCGGACGGCGCGTCAGCGGCGCGCGCGCGGGAAGGCGTCCCAGCCGGGATATTCGGCTGCCGCGCCCAGCTCCTCTTCGATCCGGAGCAGCTGGTTGTACTTGGCGACCCGATCCGTCCGCGAGGGAGCGCCCGTCTTGATCTGGCCGGCGTTGACCCCGACCGCGAGGTCGGCGATCGTCGTGTCCTCCGTCTCCCCTGAGCGGTGCGAGATCACGGTCGCGTACTGCCGCGAGACGGCCAGGCCGATCGTCTCGAGCGTCTCCGTCAGCGTCCCGATCTGATTGACCTTGACGAGGATCGCGTTCGCAACGCGCTCCTCGATCCCGCGCCGCAGGCGGTCGGAGCTCGTGACGAACAGGTCGTCGCCGACGAGCTGCAGCCCGTCGCCGATCCGCTCGGTCAGCAGCCGCCAGTCGCCCCACTCGTCCTCGGCAAGGCCGTCCTCGAGGGAGACGAGCGGGTAGCGCTGGGCGAGGTCGCGGTACAACTCGATCATCTCGTCGCCGTCGCGCGAGGTTCCCTCGCCCTCGAAGACGTAGCGGCCGTCGCGGAAGAGCTCGCTTGCGGCGGGGTCGAGCGCGAGTGCGATCCGATCACGATGCCCCGCGCGCTCTGCGGCGAGGAGGATGAGCTCGATCGTCTCGTCGGTGGTCGAGACCTCGGGCGCGAAGCCGCCCTCGTCGCCGATGCCCGTGGAGAGCCCGCGCTCGTGGAGGACGGCGCGAAGCGCGTGGAACGTCTCCGCCGCGACGCGGAGCGCGTCGGCGAACGTGTCGGCGCCGACGGGCACGATCATGAACTCCTGCGGGTCGAGCGAGTTCTGAGCGTGCACGCCCCCGTTGACGACGTTGAGCATCGGCACGGGAAGCGTTCTCGCACCGACGCCGCCGATCCACCGGTAGAGCGGGAGCCGAGCGTCCGCGGCCGCGGCCTTGGCCGCCGCGAGCGAGCAGCCGAGAATGGCATTGGCGCCCAGACGTGCCTTGTTGGGCGTCGCGTCGAGCTCGATGAGCGCCTGGTCGACCGCCTGCTGGTCGCGCGCGTCCATGCCCTTCAGGACCGCAGCGATCTCCCCCTCGATGTTGGCCACGGCGTTCAGCACCCCCTTGCCGCCGTACGCGTCGCCGCCGTCGCGCAGCTCCACGGCCTCGAAGCGACCGGTCGAGGCGCCGGACGGGACGGCTGCGCGCCCGCCGGCCCCGGAGGCCAGGCCGAGATCGACCTCGAGCGTCGGATTCCCGCGGGAGTCGATGATCTGCCTCCCCCGGACCGCTGTGATCTCCGTCCTCAGGCCAGCGCTTCCTTCGCGCGATCGAAGTAGCGATCCTGCTCGTCCAGGGCGAGGTCAGCAAACGATTTCCCCTCGTCGGCGGCCAGGCGTTCCGCCCGCTGGACGCGCTCGACGAAGCGGTCGCTCATCCAGCGCAGCGCCAGCTCGGGGTCGACGTTGAGCCGGCGGGCCACGTTGACGCTGGCGAACAGCACGTCGCCAAGCTCCGCGACCAGACGGACATGCGGCTCGCGCTCGGGCGCCGGCTCGCCCGCGTCGGCCAGCGCCTCGCGCAACTCGCGGAGCTCGTCGTCGAGGTCGGCGAAGGCGCCCGCGGTGTCGGGGTACTCGAAGCCGATCGCGGCTGCCCGCCGCTGCACTTTGCGGGCGTACAGCAGCGCCGGCAGCGTCTCCGGGACGTCGTGGAAGATCCCCTCGCGGCCCTCGACGTCGCGCTTGATGCGCTCCCAGCGGTGTCGGACGGCGCCGGCGGTGTCCGCCTCGGCCGAGCCGAAGACGTGCGGATGCCGACGGACGAGCTTGTCGTGCACGTTCCGGGCGACCTCCTCCAGGTTCCCGCTCCCGTGCTCGGCGAGCAACTGGGCGAGGAAGTAGACCTGAAACAGGAGATCGCCGAGCTCGTCGAGGAGCTTGTCCTCCCGGCCCGCGAGCGCGGCCTCGGCCACCTCGTATGCCTCCTCGACGGTGTGCGGGACGATCGTGCGCGCGGTCTGCTCGCGATCCCAGGGGCAGTCGCGGCGAAGCCGCTCGGTCAGCTCTTGCAACGCGACGAGCGCGTCCGCGAGGGGCAAGCTACTGGGTCTGGGTGCTCGGCGCGTAGCCGACCTGGTAGGAGACGTCGAAGGACTTCTTCGTGTCCGCCACCCACTTGGTCATGACCTGGTTCTTCTTCTGCTGGAGTAGCTGCTGACGGATCGACTCCTTCACCTGCGAGTACGGAGTCGTCTTCTTGGGATGGACGTCCGAGAGCGGCTGGAGGATGAAGTACCCGAGCTTCGTCTGGAAGGGCGTGGACAGCTGGCCTTTTTGCAGGCTGAAGGCCTTCTGGTCGTACTCGGCGACCGTGGTGCCCTTCGTCGCCGTGTACTTGCCGCCCTGCGACGCCGAGCCCGGATCATCCGAGTTCTTCTTCGCCAGCGTCGCGAAGCTGGCGCCGCCCTTGATCTGGTTGTAGAGGTTCTGGGCCTCGGTCTTCGCCTCTGAGCAGCTCTTCGGCTTCTTCGTCGAGCCCGTGCTCGTCGTCGGCGACTGCGAGCCGCACGCGATCAGGATGTGCCGGACGTCGCGCGATTCGCCGGTCTCGTACTGCGACTTGTGCTGGTCGTAGTACTTGCGGACGTCGGAATCGGACACCGTCGCGCCCTTCGTCACGTTCTTGTAGATCGCCTCCGACAGGAGCTGGGCGCGGATGTCGGCCTTGACCTGCGTCTCCGTCAAACCCTGCTGCTTCAGCTGCGCCTGGTACTTGGACTCGTCGCCCTTGAAGTACTGCTGCTTGATCTGCTTCAGCCGGGCGTCGATCTGGCCGTCGCTGATCTTGATGCCGAGGTCGTCGCCCTTCTGCTGGAACTCTGCGCGCTGGACGAGGAACTGCATCGCCTGCTGTTTCAGCTGCTCGAACTGCGACGTCCCCTCCTTCGGGAACGGCTTGTGCTGGGTCGCGTAGCTCCGCTTGGCCTGGTCGAGAAGGTGGTTGAACTGGTCCTTGGTGATGTCCTGGTTGCCGACCTCGGCGACCGCGTCGCTAGGGACGTCTCCGGAGCTGCTGCTGTCGCTGCTGCCGCCGCAGCCGGCCGCAACGATCGCGAGCAGCGCGACCGGAACGAGGAGAAGAAGCGTTAGTTGCCGTCTCATAACGAATTGAAGCGCCTCCAGCGGAGCATCACGCTGCCCGGCGCGCCCCGAGGATAGCATCGACCAGTCGCAGCGCCGGAGAGAGCGCCTCAGCTTCATCATCCCTTAACGAGACCTCGCGCTTCCCGGTCAGATAAACGGCTCGCGCGGCTCGGTTCCGAAGCTGCCTGAGCTCGCCCGAGCCGAGGACGAGTGGGCCGACGGTGGCCTTCCCGCCGCGAAACACGAGGTAGTCCGCGCCGAGCTGGGCCACCTTCAGCTTCGCCTCCTGAATGTCGAACAGGTTTTCGACCGGTGGAGGCAGCGGCCCGTAGCGATCCTCGGTGGCAGCACGCAGCTCGCGCAGCTCGTCCTCGCCCTCCGCGAGCGCGAGCCTCCGGTGCAGGTCGATCTTCAGCGCCTCCGAGGCGATGTAATCGGCCGGGACGTAGGCGTCGACGCGCGCGTCGACGCGCACGGGCCTGCCGATCGTGCGCCGCTCGCCGGAGAGCTCGACGACCGCCTCCGCGAGCAGCTCGACGTACAGCTCGAAGCCGACCGCGGCCACGTGTCCGGACTGTTCCGCGCCGAGGAGGTTGCCGGCACCGCGGATCTCGAGGTCGCGCATGGCGATCGAGAACCCCGCGCCGAGCTCGGTGTGATCCGCAAGCGTCGCGAGCCGCGCGCGAGCCTCGGCCGTCAGCTCCTGCGCGGCGGGGTAGAACAGGTACGCGTGCGCGGTGACGTCCGAGCGCCCCACGCGCCCGCGGATCTGGTAGAGCTGGGCGAGCCCGAGCATGTCAGCGCGCTCGACGACGAGGGTGTTCGCCTGCGGGATGTCGAGGCCGGACTCGATGATCGTCGTCGAGACGAGGACGTCCGCATCGCCCTGGAGGAAGGACAGCATTCGCTGCTCGAGCTGGCGCTCGGGCATCTGTCCGTGCGCGACGGTGAAGTGCAGCCCGGGGCAGAGCTGCTGGAGCTTCTCGGCGGCCTCCTCGATCGTGTCCACGCGGTTGTGGAGGTAGAACGTCTGGCCGCCGCGAGCGTGCTCTCGTTCGAGCGCCGCCTTGACGAGCTCCTCGTCGTACTCGCCGACGTGGGTGCGGATCGGCCGGCGCCCTTCCGGGGGCGTCTCGATCACCGAGATGTCGCGCAGGCCCGACAGCGACATGTGCAGCGTCCGCGGGATCGGGGTGGCGGACAGGGAGAGGACGTCGACCTCGAGCCGGAGCTGCCGGAGGAGCTCCTTCTGGGCAACGCCGAACCGCTGCTCCTCGTCCACGACGACGAGGCCGAGGTTCTTCGGGACGACGTCGCGCGAGAGCACGCGGTGCGTCCCGATCAGGACGTCCACCTTGCCCTCGGAGAAATCCCGCAGGATCCGCTTCGCCTCTGCCGGCCGGCGGAACCGGGACACCATCTCGACGACGACCGGGAAGTCGCGATAGCGCTCCCTGAACGTATTCCAGTGCTGCTGCGCGAGCACGGTCGTCGGTGCGAGGAGCAGCGTCTGCCGGCCGTTGACGGCCACGGCGAACGCGGCGCGCACGGCGACCTCCGTCTTCCCGAAGCCGACGTCGCCGCAGACCAGGCGGTCCATCGGGCGATCCGCCTCGAGGTCCTCCTTGACCGCCTCGATGGCGCGGGCCTGGTCGTCCGTCTCCCGGTAGGGGAAGCTCGCCTCGAGCTGCTCGAGCCAGTCGGCGGAGAGGTCGAACGAGGTCCCGGCCGCGTGCTGCCTCCTCGCGTAGAGGGCGAGCAGGTCGCCGGCAAGCTCGCGGACACTCGCCCGGACGCGATTCTTCAGCAGCTGCCAGGCCCGGCCACCGAGCTTCGAGAGGGCAGGGGCGCCGCCGTCGGCGCCGATGTAGCGCGAGACCTTGCCGAGCTGCTCGTGCGGCACGTAGAGGCGGTCGTCGCCGCGGAAGGCGAGGAGCAGGTAGTCGCGCGTGACGCCGGCGACCGTCCGCGTCTCGAAGCCGAGCAGCTTGCCGACGCCGTGGTCCTCGTGGACGACGTAGTCGCCGCTCCTGAGGTCGGCAAAGGACTGAAGCGCGCGGCCGAGGCGGGCGGTCGGTCGCGGGCGGCGCCGGAAGACCTGGCCGGAAGGCAGGAGCGCAAGGCCGAGGTCGCGCCAGACGAACCCGCGGCGCGCCGGCGAGACCACGAAGTGAAGCGCGGGATCGGCCGGAAGCGCGCCGTCCACGTCGGCGTCGATTCGACGCAGCTGCGCCTGCATCCGCAGCGCGTCGCCGCTGTGGGCGAATGCGACGATCACGCGTAGGCCCTGGCGCACGAGCGCCGCGAGCTCGTTCTCGGCCTCGGCGAGGCCGCGGGCGGCGATGGCGGGCCGGAGCGCGTCGAAGGCGAACGGCTGTCCCCGCGGGAACGGATCGAGCTCCGCGGCCCCGGCGATGGGTAGCTCCTGCCCGAATTCCTCGCGCCAGATCTCCCGCACCGATTCGGCGTCCCAGACGAGATCCGGCTCGGTCGCCAGGGGAGGGACGAGATCGTCCGGTGCCGGCGCCGACGCGTCGTCGTCGGCAAGGGTCGGCTCGTCGAGGTCCAGGCGCCGCTCGGCCGCGGGATAGACGACCGCCCGGTCGACCGGTCGCAACGTCCGCTGGGTGAACGGGGAGAAGACCCGGATGGCCTCGATCTCGTCGCCGAAGAACTCGATGCGAAGCGGTTCGCGACCGGTCGCGGGAAAGACGTCGACGATCCCGCCGCGAACGGCCATCTGCCCGCGCTCCTCCGCCCGCTCGACGCGCTCGTAGCCGGCGAGCGCGAGGTCTTCGACGAGCTCCTCGAGCCCGCGGTCGTCGCCGACCGCGAGTCGCACCGGCTCGGGCCGCGCATCGGCCGGCGGCATTCCCTCGGCGAGCGCACCGGCGGAGACGCAGACGAGGCCCCCTGACGCAAGTACGGCGAGCGCACGGGCCCGCTCGCCGACGAGGTGCGGAGGCGGCTCGAGCCCGGAGTCCCACCGGACGCCGCGGCTCGGGAGCAGGCCGACCCGCTCCTCACCGAGGAACCAGCCGGCCGCTTCCGCCGCGTCGCGGGCGTCGGCGTCCTCGGGCAGCAGGCAGACGAGACCGCGCTCCAGGTGCTCGTGCAGTGCAGCGAGCAGCAGCGGCAGCGCCGGCTCGGAGACGCGCGCGGGGCTGGGCAACGCCCCCGCGAACGCCGTCAGGCGCTCGGAGGCGGCGAGCTCGGCGGCAAGAGGCTGAAGTGTCGGCTGGTCCATGACGAAAAACGGAACCGGCGGGTTCCGCCCCGCAAGTGTACTCCGCCCGCAATGGCCTCCCGTGCGCGGATCGGGGCCGTGCAAGCGGTCTCGCAGTGCTCTCTCGGCGGCGCGAGGCCGGCGACCGCGATCGGCGGCCCACACCCGATCCGACAGCGCACCCCACCCCATGGGGAGGGGCTACGGGTCCACCCGCCACCCGCTGCCAGCGTACCCCTCGATGTCGCACGCGTTAGCGAGGGCTTCGTGCCGATTGCGTAAATCTTTGCGGGCTAGTTGAAGCGCGCCTGCGCCTGCTCGAGACCGTCGCGAGCAATCGTCTCCACGGCATCGGCGGAGCGGCCTACGAGCGCCTCGACGTCCTCGTCGGCATCGAAGGACGCCAACACGAAGTCCGACACGTCGCGCGGATCGCCTCGGCCCGGGCGGCCGACACCGATCCGGAGACGGAGAAAGTCCTGCGTGCCGAGCGCCTGCGCGATCGAGCGGAGCCCGTTATGCCCGGCCAGCCCTCCACCACGGCGGGCCTGCAGACGTCCGGGCTCGAGGTCCACATCGTCGTGGACGACGAGGAGCGAATCGGGATCGACTTTGAAGAAGCGAACCGCCGCGCCAACCGATCGGCCCGAGTCGTTCATGAACGTCTCCGGCTCGAGCAGCGCGACCCGCCGGTCGTCGAGGCGCATCTCGGCGAGCCGGCCCGAGAACTTGCCGCGCCAGCTCGCGCCGTGCCGCCGGGCAAGCTCGTCGGCGACCATGTGACCGATGTTGTGCCGGTGACGCTCGTATTCCCGCCCGGGGTTTCCGAGGCCCGCGACGAGCAGATCGAGCGATGACGCCGACGAGGCCGATTCCCGGCGACGCCGGAGCAGGCGCATGACTAGCCGGGTGCGGTGCCGGACTCCCCTTCGGAGCCCGCGCCCTCGCCCTCCGCCGCGGGCGCTTCTGCAGCCTCGCCCTCGGGTGCCTCGCCCTCGACGGCCTCGGCGGCCTCCTCTTCCTCCTCGACCTCGGGCTCAACGACGACCGTCGGCGGGGTCACGTTGGCGAGCACCGTCTCCTCCGGATCGTCCAGGTACGTCACGCCCTCGCGAGGCGGCAGATCGACCAGCCGAAGCGTGTCGTTGATCGCCATGCCGCTGACGTCCAGTTCGAGACGCTCGGGAACCTCCATCGGCAGCGCCTCGACGTTGATCTCGCGTGTCACCTGCGAGAGGACGCCACCTTCGCGGACGCCGACCGGTTCGCCTACGAGCTCGATCGCGACCGACGCCTGAATGGGGCGGTCGAGGCGGACCTCCATCAGATCGATGTGCGACAGGACGCCGCGCACCGGATCGCGCTGGTAGTCCTTCAGGATCGAGGCGCGCGGCTTCTCGCCCTCGAGAACGACGTCGAGGATCGCGTGGAGCCCGTGCGATCCGGTGAGCACCCGGCGCAGCTCGCGCTCGGGGACGCAGATAGCACGTGCGCCATTTCCGTCGCCGCCGTAGATCACGCCGGGGATGAGTCCCTCGCGGCGGAGACGTCTTGCGTCGCGAGAGCCGCGCCGTTCGCGCTCCTGTACCTCGAGTCTCAGCCGTTCGTCAGCCACGGCCGGCTAGTGTAGCCAGAAGTCGCCGCAATTCCCGGGCTCCACAGGCAGAAACCGACTCGACGGTGCCGTGGCATTGCCGCGGTTCACCGTGGAGCCACAAGCAGTGCGACGGAGCGGCGGCGAGCCGGGAAGCTCGCCCCGCTCGTCGCACGTCGACCAGAAGTGCGTTGCGATTTGCTCTCGGCGGCGCGTGGGCGTTACGGTCGGCGGCAAGGTCATCACGCGAGGAGGTTGCACAATGACGGCGTCAGCAGACCCCTTCACGGGGCTCAAGGAGCAGGCCGAGGAGGCCGATCGCAGCATCAAAGCGGCAGTCGCACAGAGCGACGCTGAGTTGAAAGCAACGGTCGACGACGCACGCAGGCAGGCGGACGAACGCGCGACCCAGCTGAGTGCCAAGTCGACGGAGACGGCCGGCGAGGCCGACAGCCAGTGGGACAAAGTCAAACGCGATTGGGATCAGCACATCCAGCGGGTGCGAGCCGACGTCGATGCGAAGAGGGCTGCGCACGACGCCAGCGTCGCCGAAAGCGACGCCGAGTGGGCCGAGGCCGACGCGGTTGACGCCGTCGCGTTCGCCCGCGCCGCGATCGACGAGGCCCGGTACGCGGTTCTCGACGCAGTATGGGCGAGGAGAAAGGCGAACGCCACGGCTGCCGCGCAGTAACGCCCAGAAGCAGACTACGTGCTACTTGCCGCGGTACCGGGACAGCGTGCCCAGGTCATTTCGCGGCATCCAATCCCTATCTCAGGTGGGTGTGGCTCCCGATTGCGTGGCGGCCGGATAGAAACACGGGTGTGGAAAGCACGGCCCGCCGCGTGGTTGAGCCGTTCTCGTCAGAACAGCTGGTTCTCGCCGCCGAAGATTGCCGACACCGACTCGTCGGCGAAGACGTTCATGATCGTTTCTGCCAGCAGCCGGGAGATGGTGAGGACGGTGACGTTGTCGGGCTTGCGCAGCGGGTCGATCGGGACGGTGTCCGTAACGACCATCCCCGTGATGCCCGATTCCGCGACGCGCTCGAGCGCGTCGGCGTCGAGCAGCGAGTGCGTGACGAACATCCAGACGTCGGTCGCGCCATGCTCCCTCAGCACCTTGCCGCCGGCGATCTGCGTGCCGCCCGTGGTCGTCACGTCGTCGCCAACGATGGCGACCTTCCCGCGCACCTTTCCCGTCACTTCCGTCATCTCGACCTGGTCGTGCGCGGGCCGGGTCTTGTGCATGATCGCGAAGCCGGCGTCGATCATCTCGGCGAACCGGAGCGCATACTTCGCCCGGCCGGCGTCGGGGGCGACGGAGACGACCTCCTGCCCGACCAGCCCGAGATCGCGGAAGTACTGCGCGAAGAGCGGCAGGGCCGTCATGTGATCGACCGGGATCGTGAAGAACCCCTGGATCTGTCCCGCGTGGAGATCCATCGTCAGCACGCGGTCGACGCCGGCCAGCTGCAGCATGTCGGCGACGAGGCGGCCCGAGATCGGTTCGCGCGGGCGGGCCTTGCGATCCTGGCGTGAGTACGGGAACCACGGGATCACGGCCGTGATGCGCTTCGCGGACGCGAGCTTCGCCGCCTGGATCATCAGCAGCAGCTCCATGAGGTTCTGATCAACCGGGTTGCAGCCGGTCTGCACGAGGAAGACGTCAGCGCCGCGAATCGAGTCGCAGTAGCGGCAGTAGGTCTCCCCGTTTGCGAACGTCTCCAGCTCGACGGCGCCGAGGTCGACGCCGAGCTGCTCGGCGATCCTCTGGGCGAGCCCGGGATGCGAGCGCCCGGAGAACACCATCAGCCGCTTCTGCGGCCCGCGCTCCAGCCAGTGCGCCTTCTGCGTCTGCGGAGCGGCGGGCGCGACCTCGAGCCCCGGCAGCGCCGGCAGCTCGGTGGTCAGCTCACTCGTTCCCGTCTCGATAGACATAGCCCTCTTTGGTGACCTGCCGCGGCGGAAAGCCCGCCAGCGACCCTTCGGGGACGTCGTCGGTGACGACCGTTCCGGGCCAAACCCAAGCATCGTCCGCAACCTTGACCGGGGCAACGAACGTATTGTCGACGCCGGTCTTGACGTTGCGGCCGATCGTCGTGCGCTTCTTCGGCCCGGGACGGTGCCCAAAGTTCGCGGTCACGTTTCCCGCCGCGATGTTCGTGTCGTCCCCGACGTCGGCGTCGCCGATGTACGAGAGGTGCGGCACCTTTGACCGTTTCCCGATTCGAGAGTTCTTGATCTCCACGAACGCGCCGGCCCTCGCCTGGGCCTCGAGCACCGTGCCGGGGCGAACGTAACAGAAGGGGCCCACGCGCGCACCGGGGCCGATCGAGGCATCGTCGGCAACAGCGTGCGGGCCAACCTCGGCGCCAGCGGCGACGCGAGTGCGGCCGCGCAGCACCGTAAACGGCTGGACGAGGGCGTCCGCTTCCAGCTGCACATCCGCCTCGATCCACGTGGTCGCCGGGTCGACGATGGTCACTCCCGCGAGCATGTGCGCCTCGTTCACTCGGTCGCGGAGCACCGCCGCCGCGACGGCCAGATCGGCCCTCGTGTTCACCCCCTGCGGCGCGAGCTCGTCGTCACATCGATGCACGGCTGTCTTGCCCCCGCCGGCGACGATCACGCCGACTGCGTCGGTGAGGTACAGCTCGCCCTGAGCGTTGTCGGCGTCGATCGCGTCGAGCGCGGGCCAGAGCGCCGCCGCCCGGAAGACGTAGATGGAGGTGTTGAGCTCCCGGATCGCGCGCTCCTCCGGACTGGCATCACGGTCCTCCACGATCCGCGCAAGCGAGCCATCCGGGCCGCGTACGATCCGGCCGTACGGGAGGGGCCGTGCCGGCTCGAACGAGAGCACGGTGACATCGGCTTCCTCGCGGGCATGGACGTCGACGAGGTCGCGGAGGATCTCGGCGGTCATGAGCGGCGAGTCGCCCGAGAGCACCACCACGTCCCCGTCGAAGTCGCCGAGGGTCGAGTGTGCTGTGGCCGCCGCGTCACCGGTGCCGCGCGGTTCGTGCTGGACGGCGACCTCGGCGTCGCCGTACGCGTGCTCCGTGCCGGGAGACACGACGACGACGAGCCGTTCGGGGCCGAGCGTCCGTGCGGCGGCGAGCACCCAGTCGACGACGCGTCGGCCGAGAAGCGGATGCAGGTGCTTCGGCGTTGCCGACCGCATGCGGGTACCGAGCCCCGCGGCCATGACCACGGCTGCCAGGTGTCGGGGCATCAGGCGTCGGCGGACGTTGGCTGGGGCGCCAGGATTCGAACCTGGGATCGCGGGACCAAAACCCGCTGCCTTACCACTTGGCTACGCCCCATCGTCGTGGGCTCACAAAGTATACGGTGCCGTTAGCGGGCTCTGGCTTCCGCGAACAGCGCCACGAGCGCCAGGATGGCGAGGATGCCCACGGCGATGAGCGCAAGCGTCCCGACGACGGCGACGAGGATCGGGACGAGAGCCACGAGCGCCTGCGAGGTCGCTGCGATCCAGAACACGTGCCTGGCCGACGTCGAGGGGAGGTGGCGGCCGGCCCAGAAGTAGAACAGGACAAGGATCGCCGCCGCCGCAACGGCGAGCCACCACGGAATCACGTGAAAGGCAACGAGAACACCCTCGATAACGGCAATCCACAGCGCGATACGAAGGCGCTTCGCCTGAAGCCAGCGGCTCGCTCGATTCGACCCGTGCTCGACGATCTCGCCGCTCGTCACCATCGCTTCAACCGTACCAGCACGGAACCGTGACCCAGGTCCGCCCACGGCGCCGGATCCGCCGTTTGGCGGCCCGTGCATCGCGCTCGTGGAGGAAGAGCCCGTAGACGGCCGGGCCGGCTCCTGAGACGTCTGCGCGGAAGGCGCCCAGCTCGAGAAGCTCCGAGCTGACCGGCGAGCTAGCCAGGTCGTTGGGCGGAAGTGCCGCAAGGTCGCGCGGTCGGCGTACGCCGTCGAGGGCCGCGAGAAGTCTCCGGCGGCGCTCGTCGTGTCCGCGAGCGGCCGCCCGCTCGTCGAATGCCTGATAGACCGCGCCGGTGGACGGTTTACGAGCATCGGAGGGAAGCACGACGACGATCCAGTAGTCCTGGGGCAGGTCGAGCGGCGTGAGTCGCGTCCCGTCGTCCTCCCCGAGTTGCGGGCCTTGCTCGAGGAAGAAGGGGACGTCGGCGCCGATGGTCGCCGCCAGACGGTGGAGCGCCGGTGGCTCGGGCGCGTGCTCGAGCGTGGCAGCGGCGAGACGGAGCGCCGTCGCCGCGTCCGAGCTGCCGCCGCCCAGCCCCGCCGCGACCGGGATGCGCTTGTCGATCGCCGCCGCCCAGTTGGGATCCACGGACACTGCCTCCGCGAGCGCGCGGAGCGCAGCGGCGACGATCGTGTCCGCGTCGAAGCCGCGAACCTCGAGGCCCGGCGAAGGTCGCAGATCAATCCGGTCGCTGATGTCGATCCGCTGGAGGACGGTGGTCACCTCGTGCCGCCCATCCGCTTGAGCGGGCCCGACAACGAGGGCGAGATTGATCTTTGCCGGGGCGGGAGCGCGGGTCAGAGGAGCCTCGCGAGCTCGAGATACTGCGGCGGCGCGAGCATCTGCGCGCGGACGTCGGGCCGCAGGCCGACGGCTTCGAGCGCTGCGGCCGCGTCATCGCGGCGGGTATGCCCGGCGAGGGCCAACGAGTTCGCAAGCGTCTTCCGGCGGTGCGAAAAGGCCGCGACCACGAGCCGCTTGACCGCCTGGTAGTCGTCCGGTAGCCCGGTTCGGCGGAACGCGACGAGTGCCGAATCCACGTGGGGCGGCGGTCGGAAGACCGTGCGCGACACCGGCCGGAACGCCGTGCGCCGGGTGACGAGCTGCACGAGCACCGAGACCGCCCCGTAGGCCTTCGTCGACGACCGGGCGAAGAAGCGGTCGGCGACCTCGCGCTGGACCATGACGCACCAGAGCTCGACGGTCGGCAGGCGGTCGAGGCTCTCGAGGACGACAGGCGTGGCGACGCTGTAGGGGAGGTTCGAGACGAGCTTCGTCGGCGCCGGCTCGAAGCTCCTCGGATCGACGGCGAGCGCATCCTCGAAGCGAAGCGAGACGTTGCCTTCCCCGACGACGGCCTCGAGCGCCGTTCGGAGCCCGCGGTCGAGCTCGACGGCGTGAACGTGCGCGACGTGCTCTGCGAGATAGCGGGTGAGGGCGCCGAGCCCTGCGCCGATCTCGAGGACGACGTCGGCGGTGTCGAGCTCGGCGAGGCCGCCGATCACCTCGAGCAGGTTGTCGTCGACGAGGAAATGCTGGCCGAGCTGGACGCCGCCGCGCCTCACGGCTGGCCGTCTAGCCCGAAAGCCGCGACGGCATTGGCCTCGATCCGCGCCGCCAGCTCGGGCACCGCTTCCTGGCGGACCTCCGCGAGCCGCTGCACCGTGTGAACCACGTTGGCCGGCTCGTTCGGGCGACCGCGCCGCGGTTGCGGCGCGAGATACGGACTATCCGTCTCCGCGAGCAGACGGTCGGGCGGCACCTGGGTCGCGGCCAACCGAAGGTCGGAGGCATTCGGGTACGTGACGTTGCCGGCGAACGAGACGTAGTAGCCGCGCTCGAGCGCGACGGGGAGCAGGTGCGGCGACGAGAAGCAATGGAGGACCACGGTCCCGGCGAAGCCCGCGAGCGCCGACGCCGTCTCCTCGTCGGCGGCGCGGGTGTGCACGACCACCGGCTTGCCGAGCTCGTCGGCGAGCTCGAGCTGACGCTCGAACACGCGGCGCTGGTCCGGGCGCGGGGCGTTGTCGCGATAGAAGTCGAGGCCGGTTTCGCCGACCGCGACGGCGCGTGCGTCCGCGAGGAGGTCCCTGAGCTCCGCGAGACGATCGGCCTCCGTGCTCCCGGCCTGATGCGGATGGATCCCGAGCGCCGCCCAGACGGCGTCCTCGTTCCTCGCCGTCTCGAGCGCCGCCCGGCAGGAGTCGATCCCCGACCCGATCGCGATTACCCGGTCGACGCCCGCTGCCCGCGCCCGGGCGACGAGCGCGTGCGGCGGGTCGGCGCAGGCGTCGAGATGCGCATGCGTGTCGATCATTCGACGCGCTCCATCCGGGCAAGCTCGTCATCGACGACGGCCGGGTCGAGCTTGCGGTAGAGCGGCTGCGGCTGCTCGAGTTTCTGCCCCACAGGGAGGTCGCTCGGCGCCCAGCGCCCGACCCATGTCGCGTAGTCGCCGGTCAGGACGGTATGCGAGTCGCCGTCCTCGTCGGCGTGCTCACGGAACTCGAGCGGGCCGGCGATCTGGCCGTCGTGTCCGAGCAGCTCGTGCAGCCGCTGCGAGCTGAACGGCAGGAACGGCGTCAGCAAGACCTTGATGCTGTCGACCGTTCGCAGGGCCACGTGGAGGATCGTCGCCGCGCGGTCGCGGTCACTCGCGAGGAGCGCCCACGGGGCCTGTTCGCTTAGGTACTGGTTCGCGTCGCGCGCGTACGACATCGCTTCGGCGAGCGCGGCGCGGAAACGACTCTGCTCGATCAGTGCCCCGACCTCGTCGAAACGGCCGGTGGCGGCGTCGAGGAGAGCGCGGTCGGCGTCCGAGAGCGCGCCGGTCGCGGGCACCTCGCCGAAGTTCCGGTAGGCGTTCGTGAGCGTGCGGTTGACGAGGTTCCCCCAGGTCGCAACGAGCTCATCGTTGTTGCGGCGCACGAATTCCGCCCAGGTGAAGTCCGTGTCGTGCGTCTCGGGCCCCGCGGCCGTCAGGTAGTAGCGGAGCGGGTCGGACTCGTAGCGCGAGAGGAAATCGCTGATGTAGATGGCAACGTCGCGGCTCGCGCTCGACTTCTCCCCGCCCATCGTCAGGTACTCGCTGGCGACGATGTCGTACGGCAGGTTCAGCGGCTTGCCGGCGCCGAGCTCGCCGCCCGTTCCGTAGCCCAGGAGCATGCTCGGCCAGATCACCGAGTGGAAGACGATGTTGTCCTTGCCCATGAAGTAGTAGTGGCGCGCCTCCGGGTCCTGCCACCAGTCACGCCACGCGTCGGGCGTGCCACGCGCGGCGGCCCATTCGACGGCGGCCGAGAGGTACCCGATCACCGCGTCGAACCACACGTAGATCCGCTTCCGCGCCGCCTGCTCCTCGTAGCCCGGCACGGGGACGGGCACGCCCCAGTCGAGGTCGCGCGTGATCGGTCGGGGTTTGATCTCCTCGAGCAGGCTTAGCGAGAAATTGCGCACGTTCGTGCGCCACTGCGTCTGCTGCTGGATCCACTCGGTCAGCTGCTCCCGGAAGGCCGGGAGATCGAGGAAGAGGTGGTTGGTTTCCTTGAACACCGGTGGCTCCCCGTCGATCCGCGACCGCGGTTCGATCAGGTCGGTCGGGTCGAGCTGATTGCCACAGTTGTCGCACTGGTCTCCGCGCGCGTGCGGGTAGCCGCAGATCGGGCACGTCCCCTCGATGTACCGGTCGGGGAGGGTGTTCCCCGTTCGGGCCGAGAACGCCCCGAGCGTCGTGCGCTCGAAAATGTAGCCCTTGTCGTACAGCGTCCGGAAGACATCGCGGACGACGCGGTAGTGGTTCGCCGTCGTCGTCCGCGTGAAGATGTCATAGGTCAAGCCCAGCGCTCGGAGGTCCTGCCGAATGAGCGCGTTGTAGTGGTCGGCCGTCTCACGGTACGAGCGCTGCTCCCGATCGGCGGCGACCATGACCGGCGTGCCGTGCTCGTCCGTTCCGCTGACCATCAGGACGTCGTTGCCGCGCAGGCGGTGGTAGCGGGCGGCCACGTCCGCCGGCACGCCGAAGCCGACGACGTGTCCGAGGTGGCGTGGACCCGACGCATACGGCCACGCGGGCGCGACCAGGATCCTCTGTGTCGGTTGTGACGCCGAGATGGTCTCCCTTCAACTGCAGATCGGGGCTGACCGGGAAGCACATGATATGAGCCTCCCCAGCGTCAACCGGGCTGCATTCGTGCACGACCGCGAGCGCGACGTTTCCGCCGCGATCGGTCGGCTGCAAGCACCGGCGGGCCCGCCGAACCGCCAGGCCGACAGCGGACAGCCCGAGAAGGAACGCCACGAGCAGGAACCACTGCAGGTGCCAACCGCGGGGCCGGCCGCCCACCGAGGCCGCCCGCGCCACTGTCAGGGGCGTAACTGCCAACAGCGGACGCGCGAGCGTTGTTCGTGGAGCGGTCGCCCGGTGCGATGGGACTGGCGCGTGGTGCCCGCGACGTACGGGCGAGCCCGTTGGCACAGGCGAGCTTATTCGCGCCGGCACCGGAACCGTCGCGCTTCCGCCGCCGGCGTTGCCACCCTCGCCCGCGACCGGCCGGTGCTGACCGGCGCCGGTGTGTGCCGACCGGCCTGACGGGGTCGATTCGCCCGAGGCGGGACCGTCGTCGCCCGCGGAGAGCGTGGGCGTGGCGCCCGCCGCAGAGGCGGGACCGTCGTCGCCCGCGGGGAGCGTGGGCGTGGCCGGGGAGGCCGATGCCGGCGTGCGTTCGGGATGTGTCGGCGCCGCCGGGGCCGTGCCGACAGTTCGGCTTCCGGGATACACCGGCGACTCCGGCAGTGCCCGACCAGGCTCGGGTCGACTCGCAGGTTGTCTGGCACCGTCCGCCTGCACCGTTGCGGCCACCGGAGGGGCTTCGTGCGCGCCACCGCTCGATGGAGCCTGTATCGCGCCTCCCACCGACGGGCTCTCTTGCGGTCCGGCGGCGATCGGTGCCGTCGGCACGGCCGCCACCGGTCGAGGCACGGCCGGTCGTTGCACCGGCTTCGGCCCCTCGGTCGCGGCCGGTTGCTCCGCCGAGGTGGCCGGCGCGGGCTCGCCGCCCACGTCCGCCGTCGACGCCACCGGGCCGGCCGGGACGGGCAGCCGCGTCGTCACGGCCGGTACGCCGGCCGGCAGCCCGGCAGCCTCCGTGACCGGCTCGGAAGCCGTCGGGTCCTCGTCCTGGCTCGGCGGCGCAGGCGGATCGGGCGTCTCCGGTAGGGGCGGCGCCGCGACGGCGTCGCTCGGGGACGGCACAGCGGTCTCCTCTGCGCCCGCAGCCGGAACCGGATCCGGAACCGGAGCCGGGGCGGGATCCGTCGGCGTCTCCGCCGACGGGGCCTCGCTGCCCTCGCGAGCCGGAAGCAGGCCCAGCGGATCGACGTAGCCCTGCGGCTCCGACGTGACGCGTATGCCCAGGTGCATGTGCGGCTGGGGCACCCCGTCCTCCTCGCTCTGGCCGATCGTCCCGATCGCGTCACCTTCGGCGACCGAATCGCCCTTGCGGACCGCGATCGAGCCGAGCTGGACATGCGTCACGGTGTACCCGTCGGCCGTCTCGATCGACACCGTCTTCCCGTTGTGCGGAACGGCGCCGGCGAACGAGACGACGCCACCGGCGGCGGCGACGACGGTCGAACCCGCATCACCGCCGATGTCGACACCGCGATGCTGGCCCGCCGCATACGGACTGTTGGGATCGAAGGCGAACGGGCGGAGCACCGGCCCCTGCGCCGGCCAGGTCCACGCCCCCGCCGTCGGAACGAGCGTGAGCGCAACGATTGCGGCGAGGAGCGTCATTCTTCGCATATCAACCACCTCCGTTGTCTTATTTGGCAACAGCGTCGGTGGTCACCGTAGCAGGCGGTTCTGCCGTTGTCAAAATAGACGACGAGTCGGCCGGAAACCGGCCCGTCTCGATGCCCCATGGACGCAGTCAGAGCGACCGGCGGTACAGGGCGTTCCTGGGCGCGCCCGTCAGGCGCGAGACCAGCTCGGACGCCTCCCTGCGCCCAAGCCCCGCGGCGACCAGCTCCGCGACCGCTTCGAGGGCCGCCGGATCGACGCTGTCCGCAGTCGTCACGGCCGCCCCGACCACGACGGTTATCTCTCCACGCGGCGGATTCGAGAAGCGGCGGGCAACCTCGGCGGCGCTTCCCCGCACGACCTCCTCGAAGCGCTTCGTCAGCTCCCGGCACACGGCGACCGGGCGCTCCGGCGCCCTGCCCGCGAGGCTCGCCAGGCTGGCCGGCAGCCGGTTCGGCGACTCGAAGGCCACCGCGGGCCACGGCCACCGCTCGAGCTCCTCCCAGAGCGCGTCCAGCTCATCGGCCCGGCGGGGCAGGTAGCCGAGGAACTGGTACCGCTCCGACACGAGCCCGCTCGCGACTAGGGACGTCTCGACCGCCGAGGCGCCGGGGAGCACCGTTACCGGAAACCCGGCGTCGAGGGCCGCTGCAATCAGTCGGGCGCCCGGGTCGTTGATGCCCGGGAGGCCGGCGTCGCTGACGAGGGCGACCCGCTCGCCGGCGGAGAGCCGGCGCAGCACCTCCTCCGTCCGCCGTGCCTCGTTGTGGCGGTGGTAACTGAGCAGGCGTGCCGTGATGCCGTGGCGCCGGAGCAGGAGCCGAGTAACTCGCGTGTCCTCGCACAGCACCAGATCCGCGGCCGCGAGCTCCCCGAGCACGCGAACGGTGACATCGTCGAGGTTCCCGATCGGAGTGGCGCAAACCGACAGCGACATGCGACGGCCTAAGGGCCTCAGTCTCGCGGGGAGGTGGCCCCGAGCGCCACGAGCGCCGCGCCGACCATGCCGGCCTCGACTCCGAGCTGCGCCGGCTCGACGCGAACGCGTTCGGCGGACGGGTGGCGCCCCTCGACCGCGAGGACCTCCAGCGCGGGCGCGAGGAGCAGGTCGAGCGCCGCCGAGCAGAAGCCTCCGCCGAGCACGACGAGCTCGGGCTCGAAGACGTTCACCAGGCTCGCTATGCCGCTCCCGAGGTACCGGCCCATCGTGTCGAGGGCGGCCGCCGGCGGCGGATCGCCCGCGCGCGCCAGGGCGATCAGCTCGTGCGCCGTGGCACCGGGGCCGAGCAGCTCGCGTGCCACCCGATGGGCTGCCGCCCCGGAGACGAGCGCCTCGAGATGGCCGTGCCCAGTGCACGTTCCCTGGCAGGGCGGCCCGCCGTGCTGGATGACGATATGGCCGAGCTCGGCCGCGCCGCCGGTCGCGCCTCTGTAAGGCTGGCCGTCAAGGATCAGCCCTCCGCCGATTCCCGTGCCAAGCGTGAGCATGACGAGGTGGTTGGTGCCGCGCCCCACGCCGATCGACCATTCGGCGATCGCCGCGGCGTTGCCGTCGTTGTCGAGCTCGACGGGAAGCGCGAAGCGATCCGCGATGCGGTCGCGGACGGGCACCCCGGCGAGCGGGACGTGCACGGATGACAGCGCCGAGCCGGAGCGCTGGTCGATCACAGACGGGAGGCCGAGACCTACGGCGGAGACGCCGTCCTGCTCGTCCAGGAGTGCCGCGATCGCGCCCTCGAGGCCCGCGAGGAACGCCGCCTCGGAGCGCGTGGGCGTCGGCGTCACGGTCGAATGGATGACGTTTCCGTCCTGACCGACTATCCCCGCGAGGATCTTCGTTCCCCCGACGTCGACGCCGATGACGGAGTTGTCCGGCACCCCCGCTGGCTACCATA